>Ga0302187_10004217_pt1 | contig 11570 bp, 11 predicted proteins | sample II_Bog_E1_3_FD_202120 | JGI IMG/M metagenome (GOLD analysis project Ga0302187, IMG submission 202120) | Peat permafrost microbial communities from Stordalen Mire near Abisko, Sweden - II_Bog_E1_3 | ecosystem: Environmental > Terrestrial > Soil > Wetlands > Peat | place: Sweden: Abisko...
GTGCCTCCTGGCGCAGGCATCGCGTGGGGCACTGCCCCTCCACCACCCTTCGGGCGGTCCCCCTCCCCGTGCCGGGGAGGACAAAAAAGGGGCGGTCGTTGCCGACCGCCCCTTTTTTCGGATTTATGGTACGCCGTGTCAGCCGACGCGTTCGGCCAGCACTGTCAGCCCGGTGGTGCTGACTTCGGCGAAACCGCCCTTGACCACGATGTCTTCGGGTGTCGCACCGGCGGTGCGCCAGACGCGGATCACGCCGTCGTTGATCGTCGTGGTGAACGGCGCGTGGCCTTCCAGCACGCCGAATTCGCCTTCGGCGCCCGGCACGTTGACCATATGGACGTGTTCCGACAGCACGAGACGGGCCGGGGTGACGAGTTCAAACAGCAGCGGCATGGTCAATTCCTGGTGGTGCCCACCCCCGTTGCCGGGGGTGAAGGCCGGTCTTGTCAGGCTTCGTCGGCCAGTTTCTTGGCCTTGGCAATCGCTTCTTCGATCCCGCCGACCATGTAGAACGCGGCTTCGGGCAAGTGATCGTATTCGCCGTCGACCACCGCCTTGAACGAACGCACGGTGTCTTCGATCTGCACGAACTTGCCGGGGATGCCGGTGAACACTTCGGCGACGTGAAACGGCTGCGACAGGAAACGCTGGATCTTGCGCGCGCGGGCAACGGTCAGCTTGTCCTCTTCGGACAGTTCGTCCATCCCCAGAATGGCGATGATGTCCTGCAGCGACTTGTACTTCTGCAGGGTTTCCTGAACGCGGCGGGCGGTGGCGTAATGTTCGTCACCCACAATGCGCGGTTCGAGCACGCGGCTGGTCGAATCGAGCGGGTCCACCGCCGGATAGATGCCGAGTTCCGAAATCGCGCGGTTGAGCGTGGTGGTCGCGTCAAGGTGCGCGAACGAGGCGGCCGGCGCAGGGTCGGTCAAGTCGTCGGCCGGCACGTAGATCGCCTGGACCGAGGTGATCGAGCCCTTGTTGGTCGAGGTGATGCGTTCCTGCAACTGGCCCATGTCGGTGGCCAGCGTCGGCTGATAGCCCACCGCCGAAGGAATACGGCCCAGCAGCGCCGACACTTCCGAACCGGCCTGGGTAAAGCGGAAGATGTTGTCGACGAAGAACAGCACGTCCTGGCCTTCGACGTCGCGGAAATATTCCGCCATCGTCAGACCCGACAGCGCAACGCGCGCACGCGCACCCGGCGGTTCGTTCATCTGGCCGAACACCAGCGCCACTTTCGACCCTTCGGACGTCGCCTTGCCGTCGGCATCCTTGGCGATGACCCCGGCGTCGAGGAATTCGTGATAGAGGTCGTTGCCTTCGCGGGTGCGTTCACCCACGCCTGCAAACACCGACACCCCGCCGTGGCCCTTGGCGATGTTGTTGATCAGTTCCTGGATCAGCACGGTCTTGCCCACGCCCGCGCCGCCGAACAGGCCGATCTTGCCGCCGCGCGCATATGGCGCAAGCAAGTCGATGACTTTGATCCCGGTGACCAGGATCGCCGATTCGGTCGACTGGTCGATGAATTCGGGGGCCTTGGCATGGATCGGTGCGAACGTTTCGGCGCCGACCGGGCCGTTGTCGTCGATCGGTTCGCCGATCACGTTGAGAATGCGGCCCAGCGTCTTGGGACCGACCGGCACGGTGATCTGTGCGCCGGTGCTGCGCACCGGCTGGCCACGGGTCAGACCGTCGGTCGAGTCCATGGCGATCGTGCGCACGGTGCCTTCACCAAGGTGCTGTGCCACTTCGAGCACGAGGCGGTTGCCGTTGTTGTCGGTTTCGAGCGCGGTCAGGATCGCGGGCAATTCGCCTTCGAACGCCACGTCAACGACGGCGCCGATGACCTGGCTGATCTTGCCGGTAGAGGAGAGCACGGTGGCCATGGATGTTTCCTTGCGTTCTTATCGTTACGTCAGAGCGCTTTCGCGCCCGTCAATTCAGATGCCGCTACAGCGCTTCCGCGCCCGCGATGATTTCGATCAGTTCGGTGGTGATCGCGGCCTGGCGGCTGCGGTTGTACTGGATGGTCAGCTTCTTGATCAGTTCACCGGCGTTGCGCGTGGCGTTGTCCATCGCGGTCATCGATGCGCCCTGTTCGCTGGCCATATTTTCCAGCAGCGCGCCGAAAATCTGGTTGCGCAGATACCGCGGCAGCAAATCGGCCAGCACGGTTTCCTCATCGGGTTCATAGGTCACCACCGCGCCGTCGGTCACCGCCAGCTTGGGCGTGGGCACCGGCACGATCTGCTGTTCGGTCGGTTCCTGCACCAGCGCGCTCTTGAACTTGCCGAAGAACAAGTGCGCGACATCGAACTTGCCCGCATCGTACAGCGCCAGCAATTCGGCGGAAATCGCCTCGGCCTCGGCAAAGCCGGGCTCGCGCACTTGCGTCGTGTCGAACGCGCCAAGGATCGCGTTGGGATAGTCGCGGCGGATCGGGGCACGGCCCTTGCGCCCGACCAGATAGAACAGCACCGTCTTGCCTTCGGCGGCCAGTTCGCGCGCGCGCAGCTTGGCGGCCTTGACGATGTTGGCGTTGAACGCGCCGCACAGCCCGCGATCGGAATTGGCGACGACCAGCAGATGCACCTGATCCTTGCCGGTTCCCGCCAGCAGGCGCGGCGAATTGTCGCTCAGCACCACCCGGCTGGCCAGGCTGCCGACCACGCTGGCCAGACGCAGCGCATAGGGTCGCGCGGCCTCGGCCGAGGCCTGCGCCTTGCGCAGCTTGGCCGCGGCGACCATCTGCTTGGCCTTGGTGATCTTCTGGGTCGATTTGACCGAGTTGATCCGGCCTTTAAGTTCCTTCAGCGAGGCCACTCGTCGGCTCCCTTTTCACCGTCAAAGCGCGCTGACGGTATCAATTCGTGGGCCTGGCCGGGGCCTCCCGCAACAGGGGGCCCCGGCATCGGCGATCAGGCAAACTGCTTGGCAAACGTGTCGAGCGCGGCCTTGACCTTGGCGCGCGTGGCGTCGCCCAGATCCTTGGTGGTGCGGATCTCGGTCAGCACGTCTGCGTGGTTGGCATGCAGATAGCTCAACAATTCGGCTTCGTATTCCACCACGTCGGTCACCGGGATCGCATCGAGATAGCCCTGCGTACCGGCAAAGATCACCACGGTCTGTTCTTCGAACGACAGCGGCGAAAACTGCGGCTGCTTGAGCAGCTCGGTCAGGCGCGAGCCGCGGTTGAGCAGCTTTTGCGTCGAAGCGTCGAGGTCCGACCCGAACTGCGCAAACGCCGCCATTTCGCGGTACTGTGCCAGTTCCAGCTTGATCGAGCCCGAAACCTTCTTCATCGCCTTGGTCTGCGCCGAGGACCCGACGCGGCTGACCGACAGGCCGACGTTGATCGCCGGGCGGATGCCCTGGAAGAACAGGCCGGTTTCGAGGAAGATCTGGCCGTCGGTGATCGAGATCACGTTGGTCGGAATATAGGCCGACACGTCGCCCGCCTGGGTTTCGATGATCGGCAGCGCGGTCAGCGAACCGGCGCCGTTGTCGTCGTTCATCTTGGCCGCACGTTCCAGCAGACGGCTGTGCAGATAGAACACGTCGCCCGGATAGGCTTCGCGGCCCGGCGGGCGGCGCAACAGCAGCGACATCTGGCGATAGGCGACCGCCTGCTTGGACAAATCGTCATAGACGATGACCGCATGCATGCCGTTGTCGCGGAAGAATTCGCCCATCGTGCAGCCGGTGTAGGGCGCCAGATACTGCAACGGGGCCGGTTCCGATGCGGTCGCGGCGACCACGATGGTATATTCCAGTGCGCCCGATTCTTCGAGCTGGCGCACGATCTGCGCCACGGTCGAACGCTTCTGGCCGACGGCGACATAGATGCAGTACAGCTTTTTCGATTCATCGTCCCCGGCGTTGGCCGCCTTCTGGTTGATGAACGTGTCGATCGCCACGGCGGTCTTGCCGGTCTGGCGGTCGCCGATGATCAGTTCGCGCTGGCCACGGCCGATCGGCACCAGCGCGTCGATCGCCTTGAGCCCGGTCTGCACCGGTTCGTGCACCGATTTGCGCGGGATGATGCCAGGCGCCTTGATTTCAACGCGGCGGCGTTCGGTCGATTCGATCGGCCCCTTGCCATCGATCGGATTGCCCAGCGCATCGACCACGCGGCCCAGCAGGCCCTTGCCGATCGGCACGTCGACGATCGTGCCGGTGCGGCGCACGATGTCGCCTTCCTTGATTTCGGTGTCGGTGCCAAAGATCACGACGCCGACATTGTCGGCTTCGAGGTTCAGCGCCATGCCCTTGATGCCATTGGCGAATTCGACCATTTCACCGGCCTGGACCTGATCCAGACCGTGAATGCGGGCGATGCCGTCGCCGACCGACAGCACGGTGCCGACTTCCGAGACTTGCGCCTCGGTGCCGAAGCTGGCGATCTGGTCCTTGATGACCCGGGAGATTTCAGCAGCGCGGATTTCCATGTTCTGCCTTTCTAGGAAGACGTGTGCAGGCCGTTCAGGCCTTTACAGCCTGGGCAAGCGAATTGAGACGGGTGCGGATGGAGCCATCGATGCGCTGGCTGCCGATCTGGACAACCAGACCGCCAAGCAGGGCGGGATCGATGTGGGTACGAAGCGTCACGGTGCGGCCTTCGCGCTGCGCCAGCTTGGCAGTCAGCGCGGCGATCTGGCCTTCGGTCAGTGCATGCGCGGTGGTGACATCGGCGGTCACTTCGCCGCGCGCATCGGCGGCAATCGCGGCAAACGCGCGGATTACTGCGGGCAATTGCGCCAGACGGCGGTTGCCGGCCAGCACGCCGAGAAAATTGGTGGTTAGCCCATGCAGCGACAGCACCTGGGCCACCGCCTTGATCGCGCGTTCGGCGTCATTGCGCGAAACCTGCGGATCGTGGAGCAGTTGGGCAAGATCGCTCGATTCGCCGATCGCGGCCAAAAGCCGGTCAAGATCGCCCTCGACCACGGCACGTGCGTCGTGTTCGCCGGCCAGCGCAAACAAAGCCGAAGCGTAACGCCCTGCCAGGCTGGCCGTAATGCCGCCGGAAATCCCCACGCGCCTCTTTCCCCCTCATCGGATGAGCCAAACGGGCCGCGCCAGGTCCGCAGGGAAGCGGCAGCATCAGCCCGTCTTGGGGGGGCGCCTAGCAACCTCGGTTGCTTATTACAAGATAGCAAATGGCGTGGGTTGCGGGCACCGGGCAAACGCCTGTGCAGACGTATGCGGATTCGCGTGCCGATTCATCGCGCCGGCTGGCAGGTATAGCGCATCCGTTCATTGGGTTCGGCGGGCAACAGCGTCTTGATCGCGGCCTGCGCGCTGCCAAGCTGGCGCGCCAGGTCTTCGCTGGCGCCGCAGGGCGGAAAGGCGATCTTGCTGCGTTCGGCACGCGCGCGGTTCATGTCGTCGATGCCCATCAGGAACCGTTCGACGGTATAGCTGTGCGCGGCGGGGTCGAAATGGGTGACTGCGATGGTGTCTTCGCCATTGGGTACCAGCACACGCGACCAGCCGTCCTGCGCCAGGCCATACTGGGTCTTGCCATTGACGCAGCCACCCGCGCTCCATTGCAGCGGCACATCGGTGATATCAGACACCGTCACCCGGCTGCGCTGCGGATCGAGCACGCAGATCAGCTTTTGCGGGGCGGCAGCGGCAGCGGTGCTGCCATCGCCATCGGGCGCGGGCGTGCCGCTGGCGTCGACTTCGGCCATGCGATCCTTGGCACGATCATCGATTGCGCTGAGCGAGGGGCGCAAGATCCACGCAAACCCGGCGCCCAGCACCAGCACGATCAGCAGGCCCACCCCGATCCGGGTGCCGCGCACCTGGCCGCGCTGGCGTTGCAGAAAGGCGAACGTCGCCGCGCCGATTGCGGCCACCAGCAGCAGCGCGGCCAGCGCCAGCCCGTTGTCGCGTTCGGACAGCACGTCGAGTTCGGCGTCATGGCGCGCCTTGTCAAAGGCGTGTTCCCTGGCGGCGGTGCGGGCCAGCGCCTCGGCGGCCACGCGCGCCTGATCATCGGCGCTGCGCTGGCTGTCGGCGCGGTCGAGATCGGCGATCGAGGTGCACGGCAGGCTGGCCAGATGGGGGATAACCCCGGCGCTTTTCAGGAACGGCTGCAACTCGCGCATCGAGATCGCGAAGAAAAACGACGAATCGGTGCCGTTGTCGCTTACCGTGCCGAAACTGTTGACCCCCAGCACGCGCCCGCACGTATCGAGCAGCGGCCCGCCCGAATTACCCGCGCCCAGTTGCGCGGTGTGCAGGATGGTGTCGAACTGCCGGGATGACCGCCCCGACGACACCTGGCCATAGGTCTTCACGGTGTCCTGCGGGGTGACCATGTCGCCTGCGTTCAACCCCTGGGCGGCATCGACATTGCCGGGATAGCCGACCGCCGCGATCTGCATGCCGTCGGACACCGCGCCGGGAAACAGCGTCAGCGGCTGCAGCGCGGCATGATTGCCCAGTTGCAGCAGCGCCAGATCGTTGGCGGGCGAATAGGCAACGATATGCGCGGGATAGCTGGCGCTGCCCTGGCTGGGGATCACGCCGATCACCACATTGCCGTCGCCATGCGCGTCCTGCACGACATGGGCATTGGTCACGATCATGTCGGGTGCCACGGCGAAGCCCGAGCCATGGCCCAGCATGCTGGTGCCCAGAAATCCGCTGCGCACCAGCACCACGCGCACCACGCCCCGGCTGGCGGCGGCGATATCGCCGGGATCGGCCAGCGCCGGGCGTGCCCCGCCGATCAGCGCGAGCAGGGGGAGGACCAACAGCAGGGGGCGAACGAGGCGGCGCAACAACATGGAGCCGTTCTTGCCCGCAAGGGGTTTTGATCGCAAGGCGCGGGATGCATTGTCATGCCAATCGCGTCAAATGAGCGCCCGGAGTGATGGAGCGAGATGCATGGTGACCGATGATCAGGCCTGGACCGCCGTACTGGCGCGCGATCGGGCGTTTGACGGGCAGTTTGTCACCGGCGTGCTGACCACCGGCATTTATTGCCGCCCGTCGTGCGCGGCGCGCCATCCCCGGCGTGCAAACGTGCGCTTTTTTGCCAATGGGCGTGATGCCGTGGCCGCAGGGCTGCGCCCGTGCCTGCGCTGTCGGCCTGATGATCTGGCGCGCGATGAAGCCGCGATCCTGCGCGTGATCGATGCGATTCGCACCGCCGGAGATGCCCTGCCGCTGGCCGATCTGGCGAAAACCACCGGGTACAGCCCGGCGCACCTGCAACGCCTGTTCGTGCGCCACACCGGCCTGTCGCCCGCCGCCTATGCCCGCGCCTTGCGCGCCGAACGCATGGCCGACAGCCTGAGCCGCGCGGAAACCGTGACCGAGGCAATCTATGATGCGGGGTTTTCCGGCCCGTCGCGGTTCTATGCCGATGCCGACCGGCTGGGCATGGCGCCCTCGGCGTGGGTCGATGGCGGGCGCGGGGTAACCATCCGCTGGGCGGTGGTGCCGACCAGCCTTGGCGCGATGATGGTCGCCGCGACCGACAGGGGCGTGTGCCGCCTGTCGTTTGCCGAAGACCGCGCCGCGCTGGCCGCGCGGTTTCCCCACGCCACGCTGGTCGAGGGCGGGGCGCCGTTCGCCGATCTGCTGGCGCAGGTGATCGCCGCGGTAGAGGCGCCGGGCACCGGTGAGCATATCCCCATCGATGTGCGCGGCACCGCGTTTCAAGAGGCGGTGTGGCGCGCGCTGCGCACGATCCCGCCGGGTGAAACGCGCAGTTATGGCGATATCGCCGCGCAGATCGGCCATCCACGCGCGGTGCGTGCGCTGGGCAGCGCCAATGGCGCCAACCCTGTCGCGGTGCTGATCCCGTGCCATCGCGTGATCCGCAGCGACGGCAGCGCGGGCGGCTATGCCTATGGTCTGGACATCAAGCGGGCCTTGCTGGCGCGCGAACGGCGCTGACCCATTGCCCCACCGCGCGCGGCACCAGCGCATAGCCGATAAAATACCACGGCAGCATCAGCGCGCCCCAATAGAACGTGTCGGGCCGGGCAAAACACGCCAGCAGCGCGGCATAGCCCAGCACCAGCAACAGGCTGAACCGTCCGGCGCGGCCATCCACCGCCAGCCAGCCGATGATCGGCACAAACGCCGCCAGCAGCGCCAGGTGAAACGGCAGCACGGTCAACATGCTGGTGAACACCACGTCCTTCAGGAACCCCGCCGGCCCTTGCAGCGCGTGCCAGCCCTGGCTCACCTCGTCGCCGGGCTGCCACAAGGGCGCCACCATCTGCGCATGCCACGCCATCAACAGCGCCCATCCGCCGATCAGCCCGGCCCAGGCCAGCGCCTCGCGCCAGCGCCGCTCGATCAGCGCAAACGCCAGCAGCAGCAGCACGAACGGCAGCACCAGTTCGCGCAAGGCCAGCCCGATCGCCAGCGGCGCCATGATCCACCCCCATTGGCGCGGCCAGCCCCATACCCCCGCCAGCGCCAGCGCCATGCACAGCCCGGCGAGGCATTCGTGCAGCGGCAGCACGGCGGGGCTGAGCAGCGGCGCGGCGCCCACTGCAAAGACCAGCGCCAGCGCCACCCGTTCGCCCGCACGCAATCGCCCGGCCGACGCCACGATCCAGCCGATCAGCCCGGCCAGCGCCACGATCAGCGCGGTGATCTCCACCCCGCGCCAGCCGACCAGCGCCGCCCACCAGGTCATTGTCGGCGGACGCACGGTCACAAACGGCCTGAGCGGGTAATGATGCGCGCGCTGGATCGCCGCGGCAGCAGGATAATAGCCACGGCCCGCCGCCACTGCATCGGCGATATCGCGATAGAGCCGCACATCGGTATAATCGCCATGCAACCCGGCCGGCACCCGCGCGGGTGGCACGGTCAGGCACCAGGCGCAGCAGGCGGCAACGACGATCGCCAGCAGGATGGCGGCAAAGCGGGGCAGGCGGGCGATCATGCGCCCAACTTGGCCAAAACACGCAGCGTTGCAATCGCCTGTTTCGCCCGCCTGTTTCGCCGCGCGGCGATTGTCTCTTAACCGATCGACTAAATCGCGATACCATGACCGCTAGCAACCAGAGAACCGGAGAGTCCCCATGGCCACCGTCGCGCTCGATCCCGCCCTGCCACAGACCATTCGCGAAGCCTTTGCCCATATCGGCACGGTCTCCGCACCGACGATCGCCGATTTCAAGGTGATGGTGCTGGTCGAGGCGGCCAGCGAAACGCTGTACCGGCGCACCGCCGAAGGCACCGACCATGCCGGCGTGATCGAGCTGCTGCACGCCAACGGGCGCGAGGAAATGCTGCATGCCCGCCGCGTGTCGGACGTGATCGGCCTGCTTGGTGGCGGTGCTTTTCCCGCCCCCGCCGCGCCGGACAATCCCTATCTTGCCAACGGCAGCTTTCCCTTTTCGCCGGTCACCCCCGATGCGCTGCGCAAGCTGTCTGTCGGCGAATTCGATGGCGAAGCGTTGTACGAACGCTGGGCCGCCACCATCGACCACCCCGCCGCCGCCGACCTGCTGCGCGCCAACGGGCGCGAAGAAGTCGATCATGGCAACCGCCTGTTGCAGGCCGCCGCCTTGCTGGAGGCATAGACCAATAGCGTGACAATCAGGCAGGCGCCGCTCATCCAGAGCCTGCCGAAGGATGCGCGCCGAGGTCGGCCCTGCGTCAGCTTACCGTGGCTTGCGCCCGTGCCTCGCGCAGGGTGGCGCCGGGCACCGCCGATGCGGCGCCCCGTTTGGGAATGGCGATCCGCTGCGACAGATAAATGCCGCTGTGGCCCGAACAGATATAGGCCACGAAACAGGCCACCGCGATCGGCACCATATGCGTGGCGCCAAACAGTTCCACCCCCATGATGGTGCAGGCCAGCGGGGTGTTGGCCGCGCCTGCAAACACCGCGACAAAGCCCAGGGCGGCAAACAGATCGACCGGCACGCCCAGCGCGCCGCCCAGTGCATTGCCCAGCGCGGCGCCGATAAAGAACAGCGGGGTCACTTCGCCGCCCTTGAACCCCGCGCTTAGCGTCACGACGGTGAACAGCAGTTTCAGCGCCCAGCTCCAGTGATCGACCGGCCCGGTGAAAAACCCGGCGATGGTCGGCGCGGCGGGATCGGGCGACCACACCCCCAGCCCCAGATAGGCGCGCGTGCCCGTCACAAACACCAGCGCGATCACCAGCAGCCCGCCGACAAACGGGCGCGCCGGGCCATAGGGGATCACCCGCTTGAACCAGCCGCCCAGCGTATGGTTGGCCTCTGCAAACACCAGTCCGGCCAGCCCGAAGGCAACGCCGGCCAGTGCCGCCTTGGTCACCAGCACCGGATCGATCGCGGTGGCGCCGCCCGATCCCGCCAGATAGGCAACGCGATAGATGCCGTGATGGATGCCCCAGGCATGGCAGGTCCAATCGCCCACCACGCCCGCCACCAGGCACGGGATCAGCGCGGTATATTCCACCCGGCCCACCGCCAGCACTTCCAGCGCAAACACCGCACCGGCCAGCGGCGTGCCGAACACCGCGCCAAACCCGGCGGCAACCCCCGCCATCAGGATGATGCGCAAACCATCGCCCTGCAGCCCGGCCAGTTTGCCGATCGCGCTGGCCAGGCTGCCGCCCAGTTGCACCGCGGTGCCTTCGCGCCCGGCCGAGCCGCCGCACAGATGCGTGACCACCGTGCCCACAAAGATCAGCGGGGCCATGCGCAGCGGCACGCCGCCGCCGGGTTCATGGATCTGTTCGACAATCAGGTTGTTGCCGCCTTCGACGCTCTTGCCCGTCAGATGGTACAGCAGGCCGATCGCCGCGCCCGCCACCGGCAGCACAAACAGCAGCCAGGGGTGATCGAACCGCGCGTGTGTGGCCACATCGAGGCTCCACAGAAACGCCGCGCACAGCGACCCCACCGCGATCGCCATCGGCACCAGGATCAGCGCCCAGCGCAGCACGGCCATGGCATGATCGTGCCGCGTGCGCACAAACGCCGCCACATCGAACGAGGCACAATAGGTTTGAAACAGCGCGCGCACAGATCCTCCTTGTTGCCGAAACGGCCAAAGGTAGGAATCATCAACCCGAAAAAACGGGTGGTTCGGCACAGCGCCCGGCGGAAATCCATCGCCGGGCGCGCCCATGCATTGTGCAGCGCACCATGTCAAGTCGGGGTCAAGCCGGGGTCAAGCCGGGGGTTCGCGCGCGCCATGCCGTACAGCAGGGGGGATTGACGCATCCCCGCCGTCGGCGCAGGCGCCAGCCACCCCGATCGCCCAGACGAAAGCCCAGGCCCATGCTCGACCAGTTTGCCCATGCCATCCAGGTGCTTGGCGGCACCACCGCCGCCGCGCGCCGTCTGAATATCGACGAACGCGCCATCCGCCGCTTTTCCAACGGCGAACGTCCGCTCAACCCCGGCCTGCTGGCCGACACTGCCAAGGCGCTGCGTCAGCTTGCCGATGATGCAACGGCGGCGGAACAGGCGATCATGGCCGCGCTGTCAGGGCAGGGGGGCTAGGCGGCGTGGACAAATTCCGCAACGCCACGGTTGCCCTGTAAAAGGCCCCGGCAAGGAGCGAAGCCGCAGGTGGAGTGG
>Ga0302187_10004223_pt1 | contig 11563 bp, 4 predicted proteins | sample II_Bog_E1_3_FD_202120 | JGI IMG/M metagenome (GOLD analysis project Ga0302187, IMG submission 202120) | Peat permafrost microbial communities from Stordalen Mire near Abisko, Sweden - II_Bog_E1_3 | ecosystem: Environmental > Terrestrial > Soil > Wetlands > Peat | place: Sweden: Abisko, Stordalen...
TCTGAATGATGACGTTGTGGGGGTCGAGCAGTAGGTTACCAGCGAGACCATGAGGCGCGAGGGTATTGACTGAGCCCGTATAGTCGAGAGCTCCGTGGCTGGAGACTTCGACCAAGCCGCCGTTGCCGCCCTGAAGACCACCGCGAGCCGAGATAGAACCAGCAAAGGCAGTCATTCCCTGAGACCAGACCGTCACGTTGCCGCCATTGCCGTTAACATTGGCATCGGCCTCGATCGAGCTCGTCTGATCGACCGTCGTCGTCGCGGCCTCCTGAAGCGGTCCGCTGCCCCTGGGGCTGCCGCCGATCTGGACGCTTCCGCCCGCCGTGGCGCCGGATACATCGACGATCGCCCCCTTCAGTGCAATGTCATTTCCGGTGACGGCGACGGCGCCACCCTTGCCTGAGCTGGCGGTGGCGCTGAGGCTCCCTCTGATCGTCACCTGCCCGCCCGGGCCACCATCGATGATGATGCTGCCGCCGTCTTGATCTTGATTGGCCACGGTTTGATTCGGAGACGACGGAGGTCCGCCTGATGGGAGCATTGGTTTTGTCGGGTCGTTGCCAGGATTTCGCTTTTGCCATTTCGCGGTGCCGCCTTGCGACGGTGAGGAGCTGACCTGCGCTGTGGCTTGTGATGAATTTCCGGGCCCGAGAAAACTGACGCCGTTTTTCGTTGACTTGATACCGTTGGCCTCGATGGTCCCGGAAACATTGATGGCGGCTGATGCGATATCGGCTGACGTAGCCGCCCGCAGCTCGACGGTGCCGCCGTTGGCCTGGATACGCCCGGTCTGCGAGATCAGCGCTCGGGTCTGGTTGGCGCTAGATGTAGGCACTGAAACGGTCAAAAACCCGTTGCCTTTCATGTCGACCGAAACCTGCTCGCCGGACGCAAGGCCGACGCGGCCGCCATTGGCCGTGATGGAGCCGTCGTTTTCCACATGTCCGCCGATCAGCACGGCGGATCCGCCGCCCCTCACCTTGATGCGGCCGCGGTTGATCACATCGGCCGACTGGCCGTTGCCGGTGAAGTTGTAATTGCCGGCCATGAAATCGGTGTCCGATATGCCCAGCGTCGAGGCCACGAAGCCGGCCGTGTTCACGGTGCCGGTCGGGGTGATTTCGATGCCGTTCGGATTGACCAAATAGACCTGGCCGTTGGAGTTGATCTGGCCGGCAATAGCGGAAGTTGCCGATCCGGTGACGCGGTTCAGCGTTGCTGCCGAAGACGACGAATCAACGAAGTTGACGGTATTGCCTTGGCCGATCGAAAACGACTGCCAGTTGATGACGGCACGATTGGAGGATTGCTGGACCGTCAGGCTACCGTTTGAGGGCGCGCCGATCGTCGCCGTTCCGGCGGCCACCCGTCCTCCTTGCGGAAGCGATTGCGCCAATGCCCCGTTGGCGTCGATGACCGGGCCGCAGATCATGCCGAGCGCCAGCGCGACGATGAGCGATAGGCGCGGCGAAGGGATCATCAGCCTGCTCGCTCGATAGATCGGCACCCATTCACGAGACTGCACATGCGCTAGAGAATACTCAGAGAATCGACATTCAAATGGCGAGAACGCAATGCAATCTAAAAAAACAACTGCCATCAATGCAACTTTAGGAAACAGCATCACGGCAGGCCCGCGGCTGCAAATTAGTGAATCATCGTTAACCGGGCGTTAAAACGGGACGCTTATCTCAGTGATCAGACCCAATCGGAATTATCCGATTTGCCAAATACTTACTGCAAGCTTTGTACGGGGTTTTATGAGGCTAATTTCGACGCGAAAACTCCGTCCTATGTAAGACTGAAATACGCGTGGGGCAGGAGCGCCTGGAGCCTGTGTCGATCCGGGAGCTTAGCCAAAATTGGAAGTCAACAAACCAAGATGACGTACGCGATCATCGAAGCGCCAAGTGAGGCATTGAGCTGGCCACGAGGCAGATTTTTTGCTGTTATGGCGGATGCTGAAATAAGCTTATGCTGAAGGGATTTTTCAGACAGGTTGCTTTGCTTTCAGGTGTTACTACCGCAAGATTGTTGCGTTGGTTCAAGGATGGCCGGAATTACTGTTTTGACGGAAGGCCCCAGAATAACTCGAAAAGTTATTCAACACGTGATGCCTTTTACCGACTGCCAGCCACTAATCTGTTATTGATCCTAATGGTCGGGATGTCTCCCGCACTGGCGCAGACAACGCCGTCTGCCGGCCAACTCACCCCACGAAGTTTCGAACCACAAACCAATCAACAGCAACCGAGCTTTTCTTTTACCCCATCCGAAACCATGGGAGCTCCGCCCGGCGCCGACAAGGCACACCTGAACATCAGGAAAGTCGTACTCAAAGGCGGCGATGCGGCGTTCACCGAACGAACCGAAGAGATACTGTCTGCGGTCCGAGGCCGAAATCTGCCTGTCAGCGCGTTCTACGAGGCCGCGGCGAAGGTTCAACAGCTCTATTCAGAGAACGGATATTTTCTAGTACGGGTCGTGATCCCGCCACAGGACGTCAAGAATGGCGGCGTTCTGAAACTGGAGATGATCGACGGCTTCATCGAGTCCGTCAACATCGAGGGACTAGCGCCACAACTAAAACAGCGCGTAGCGAGAACGCTTGCAAGATTGATCGGCGAGCGGCATCTTAAGCGCGGCGCGTTTGACCGGGCGCTACTGCTGGCTGCGGACACGCCGGGGCTTGATCTCAAATCGAACCTGGCGCCGGCCAAAGCAGACTACGGCACCGTTCTTACCGTCGTCGGCGTCTATCACCCACTGTCGGCCGAGGCCTCGGCTGACAACTCCCTATCGAAATCGCTCGGCGCTTACACTTCGACCATTTCGGCCGCCGCCAATTCCGTGTTCGGACTCGGCGAGCAGCTCTATATGAGCGCAACCGGAGCACCAAACAGCGGGCTCATGAACGATACCAGTCCGCGCCGCCTCGTGGCAACTGGGGTCACAATGCCCATCGGATATGACGGGCTGAGTTCGAACCTGGAATACGCATGGTCTACCACGATGCCCTTGATCGCGCCTGGCACGCTGGCAACCAACAGCAACTACGAACGGCTGTCTTTCAAGCTGAGCTATCCAGTGGTGAAAACGGAAAATAGCACGATTGCCGCTCGCCTTATATTTGACGCGACCGATGAAACCAACCGCGCGACCGCTTTCAATGCGGTTCTGTATGATGACAGTCTTCGCACCCTACGCGGCGGCCTCGACTTGAACTATAACTACGCCTCTGGCACCACAGCCAACGCAGGTGTAGACCTGTCACAAGGCATCAGGGGGCTCGGCAGCCGCGGCGCCGGTGACGCGACCGTCATCGATCCGATTTCTCAAGCCGGCGCCAGCGATCAATTCTCTAAATTGAGCGCGCGCTTTCTCGTTCACCAGAACCTGCCCGTTGGCTTCGCGCTTGAGCTCACGGGAAGGGGCCAATACGCCGCAACGGGCCCGTTGATGAATTCGGAAAAATTCACGCTAGGCGGCCCGGCCGATTTATCGGCGTACGACGCCTCTAGCTTCATAGGCGACCACGGCTGGCTGTTGCGCGGGGAGCTCCAGTACAACTACCAACCCCAATGGGTGGGATTTGCGCCTGCTTTCAAGCCGTATCTCTTTGCCGCCCGCGGCCAAGTCTTCACCATCAATCCAACCTCGGCGGAACTTGCCGTGAATGGAGCCGATAGCTTTGGCCTTGGTCTTCGCGGGGCGCTGCCGCTCAGCTATCCCACACTCAAGCAGGTTGACCTCGCCTTCGAGGGCGCACGCCAGCTAAGCGATAACCCTATGACCGTACCCAATTCGTGGCGTTTCAATTTTTCCAGTTCTATCCGGTTCTGAAACGATCCATATAACCCGCTCGCCTTCAATTACAGCAAAAACGAGCAGATTGTTTCGGTGTGCCTTGGATGGCGAATCACGCTAAACTATCCTACTTGTGACCGCAAAGATTGACTTCCGGATTTCTCAATCTGCAGGGATTGTTTTATGAAACTGCTTCGCTGCCTTGGCTATGCTACGGTTTTTGTTGGCTCGCTTGCCGTTGCCCAAACTAACCCAAAGCCGTTTTCGGCGCCACCGGCCACCAAACCTGCGACAGCAGCAAAACCAACACCGACCGCAAAGACAGCAGCACAGGCTCAGCCCGTTTCGAACGAACCAGAATCCACCACGGCTAATTTTGGAGACTGGACTTTGCGATGCAGCCATGTCGAGAATGCCGGTCAAAGACTAAGGCTCTGCGAAGTGACTCAAGCTCTCACATTGCAGGGGCAGACAAGTCCATTTGTGCAGATTGCGCTTGGCCGCGTCAGTCCAAGTGAGCCAACCAAACTGACCGTCGTTCTGCCGAACAATATCAGCTTTCCCAGCGTAGTGAGGCTCTCGATTGATGACAAGGACGCCTCGCCAATCGACCTTGCTTGGCGACGCTGTCTGCCCAGCGGATGCTACGCCGATGCCGGCCTGAAAGACGAACAGATTGGCCGCTGGAAGCAGCAATCGGAGAAGGGTCAACTGCAATTCGAAGATGCCGCCGGGCATAAGGTCACCCTCCCGTTTTCATTTCGCGGGCTCGCCCAGTCAGTCGATGCTCTTGATAAAGAGTGAGGCGTGCCAGGAAAATTCTTTGGGCTTCTGTTGATCGCCCCCGCGCTCAGTTCGGTACAATCGCAACAATTGATCCCGCGAAGATCAACAGTGCCGTCCGGAATTTGGTTGGAATTCGGCGTGACGAATTCACCGGTAACATGGAGGCATCGTTTCAGGCAGCAGGGTCAATCGGCTGATCGTTGGATTTTGTGTAGAGCGTCTGCCAACCATCCACCTTTCGCATATTGATCTGTCCTGATGCGAGTAGCGCCGAGCGCAACATCGCGGCGGTGTCGGCCGACGGCAGAACGGTTCGGGGATCGGCTTATATCGTTACACTTCTGCATGGGGCGCCCATCGGTTCACATCAGCAACGATGGACGCAATATCCTCGCCGCCGCCCCATAGCATCTCCCTTGGAGGTTTGCGGACGCAGGCCCCGTGTCCGCCGCGCTACCATCATGGGGACGGCATCCGAAAACCTTCACATGAAGAGACATAGAGGAGGAAACAAAAAGGCTGCCTGAAGGCGGCTCCTAATTTCAAAGCCGATGATTTTGGATAAGGCGGCATAAAGGCAGACTTTGACTTCTGACGGTCGCCAAATGAGCTCACGATTTGTGAGAGTCTCAATTAGAATACGACGCCAATACGAATTCCGCGGCGCCAAACTATGCGGCACTTCTTTCTGACATTGCCATAAAGAAGCTCAAATCGGTCTGGCAACACCACCATTGGAAACAGCTGAAGGCACGCGCCGCCTGCGGAATAATCGATAAGCGTACAGGTAATCGGAGGCGATTTCGGCGCCGTGCTGATCTTGGCCTCACTGGACATCTGACCAGATGGTCGAACTCTCTGGTATAAGCGGGGCCGTGACATTGAAATCTACTTCTCGATTTTATTGTGGAGTTGCCAGAAGCGCACGGTGCGCTCGGCGGTTTCCGCGGACAACTTGCTGTAGTCCTTTGATGCAAGCTTCAAGGTTGCTTCATCAACGCGGTGCTCGACCGGCCGATGGCAAAGTATCGTTTCGACTGCCGTCCAACCCAACTTGGCCGATTTGCAGGGAATCAGGATGAGATCGGCGCGATGTCCCTCTAACAGCCGCGCCATCATCTCGGTCGGGGCGCTATTGTTTAGAATGGCGAGTGACGCGGCGACTTCATCGACTTTTTTGGCTTCTGCGAACCTGATGATTGTAGCGTCATTCAGTTCGTTCAGACCCTTCATCCGCCTGACCACCGCTTCGGCCTGCTTGAAATCCCGCACCTGCTGGCTCTCTCCTCCAGCAACGCTGGCGATCGCCTTTAGGACACGCCTGATCTCCTCCTGGAGTTCGGGAGGTGCCAAGGCCATCAATCGCTCGCGTACCGCGTCGGTCGCACGCTTCAGTAGATCGCGAAGGAATTTGAGCGGCAAGTCCACACGAAGCCCGAGGATTTCGATCAGCTCGGCATCGCCTTCCGAACGTGCCACGATTTTCGAATAGCCGGATTCGGAAAACCGCGCACTCGTATTGTTGGCGAGCTTTCGAATGACTTTGCTTTCGCCCCGATCAACGATCACGTCGGTGACGGCTTCCGGGAGGTTCGTTCGGCCCGAAATGGCCAGTAGATGATCCTGCCCTTTCGTGCTTGCAATCTCCACGAGGTCGCTGGTCCGCAGGCGGCTGGAGGTGGCCAGCACGTTTCCGGCCACCGCGATTTCATCGTCCGATGCGAGGTGTTGAATGATTTCGAATGGAGCGTAGTCGACAGGCGCGAGACGGGCGCTGAGTGCGGCCCTAGCCCGACTCTCGACGCGGGTGACAAGAAGACACAACACATCGTCGAAGACCTTGACCTGATCGTCGCTGAGGCGATCCCCGCCATACAGGAACAGGTCTGTTACCTGCCGAAGGGTCGAAACCCGTCTTTCCGACGAGCCGCTCGCCACGGCGTCTTCGAGTTCGGCGATAATGGAATTTGGCTGCAGCACAATATGCCCTCAGCGTATTTTCGCCCGTTCCTGGCGTGGGGCGTGGTTTGAGGAAAAATTTGGATCAGGCATTCCAAAAAAACAACATACGCCGATCAACTTTAAGATTGGTTTAATTGGAAACCTCGTAAAAATACTTATCTTAGAACCGCGTGTGACTAAATGCGACAACTCATGCGTCAAATAGCAGATAGGGGATGACGCTCTTTTGTGGCAGCCAGCTCGCGGGCAACGTCATCGGCCAACTTCCGAGATGGGGCCGTGTGACACGGCGCCGCCATCAGCAATTCCCGCAACGTTCCATCTCAATGTGATGTTTAGAAATCGCGGGTATCGTCCTGACCGTGCCGTTCTCAGCGGCGCAATTCCTATCGAGAAGCCTCGCCCGAGACACCGCATCAGGCGGGGTTTTTCGTTTGCCACTTACTTATGTGATCAGCCTGATGGCAGGACGGCTAAGTTTTGCGAGCAAAGTCATCGGTGTTCTTTAACGCTGAACTCGCGGTGGGCGGTCCCAACCGCTATTGGATAAAATACGATGCTTGCGAAATTGGAGCTTGCTGCACTGCATGAGTCTCTTCCTGATCCATGGCGTCAGTTATTGCGACACGGCGACATGTCCGGAGCTGGGGAGCCGGGCTCCATCACGGACGGTCTCGATCAGACGCCTTTGGTCTAAGGCCGACGTTTAGTACCATCACGAGTTTTGGCAGAATCTGTCTTTACGAGGCTCCAGCGCCGCCAGACAAGACTCAAGAGCTTCCCGCCGCAGAACTCTGCAGCTTGAGCCTTAAGGATGCCCCTGCGGCGCGCATCTTCTCAGTCAAGTTTAGTCTGTGAATCTTCTTCCCCAACAAGGCCAACGACGATCAGCCAGCAACAATAAGACTTGATTGCAGGCCAACAGAAGGCGAAAGATTCTTCTTGTCACACCCCACGCACTAAAGCTGCCAAGCCAAGCCAACCACTTCAGCTTACTTTGCATCCCCGGGGCGTGATGCACAGGTGTGAGTTCTGCAAAATTCTGCTTTCTTATGCAAATGTCGACAAATTATACAGATCCTTGCATAGATTTGCAGAAGGGGTGATCGCTACCAACGGGGCCATCGGCCACGATGGCAGGATGGCCGGGGCAGTAGGTCACTCGTGCCAGAGCATTCCGAAACGTTTGAGAGCATTTCGAAGCATTTCGTAACAAGCCGTTGCCACTTGTTGCGTTTTGTTGCGGATTGACTGGGCGGCTCGCGTTGAGCTGCGAACTGAAGCGAGCGTCAATCCTGCCGGGCGGCAGTCGCATTCCTACCACCGGCGGTCGGGCGAAACAAAAGTCGCCGCCAGTGATCAGCATGGCTGCCCGTTGTGCGCATGCCGGGCCAACTTCACGACGCTCGAGGCAGTCAAGGCTCCCAGACCGCAAAGCGGCGCGCCGCCGGCGCGGCCTTGACGGCCGCAGGGCCGTCGTGACGAGAATTTAGAACGGCCTCCCGCTGGGCTTCATTCGCCTGTATTGCGGTCCCTGTCGCGACCTGGGCTTGGCTTGGCATCTTCAGTGCGTGGGGTGTGACAGGAAAATTACTTGGCCTTCTGTTGGCCTATCCTTGGGGCTCATTGGTACGTGTTGGTATTTCTTTGGTCTCATTGGGTCTTGTTGGTACGTGGTGGCTTTTGGCGAAAACGGCCATCAAACCGATCATCGTGGGCTAAGACGTTTTACGCCGGGGTAGGCATCCCGCACTGAACGTTGCTGACAATCGCTGAGCATCAACGTCCTCTATTGTCATCTGACGGCGCTGGAGCCTTGCACAGAGGCTTTTTCAAAATCCTCTGTAGTGGGACGCCTCCGAGCCGGGATGGCGCTGATTGCGGCTCTGAGCGGTTCTGAGAGGCTTTCACCCCCTGGCGTCTCGTCCCGCGCAAGTTGGGCGACCGCTGCAACATCCGATCGAATGGACAGAGGAACAGAATTCTCACGGGCGCGACGACTGTCGGCGCCATTGGTTTGCGCCGGGAGGGAAGTAAAAGCGCGATTACTTCCCATGAGAATTGTTGCCGCGCTTAACGCTCGGCTCATGGGTCGCTTGTACAGAATATTTTCGTTCGTTCTATTGACCAACTCATGGCGACAACCCACGCTTCTATCTGTCGATGCTTGGATCGTGGTCCATTGCACCGGCCGCATGAGGGAAGGTGAGGCAACTAGCCCGCGCCTGCCAGCGGTCATCCCTCAATGTGAAGGCCGCTGGCAGCGCGGGGCTCATCGTGGACGTTGAACACCAAAAGCAATGGCTCGCCGGCAGCCCGTGCGTCTGCACAGCCGGTTCGGGACCCATCGCGCGCGGTAACCGGCACGGCGATCGGACTCAGAGGTTGCGCTCTTGCTGACCGAAGCACTTCGGGTTGGCGGCGTGCGGTTGGGCGCAGAGGGCGTGTCGCACTTCAGAGCGACGCGGGGCTTTTCCTGTGAAGCGTGCCGCCCTCTCATCTTTGCGGCAGCCTTTGCGCGTGAAGCCTGCGCGATCGGACAACCATGGTAGGCCGCTTGATGAGACCAAGAACGATACTCATCGCGATTGTTCTGCACCCGGCAAGATGCGCAAGAGAGGGCGAGCACCGCCTCAAGCCTCGGATTATTCGGTAAGCTCCGAGTTGCCGGAAAATGTCCCGATCTCAGAGAATGAACTCCGCGCTCTGGAAATCTTGCTCGGCCCCGAATTGAAGGAACTGCTCGCCAAATCTGGCGGCAAGCCTCTAAAGTAACTCGCCTATTGAGACGTTGACAAGTCGTCCAAAGAGCTGCGCAAATGTACTTGGAAGCGTGAAAATCCTGTTTTGACAAACAGCTGGTGGCCCGATGACCAAGCATATTTTCCAGAACGCGATCCAGCCCGATGGCATCAAACCCAATAGCGTGGCGCTGTACCTGCGGGTCAGCACCGGCCGGCAGGCCGCGAACGATGTGTCTTTGCCATCGCAACGCGACGTCACCAGGTCCCATTGCGAGACCAACGGCTGGATCGTCGTCGAGGAGTATGTCGAGGCCGCCACCGCGACTGATGATCGACGACCTGCTTTCCAGCAAATGATGGAACGCGCCTGCGACCCCGATCGGCCGTTTAGCAGAATCGTTTTCTACTCATTCAACCGTTTCTTCCGCAACGGCGCCGACATGGAGCTTGCGATCCGCAAGTTGCGCAAACATGGCGTTGAGGTCGTATCCGTCACCCAGCCGACCGGCGATGATCAATCTCGGGAGTTGATGCGCCAGCTCATTGGCGTCTTCGATGAGCACACCTCGCGCGAGATCAGCAAGAATACGACGCGTGCGATGCGCGAATCTGCCAAGCAAGGCTTCTGGAATGGGGCAACACCGCCGCTTGGCTACAAAATTATCGAAGCCGAACGCCGCGGACAGAAGATCAAGAAGAAGCTCGCCATTGACGCCGTCGAAGCTGAGACCGTCAAACTCATCTATGCCATTTACCTGGAAGGCGCCGGGACGACCGGTCCGCTGGGAGTGAAGGAGACCACCTCCTGGCTCAATAGCCACGGCTACCGAACCCGGCGCGGATCGACATTCGGCGTCGGACCAGTTCACAAGATTCTGACCAACTCCTGCTACTCCACCGGGCTGTGGCTTTACGGGAAGCGGGATTCGCGCAATGGCGGCCAGCACGATCCTTTAAGCGTTATTCCCATTCCAGTACCGATTTTGATTGATATCGATATCGCTGAACGCGTCTTGGCGAAGCTCAAGCAGAATAGCCCGAAGAATACGCCGCCGCGCGTCGTGAACGGTCCCTCCTTACTCACGGGTATTGCCGTCTGTGCTTCCTGCGGTTCCGGCATGACCCGCACGGGGACGAACCGTCGCGGAAAATCCTACTCCTACTATAGCTGCGCTGGCTGCCATCAGAAGGGGAAGAGCGTCTGCAAAGGGCGGCATATTCCAGCTGCGGTTCTCGACGATATCATCCTGAGCAATCTCAAGCAGCAGCTGTTGACCCCGGACCGCCTGGCCTCATTGCTGCAGACGCTGGCGGACCGGCAGTCCGCCAAGACCGATGCCGTCGACCGCCGGCTGATCTCGCTGCAGCGCGAGGTCGCTGACACGGACGAGCGCCTGCGGCGGCTTTACCGGTCGATCGAAGATGGCATTGTCGAGCTCGACGACATCTTGCGGGAACGTACCGCAACCCTGAAATCCGAGCGGGAGCGAGCAAAGGCGGCGTTTGATCGCGCCCGCGCTCAATGCGGCACGGTGGCGACGATCGACCCCGCGAAGATCAACGCTTTTGCCCGGTTGATGACTGAAAAACTCGACAACGGCGATACCAATGCCCGCAAGGTCTATATCCGCTCAATCGTCGATGCCATCGAGGTCGACGACAAGGCCATCAGGATCATTGGCAACAAAGACGTCCTGCAGGCGGTGATTGCCGGCAAACAGAACGCGAACAGTAATGTTCGTGGTTTTGTACGCAATTGGCGCGCCCGAAGAGATTCGAACTCCTGACCCCTAGATTCGTAGTCTAGTGCTCTATCCAGCTGAGCTACGGGCGCGTTTTTCGCTGGGCATCTGGGCCGAACGGCCCGATATGCGTTCCGAAAGAGTTTCGGAGGGTCGCGAAAGAGCGCTTTAGCTACCCGCTCCGGGGCGGGTTGGCAAGGTCCGGCAGCCGGTATCTGCGGGGCGAATCGATGCGCTGTCGCTCGTCATGACCAGCCATCCGGTGGGCGCGCGGCGCGCGCGCTCGTCCGGGGGGCAATCGGGTCATTGTCCAGGTCGGCCAATGGCCGACCCGGGCGAAGCTCGCGCCATTAGCGCCGGATCGCCGGTTCAGCGCGCACGGCACCGGTCCGGAATGGCGAATACGGGAGGCGAAGCAGCCTCTTACGCCCTTTGCCGTTCGCTGCGGACGGACAGGAGTTCCACCGGCCGGTCGGGGATCGCGATCCGGAACGTCGCTCCGATGGTGCCCTCGACCAG
>Ga0302187_10004228_pt1 | contig 11557 bp, 13 predicted proteins | sample II_Bog_E1_3_FD_202120 | JGI IMG/M metagenome (GOLD analysis project Ga0302187, IMG submission 202120) | Peat permafrost microbial communities from Stordalen Mire near Abisko, Sweden - II_Bog_E1_3 | ecosystem: Environmental > Terrestrial > Soil > Wetlands > Peat | place: Sweden: Abisko...
CTGGAACTCCAGACGAAGCTGACGAAATCCGGTGGTAGAGGAGTTGGCTAGGTTATTGGCGATCGTATCCAGGTTCAGTTCCTGCGCGCTCATCCCGCTTGCCGCTGTGTAGAGGGCTCGAATCATCTCTGTCTCCTCATCGTGTACAAGGCCACACCGCTAAACACGCGGCAGGTCCTCGGTCGCGAACTTGTTGAAATCGGTGTGAAATATGGTGAGCGCCTTCTGCATCATCTCCGCCTCGCGCTGGATCAGCATCAGGTTCAAGGAACCCGGTATTGAACCCTGATTGGCGCTCTCGATGGCTCCCTGGTGCACGGTTGCATTCTTCGAGAGTGAGACGACCGTCTCCTCCGGAACCAGGTAGCGGCTTGCGCCCTCAGCGCTTATCTGCGTTCCGGCAGGGAACGTGAACACCCCCACGGTCGCAACCACACCGCCTGCCACCGAGAGCGTTCCATTGGCTCCTACCGAGACTTCTCCCGGAGGAACCGCAATTGGTTGTCCCGCAGTCGAAAGCACCAGCTCGCCTGCAGAAGTGACAAGTTGTCCGTTTGCGGCACGGTGAAAACCGCCGTCGCGCGTATAGCGAGGTCCGTCCGGAGTCTGGATGCGAAAGAATCCCTCCCCTTCAACGGCCAGATCCAGAGGATTGCCCGTCTGCTGGAGTGCGCCCTGGCTCAGGTTGAGCTTGTCGCCTCCGAGAAGTCCAAAGTTGTTGACCGTGCGACCCAGTTGCGAATCGGCAGTGTCGGGACCCATCAGCACGGAGCGGAAGAACTCCTGTTCGGAACGGTAGCCGGGAGTTTGCGAATTTGCCAGATTGGTCGCAGCAATATCCAGAGCCTGGGTGCGGGCAATTAAACCGGTCATTGCCGCGTAATATCCACTATCCATTTATGCATCTCCCGTCGGGAACGGATAGATGCAGGCGCGAGACCGCAAAAAGGGAGTGGGGATTAGAGGAAATTAGGATTGGGAACGAACGCGCTGCTTGGAAGCTCCCCGAATCGGGGATTGTTGGACTGAACAGGAACCAGCAGGCGCGATTCAGCGCCGCGATCGGGTATCCTGCGCGACGCACTCCGCCCACATCAGTGGACGGACTCTCCTGAGAGAATCCGTCAGGCAAAGGTGCAGGATCCTCGCCGCTGCCCCTCGCCCGTGCGCACGTCTCTACTCGTTTCGTCGGTCGATGGCCCGCTTACTGCAGCCCATCACAGACGATAGTCACATCAAAGCAGGCGTCTTCGAATTGGTAGGCGTGATGGAGCTGAAATTCGGGGGCCTGCACATGCAGGTGATAATTACTGCCGGTTATGACAGCAGGAACCGACAGCCCGCAATTGGCCGCGAGATTCGGGACCTTTCCCTTCCATGCGCCCGCGAGCATGTTACATATCTCGCCGATCCCATCTTTGACGACGTCGTCTATTTCCTCGAATTCCATGCCGGTCATGTGCGCCGCAATCTTCCTCGCCGCCATGCTGCCGCACTTGAAAACACACGCCCCGCTCAGGGCGCCGCCAAATCCCACGACCGCGGTAACCGACTCCGGCTCCTCTGTCCGTGGACCGGAAACGCGCTTGCAGGTAACCCCGAGCATCATCTGAAATACCTCGTCCACACTCCCATCCAGATTCTCTGGATCGGAGACCAGTTGCAAGGATTCCCGCAAAGACACCGCCATCGTCTGCTCCATTTCTTTGATCCTGCCTCCGCGCGCTCGCGCGATCGCGGCGAACCGCACACCATTCAAGAGCACGTTGATCCTTTCCGGATTACGCCGCATTCACTAACGGCAGTACCCGTTCCTTTACCTGTTCGGCGGTAAAAGGCTTGCGAATGTATCCGCGCGCCCCGGCCTGAATTGCCTGCTTCACATGTTCTTCGCTGGACTCGGTTGTAATCATCACTACAGGAACGCCGACAGCAAGGTTCTGCGCCCGAATCTGGCGCAGAAATTCCAATCCATCCATCGACGGCATGTTAATGTCGGAAAGAATCAGGTCGACATCTTTGGTCTTCAGCAATTCCAGCGCATCCGTGCCGCTGCCTGCCTCGTACACCACTGACAGGTTCACTCCCGCCTGACGAAGCGACCGCTCGATAATCTTGCGCATCACCGAAGAATCATCCACAATCAAGGCTCGAATTTCACTCATGCCAACACCCTCCGCTTTTGCGTTCATCGGCCAAAAGCCGCTTCCCATTAGGTTCAACACGCAACACCCGTCTGATTGTTCAGGTCTTAGTGAGCGCCAATCAGTGGGTGCCACTTAGTGGGTCCCAATGGATGCGATCAGGTCATGGACCTCAGCGCTTGCTGTGGCGGCACTGCTGTCGGAATGCTGCCACATTCTTAGCCACAGGCAGTCGTGGACCCGTACCAGGCGCGCATTCGCGGGCCGTACTCGCTCGATCGACTTCGAAAACGCCTGGACTATAGCCGGCTCGCCGCCGGGCTCGATCAGCTCGGCCCGCGGAAATTTGGAGCTCAGCATGCGCGCATGCGCCTGCCGAAACAGAGATCCCTGCACCAGGCCGCACTCAACACGCAACCCCGTAATCCGTTCGATGGCCAGTGCCAGCGCCGGATCGATGCGGTCTTCAAATCCCAGGTAGAGCAACTTGCCTGCCGCCAGACGTAGCGGCAGCGCGCCAAAGGCATCCACAAACAGCCGGGGAACCAGGCTGGTCAACGCCTCGGCGTCATGCAGTTCGAGTGGCAGCACAGGGCAGCTCCATTGCAGCCCCAGGGCTCTCGTGACCAACTGCTCCTTGACGCCCTGCTGACGGACCAGCCAGTTGCCCAGACGCCCCGCCCCCGCCGCTTTTTGCGCACTGAGCGCCTGGCGCAACTGTAAGGAGGTAATCCATCCCTGCTCCAGCATGACCAGGCCCAGCGGAATCCGGTGCCGATGGGTATCCTGAGCAACGCCGCGGCCATTCAATTCGCGGCGCACGGCCTGTGCCATACGGGCCGTTGTGCAGTTGGCGGAACAGCTCCAGCCTTCTTCAAAAACCGGCACCGAGCGGCTTCGCAACAGATGGAGCCATCCGGAACGACAGCCAGGATTCGAGCAGGTCTCAAACAACCTTGTGCGAGCGACCGATGTTGCGACGTGGTTCCCCCCGAAAGTCATCCCCAGACCATGATCCTGCACGTTCTCAACTGCATCCCGGCCGCGGGTCGCAGACCGCGCGCCGCCGAAATTTAGAATAGGCATCGTATGCTCTCCAGCCGCTTCCTGGGCGCGGCCACCTCCGTCACACGCAGGCCAAAGTTTCCGTTGACCAGTACCACTTCGCCGCGGGCTACAATCCTGTCTCCCACAATCAGGTCGACTGGGTCAGATACATGACGATCGAGCTGCACCACATCCCCGGGACCGAGGTCGAGAATCTCTCCCAGCGGCATCTCCCGGCAACCGAACCGCAGTGTCGCCTCAAGCTCTACATCGAGAAGCAGTTCCATGCCCCCGCTGGCGAACGCCTCCGGCGCGGCAGCCGTCGTCGCAGCGCCCCGTCCGGACTGCTTCTCCGCCTCCGGCTTCACAGCCGGTCCCGGGGGAGCCTTGGGCTTTGGACGAATCTCGTCCCGGACCAGGATGGTCCACCCGCGATCGCCTGACTTCAGCTGGAAGGCGCGCGAGACTTTACTTTCTCCAGGGGTCTCCTCAAAGCTTTCAATACGGCACTTCGCCCCTGTCTTGGCCAGGAGTTCGCCCACCGCGGCGTCGGCAACCTCGCGCAGCAACTCGGCCCAGCCTGCCTTCTGGTCCATCCCCTCTCCCACGAGTGGAGAATCGAGGATCTTGGCATCCAGGACCACGGCGAACCGTCCCTCCTGGTCTCCGGAAAGGGTCGCGGCAAATCCGAACGACCCTTCGGCCATCGGCTTCGGCATCGAATCAACCAACTGAGGCTCGCCGGCCAGAGCCTGTGAGAAGAGCGCTTCGGCGACGCCTGTCCAGCATTCAAGGTAGGTCTTCAAGGTCTGACCTCATTGATGGGCTGTCCCAACCGCGCTGCGCGATGGGGACCCTGACGAATGGCCTGCGCCTGCGATAGTTGCTGGCCGCCGACCTGCCAGATGGGAAGAGTATTGGCAGCCACATCCAGGCGAAGAATCGACCCCGGCTCAAGGTTCTCGAGTTCGCTTGCCCTCAGGCGAACCGACGGCAATTGCAGGGAGCCGCCAAAGCGAATCCTCCGCGCCATGACCTCCATACGATTCCGGATTTCGCTGGCATGGCGGCGACGGCCTACGCGGTCCGAGGTCAGACGCCGCAGAATGGTGTTCGCGACCACGGCCGGGAAGGCCAGGTTGAGCAGACCCGAAGTATGGGGCATGCGAATTTCGAAACTCAGACAGAGCGTCTTCTCGTTCACCGACATGATCCGAGCCACCTGTGTCTGCATCTGTCGGCGCTCAAAATTGAAGCTGAGTCCAACCGGCTGCCACGCAACGGTCAGTTCGCGGCAGATGATTTCAACCAGGCTGGCCAGGATGGCCTCCTCTATATCCGTGATTTCACGGAGCGGCCCCTCTCTGCCCTCACCGCCCAGCAGCAGATCGATCACCGGAGGAGCCAGCGCCAGGTCCAGTTGCAGGACCGACAGCGCCCCCAGAGGTTCCAGGCGCACCGATGCCACGTAACTCACTTCCGGAATCCGCAGGACAAACTCGTTGAACTGAATCTGTTCCGCAGAGACCAGGTTAACCTGAAAGCGGGTGCGCAGCCATGCCGCCAGATTGTGCGTCAGGTTGCGGGCGAACAGATCGTTCAGCATGCTGATCGCGCGAAGCTGTTCGGTAGAGATCTGGCCCGCGGAAGAGAAGTTGTACGGGACCACCTTCGGCCGCGGATCAGTGCGCGGTGCATCCGGCTTGCTGGTCTGCGCGGCCTCGAAAAGGGCGTCGATTTCATCCTGCTTCAGTATTTTTTCCATCAGCCCCTGCCCTTCGCTGCTTCCGTCGTTTTAGGAGTACGCGGAGTGCTGAAGGCTCCACGAGCTGTCAGATCCCTGAGCGCGGCACGGAGATGGACCACCGCCGATGCGTGCACCTGGGAGATCCGGGACTCAACAACTCCGAGCGCCAGTCCGATCTCGCGCATCGTCATTTCCTCGTAGTAGTAGAGCGTCATCACCAGACGCTCCCGGTCGGGCAGATTCGCGATGGCATCCGTCAAGCGCCCTTGAAGCTCACCCCTGAGACAACGGAATAGCGGGTCCTCCTCAGGCCGTCCCGGCACATAGGCCAGTTCCTCTTCCCCGGAATCCTCGTTCCGTTCCATATGAAGTGTGCCGACTTCTAAGCCCTTCAACTCGCCCAGAAGCTGCTGATACTCCTCGAGGCCAAGCCCCATCTCCGCCGCCACCTCGCCTTCACCCGCTGCGCGGCCAAATCGCGCCGTAACCTGCCGGATAGCCTCTTCGACAGCGCGGCCTTTGCGGCGTAGTTCCCGCGGGCTCCAGTCCAGTGTGCGCAGGCTGTCGAGAATCGCACCCCGGATACGGAACTGTGCATAGCTGCGGAACTGCACCTGCTTGGTTGGGTCAAATTTGGAAAAGGCGTCCATCAGCCCTACCACTCCCGCTGAGACCAGGTCTTCAATGTCCACATGCTGGGGCAGCCGCTCGTGGATGCGGCGGGCCAGAAACCTGACTATGGGGAGATGTTCGAGCAATACCCGCTCCTGCTCGCCGCTGAGCACGGCCATCGCCGACACAGCAGGCGGATAGCCGCCTCCGTTCCGGTTGTTCCGCGTTCCTCTCGGCACACTTGCCGTACTCGCTGCTTCTAATCCCATCGATTCCCCCTTAACGCACAGTTCCAACCGGCCGCAAACGTATCTCCGGCGGGATTTCCCCGGCCGCCACCACCGCCAGCCTCGGCAGAACCGGCTCCAGCCAGCGCTTGACGTGGTAGCGGGCCGGACTAGGACATAGAAGCACCGGAAGGGCCGCTGCGGAGTTGGCTCCGATGAGTTGTCTCAAAGAATCGGTCAGCCGCCGGATCAGCGGCTTTCCCGTGTTTCCGCCAGATGGCAGAAGGCGCTGGCTGCTTTCCGGTGCCAGCGTCGTCAGTATTTCTTCTTCGAGCGCGGGATCGAGCAGCAGAACCGGAAGCTGGCCTCCGCCGTCCAGCAGCGGGCGGATCAGCCTTCGGCCCAGCGCCTGGCGCGCCGCTTCCACCAGTGCCACCAGGCTCTTGTTCATCGGCGCGGTTTCGAGTAGCGACTCAAGAACCGTGCCCAGATCGCGGATTGAAACCCGCTCGCGCAGCAGTTGCTCAAGAACGTGCCCCACTTCGCCCAGCGACAGCAGCTTCGGGGTCAATTCTTCGATCAGCTTGGGGTGGCTTTCATTCAGAGAGTCGAGGAGCCGTTTGGTCTCCGACCGGCCCAGCAACTCCCAGGCGTGCTGGCGAACCAGTTCGCCCAGATGGGTGGTAATCACGGTAACCGAATCCACCACCGAATACCCGGCAGCGACCGCCTGATCCTCAAGGCTGGGCACAATCCAGATCGCAGGCACTCCAAACGCCGGCTCGCGGGCCTCTTTGCCCGCCAGCGGACGCCGGCCCGGATCGGAAGAGACAGCCAGCAACAACGATCCCTCGGTCTGCCAGCGGCCAATCTCCATGCCGCGAAGAGAGAACAAATATTCGCGAGGCTTCAACCGCAGGTTGTCCGAGATGTGCACCGGAGGAACCAGAAAGCCCATCTCCGAAGAGAGATGCCTGCGCAGAGAGCGGACCCGGTTCAACAGTTGCCCGCCCTGCTTCTCGTCAACCAGCGGAATCAGCTGGAACCCGATCTCGAGAGTCAGTTCCTCGAGGCGCAGCAGCGATGCCAGGTCGGCGCCCTGCGCCTGCTCCGCCTTCTTCTTCTCCCCAATCGCCGATTCGGCCGGTGCAACAACAGGCGGATGCGCCGACGCGCGACGCGCCCCCCAGTAAAGCCCCGCGGCCACGATTAGAAATGCGAGCTTTGGCAGGCCGGGGATTAGGCACATGGCGCCCGAAACCAGACTAGCGAGATAGAGCGTGGTTGGCTTGGCCAGCAACTGCTGGCGAATTTCCCCGCCCAGCAATCCGGCCGAGTTGGCGCGCGTCAGTGTGATGCCCCCGGCGATCGACACCAGCAGCGAGGGGATGAGCGTGACTAACCCATCGCCCACCGTCAACACGGTGTAGGTGCGCGCCGCCTCGCCCAACTCGACGCCCTGCTGCAATGTGCCGATCAAGAGTCCGGCAACGATGTTGATCGCGGTGATCAGGATCGTGGCCAGCGAGTCCCGCTGGCTGAAGCGGGCCGCCCCGTCCATCGCGCCGTAGAACTCCGCCTCGCGCGCAATCGCCTGCCGCCGTCGGCGCGCCTCGGCCTCGTCGATCAGGCCGGCATTCATGTCGGCGTCAATTGCCATCTGCTTGCCCGGAAGCGCGTCGAGTGTGAAGCGCGCCGTCACCTCGGCCGTGCGCACTGCGCCGTGCGCGACGACCAGAAACTGGATGGCTATCAATGCCAGGAAAAGGACGAAGCCAACGACATAATTGCCACCGACCACGAATTGCCCGAACGCTTCGATCACCTTGCCCGCCGCAGCGGTACCCTCCGATCCGTGCAGCAGAATGCGGCGGCTGGAGGCAATATTCAATGCCAGCCTGAAGAGCGTAAGCAACAGCAGCAGCGTAGGGAAGACGCTGAGCTCCACCGCTCTTCTCACCTGTACCGCGGAGAGAAAGACGATGATGGAAGCGGCCATCGAGATCGCCAGCAGGAAGTCAAGGGCCCAGGATGGCAGGGGCACAATCATCACGAAGATCACACTGATGGCGGCGAGGGGCAAGAGTACCTCGCGCAACCGCTGGACAATCGGATGTCCCGCAAGCGTACTGACGGGCAGGGCTGTGGTGCTCACTGTGTGCCTCCTCTTTGGGGCGGAACCGCGCCGGCGGGCGAGCCAATTGGCGATCCATTCGGTCGCGCCGCCGCCTGGCGCGCGCGACGATCGCGCAACTCGGTTTCGACTCGCTGGCGATAGAGCCAGGCAAGAATCGCCGCTACGGCGGCATAGAGCTCGACGGGAATCGGCTGTCCTACTTCGACCGATCGATAAAGCGACCGAGCCAGCGGGGGATTCTCGATAATGGGTACGCCTGCCCAGCGGGCGTCGGCCTTGATTTCTTCGGCCAGCAGATTGCGGCCCTTGGCGACCACCTTCGGCGCCTCCATGGTCCCGAAGTCGAAGGCCAGGGCTACCGCGTAATGGGTTGGATTGACAAAGACTACGGCCGCCTTCGAAATATCCGCCTTAACCCGGCGCCTTCGCATCTGCCGCTGCAGATTCCGAATTCGGCCCTTTATCTGCGGGCTGCCCTCGGTCTGCTTCATCTCGTCCCGCATGTCCTGCTTGCTCATCTTCAGCCGCGACTCGCGGCTCTGCCACTCGACCAGATAATCAATGCCCGACCAGGCGAAGAGCAGCCAGGCTGTCGCCATCAGCAGTCCATAAACATCGGAACTCAGCATGTTCAGCCGGGTAATCGAAAACGGGGGAAGGGTCAGTTGCCGTGCAATGCGCTGTACAGCGAACACGGCGAGAAAGCCGGCGGGAACCAGCGATTTGGCCAACCGTGTCGCAGCGCGCAGTGAGAACAGATTGCTGATATTGCTGACCGGATTGATGCGGTCGAGCTTGAACCCCACTGCTCCGGCGTAGAAGTTGATCCCGCCAGTCTGCAGAACGCCTATGCCGAGAGCCGAGGCCGCCACTGCGGCCATCACTACCCCGCATGGTCCGAGCACCTCCAAAGCCAGGCGGCGCAGGGCATAGAGCGTGGGCTGAATCTGGGCCGGTTCCCAATGCGCAGGTCCGCCCAGATCCAGGAAGCCGGTAAACGTACTGCGCCATGCAACCAGAATGTGCTCTCCGATCGCCCCCAGCACCATAGCTCCAGCCAAGGTCCCAGCAGCGGAAGAGAGCTCGCGGCTGTGCAGCACATCGCCATCCTTGCGAGCCTGGTCACGGCGGTGCTGAGTTGCCTGTTCTGTGCGGTCTCCAGCCATGGGCTACCCTCCCAGCCCCAAGCCCGCAGCGGAACCAAACCCGTGGCCGCCCTGGGTAATCAATCGCTCCGCCAGGTCCAGCAATCCCGCGAAGCGCGCCTCGATGAATCGGGGCCAAAGGGCAAGAGAACCGGTCAGAAGCGCAAACCCCGTCAGTGTCTTGAGCGGCACGGTGAGGTTCATTACCGGCAACTGCGGGCTGAGCTTGCCCAGTAGGGACACGGCAACTTCCACCAGCATGGTCGCCGCCAGCAAAGGGGCTGCCAACTCGGTTGCGGCGAGAAAGATGCCCCCTGCTGCACGCACTATGCCCAGTGCGGCTTCAGGCAGAAGAACAAATGTGCCCAGAGGAACCGCACGAAAGCTGCGCATCATTGAGGCCAGCAGAATCCGGTCGAGGCCCGCCGTAATCACAACCAGGGTTCCCATCAGCTGAAAGAGATCGCCGAGCAGCGGGGTCTGAATGTTGGATGTCGGGTCAAGAAGATTGACCATGGAGAAGCTGAACTGCACACCGGCAATCTGGCCGGCAAACAGGAGGACTTCATTCAGCAACGTAAGCGTAAGACCGTAAACCAGGCCCACTGCCAGTTCCCCAAGAAGGGAAGATAGGGTGATGGATGTGTGCGCATTGGGCAATGCCGCCACCAGTGGCGCCAGCAGCCAGGCGACCGACAACACAAAGACTGCCTTGGTGCGCATCATGAGGGCGGTCGAAGAGAAGAATGGAGCAAACGCCACCATACCGCTGACGCGCACCAGCACAAGCGTCATGGCGCTCAGGAAGTTCTCCCAATCGAGTTCAGTTCCCTGAGGCACTTGAATTCCTTTCGCTTTTGTCTGTTCGCCAGCCCAATGTTTTCGCTATCCCAAATAACGGTGCAAATCGGAAAGCAGTAGAACCGTGTAAGCTGCCATCCGTCCGAGAAACCAAGGCATGCCCACCAGCAGGATGAAGGCCACTGCGGCCAGGCGCGGGACGCTGGTCAGCGATTGCTCCTGGAGACTCGTCAAGGTCTGCAGCAAGCTCAGAAGGAAGCTCAGAAGGGCGGCGGCAATCAGCACCGGGCCGGACAGAATCATTGCTTCCTTCATCAGTTGGCGCAACAGTTCAGCAACCAGATCGGGTGTCATCCATTCCTCCTCAGAAGCTCTTCAACAAAGAACTGGCCAGCAGATTCCAGCCGTCGATCATCACGAACAACAGAATCTTCAAAGGCGTGGAGATCACCACCGGCGGTAACTGGAACATGCCTATCGATGTGGTGATCGATGCCGTAACCATGTCGATCAGAAGAAAGGGCAAAAAAAGCACCGCACCGATTGAGAACCCAGCCTTGAGCTCGGAGAGAATGTAGGCCGGAACCACCGCCCTCATGGGCAGGTCGTCCGGGGTCTGCGGGCGAGGGATCTGACCTGCCGCGGCAAACAGGGCAAGGTCCTTCTCTCGCGCGTAGTGCAGCAGAAAGTGCTTCACCGGCCGAACTCCCAAATCGATCGCTTCCAAACCTGTCAACTGACCGGCGCGGTATGGCTCGACAGCCTGCTGATCCACCTGCGTGAGCACCGGCGTCATCAGGAACCAGGTCATCATCAACGCGAGGCCCATCAAGGTGGGATTCGAGGGGGCTGTCTGTGTGCCCAGGGCCTGGCGCAGGAAATGAAAGACCACGAGCAGGCGCACCATAGGCGTCATGGCCATCAGAATGGCGGGAAGCAGCGTCACCAGGGTGAGAACGAAGAGAATCGTCCAGGGAGTCGAATCCGCGGGATGAAATCGCGCGTTCAAGTCAGGCAATAAAGGCGAAGATGCTGCGGCTGCAGCATGCACAGCCCAGACCGCTACCACGATAACCTCGCTGGATGAACCGGCCTGGGGCGGCCGGAACGGATCTGACCGCCAGCCAGCCCATCCGGGTCCAGTGGATAGAAAACCGGAGTCCCCTCCGCCGACGTTGCGACTAAAAACCGGCGGCCTTCAGCCTCCACCAGTGCCAGCGACTGTTTCGGGGAAAGCGCAATCCGCTCCACCAGAGTCAGCCTTGGCTGAGCACGGCCCGGCCTGCGAAACCGTTCCAGAACCCAGCCGCCCAGTCCAACTGCAGTTGTCTTTGACCCTTCCGATTTCTGATTTCTTTGCTGCATGTCTTCTCTCACCTCTTTTGTCATCCCACGCTTCCCGAAAGATCAACCCGGTTTCTCAGGCGAGCCGGGTCAGTCGCACCGCCAGATGCGCGTCCACGACTTCAAACTCGCTCCAGGCAAGCTGTACTTCGCCAGCTGATAAGGGCATATCTTCGTCGTGCGCCCATTGCGTTTCAATCACCTGCCCCGACCCAAGTGTCAGCAAGTGACGCACCCGGAATTGCCGAACCGGAACCGAAACTTCGAGCTCCACCGGCAGCCTGCTCATCGGCAAACTGAGCTGAACCGGGTCCCTATCGTTATGCTGGGGGGACTGGATCAGCGCGCTCTCT
>Ga0302187_10004230_pt1 | contig 11554 bp, 8 predicted proteins | sample II_Bog_E1_3_FD_202120 | JGI IMG/M metagenome (GOLD analysis project Ga0302187, IMG submission 202120) | Peat permafrost microbial communities from Stordalen Mire near Abisko, Sweden - II_Bog_E1_3 | ecosystem: Environmental > Terrestrial > Soil > Wetlands > Peat | place: Sweden: Abisko, Stordalen...
CGCCGGCTGGCTCAACGACCGCCTTGCGGCGGAAATCTATTATGAAGCCGCGACGCCAACTGACGCGCGCGACATAGAGACATGGGCGCGGAAACAGCCCGACATCACGGCGATCCTTCCGATCTGGCGCGCCCGGACGCGGCTTGGCGGCTGGCCGGTCGATCTGATCGGCATGGCGCCGCACGAGACCTACTCACAGCATTTCACGCTTCTCGAAGGCGGCGCCGATGCTTTCCGGGCGCTGCATGACGAAGACGCCGTTCTGATCAGCGAACAGCTTGCGCGGCGCCTGAAGACCGGGCTCGGAGCGACGCTCGACATCCCCGCGTCCGGCGACAACTGGCGAGCGAGGATCGTCGGGATCTATCCGGATTACGGCAACGCAAAGGGCCAACTCCGCGTCGATCACGAGAGGCTGGCGCGGCATTTCACCGATGTGTCGGGCGTCAATTATTCCTTGCGCGTCGCGCCCGGCGCCGTGGCGCGGGTGATGGAGGAGATGCGGACGCGTTTCGGCCCTGCGATCGTCCGCATGATCGATCAGGGCGAATTGAAAAAGCTTTCCACCGATGTTTTTGAGCGCACTTTCATGGTGACGGCGGCGCTGAATACGCTCATGCTCGGCGTCTCCGCCATAGCCTTGCTCACCAGCCTGCTTGCGCTCAGCAATCTGCGTCTGGCGCAGGTGGCGCCGGTCTGGGCGGTTGGCGTCGCGCGGTGGCGGCTGGCGGGGCTGGAGCTGCTGCGCATCCTGCTGTTTTCGGCGGGCGCCGCCCTGCTGGCGATTCCGCTCGGGGTCTTCATGACCTGGGGGCTCGTCGATATCGTCAATGTCGCCGCCTTCGGCTGGCGCCTGCCCATGCATGTCTTTCCCGGCCAATGGGCGCAGGTCTTTTTGTTAGCGCTCGCCGCCGCGCTCATCGCCGGCCTCATGCCGGTGACAAGGCTCGCGCGCAGCGCGCCGGCCGACCTTCTCAGGGTCTTTGCCAATGAACGCTAAGATCATCGCGCTGCTGGCGTCCCTCTGGCCCGCCGCCGCGCTGGCTCAAGGTTTTGGCGGCCTGGGCGGCGACGCCCAAGGGTTCGATACGCCGAAGCCCGGCGGGGCGATTACCTTTCCCGCCGATTACGGCGCGCACAAAACCTTCCGCACCGAGTGGTGGTATGTCACCGCCAATCTCAAGGGCGCGGACGGCGCCTCCTATGGCGCGCAATGGACATTGTTCCGTCATGCGCTGGAGCCCGGCGCGGCAAAGGGCTGGGACGACCGCACCATCTGGATGGGGCACGCCGCCGTCACCAGCGCCACGGAGCATCTCTTCGCCCAGACGATGGCGCGCGGCGGCGTCGGACAGGCGGGTGTGGTGGCCGCGCCTTTCCAAGCCTTTATCGATGACTGGACTTTCGACGCGAAGGATGATGCGCTGACCAAGGCCCGCCTCAGCGCGCGTGGCGCGAATTTTTCCTATGACCTCGACCTTTCCAGCGACCGGCCCTTGGTGCTTGAGGGCGAGAACGGCTACAGCCGCAAATCGGAACAGGGACAAGCCTCCTATTATTTCAGCCAGCCGTTCTTCACTGTCGCAGGGACGCTGACCCTTCATGGCCGCGAGACCAAGGTCACGGGGCAAGCATGGATGGATCGCGAATGGAGCAGCCAATCGTTGGCGCCCGACCAGACGGGTTGGGACTGGTTCGCGCTGCATCTGTCCGGCGGCGAGAAGGTGATGCTTTATCGCATCCGGGGCGCCGCTCCCTATGCTTTCGGCAACTGGATCGCGGCCGACGGCGCAACGCAGCCCCTCGCGGGGAACGACATTTCGCTTGAGCCATTGACCCAGACAACAGTTGGCGCGCGAAAGATTCCGACCCGCTGGCGGGTGCGCGTAAAAAGCCGGGGCTTCGACGTCGAGACGACCCCGCTCAATGTCCAGAGCTGGATGGGGACGACAATTCCCTATTGGGAAGGGCCGATCAGCTTTGCCGGTTCGCAAAGCGGTAGCGGCTATCTTGAAATGACGGGTTATTGAACCACAAGGAAATTGCCATGAACGCGCCCATCGTCTCGCAGGATCGCGCGGAGATCCCCGAAGAATTCCAATCCTGTTTCGACCGCCAGCGCGCCGCTTATCACGCGGCGCCAGCGCCAGACGCCGCCGAGCGGATCGCCGACCTGCATAAACTGGCCGCGCTGCTCAAGGACAATCGCGAGGCGCTGGTCGCCGCGATCGACGCCGATTATGGAAATCGCTCAAGTTTCGAGACCCTTTTCGCCGAATATTTCGTCGCCCTTCAAGCCATCCTGACCAGCGCCAAGAACGTCAAAAAATGGATGAAGCCGCAGCGGCGCAAGGTCGATGTTCTGACATTTCCCGGCGCGCAGAATCGCGTGATTCCTCAGCCGCTGGGCCTGGTGGGCCTGATCGTGCCGTGGAATTTTCCGCTTAACCTGAGCTTCGCGCCGCTCGCCGCCATTTTCGCGGCCGGCAACCGGGCCATGGTCAAGATGTCGGAGAATTCGCAACACCTCGCCGCGCTGCTGATCGAGATCTGCCCGAAATATTTTCCGCCGGAAAAACTCACCTTTTTCGATGACGGCGGCGGTCGCGGGCCGGGCTTTTCCTCGCTGCCCTTCGACCATCTGCTGTTTACCGGTTCGGGAGCGACCGGCCGGGCGGTGATGGCCAACGCCGCGCGCAACCTGACGCCGGTGACGCTGGAGCTGGGCGGCAAATCCCCCGCCATCGTCGGTCCCGACTTCCCGATCAAGACGGCGGCGGAGCGCATCCTGTGGGTCAAGATGCTCAACGCCGGCCAGATTTGCACCAATGTCGATTACGTCTTCCTGCCCAAGGGAACCGAGGCCGAGTTCGCAACCCATTGCAAAAAACTATTCGCCAAACGTTACCCGGACATCAACGGCCCCGACTACACCTCGATCATCGATGACAAATCCTTCGCGCGGCTGCAAGGCGCCCTCGACGATGCGCGCGAAAAGGGCGCAACCCTCATTAATTTGGCCGAAGGCCAGCAGCCCGACGCGACAAGACGCAAATTCCCGCCGCACATTGTGCTGAATCCGACTGAAGACATGCAGCTCATGCAGCGTGAAATTTTTGGACCGATCCTGCCGATCCTCAGCTACGGCGACCGGCAAGAGGTCGCCGACACGATCAACGGCCGCGACCGGCCGTTGGCGATCTATCCCTTCACCCATGATCGCGATTTGAGCGATTTCTATATCGCGCATGTCATGTCGGGCGGAGTGTCGGTCAACGAGGCCCTGCTGCATGTCGCGCAGGAAGACCTGCCCTTCGGCGGCGTCGGGGCCAGCGGCATGGGCCATTATCACGGGCGCGAGGGATTTATCACCTTCTCGAAATTGCGGCCGGTCTTTTATCAGGGGCCGGTCTCGACAATCCAGACGCTGTTCCAGCCGCCCTATGCCGGCCTCGCCAGCAGGGTCCTCAACCTGCTGATCAAGCTCAAGACCTGACGTCAGACCCGCGTTGCGTGGACGGCTCAGTTTGAAAGGAGGACGGGATCAGCTAATAAACCTCCGCAAACGGACAGCAGGCCAAAATGCCCAATAGCTTTTATGTTTACGATCAATATATTTTCGCGGCCGCCGCCCTGATTGGCACCTTCCTGGGCTGCTGGCTTTTGCTGTGGCTGATGCTGCGCCCGACCGGACAGGCCTTGACAAAACCTTTCGCTGGCGTCGCTCCCCCCTTCATGAATATTCTGGGCGTGCTGTTTGCTTTGACCCTGGCCTTCATCGGCAATGACACCTGGACCGCGCATGACCGCGCGGTCAGGGCGGTCAATGCCGAAGCGGACAGCCTGCGGGGCCTTGCCATCATACTTCGCCAGCTTCCGCCACAAGCGCGGAACAGCGCTGAGGCTGCGCTACAAGCCTATGCCGGAGCCGCCGTCGCCGAATGGTCGGATCTCGGACGGCGCGAAGTCAGCGCGGCGACAGGCGAGGCCGCCGACGAACTTTTGGGAACATTGGCCAGCCCTGCGCTGGTTTCCGCCCTGCCCCAGCCCGCCGCGACTTCGGCGCTGGGCCTGGCGATGCAGGTCCGGCAAAGCCGGGATGAGCAGATCGCGTTGAGCCAGACTCATGTGAACCCGTTGAAATGGCTCGGCATGGCCTTTCTCGGCTTCCTCACCATGATATCGATCGCCGCCGTTCACATTGGCGCGCCCCGGGCCATGATCCTGTCTGTCAGCCTGTTCGCGCTCGCCGCGGCCCCCACCGCAGTCATTGTGCTGATCCACGGCAACCCCTTCCAGGGTTTTGCCGCGGTCTCCAACACGCCAATCGCTGCGGTTTTGCGCGCAAGCTAGAGCGTTTTCAAGAGAGTTCCGATCATCCTTGGTTGTAACGTTCACCATGCGAGTCACATTTTTCATCTAGCACTGTTTCCTGCAATGACGTCGAGGCCTCTCGTATCGCCTCAGTTGTTGGCCCCGAGGCGTCAATGTGTTGAACGCGCCATTAAGAATTGTCAGAAGACGCTCGGTTGCGTCCACGCCTTTGTCGGGCGCCAGTTCTCCACGATGCGTCCCTTTCGGGCATGTGCCCCAATCATCCTGAGCCTTGCCGCATCCGGACAATTAGACATAAACAGGTTTAGCCTTGCGGCGTCAAATAGTCTGGTTATAGGCCCCGACTTCCGGGTTTTCGCGCAGGATCGCGTCTACTTCCTTGAAGATCGCGTGGAGATTGGCTTCCGAGGCCGGGCTTTCGACCACCACAACCAGTTCGGGCTTGTTGGAGGAGGCGCGCACCAGTCCCCAGGTGCCGTCCTCGACCGTGACACGCACGCCATTGACGGTGACGAGGCTGGCGATCTTCTGGCCGATGATTTTTTCGCCCGCCGCCTCCATCGCCTGGAAACGCGCGATGACCTTGTCTACGACGCCATATTTGACCTCGTCGGCGCAATGCGGCGACATGGTCGGCGAGCCCCAGGTCTTGGGCAGGGCCTTGTAGAGATCGGCCATCGACTTGCCCGGATTGCGATCGAGCATTTCCAGAATATGAACCGCCGTCAGCAACCCGTCGTCATAGCCGCGCCCGACCGGCGCGTTGAAGAAGAAATGGCCGGATTTCTCGAAACCGGCCAAGGCGTTCAGATCGTTGACCCGGCGCTTGATGTAGGAATGGCCGGTCTTCCAGTAATCGGCCTTCACGCCCTGCGCCTTGAGGACGGGATCGCTGGCGAATAGGCCGGTCGATTTGACATCGACGACAAAGGTCGCGCCGGGATAGAGTTTCGACAGGTCGCGCGCCAGCATAACGCCGATCTTGTCGGCGAAAATTTCTTCGCCAGTGTTGTCGACCACGCCGCAGCGGTCGCCGTCGCCATCGAAGCCAAGCCCGACATCGGCGCCCGTCTCGCGCACCTTGTCGGCCATGGCGTGCAGCATTTCGAGGTCTTCGGGATTGGGGTTATAGCGCGGAAAAGTGTAATCCGGCGTCACGTCGAGCGGGATCACCTCGCAGCCGAGCCTCTCCAGCAGCGCCGGCGCGAAAGCCCCCGCCGTGCCATTGCCGCAGGCCGCCACGACCTTCATTTTCCGCGTCAGCTTGGTGTGGCTGGCGAGATCGTCGAGATAGGTCTGGCCGAAATTCTCGACATAGACGTAGGAGCCGCCCGAGCGGCTTTGAAAACGCCCCTCCAGCACGATGTCGCGCAACCGGCCCATTTCCTCCGGCCCAAAGGTCACCGGGCGTTGCGCCCCCATTTTGACGCCGGTCCAGCCATTGTCGTTATGCGAGGCTGTGACCATGGCCACGGCGGGACAATCGAGCGCGAATTGCGCGAAATAGGCCATCGGCGACAGCGCGAGGCCAATATCGACCACTTCGACGCCGCCATCCATCAGGCCACAGATCAAGGCCTGTTTGATCGAAGTGGAATAGGAGCGGTAATCATGGCCGGTGGCCAGCCGCGGCTTGACGCCCATCTCATGCAGCAGGGTCGCAAGGCCGAGTCCGAGCGCCTGAACGCCCATCAGGTTCAGTTCGGAGCCGAACTGCCAGCGCGCGTCATATTCGCGAAAGCCGGTCGGTTTTACCAGCGGCAGGCGCTCGTATTCGAAGGTGTTGGGCGTAAGGGCGGCGACGGGTTTGGGAAACATGGGGCTTCTCGCTTCGAAACGGCGCGTCATCGCCAGAAAATTTCAGGGGGAGCAAACGGCGAGCGGGCGACAGATCAGGCGCGGCTGTAAACGTCCTCGATACGCACGATGTCGTCCTCGCCGAGATAGGAGCCGGTTTGAACCTCGATCAGCTCAAGGTTGATCTTTCCTGGATTGACGAGGCGATGCACCGAGCCGATCGGCAGATAGATGGACTCGTTTTCATGCACCATCTTGACTTCGTCATTGCGCGTCACTTCCGCCGAACCGCGCACCACCACCCAATGTTCGGCGCGATGATAATGCTTCTGAAGTGACAGTTTATGACCCGGCTTCACCACGATGCGCTTGACCTGATAGCGGTCGCCGTTGTCGATCGACTGGTAATAGCCCCAAGGGCGGTAGACGCGGGTGTGCTCCTGCGTCACCTTGCGTTTCTGCCGCTTGAGCTCTTCGACCAACTGCTTGACCCGGTCGCCATATTCGGCGCCGAGCACCAGAACGGCGTCGTCGGTGGTCACGACGATGACGTCGCTCACGCCCACCACCGCGGTCAACCCGTGCGTCGAACGCACGTGGACATTGACGCCGTCTTGCACGATGCCGTCCCCGCGCACGGAATTGCCCAGCGCGTCGCGGTCGGAAAGCTCCCACACCGCTTTCCAGCTGCCGACGTCGGACCAGCCGATATCGGCCGGGATCACCGCCGCGTGCAAGGTCCGCTCCATAACCGCGTAATCGATGGAGGTCTTGGGCGCGAGGGCGAAGGCCTCCCTGTCCAGCGCCAGGAAGCCGAGATCCGTCTTGGCTTTCGCGCAGGCCTTGGCCGCCGCCTCCACGATCTCAGGGGCGAAACTGTTCAGTTCCGCGCGCATCACATCGGCGCGGAAGAAGAAATTGCCGGAATTCCACAGATAGCCCTGTTCGATATAGCTCTCGGCGGTAGCGATATCGGGCTTTTCGACAAAGGCTTCGACCTTGGCCACACCCGCTTCCGCAACGACAATTTCGCCTGGCCGGATATAACCATAGCCGGTCGCGGGGCCGGTCGGCTTGATGCCGAGCGTCACGATGAAACCCCGTTCGGCGGCGTCCGCCGCCTTGCGGCACAGATCGCGGAAAGCCGCGACGTTGCGCACGGCATGGTCGGCGGCGAAAACCGCGACCACCGCTTCGCTCGCCCGCGCGCTGGCCAGTTCGCAGGCGACCGCCACGGCGGCGGCGGAGTCGCGCCGCTCGGGCTCGAGCACGATCTGGCCCTTGACGCCGATCTCGGCCATTTGTTCCTGCGCCAGGAAACGATAGTCATGATTGGTCAGAATGACGGGTTCGCTGAAGTTTTCCGGGTCGAGGCGCAAAAGCGTTTCCTGGAAAGTAGACAATTTCCCCAGCAGCGAAATAAACTGCTTGGGCATTGTCTCACGTGAAGCCGGCCACATCCGCGTTCCCGCGCCGCCGCACATGATGACCGGAATAATCTTTTGCATCAAATAGCTCCTGACAAACCTGCGGGCGATTCCTTACCGCACTTCACACTTGGTTCCAATAGTTCAGACTGACTTTTACGGCCGGCCGCCGAAGCCCGACGGCGCCTCGCAATCAATCTTGCGCCAGGCATTTTAAGCAACCGCGCGCTTTCGGCGCCGTTCCGCGCCGGAATTACCGAATTGTTTGCGCGCATTGTTTTTCCGGTCGCGAGCGACCACTCAGATCACGCAGAGGCGGCATCTCGCTCCGGCGCTTTCGTCGCAGTTGTCCCGAAGTCTTCGTGACGCCCATCGCCGATAAGGCGCCGCTCCGTCAGTAATAGCGGGGGATCGGCTTGAGTTGCGGCGTCTGATCGGGCAGATCGAGGAAGACTTCGTCGATGTAGCACCAGCCCCAGCCTTCTGGCGGATCATAGCCCTCGATAATCGGATGACCGGTTGCGTGGAAATGGCCGGTGGCGTGGCGATGAGGCGAGTCGTCGCAACAGCCGACATGACCGCAGCTTCGGCAAATTCGCAGATGCAGCCAGCGCGAGCCTATCTTGAGACACTCCTCGCATCCGTGGGCGCTAGGGGTCACCTTTACTATGGAGGCGCGATGCGAACACGGCTTGTCCATGGCGTGGCCCTCTCAATGCAAAGCCAGAAGTTGATGGAGCGAGGCGACAACTTGGGCGCCTTCGCCCACCGCCGCCGCGACGCGCTTGGTCGAACCGGATCGCACGTCGCCAATCGCAAAGACACCCGGCGTGCTTGTTTCCAATGGCAAGGCCGCCCCGCTGTCGCTTCCCGGACGCGCGGCGGACTCTCCCGTCAGCACAAAGCCTTTCGGGTCCAGCCGGATCGGACATCCGGCCAGCCAACCGGAGTTCGGGTCGGCGCCGATGAACAAGAAAAGGTGACGAATCGACCGGGTCTCCGCCGCCCCAGTGTCGCGATCGCGAAGCTCCAGCCCTTGCAAGCCGGTCGCCGCGTCGCCGACAAGGCCGTCGACCTCGGTGCGGAGATGCAAGACCACATTGGGCAACGCCGCAATCCGCTGAACGAGGTAGAGCGACATCGTCGCCTCAAGGCTGGCGCCGCGAACGATCAGATGAAGGGTTCGCACCCTGGGCGCCAGAAACACCACCGCCTGCCCGGCCGAGTTTCCCGCTCCGACCACCGCAACCTCGTCGCCGTCGCACAATTTGGCTTCGATGGGAGACGCCCAGTAATAGACGCCGGCCCCTTCGAAATCCTTCAGGTTGGCGATGTCCAGCCGCCGGTAGCGGGCGCCTGACGCGATCACCACGGAGCGCGCGCGAACCACTCGATCCGCGTTGAGCCTGACGCCGAAAGACTCGCGTGGACGCAGGGCGGCGGCGGCGCAATCCAGTCCCTCGACCTGCACCGGAATACCGATCTCGGCCCCGAATTTCTGCGCCTGGGTGAAAGCCCGCGCCGTCAGGGCCAGCCCCGAAATGCCGGTGGGAAATCCCAGATAATTTTCAATCCGGGCGGACGCGCCCGCCTGACCGCCAAAGGCGCGTGAATCGAGAACCAGCACCGACAATCCCTCCGAGGCGCCGTAGACCGCCGTGGCCAGTCCCGCAGGCCCCGCGCCGACGACCGCCAGATCGAATAGCTTTTCAGTATCGAAAGCGGTGGTGATCCCCAGACAGGCGCCGACTTCGATATCGGACGGATTTTTGAGCACATGACCGTCAGGGCAAAGCACCAGCGGCAAGTCGCCAATGTTCAGTCCGAGCCGCTCGACCAGAGCCTGGCCACAGGAGTCGCTTTTGACGTCGAGAAACGAATAGGGATGCGCATTGCGCGCCAGAAAGCCTTCGATCCGCACACTTGCGGGCTGGTCGCGTTCTCCGACGACCACCGGCCCCACGCCGCCGTCGGCGATCAGGGCGGTCCGTCGCAAGATCAGGGCGCGCATGACGATCTCGCCGAGTTCGGCCGACCCGACAATGAGCGCGCGCAGATGGGCGGCGTCGAATGCCAGCGCCTCGCAACCGGCCTTGCCTGCCCGGGCCTCGACGAGACTGCCCTGCCCGGAAAGCTGCGCGATTTCGCCGGTGATCTGCCCGGGACCGTGGTTGGTGACGACGCCGCCTATGCCGCGGCCGTCGCGACGATGGATGACAACCTCGCCATCGAGGATCAGGTAGGCCGGCGCCTGCTCACCGACCGAAAACAGGCTCTCGCCCGCAGCAAAGCGCCGGGGAGCCGCCGCCGCGAACCGCCGCGCCTGCGCGATCTGCGCCGCCGTCAGGGTCGGAAAAATCTGGCCGCGCCGCGTATCGATAACGCTCATGACGAGATCCTTTCGCGATTGGCGGCCAACTAATGAGATCGCCGCGTAATCTCATATAGGGGCGATCCGCCTGACGCCAACGCCGCTCCCATCAACGAGTTGAGAAGCTACCCGGGCTGATGCGCGATGGGATGCACCGGCATGCCCGGCGCGATTTTTTGCAGATTGCCGTCGATCACCTGATCGCCCTCGGCGACGCCGCTTTTGATTGTCACCAACTCACCTTCGGTCGGGCCGAGCGAGACAATGCGCTGCTCGACCACATTGTCCTTGCCGACGACATAAAGATATTTGCCGAGCTGGCTCGATCCGAGCGCCGCCTGCGGCGCCATGAGCGCATCGGGCTCGTCGCCGACATGCAGCCGCACGCGCACATATTGGCCGGGCAAAAGCGAGAAATCGCCATTGGCGATGACGGCGCGGGCGGTGATGGTTCCTGTCGCCTGATCGACCACATTGTTGAGGAAGCCAAGCTCACCGCGACGTCCCCCCTGCTTTTCGCCGGGCATCAGAATCTCCGCCTCGACCTTGCCGTTGCGACGGGCTTTTTCGATGGAGACGAGATCGCTCTCGCTGGGGTTGAACGTCACATAGATCGGATCCAGCTGGACCAATGTATTCAAGACTGTTCCGGCGACGCTGACCAAAGTTCCGACCGGCGCCTGATTACGGCCGATCCGTCCGGAAAACGGCGCACGGATTTCGGTATAGCCGAGATTCAGTTCGGCGGAGCTGACCGAGGCCTTGTCCATGGCGAGCGCCGCTTCGGCCTGATGCAGCGCGCTGATCCGCTGTTCATATGAATCCTTGGCGAGAAAGCCGGTCTGCATGAGCTTGCTGCCGCGATCGAGATTGGCGCGGGCATAGTCCAGCGCCGCGCTTTCGCGCTGCGCCTGCGCTTTCGCTTGGTCGAGCGCGACCTGATAGTCGCGCGGATCGATCTTGTAGAGCAGGTCGCCGAGCTTCACATCGGCGCCGTCGGGAGCAACCTGCGCCTTGAGATAGCCGGTGACCTTGACCTGGAGCGTGACATTTTGCAGCGCTTCCGTCCGCGCCGAATAGTCGATGGTGATGGGAATCGACTTCCTGATCACCGGCGAAACCGGAACAGGCATCACGAACGGGGACGCGGCGGCTTTGGCTTCGCCCGAGGCGGTCGGCGCGGTGCGGACCAGCATCAATCCGCCGCCGGTGGCGGCGATCAATGCGGCGGCGCCGAGGATAAGCGTGTGAAAGCGCATGGCGAAGGCTCCAATCATTCTGCGGCGTTGGGCGCGGGGCTTTGCCCGGGCTCGACGTGGTAGGCGGCGGGCGCGGCTTCAGAAGCGTCGGCGCCGCGCTCGCGCAGCCGCTCGACAATGGCGTAGAAAACCGGGACGAAAATCAGCGTCAGCAGCGTGGCGGCGAGCATGCCGCCAAACACCGTCGTGCCGATGGACTGGCGGCTCGCCGCGCCGGCGCCGGAGGCGAACATCAGCGGCGTGACGCCGAGGATGAAGGCGAAAGCCGTCATCAGGATCGGGCGCAGCCGCAGCCGTCCCGCCTCCATCGCCGCATCGACAATACTCAAGCCCTCTTCGCGGCGGCGACGGGCGAATTCGACGAT
>Ga0302187_10004231_pt1 | contig 11554 bp, 8 predicted proteins | sample II_Bog_E1_3_FD_202120 | JGI IMG/M metagenome (GOLD analysis project Ga0302187, IMG submission 202120) | Peat permafrost microbial communities from Stordalen Mire near Abisko, Sweden - II_Bog_E1_3 | ecosystem: Environmental > Terrestrial > Soil > Wetlands > Peat | place: Sweden: Abisko, Stordalen...
CTGGACATGCGTATGAGCGGCATCGATGCTCTGGCCACGGCCAAGACCGCCCGCGAACAGGGCTGGCTGGCGGAACAGCCGGTGGTGGTCATGGTCTCGGCCTCCGAGCGTGACGAGGTAATCTCCATGCCCGACGCCGGCCTGGTCTCGGCCCTGCTGCTGAAGCCGGTAACGGATTCCTCACTGTTCAATGCGGTGGTGGAGGCTCAGGCCAAGCTGATCGGCGTCGATCCCCTGGTGCGCGAGGCTCGAGGAGCCAGCGCCGACGGCCACCCGCTGGAGGGCCTGCGCCTGCTGCTGGTGGAAGACAATGCCATCAATCAGGAAGTCGCCCAGTTCATCCTTGAGGACAAAGGCGCTGTGGTCGAGATTGTTGGCGATGGCCGTCAGGCGGTGGACCGCATGGGTGCTGGGCCGAAAGACTTCGATCTGGTGCTGATGGATGTGCAGATGCCCGAGATGGATGGCTTCGAGGCCACCCGTCTGATCCGTGGCCAATTGGGCCTGACTCTGCCGGTGCTGGCTCTGACCGCTGGAGTGCGCGACGCCGACCGCGAGATGTGTCTGCAATCGGGCATGAATGATTTTATCGCCAAGCCTTTTGACCTGGAGCAGATGATCGCCGTCATCCTGCGCCACGCCGTCGTGGCTAAGGCCGTCCCCCCGCCCGACGAGCCTAAGCCAGAGCCTTTGCTGCTGGTTTCGCCCGAGCCGGCGCATCTGCCGATCCGCTCGGAACTGCCGGTCTTTGATCGTCGCCAGGGTCTGCTGCGTATTGGCGACGAGACCAAGCTGGCCGAGCTTCTGACAACCCTTGTGGCCGAGAACGAGTCTTTGGTGGCCGAATTGCACGGTCTGTTGGACCAGGGACAACGGGAAGATGCGGCGCGGCGGCTGCATTCTTTACGCGGCGGCGCCGCCAATGTGGCCGCGATCCTTTTGGCCACCCGCGCCACTGAAGCCGAGGCGGCGGTGATCGAAGGACGCGACGGAGACGCCCGCGCTCTGCTGGATGAGATCGCTGTGGCCCTGGCCGATCTGGCCAATCTGGGCTAGGCAAGCCTTCCCGACGCCGAAATATCCCGAAGATTCCTTTAGAAAACTATCGATTAATGGGGGCTGACGGGCTAAAACAGTACCCCTTTTCGTGCGCCGCCATGTTGGCGGCGTCGTTGCTTTACAGGCACCTGGACTATGGAAACGGAATTTCATCGGATTAAGCGTCTTGCCCCCTATGTCTTCGCGGAAGTGAACGCCATGAAGGCTCGGGCACGAGCCGCAGGCGAGGATATTATCGATCTCGGCATGGGCAACCCTGACCAGCCGACACCCCAGCATATTGTCGATAAGCTGATCGAAGCAGCCCGCAATCCGAAGGCACACCGCTATTCCATGTCGCGCGGCATTCCCGGCCTGCGCAAGGCGCTGTCCAATTATTACGCCCGCCGTTTCTCGGTCGACCTCGACCCCGAGAGCGAGGTTGTGGTGACCCTGGGCTCCAAGGAAGGTCTGGCCAATCTGGCCCAGGCCATCACCAGCCCCGGCGACGTGTTGCTGGTGCCGAACCCCAGCTATCCGATCCATCCTTACGGCTTCATCATCGCCGGCGGCTCTTGCCGCTATGTGCCGGTGGCCCCTGGGCCGGAGCTGCTGGAGTCTCTGGAACGCGCCGTCAAGCATTCGGTGCCCAAGCCGGTGGCTCTGGTGCTGAACTATCCGTCCAACCCGACGGCCCTGGTGGCCGATCTGGACTTCTATGGCCAGGTGGTGGACTTCTGTAAGTTCCACGGCATCTACATCCTGTCGGATCTGGCCTATGCCGAGATCTATTTCGATGGCAATCCCCCGCCCTCGATCCTGCAGGTCCCTGGCGCCAAGGACGTGGCCATCGAGTTCACCTCCATGTCCAAGACCTATAACATGCCGGGTTGGCGCATCGGCTTCGCCGCCGGCAACAAGACGCTGATCCACGCTCTGTCGCGCATCAAGTCTTACCTGGACTATGGCGCCTTCACGCCGATCCAGGTGGCCGCCAGCGCCGCCCTGAACGGCCCGCAGGATTGCGTCGAGGAAATCCGCCAGCTCTATAAAGAGCGCCGCGACGTCATGATCGAAGGTTTGGATCAGGCCGGTTGGGCCGTTCCCAGCCCGCCGGCGACCATGTTCGCCTGGGCCCCGATCCCGCCGGCCTTTGCCCATCTGGGCTCGCTGGAATTCTCCAAGCTGCTGTTGCGCGAGGCTCAAGTGGCCGTCGCCCCCGGCATCGGCTTCGGCGAATATGGCGATAGCCACGTGCGTATCGCCCTGGTGGAGAACAAGCACCGCATCCGTCAGGCCGTGCGTAATATCAAGTCGTTCCTCGGCACCTATGACAAGGTGCTGGAAGGTGCCGAGAAAAATCAGGCGGTGGGCTCGTGAGCAATAACTCTCCTCTGAAAGTTGCCGTCGCCGGTCTGGGAACGGTCGGCGCCGGAACCGTCAAGCTGCTGGCCGATCAGGCCGAATTGATTGCCGCCCGGTCTGGTCGCAAGGTGGTGGTCACGGCGGTTTCCGCCCGTGACCGCAGCCGCGATCGTGGTGTGGCGCTGGACAACGTCCAATGGTTCGATGACGCCGAGACCATGGCCCGTCAGGCTGACGCAGACGTGGTGGTCGAAGTCATCGGTGGGTCCGAGGGCATCGCCCGCAAGACCTGCGAGGCGGCTTTGGAGGCCGGTCGTCATGTGGTGACCGCCAACAAGGCCTTGCTGGCTCTGCATGGCGCCGAGCTGGCGGCCAAGGCCGAGGCCAAGGGCCTGACCCTGGCCTTCGAGGCGGCGGTGGCCGGCGGCATTCCCATCATCAAGGCCCTGCGTGAAGGTCTGGCCGGGAACCGTCTGTCGCAGGTTTATGGCATCCTGAACGGCACTTGCAATTACATCTTGACCACCATGCGGGAAACCGGGCGCGACTTCGCCGACGTGCTGGCCGAGGCTCAGGCCCTGGGCTATGCCGAGGCCGATCCCAGCTTCGACATTGACGGCGTCGATGCCGCCCATAAGCTGACCATCCTGGCGTCGGTGGCTTTCGGCACCAAGGTGGATTTCGCCAAGCTGCATATCGAGGGCATCCGTCATATCTCGGCGCTCGACATCCAGTTTGCCCAGGAGCTGGGCTATCGCATCAAGCTGCTGGGTATCGCGCGCCGCACTGATAAGGGCATCGAGCAGCGGGTTCATCCCTGCATGGTGCCGATCAATTCCTCCATCGGTCGGGTCGACGGCGTCTTCAACGCCGTGGTGGCCGAGGGTGACTTCGTCGGTCGCGCCGTCTTCGAGGGCCGTGGAGCTGGGGCTGGTCCGACCGCCTCGGCCGTCGCAGCCGACATCGTCGATATCGCCGCCGGACGGCGTACCCCGACCTTCGGCGTGCCCGCGACCCTGCTGACGCCCCTGACCGTGTCGCCCATGGAAGATCGCCGTGGGGCCTATTATATCCGTCTGATGGTTCTGGATCGTCCGGGCGTCTTCGCCGATATCGCCGCTGCCTTGCGGGACGAGGAGGTTTCTATGGAAGCCGTCCTGCAGCGTGCCCGCGCGCCCGGTGAGACTGTGCCGGTGGTCCTGACCGTTCATGACACCCAGGAAGCCGCCATGTCCCGCGCCGTGGCCCGCATCTCCGCCAATCCGGCGGTGGTCGAGCCGCCGCGTCTGATCCGCATCGAGACCTTTTGAGACCTGATATGACCGAGAACAAGGGCGCTGATTGCGCCGCCATCGACCGTAATCTGGCCCTGGAGGCGGTGCGCGTCACTGAATCCACGGCTCTGGCCGCCTCGCGGCTGGTCGGCTGTGGCGACGAGCGCCTGCTGGAGAGCGCCGCCACCAGTTCCATGGAAGTGGCTCTCGACGCCCTTTACATCCGCGGCACCATCCTGTCGGGCGAAGGTCAGCAGGAAGACGCTCCCAAGCTCTATAGCGGTCAGACCCTGGGGCGGGCCGATGGGCCGGAAGTGGATGTGGCCCTGGACGCCATCGAAGGCACCACCATCTGCGCCAAGGGTGGCTATAACGTCATCTCGGTGCTGGCCATGGCCGAGCGTGGCGGGTTGTTGAAGGTGCCGCAGGTCTATATGGCAAAGATCGCCGTCGGTCCCGGCCTGCCGGACGACGTGGTGGATTTGGACGCTTCTCCCGCCGAGAATCTGGCTTCCCTGGCCAAGGCCAAGGGGGTCGAGGTTTCCGATCTGCAGATCTGCATCCTGGATCGTCCCCGCCATGACGACCTGATCCATCAGGTCCGTGAAGCCGGGGCCCGTATCATTCTGATCGGCGACGGCGATGTCTCCGGCGTGGTGGCCACGGCCCAAATCCAAAGCGGCATCGATATGTATATCGGCACCGGCGGCGCCCCCGAGGGCGTGCTGGCCGCCGCCGCTCTGGCCTGCATCGGCGGGCAGATGCAAAGCCGCCTGCTGCTGCGCAGCGAGGCCGACAAGCAGGCCGCCCGCGCCTTGGGCATCACCGATCTGAAGCGCAAATATTCCGTGGCCGATCTGGCCGGGGGCGAGGTCATGTTCGCCGCCACCGGCGTCACCGACGGCCCGCTGCTGCGCGGTATTCGTCGCTTCAAGGGCGGCGCTGTCAGCCATTCTCTGGTCATGCGCTCTCATACCGGCACGGTTCGCTATATCGAGGCGGTGCATAACTTCGAGCGCAAGCAGCGGCTGGATCGTATCGGCCAGGACGAATGAGCAATCCGGGCGCAGCACCTGTCGTAACCGACGCTCTTTTGGGGGTGGAACATTCCCTGGGTGGTCGGCGTTGGCAGGCGGCGCCCTGTGACGAGCGTCAGGCCCTGGCCATCAGCCAGCGGCTTGGACTGCCGGAAGTGGTGGGCCGGGTGCTGGCCGCCCGTAATGTCTCGCTGGACGATTGCGAGGGTTTCCTTAATCCCACTCTTCGCGACCTGCTGCCGGACCCTTTCCATCTGAAGGGCATGGATGTGGCGGTCAATCGCCTGGTCAGCGCCGTCACCGGCGGCGAGCTGATCGGCATCTTCGGCGATTACGATGTGGACGGGGCGACGTCCTCGGCGCTGCTGTCCCGCTTCTTCGAGGCGGCGGGGGCGGCGGTGAAGGTGCATATCCCTGATCGCATGATCGAAGGCTATGGCCCCAATGCTCCGGCCATGCTGCGCCTGAAAGAGGCGGGGGCAGGGGTGGTGGTAACGGTCGATTGCGGCACCACAGCCTTTGAGCCGCTGCAAGAAGTCGCCGAAGCCGGCCTGGACGTCATTGTGGTGGATCACCACGAGGGCGAGGCCGAGATGCCCCGGGCTCTGTCCATCGTCAATCCGAACCGCATGGACGAGACCAGTCAGCATGGCCATCTGGCGGCGGTGGGGGTGTCGTTCCTGCTGGCGGTGGCGGTCAACAAGGGCCTGCGCGACGCCGGATGGTACGAGGGCCGCAAGCCCCCCGATCTGATGCAATGGCTGGATATCGTTGCTCTGGGCACTGTCTGCGACGTGGTGCCCTTGAAGGGCGTCAATCGTGCCCTGGTGGCCCAAGGCCTGAAGGTCATGGCCCAGCGGCGCAATGCCGGTCTGGCCGCTTTGGGCGACGTCGGCGGCGTCAAGGAAAAGCCCGACGCCTATCACCTGGGCTATATCATGGGGCCCCGGGTCAATGCCGGTGGCCGTGTCGGTCAGTCCGATCTGGGCGTGCGCCTGCTGACCTCCGACGATGCCGCCGAGGCCGTGCGGCTGGCCCAGATGCTGGACAGCTACAACAAGGACCGCCAGGAAATCGAATCTCACGTCCTGCTGGAAGCCATTCAGCAGGTGGAGGGGTTGCCCGATGACGGCCTGCCGCTGATCTTGGCCGCCGGCGAGAACTGGCATCCCGGCGTCATCGGCATCATCGCTGGCCGCTTGAAGGAACGCTTCAACCGTCCGGCCTGTGTCGTGGCCCTGGAAGGCCATGAGGGCAAGGGCTCGGGCCGCTCGGTGCCGGGGCTGGACTTGGGTGCGGCCATCATCGCCGCCCGCCAGTCTGGGCTGCTGATCAAGGGCGGCGGTCATGCCATGGCGGCGGGTTTCACCGTGGCCCGCGACCGGCTGGAGGAATTCCGCGCCTTCATGGGCGAACGACTTCAGGCCCAGCTGTCTTCGCCGCTGATGCCGGTGCTGGAGTTGGACGGCGTCCTGGATGCCGGAGGTGCTACCATCGATCTGGTGGAGACCTTGAGGCAGGTGGGCCCCTTCGGCTCGGGTAACCCCGAGCCTCGCTTCGTCATCATGTCGGCGCGGGTGGTGGCTCCCCGTGTCGTGGGCTCGGGCCATGTCTCCTGCCAATTGGCCGGACGCTCGGGCCAGCGCCTGAAAGCCATCGCTTTCCGCGCCGCCGATTCCGAGCTGGGCCACGCCCTGCTGTCCAATGACGGCACCCCCATGCATGTGGCCGGGAGCCTGAAAGTTGATAGCTGGCAGGGGAACTTCAACGCCCAATTGTTTATCGATGACGCTGCTATCGTCCGCTGACTTTCGTAGGGCTTGAAATCCGTTCTCTTCATCCCCAAGGTGTAATGACTGGGGGTGGAGGAGTGGGTATGAGCAGCTTTCACTGGGTCGACGGCTTGAGCGTCGGCGTTGCTGAATTCGACGAGGACCATAAGCAATGTATCGCTCTGCTGGAGGATGTTGAGGCCTCGGCCGAGGCCGGACGTCTTGAGGAAGCCTCGGCGCTTTGCGCCATCCTGGTCGATGCCATGACCGACCATTGCCGGCGCGAGGAAGAGTTCCTGCGCCGCATCGGTTATCCCGGCATCGACGATCTGATTGCAGTCCAGGATGCCAATGTGGAGCGCCTGCGCATAATCTCCCTTGGCATGAATGAAAATCCGCAAGCCGTTGCTGAACTGGCTGCCGACATGCGCTCTGCCTTGGTGGATTATCTGCTGAGGGCCGACATCAACTATAAAAGTTACGTAGACTATGTGGGGCTGGCCGGTCTTTCTCCTGAAGACGGTTGACATATGTCTTTCGTTCTGGTGGCCTGCCTAGGTGAGTAAAAGATAATCAGCAGGGCAGGGGGCTGGTGATGGCTTTGATTAATGTGGTGGATGTGATCCCCGGCATCACCTGGGTGGAAATTCCCTCCGTCGGCCTGAAACTGCTGTGCGGCTGCCCTGCCGACAGCGTCAAACATCTGATGCGTCGCGGCCTGATCCGCCCCGATACGGTGGAAGGTGTGCGCTGCGAGACAGGCCCCAATGCCATTTTGCTCTCGGACATCATGGTGCAGAACGGTGTGTTCTGTAATCTGGCCGAATTCCCCGTTCTGCAGATGCTTTACCGCCAGGGCATGCTGCTGCCGGGCCATCCCAACAATCGGGGCTCCAAGCCTTTGCTGATCGGCCGCCGCGACATGGTCGAGGCGCAGATGCAATATATCTATCGCGGCAATTACGGCCTGATCTCGGAAGAGGAGATGATCCAGGCCGGCTCCAGCCCGGATGAGGCACACGAACAGATGCGCCTGAAGCTGCGCTTCGCCTTTGGCCGCATCGAGCATCCCAAGGAACTTTTGGGCAGCCACGTGCTGGAAGGCGAGGAGGCGAGCGAGATCTTCCCCGGCGTCAGTCTGCGTCGCCTAGGGGTTAACCGATTCGTCCTCTCCTATGGCGGCGAGACGGTGGAGGTGGACCTTAATCTGCCGCCCTTCGAGGGCTATGAATGCCCCTATCCTCTGGGTGCCTCTCAGTTTCGCCGCGAATATTTCGCCGTGGTCCATTCCGGCGAGGGTGACGGCTGGGACATCCGCCGGCCCAGCATGGGATCGATCCTGATCTATCAGGGACGCATCTATCTGATTGATGCCGGCCCTAATCTGCCCTATGCCCTGACGGCGCTGGGGATCGGCGTCAATGAGATCGAAGGCGTCTTTCACACCCATTCCCACGACGATCATTTCGCCGGCCTGACCACCCTGATCCAGTCGGACCATCGCATCAAATACTACGCCACGCCTTTGGTGCGGGCGGCGGTGGCTAAGAAGTGGGCGGCCCTGCTGGGGGTGGAAGAGACCGAGTTTTCTGACTACTTCGACGTGGTCAATCTGACCGCCGAGGTCTGGAACGACATCAACGGGCTGGAGGTGCGCCCCGTGCCCTCGCCCCATCCGGTGGAGACCACTGTCTTCTTTTTCCGCACCCTGGCGGCGGGGGGCTGGCGGTCCTATGCCCATCTGGCCGACATCGTCTCGTTGTCGGTGCTGGATGGCATGGTCACCGAGGACGAAGCCGCGCCTGGCCTCAGCCGCAGCCAGTTTGAGGCGGTGCGCAAAGCCTATGGCTTGCCCGCCGACGTCAAGAAGGTGGATATCGGCGGCGGCCTGATCCATGGCGACGCCAATGATTTTCGCAACGACGCCTCGGGCAAGATCATCTTGGCCCATACCTCCTTGAAATTCACCGACGCGCAAAAGCGCATTGGCTCAGGCGCTTCCTTCGGCTCCATGGATGTCCTGATCGCCAGCCCCCGCAATTTCGTCTGGCGGGCGGCCAATGCCTTTTTGCAGTCTTATTTCCCCTCAGTCTCGCCCGAGCATATCAGCGCCCTTCTGAACGGCCCGATCCTGACCTTCAACCCCGAGACCATCCTGCTCAAGGAAGGCACCATCAACGACACCATCTTCCTGCTGTTGACCGGTCAGGTGGAGATGCTGGATTCCGACTCCAGCTTTCGCAGCACCCTGTCGGCAGGGGCCATGCTGGGCGAGATGACCGGCCTGCATGATTTGCCACAGATGGAGACCTACCGCGCCGTCAGTTTTGTGCAGGCCTTGGAAATCCCTTGCGATCTTTATGTGGAGTTCGTCCAGCGCCACCGCTTGTTCGCCGAAATCTCCCATCTGATGGAGGGGCGGGAGTTCCTGCGCAAGACCTGGCTTTGCTGCGGGGTGATGTCCACCGACACCTTGAACACCATCGCCAAAGCCATGACTCAGCGCTCCTTTGCCAAGGGCGAGGAGATCAAATTGCCGCTCCGTTCGGTGGGCATCCTCCAGCAGGGCGGCATCACCCGGCTGTTGGGCGGCTCGCCGGTGGAGTGTTTGGGCGCCGGGGATTTCTTTGGCGAGGAAGAGGCGGTGTTCGATGCTCCGGCCTTCACCCATCTGATGGCCGACGATGCTTCCACCATTGTCATGTCGATCCCGGCCGAACTGCTGAAGACCATTCCCAATGTGCGTTGGAAGCTGTTTGAAAGCTTTGACCGCCGCACCCGCATGCAGGCCATCACCTCGTCGGCCGAGAAGATGCTGCTGCAATGGCAAGACGATTACAGCGTCAATGTCCAGGAAATCGACAAGCAGCACCGTCGCCTGTTCTCCATCGCCAGTAAGCTGCTGGCCGACGTGGAAGGCGGCCACGGTCAGCAGGCGGTGACCGACACCCTGGATAAGCTGGTGGCCTATACCCTCTATCATTTCGGCGAGGAAGAGGCCCTGCTGGCCCGCTATGGCTACGCCGAAAGCGACCGCCACGGCGAGCATCACAAAAAACTGATGACCCAGGTCAACGACTTCGGCGAACGCCTGAAGACCGAAGCCATCTCGGCCTCGGAGTTGCTGGAGTTCCTGCATAAATGGGTGGTCACCCATATCCTGCTCGACGATCGCAAATACGGCCCCTTCCTGAATGGGAAGGGCGTTTATTAAGGGGCGATCAATACCTTCTTAAGGGGTGACGGCTATTATGGCCAAAGCCGATGGTGATGTCGTGCTTCCCCCCATCACCAGAGCGGACTTTCCCATAGCGACTGCATGCTTATGCAGGAGGCTTACATGCAAGACCGCATCCCTGATCGCCGTCTCGTCCAAATCACCTATCCCTTTGAGCGGCGCAAAAATTCCCGTCGTTACGAAGATTGCCTGAACGCCACTCTGTGCCTGTGCCGCATGGCCCTGGAAGATTGCCGCGAGGCCCGTTCCCATCACGACAGCCCCAACGCAAGGCGCCACCTCCTGAAAGCCAAGGCCTACCGCGAGATTTTGCTGAGTGGATGGCCCTGGTAAAGGGCGAGAGACGCCAGAAACGACTAAGGCCGCCCGAGGGCGGCCTTAAGTCACTCGAATTCCCCGCAAATGTAGCCATTCTGAGGTGGTGTCCGATCTCATCAGGAGACGGATGAATGAAGCGCAGCAGGTTTTCGGAAGAGCAGATCATCGGCATCCTTAAAGAGCAGGAGGCTGGCTCCGGGACAGCGGATGTCTTTCGCAAGCACGGGATATCGAGCACCACGTTTTGCAAGTGGAAGGCCAAGTTAGGCGGGCTGGATGTGTCTGAGGCCAGACGGCTTAAGGCGTTTGAGGACGAAAACGCCCGGCTGAAGAAGCTGTTGGCCGAGGCTATGCTCGACAATGCAGTCTTAAAGGATATCGCCGGAAAAAATGATGCCGCCCGCCGCGAGGCGCAGTGCTGTTGCTCATGCCCGGGCACTGTTCGGGTTGAGTGAGCGTCGGGAAAACCGCTACAGAACGGCTTTGTCGAGAGCTTCAGCGGCCAGCTCAGAGACGAATGTCTCAACGAGACGCTCTTTACCTCACTGTCCCATGCCAGGGCGGTGCTGGCAAATTAGCGCGACGATTACGATCATGTTCGATCCCATTCCGGCATTAGCGGTACCACGCCAGTCGAAGCCGCAGCAAAATCACGTCCGCAACATGGATCGGGGCGTGCCCCAGCCCATGTTGCCATGCCCGCTCATATCGGGCATCAACAACAGATGGATTCCTCCTCTGAGCGGTAACAATCAGGGGAACAGGTCATTATACAAACCACGCGGGCTCTGCCAGGCAATATATCGTGCGAATAGGAGTCGAAAAACGAGGATCTATATGCTCAATAGACGCTAATTTTAAGATCTTAAATCCATGATACAGCATTAAAACCTGTGTCGATTTTAGTGAAAAATGATTTATATGCTCGTGAAATACGTTGTAGTACCCATCATCGTTAACGTCTTCACTTGCGTCATGAGGCATTGTTAAAAGTATTTTTGTGTTTGGCCCACATAGGTTCTTCATTTTTTCAAGCTCTGCCCCAGGGTAAGACAGATGCTCGAACACCTCCATGCACATCAGAAAATCAACGGGGTCAATTTTATCGAGATCGGTGACAACCTCAACTCCCTCAATGGCCTTCTTATCTGATATATCAAAAAGGTATTTCTTTGCGTTTTTGAAGGAACTGGGTATCGAGGAACCGTCATCCCCGCCATAATCCAATACAGAACGTACGGAATCAAAATCACAGCATCCATCAATGATCGAGTTAATGTTCGTTTCCTTGTTCTTTTTTGCTGCCACAAGAAGTTGCGGATCTTCCATATTATTAATGGAAAAGCCAGTCTCCATTTCAGCTCGGGCTGCCATGTAACTTTCTGCGCCATAGTCAGAATAATAGCGGCCTATTTCATCGGGATCGGGACGAAGTTGAGTAAAGACAATTCCACAGGTTTTGCACTTGAAAACGTTTGTCATCAGAGGCGGGTAATGCAGCCCGGATCCAAG
>Ga0302187_10004232_pt1 | contig 11552 bp, 10 predicted proteins | sample II_Bog_E1_3_FD_202120 | JGI IMG/M metagenome (GOLD analysis project Ga0302187, IMG submission 202120) | Peat permafrost microbial communities from Stordalen Mire near Abisko, Sweden - II_Bog_E1_3 | ecosystem: Environmental > Terrestrial > Soil > Wetlands > Peat | place: Sweden: Abisko...
GCGGGAGATCAAAACCAGCATGGAGGACGGCGAGCCTCTGGAGTACATCGAGGCGACCGAAGCCGACGTAAAGCTGGCCTGGGAGCTTGCCAGCCATGTGCTGATGCGTTCGCTCGACGACGTGCAGACGCAGACGCGCCGCCTGCTGCTGCTGATCGACAAGATGGTAACGAGCGAATGTGAACGGCTCCAGATCGAGCGGCTGGACTACCGCTTCACGCGGGCCACCGTGCGGCAGTTCACAGGCTGGGGAGACTCGCAGCTAAAGAAACATCTCTCTCGCCTTGAAGACCTCGAATACCTGGCGCTGCATCGCGGCATGGCCGGTCAGAGCTTCGTCTATGCGCTCAACTTCGAGATGGACGAAAACGGCAGGCCGGTGTTGCCGGGGCTGAGCTACGGCGCGAAGCGGTCACGCTCTGAGGAGGGGGTGTCACACTTCGAGGCCGGGGTGTCACCCGCTGGACACGGGGGTGTCATGGGGGTGTCTGGGGGTGGTCACGATGCGAAATCGCCAGCAATGGCGCGGGTGGAAGCCGGTTTTTCCGATAAAAGCGCAAAAAACGCATATAAGGAGCCGGAGGCCAGCGGCGCTCCGCAAATGCCCGTCGTAGTCGTACCTGCATCCAAGCCCAACGGCAAAGGCAACGGCAGGATGGAGGGTAGCGCATGGCCCGCGTAACCAAAACCCGCAAGCAGCAGGCCACGCCCAAGACGCCGATGGAGTTGCTGATGCACGAGCACTTGAATGCGCTCAGTGTGCGCGGCTACTCCGAGAACACAGTCCACAGCCGCCGCGTCTATCTTGGCTTTTTCATCGAATGGGCCTATCAACACGGCTTGCGCGAGCCCATCGAAGTCACCCGGCCCGTGCTCGAACGCTATCAGCGATACCTGTTCTTCTACCGCAAGAAGAACGGGGAGCCGCTGACCTTCCGCAGCCAGCACACGCGGCTTGTTCCCTTGCGCGTGTGGTTCCGCTGGCTGACCAGGCAGAACCACATCCTGCACAATCCGGCGTCGGAGATCGAGTTGCCCAGGCTGGGCCGCAGCCTGCCGAAGAATATCCTCTCCGCCCAGGAGGTCGAGCAGATCATGACGCTGTGCGACGTGGATGAACCCATCGGACTGCGCGACCGGGCCATGCTGGAAGTTCTTTACTCGACCGGGATGCGCCGCCTTGAAATCATCCATCTGAAACTCTTCGACCTGTCGCTGGACCGGGGCCTGGTCATGGTTCGCCAGGGCAAGGGCAACAAAGACCGGTACGTGCCGATCGGAGAACGGGCGATCGCGTGGCTGCGCAAGTACATCGCCGAGGCGCGGCCCCAGCTTGCCATCGAGCCGGACGACTTCACGGTGTTCCTCACGGCCCAGGGCGAGCCGTTCAGCCGCTGTCATCTGAGCTACGCGGTCCGGGAGCGCATCGACGCGGCCAAACTGGGCAAGACAGGCTCCTGCCACATGTTCCGCCACACCATGGCCACGCTGATGCACGAGAACGGCGCGGACATCCGCCACATCCAGGCGATCCTCGGCCACGAGGACATCAAGACCACGCAGATTTATACCCAGGTCGCCATCCGTGCCCTGCAACAGGTCCATGCCGCAACTCATCCGGCGGCGATGCTGGAGCCAGGCGAAAGCGCGTCGTTCAAGGTTGCCGATTCAGACGCCGAAGCCCTGCTTGCGGCTCTCGAAAAGGAAGCCGAAGAGGAGCAGAAAGAGGCGGACGAATAGCTCCCGAATCCATCCGGTCAGAGCCACCGAAAACAGTCCGGTTAGAGCCATCGAAAACAAACAGAAATCTTCCCCCTTTAGTTGTGTATTTACAGCTAAAGATGAATGACCTATGCTCGAAATCCGCCGCAGCTTCCATGCCCGTAATCGGTCCCCGATTCGGTCTCCGCTCCCCGACCGAATCCGCTCCCCTTCCCAGCCCCTCAAGCCGTACAATCGGTGCAACCATGCAGCCAGCCCTGAGCACGCCGTCTACCCAGTCGCACGTCCTTGCGCTGCGTCTGCGAAGCGAAAAACCGCATCAGGGGGTTCGGAGCAAAAATCCTGCACCGTATCGGGGGCACAATCGCTGCAAGTTAAGAACTGCATTAGGCTTGCGAACGGGCTTGCATGGGAACCGCGTTAGGCCGCGCTGTAGCGGCGAACAATACGACAGCGACCTAGGCCTGTATTACCTCCGCGCCAGATACTACAATCCCAACACCGGTAGGTTCATGTCGCGTGATCCACTGGATGGCCAAGCCTTCGATCCGAAGACACTGCATAAGTACCTGTACGCAGGTGGCGATCCCGTTAACGCTATGGATCCGACAGGGCGTGAAATGTTCGAGACCGCGTTGGAGGATACCTGGATAGAAAGGGCCTCAGAAATTGCACTCAGGACGTATATAGTCGTCGCATGCGCGGCCTATACCTACGAAGCATTAAAAATCTTAGGCTTAATGGAAGAATTTCCTGCATTCTTAGGTGGGGCAGGCGGAGGGTTCGTCTGCGGCCTGCTCGCGGGTGGTTACCCAGCTCTCCACGCCTCCCATTGCGAAATACAATTACTCGCTCGGCCTCACTGGCAACCGCACCGGGTCCACCGAGCTGAATGAAGCAACTCAAGCGACTGGACGCACGCTGCAGTGGGGCTACAACGGCATCTACCAACTCACCAACGAAACCATCACCGGCGACCCGGCCAACAATCCTCCAGCGCCTGCCGAAAGACTTCCTCACCCAGTGCGGCCACCAACTCGCGCCCCGACTTCTGCCACTTGGCAGACGGACGCGCTCCGGTAGACCATCAGCCGCAACTTGTTCTTCCAGTGACGCGCACCACATAACGCATTGAACTGGTGCTGACGCAGGATATGCGCGGCGAACCGGTTGGAATAGCGCTCCGTTTGCCGCTCGGCATCGGTAACGATGAGTCACACCCCGATTGTCGGCTGCTGCGCCGTTTAAGGGGAGTAATCCCGACAATTGCTCGTAACCAGACGTGGACGAGTTGTTGGGCCTGGTTTCGTCTATAGAGATCACAACTTTCGGATTGCCGGACCTAGGGCCTCAAGATCCCGCCTCTTCAATAAAGTTCATTGTGTTCGCTTCATTGGGGTTTGCGTAGAGGAAGGTTGGCTTCACGCCCTGGGCGAATTCGTTGTCACCAGACAGAGTGGCGGGGCATAATCTTCGCGATCTATGGTTGTTGTTTGTCGATAGAGAACCACAGACGCTCCCAACTCAAAATACCGGCTTGCCAAAATTTCGCAGCGCGGAATCGGAGAGTCTGAAGAACTCGGCAGGCCGATGCGCCAAGCCCCTTCGCCTGTTTCCGGTCGGCACGACCAGCTTTTGTGCGTCTACAATTTGACGGCGAAAATTCGCCCTATCGATCGGCTCTCCGGTTATTCGCTCGTAAAGACCCCGCAGTTCATTCAAGGTGAACTCATGCGGCAGCAGGAATGCCGGCAGGGACGAATACGTGCTTTTGTCACGGAGCCGCTGGATTGCCTTGGCCACAATCTCGTTGTGATCGAAAGGTAGCCGGGGGATCGTTTCCACCGGAGCCAAATCCCTCCGAATTGGCTCCGCAAGATCGGCAGTCGCTACCAAGCCGAGATAGCTCACCGAAATCGACCATCCACGCGGATCTCTTGCCCGGCCGGAAAAGGTGCAGAGCTGCTCGAGATAGGCGACATCCACCCCCAGCTTCTCGCGCGCGACACGCCGGGCAGTATCGAAGGTATCGTCGTCATCGTCGACATGGACATAGCCCCCCGGCAATGCCCGGCTCCCTAAAAAGGGCTCCCGGTCACGCCTCGGGAGCAGAAGTCCAAGCCCGTCCTCGATGAGAGCGAAGAGAACAAGATCGACCGAGGCGTAAGGTGTGGGGAAGTCGTCGATAGGGTTATCGGGAACTAAACTCATCCTGTCCATCTTAAATGTGTTTAATTTATGGGGCCAACACATCTTGACAGCCTCTCCTTGTTAGGGTATTTTTGACAATAAGTAGTCGCAGAAAGGAAACTCATGTTCGATGCTGCTGCACTCGCGGCCGATGAGATCCTCTCTATTCCGGAAGATCAACCGGAGCGTCTCTTCGGCAGCCCGGAGGAGGTAGCTTCCCGCTATCGTGCTTTGGCCATGTGGTGGCATCCCGATCATGCCTCCCTTCGAGGCACGAAAACCGCGGAAGTATTCCAGCGGATTGCGAAGCTCCATTCCAAGGCGCGAGAGAAGCTGGCCGATGGCTTCTGGCGCACGCCCGGGTGGATCGAATTCCACGCCTCGAATGGAACGCTCCACCGCATGAGCAATGTGCGGGAATTCGATTGCGGGATAGGGGAAGGCTATCTGGGGTTGGATCTGGTCGCTTATGCGCTGAAGCGCGAGTTCGCCGATCTGATAGGTAGTGCCCTCCGCCTGACGGCGAACCTCTCCTATCAGTCCGAGGAGATGCGCGGGATGATGAGTTTGCGTCTGCCGCATCAGCGGGAGAATTTCGAAATCGGAGACCGGACTGTGCTGGTCGTCGACAAGCCAGTCGCTATGGTGCGATTGCGCGACCTTCACGAGTATCTCGGCAAGCAGATGGATACCAGGCATGTCGCCTGGATTCTGAGCGAATTATTGAATATCGCCTGCTATCTCGACTGGGCTGGCCTGGTGCATGGCGATATCTCCCTGGACAACATCTTCGTCGATCCCAGAAAGCATACGGCCAGCGTGCTCGGCGGCTGGTGGTATGCAATGCCGGCAGAGAGCCGGCTCACGGCGCTGCCCTCCCGTACGGTTGCAGTGATGCCCCGGGATGCTCTGGAAAACAAGCGAGCGACTCCCCGCATAACGCTCAACGGCATTCGTCTCCTCGGCCAGGAGTTGCTCGGCGCCAGTACGGCTGTTCCCAACGCCTTTTCTACGTGGCTTCGCCTGCCGCCCCCCGACAGCGCACTCGAAGACTACTCCGATTGGCAGACTATCCTTGCCGACAGCTTTGGCCCTCGTCGCTTTGCCGAACTGTCCGTTTCCACAAGCGACATTTACAAGGAAGGAAGGTAGATATGGGAGCAGGACGCTTCACTCCAAGAGATTGGGATAAGTTCACGGCAACTCGAACTGCAGGCCGCAGCACATCATCGATCTTCGGTCACACTCTAAAGGCAACGCTCGATCCAAAGCAGATTAAGAACGGGCTCCGGGAGAGCAGAGACTCCTCCATCAACCCTGCTTCAACAGCCATAATTGTCGGACTTGATGTAACTGGATCCATGGGAATGATTGCCGACGCCATCGCACGGGATGGGCTGAAAACGCTTTTTGCGGAGATCTATGATCGCAAACCGGTCAGCGATCCGCATGTAATGTTCATGGGGATCGGCGATGCACTCTGCGATGCTGCGCCGTTGCAAGTGAGTCAATTTGAAGGTGACATCCGAATCGCCGACCAATTGGTTGATTTATGGCTGGAAGGCGGTGGCGGAGGCAACGCCAGCGAAAGCTACACCCTTCCCTGGTATTTCGCCGGAATGCACACCGCGATCGATTGCTTCCAGAAGCGAGGCAAAAAGGGATATCTCTTTACCATCGGGGACGAGGAACCGCCAGAAGTCTTAACTCGCGCAGAGCTCGAAAAAGTGCTCGATGCACGCGTGCAGCGCGATCTCAGCAGCACCGAGTTGCTGGACTTGGCCAGCCGGCAGTACGAGGTCTTCCATGTCATCGTCGAACAAGGAAACCATTGTCGTATGGGAGGATTGCCGTCCGTCTTGAAAAAGTGGACCGCTCTTCTCGGACAGCGTGCGCTGCGTCTGAACGATTACACCAAGCTTCCGGAAGTGATCGTGTCGGCGATTCAGGTCAACGAGGGCGCAAGCCCTGAGGCGGTCGCAGACACGTGGTCCGGAGACACGGCGCTTGTCGTGCGCCATGCAGTTGCAGGACTGGCTCCTAAAGAAAAGCCTTTCACCGCGGAAGGGAATTCCACCGTGGTTCGGCTCTAGGCCCATTCATACGTGCCACGGTTCTCTACCGCCGCGGCAAGAACCGGAAGAGGAACCATGCGCACCGCAAAGGTGGTCATAGGAGCAGCTTGGGGCGACGAGGGGAAAGGTCTGGTTACCGACGCCTTTGCCGACAACGCAACACTCGTCGTCCGCTTTAACGGCGGGGCACAGGCCGGGCACACCGTAGTCGCTCCCGACGGCAGGCGCCATGTCTTTCATCATATTGGCAGCGGCAGCTTTCGAGGCGCGAAGACTTATTTGTCGCGTTATTTCCTCTCCAACCCCCTCTTCTTCTTCACGGAGGTGGAGGAACTGAAGTCTCTGGGAGTTACGCCGCAAGTTCTTGCCGACCCTCTCGGGCTCGTTACAACTCCATACGACATGATGCTGAACCAGATGATCGAGGAGTCGCGGGGCAATGCCCGGCACGGTTCCTGCGGATTGGGCATCAATGAAACCGTCACCCGGCACCAAACATCGGGGATTCCCTCGCTGAGGGTCGGAGATCTTTCTAAGCCTGGATTTGTGGAGAACACCCTCCACGATATCCGCAAGCTTTGGGTGCCGCGACGACTTGCCGCTCTGGAGCTCGAACCAGACGCTTCCTGGCAGGCCCGCCTCGACAGCGGTGCCGTGCTCGAAGCCTTTTCCGCTATGGCCCGGTTGTATGTTGGGACAGTGACCGTCACCGACGACGGTATCCGCTCGCACCACGGTTCTGTCCTCTTCGAAGGGGCCCAGGGACTGCTTCTGGATGAACGGCACCGCTGGTTCCCCCATGTAACACGCAGCCGCACGGGGTTGACAAATGTCGAGATACTCGCCCGGGAAGCTGGCATCGAAGCACTGGACCTAACCTATGTCACCAGGGCCTACGCAACCCGGCACGGCGCAGGCCCCTTTCCGCGGGAGGTTGCCGGCTTGCATCATGACGACTGGACCAACGTCCCGAATATATGGCAGCAGACGCTCCGCTTCGGGCTGCTGGACCTCGATCTATTGGCCGAAACAATCGGCGAAGATCTTAGCCATGCGAATCTTCCAGTTCAGCACTCTCTCGCATTCACATGCCTGGATCAGGTCGGTGATCGGGTGCGGTTTTGGTTAGGTGAAACGCAGCATTGCATGTCACCGGAGAGTCTTGTAAAGACGGCATGTGAGAAAATCGGAGGAAATTCTCTTCTCAGCTACGGCCCCACAAGAGAAACCTTTAATATTAAGGAAATTCAAAGCCGCGCCATTCTAGATCATTCCTGCCAAAACGGGTTGTGAAATTTGCGCCATCACTCGCGATAAGTTCATTGGACAGACGTCGGGCGCTCGATGGGGATGTCGGTATTTCGGGTGGCGTCGATCTATTTTCCGGGTTTTAATTTGCGAGTGGGCTTCATTCCCGCGAGTGGGTCTTCTCCAAAACTCTTCAGCGCTAACTGCCGGAAGGACCGCGGGCAAGGTTTTGACTTGACCGGCTCCCCAATTGCTTTAAACACAGCAAACTTGAGACGTCCTTTGAGTCTTGGAGTCAAGAGATCAAAATAGCGCATTGAATGCTCATAGTGGCCCCGCACATGCCGAGCGAGCAGAGAGATGAATTTCTCAAGAGGGATAGGAAGCGGCTTTTCGGGGTCATGATGTTTTGGGCATAGTATTGAGACACAATCGTCTGAGAAGTTAATGATCCTTCGGTTAGAGATCGGAGGGTGTCGGGCATACCTCATTGCATATTCCATGGCGTCCATTTTGGACTTTGATAGGCTCACCATGACCTGCCAAGTTTGTCGGTCGCGGTCAATGTAATCAATGTAGGATGGATCTCGGCAGTCTCCTTGAAGCCTCCCTCGCTCGGAAAGGAGATGCAAACGCCGCAAGATAGCGCCTCGCCATGACAGCATGAGCTTGCGGTTCTCAGCGTATGTTAAGAGCGCATACTGAGCGACCCACTTTTGATCCCTTTCCCTATATCCGCCAGCCGACGCGATTAGATGGACGTGCGGGTTGTATTTCAGATCCTCTCCATATGTGTGGGTAATTGCCGCGATGTAGGGGATCGCTTCACTCTTCTCGAAGTACCACTCTTCCACACATGCAGCTGCCATCCGGCAGAGGCTTCTCTCGAAGAGTTCGCTGGAACCGACAGCCTCCCAGAAAGCGCTTGGCATCGTAAAGACGATATGCAGATACCTTTTATTCGGCAGCTCGCGCCAGGTCTGGCGGAGCCATTCTTGGGTAGCCTTCTTCCCGCATTGTGGGCACATCCGTGATTTGCAGGTATAGTAAACAATTTTGGATCTAGTGCCATCTGTCCACTCGACTCCGCCCATGACTTCAGTACCGCACTTGCAAACCTTGCTAAACTCAGCGCGGACATGGGGGTCTGCTCCGGGATAGTCCCAGTACTTTCGCCCGAGTTCCAACACCTCCGCAAATTTGCTTCTCATCATTACCTCTATAGCAAGTGAATACCTAGTAGATAGGCATTTTCAAAGCCCCTAGCCTTGAGCACTATGCTCCGACTGGCTTGAAAGGATCAGAGAGATTGCGTTATACGGCCAGGACCACCATACCCGCCGTCGATTAGCCATCCGCCCACCATTTCAGGTGACATCACGCGAGAACAGCGGAGCCTGGATTCTCAGTTCCCTGAGCAATGGTCTAGATATTCCGAGGATCGGTTCGTCAGATTCGACTACAAAAACTTTAGCACTGTGCCCACTCATCTGTAGTATCGCCCTCGCGATAACGTTTGCCTCCAGAGGATCGGGAGTTAGCTCCATGCTCTTCTTTAATTCCCGGTCAAATTTCCGTTCTTCGTCTTTGATACGACTTCCCTTAACGCGTTTCTGGCTTCGGTACTGGCAGAGCTCCTTAATCTGATCATCATGGCTGTATTTCATCCAATCGCACGCGCGGTTAATCGATATTTCATCATCTCGTAACGCGCGAAGCACATCGTGGTGGGCCTGGTCGCAGATGACAATAATCTTGCCGACGTTACGCCCTTTGACATCGGCAATGAAGCTGATCTCTCGGCGCAAATTCGTTTGAGGATGTGGCAAAGTTGCCAAACCTTCGCCGCCAGCTCTCTGATTCTCCGCGGCCTGGAGCTTTAGCCGAGGACCTTCTAGTTCCAGAGCCAAGGCCGCCCTCATAAAGTCATTCAAGCGTGTATGGGGATGGGAAACATTGATCAACCACCGTAGAGCCGCATCGTCAGAAATCAGGAACTGGAGGCACGCGAGTTCTTTTGATCCTGCCAATCTCGCCCGCTCAAACAGGGCTTGGCCCGTTAGGAGTACGCCAGATTCGCCAATAGAAGGGATTGAGTCTGGGCCGATTGCTTCAAATATGGAAGGGGGGCAATTTTGTCTAGACCATACTTGACCCAGCTGTCATGGTGGTGCACAAACTCTATCGTCGGCGTAACCCTTCGAGAAGGGCCCAAGCCGGAGTAAATAATCGCGGGTTGTGGTAGTAGCTCCACTATCGGTTCTCTCTGCCGCCGGGCGCACAAGGGCTATGCCGCGAATTTGGCATGCCTTACCTGACGTAACCTCCGTAAATCCAGACACTTTCGAGGTCTAGTTGCATCCTAGGCGAAGTATCAGAGGATCTGAAAGGCTAGGAGCGCACTATTCTGCAAGTACCTGATTTTTTACCTAATGGCTGCGTATGGCGCCTAAGATGAAGCCCAAGAAGATGCGCTGAATCACAGTTTCCCAGTCAGGTTCGCCATGATCGCGTGAGTGGCATGAGGGAACTGGCCTTGGCGGATTCCCACTCTTTCGCTCATATCAAAAGAATTCATCCACGGAGTCCGGCGATTTGATTCAGGGAAGAGCGTCCTTCTCTGCACCCGTGAACCACTACAGCTGCTGAGAAATCATTTTTCCGCAAGTGAGAGGGCCCGAATTCTTGTCGGCGGTGTCAAGGTGGGGTGTAGCCAAACCTGACAAGGGCGGGTTGACACTTCACGCCGGTGCGGGCGTCAGTCTGAAGTACCTTTTCAATTTCTAGACGCGCACAACCCAACCCCTAAGATTTCAACCTGACAATTTGGAGGTAGCACAGTGACAGGGCAAAGAATCGCCTACAAAAGAGTTTCAACTCTTCAACAGACAACCATCAGGCAACTCGATGGAGTCGCCGTCGACAGAGTCTTCGAAGACAAGGCTAGCGGCAAGGATACGGCGCGCCCTCAGTTGCAGGCTGCGCTGGCATTTTGTCGAGAGGGTGACACTTTGGTCATTTCGTCAATGGACCGATTGGCGCGGAGCCTCGGAGATCTCTTGTCGATCGTCAAGAGCCTGACGAGTCGCGGAGTCGCGGTTCAATTCGCCAAGGAGTCATTAACGTTTACTGGCGACGACTCCCCAATTGCATGTCTGCTTCTGTCCATGTTGGGGGCTGTGGCCCAATTCGAGCGAGACCTGATCCTCGACAGAATTAGGGACGGGGTGGCGATCGCAAAGGCCGCTGGAAAATACAAGGGACGTAAGCGGTCGCTGAGCGAGGCGAAGATCGCGGAGCTCCGTCAGCGAGCAGCATCTGGCGACATCTCAAAGACTGCGCTTGCCAGAGAGTTCGGGATTTCGCGCGAGACTCTTTATACATATATCCGCATCTGACCCGAGCAGCATTGTCCCCAAAGATGCCTGGCATCCGAGACGGAGAAACCAACGGGAAATGGGTGCGATGTATTCATCGGCCTGCCATCTCTGACGCGGAGCATTTTGCAATTGCGGCGCAGTCGGAACGCAGCGAGAGCGGCTCGGAGAGGAAGCGAGAGATGAATCACAGCAGGGAAAATGACGGCAATCCGGAGTTGAAACGGGAGACGGATACATTTATTAGGGACGAACTAAGTTCAGAGACAGTAGTGCCCCCCAATGCCGAAATTGGAGAAGAAGAACGAAGCTCCTCGGGCTCCGAGCTTGGGGTCTACAACGACGAAGGGCCGTTTGAAGATGACGACGGGGATGAGGCATCTATACCGTGGGAGACGCTGCCCGAGATGGCGATCATCATCGCCAACGAGTACATCATGTGAGGACGGATCGTTCGTCCGCGTTGCCGGTCGCTCAAGGCCTTGGTCTAGTGACTGGCACGGCTTTGAGTGTCGTCGAGTATCGAATGCTCGCATTCCGATCACAGCCAACAATCCGGCAGATTGCACTTACACTCAGCCGTTCCAGCTTGAGTTCCTCACAAAACGACTTCGCGTTGAGGAATACAGGAAGTGACCTCGACCCAACTAGCAGGACTGCATATAAATCCAACCGCGACCGCCTCCCGGTTCGGGAACCGGGCCTCTCCTCCCCTTCAGGCAGTCGTGCTCCACCGTCCCAACCAAACGGTCTTCCACCGTTCCGCGCTCTTCCGATTGAGACCAACGAAAGTGCACCAATCCCGCCAAGTATTGGTTTCAATGCCCTGCTTGTAGCATTCGCGAATTCGCGCACGCTTGACGGAGCAGATAGCGCCGCAGACGCAGCGCCACCGGGAGAGATACCCGGACTTCTTCTGTTCGAACGAACTGTAACTGCG
>Ga0302187_10004240_pt1 | contig 11540 bp, 7 predicted proteins | sample II_Bog_E1_3_FD_202120 | JGI IMG/M metagenome (GOLD analysis project Ga0302187, IMG submission 202120) | Peat permafrost microbial communities from Stordalen Mire near Abisko, Sweden - II_Bog_E1_3 | ecosystem: Environmental > Terrestrial > Soil > Wetlands > Peat | place: Sweden: Abisko, Stordalen...
GGGCACGGGCTATGTCCGGCAGGCCGGTGCGATCGGCATGATCATGATCGCGATCGCCTCGCTCGGCCGCGCGCGACCGGTCACGATCATTGGTGAACTGGCCCTGGCAATCGGTCTGCATTCGACCGGGGGCATTGTCTTTCCCCTGTTTGGCCCCGGCCTTGCACAGCGGCGACGCTGGCTGGCGCTGGTGATCACCGGGCTTGGTGCGGTGGCCTTTGTGTCGATTCTGTCGTTGCGGATCGACGAATTCGAAAAGGGCTATATCGAACAGGCCTATGAATCCTCCGGTGCGACCGTGCGCCTGTTGATGAACCTGCTGCCGTCGCTGGTGCTATTGGTGCGCTGGCGCGATTTCCCGGTCGAAGGCGGCGCGCGCAGGGTCTGGCTGGGGTTTGCCGTGGCCAGCATCCTGACCTTTGCCGCGCTGATCATCAGCCCGTCGTCGACCGCGGTCGATCGCGTGGGGTTGTATTTCGCACCGGTGCAACTGGTGGTGTTCGGCAGCATGCTCGATTTGCTCCGCGTGCCGCGCGCCGGCATATTTCTGGTGCGCACGGTGATGATCGGGATCGCCGCGCTGGTGCAGATGGTGTGGCTGGTACTGGCCACCGATGCACCGCTGTGGGTGCCCTATCACGCCATTTTCGGCCTGATGTGAATGCCGGCAGCCCCGCTCATCATGGTGTCGGCCAACCAGGCCTGGAACCTGGTCAATTTTCGCGAAGGGGTGATCCGCGCGCTGCTGGCCGACGGGTATCGCGTGATGGCGGTTTCGCCCGACGATCCGAAATGGTGTGCGCGGTTGCGGGCAATGGGGTGCGAATGCGCCGCACTCGACCTTGATGCCGCCGGAACCGCACCCTGGCGGGAATTGCATACGCTGGTCGCGCTGATCCGGCTGATCCGCCGCCATCGCCCGGTGGCCTGGCTCAGTTGGACGATCAAGCCCAATTGCTATGGCGCGATCGCCGCCCGGCTGGCGGGCGTGCCCGCGCTGCCCAATGTGTCGGGGCTGGGCACCGCGTTCATCCGCCGTTCCCTGCTGACGGTGGTGGCCAGCCTGCTCTACCGGATCGCGCTGCGCCGATGCCCCACAGTGTTCTTTCAGAACGCCGATGACCAGGGCCTGTTCGTCGAGCGCGGGCTGGTGCGGCCGGATCAGGCGCGGCTGCTGCCCGGTTCCGGCATCGATCTTGCGCGTTTTGCGCCGGCCGGCCCGCGCGCGGCGACGGGCGGCCAGTTTGTGATGATCGCGCGCCTGCTGGCGGACAAGGGCGTGCGCGAATATGTCGCGGCGGCGCGCTCCGTACGGGCCGAATTTCCCGCCGCCCGCTTCGTGCTGATTGGCGAAGTCGGCGTGGCCAATCGCACAGCAATCGCGCGCGAAGAACTGCAGGCGTGGATCGCGGAAGGGGTGATCACGTATCACGCACCGGTCGAGGATGTGCGCGATGCGATCGCCGCCGCCGACTGGGTGGTCCTGCCGAGCTATCGCGAGGGCCTGTCGCGCGTGCTGGTCGAGGCTGCTGCGCTGGGGCGCCCGATGATCACCACCGACTGCCCGGGCTGCCGCGATGTTGTAGGCGACGGGCAGAACGGCTTTCTGGTGCCCCCACGCGATGGCGAGGCGCTGGCCCGTGCGATGCGCCGTGCGCTCGCGCTGGAGAACACGCAGTGGCACGCGATGGCCAAGGCCAGCCGCCGGATCGCCGAAGACCGCTATTCGGTCGAGCGTGTGGTTGCGCTCTATCGCGCGGCGCTGGCTGATGTGGGGGTGATCGCGCGCCGATGACCAAACTGGTGCTGTCCAGTCTTTGCAATTTGCAGGGGCTTCCCATAGAGAGGCGCATGGGTTGGCGGCATCGCCGGACAGGGGCGCCGGCTCCTGGGATGGGCCGCAAAGTGTTGTGCCGTTGGGCAAAACGGGGGATGGGGTGACAAGCAGGCTCGTTGTCGTTGCGGCGATATCCCTGGTGTTGGCCGGGTGCACCACGCGCGAGAAATCGCTGCCCTACAACCCTGCGCTGCTGGGCGTGCCCGATCGTCCGTCGATCGCCGATGTGGCCTATGACGTGCCTCTCGGGCCGCTCGATCTGCTGCATGTCACGGTCTTGCGTGTGACCGAGCTCAGCGGCGATTTCCAGGTCGATGCCCATGGCGAGGTGGATCTGCCGCTGATCGGCGCGATCAGCGTGCGCGACCAGAGCCCCGAAAGCTTTGCCCGCAAGCTGCGGCAGCTTTACGGGGAACGCTATCTCAACAATCCCGATATCACCGTGCGCGTGGTGACCACCAACGGCACCAACATTACGATCGAGGGCGGGGTCAACCAGTCGGGCATCTATCCCCTGCCAGGTCGCACCACGTTGCTGGGCGCCGTTGCGCTGGCGCATGGGGTGAACGAAGACAACGGCAACCCCCGCCGCGTGGCAATCTTTCGCAAACAGGGCGGCAAGACCGTGGCGGCGGCGTTTGACCTGATCTCGATCCACCATGGCAAAATGGTCGATCCGGTGGTCTATCCCGGCGACACGATCGTGGTTGACGATGATCTGGTGCGCAAGACCTATCGCGACTTGTTCCAGAGCCTGCCCGCGCTTGCGCTGTTCCATAACCTGTAACCGCACACCCGCGCCCAATCTCCCCGTACCGGACACGAGACAGCAACAATGACGGACCAGCACAGTGTCGTCGGGGCCAAACCGGCCGTACAGCGCGAACCGGGGGTGGCGATGTCCCGCAATGCGCTGGAAATTCACGAAATCCTGCGGATTGTGGGGGAACGCTATCGCATCATTCTGGCGGTCGGCTTGTGCGGGTTGCTGCTGGGGCTGGGCGTGTCGTTGCTGGCAACGCCACTCTATCGCGCCTCTGCGCTGCTCGAATACGACCCCTCGGCGACCGAATCGCTCGATAACACGCGGGGCGCGGCGTCGCGCTCGTTCATCGCCAACCAGCAGGTGATCGCCACCCAACTGGGCCTGTTGCGCAGCGACGCATTGACCCGGCGCGTGGCCGAAGATCTAAATCTGGCGGCCGTTCCTGCCTATGGCGGCACCACCGGCACGCGCGACGAGCGTGTCAAACGCGCCGCCGCCCGGATCAGCGCCAGCACCGTTGCCGAATCGGTCAAGGACAGCATGCTGCTGAAAGTCAGCATTGCCTCGCCCGATCCGGCGATGGCGGCGCGCATCGCCTCGGGCATGGCCCAGGGCTTCATCGCCAGCAGCCTCGAACGGCGGTACAATTCCTCGGCCTATGCCCGGCACTTCCTCAGCGATCAGCTCGCGCGGACCAAGACCGCGCTGGAAGAATCCGAGCGGGCGGTCGATGACTATGCCATCCGTTCAAATCTGTTCCGCACCCCGGGACAGATCGTCGACGGCAAATCGAACGAAGGCGTCACGCTGTCGGTTACCGATCTTGCCGCGATGGAAGAGGCGCTCAACCAGGCCCGTGTCAAACGGATCGCGACCGAAAGCGCGTGGCGCAACGGCAGCGCCGATCATGCGCTCGAAACAGCCCCGGCGCTGTCGCCGCTGATCGTGCAGCGATCGTCCCTGCAGGCGCAATATGCCCAGAACAGCCGGCTGTTCAAACCCGACTATCCCGCCATGCAGGAACTGGCCGCGCAGATCGAACGGCTCGACGCGGCCATCGCGGCGGAAAAGAGCCGGGGCACGGGGGATCAGGCGGCGCAGTTGCTGGCGGCCTATCGCACCGCGCTTCAGGCCGAAACCGACCTGGCCGCGCGCGTTGCCAATGCCAAGGGGCAAGTGCAGGACGAGCGCAGCCGGTCGATCCAGTACAACATTCTTCAGCGCGAGGCCGATACCAACCGCACGCTCTACGATGCGTTGCTGCAACGCTTCAAGGAAGTGGGCGTGGCCGGGGGCATCGGCCAGAGCAACGTGTCACTGGTGGACGATGCGCAAATTCCGCAGCGGCCTTTCAGCCCCAACATCGCGCTCAATTGCGGGGTTGGTCTGTTCTTCGGGCTGGTGGCCGGATTGGCAGCGGCGTTTGTGGTGCACTTGCTGTTCGACACTATCGGCACTTCGGCCGATGCGCGGGAAAAGCTGGGCCTGCGCGTGCTGGGCAATATTCCGATGGATGCCAGCGGCGCCAGGATGATCGAATCGCTGACCGATCCCAAATCGGCAGTGACCGAGGCCTATTATTCGACGCTGACCGCGCTGAAATTTGCACGCGCCAAGGGCATGCCGCGCACGGTCTTCGTCACATCGGCGCATCCCGGCGAAGGCAAATCGACCACGGCCTATGCGATCGCGGTCACTTCGGCGCGGCTGGGGCGCAAGGTCCTGCTGATCGACGCCGATCTGCGACGCCCCACGTTTTCCTCGCGCACGACGCATGAACTGGGCTTTGCGCACTTGCTGGCCAGCGAGGATGCGTTGGCCACTTATGCCCGCCCCACCGCTCTGGACAACCTCAGCCTGCTGCCCGTCGGCAGTTTTACAGGCTCGCCCGCCGAACTGCTGAGCTCGGTGCGGCTTGGCGCGATCGTGGCCGAGGCGGCCGCGCACTATGACCAGGTCGTGCTCGACGGACCGCCGGTGCTGGGTCTCGCCGATGCGCCGTTGCTCGGTTCGGTCGCAGAGGGGACAGTGGTCGTGGTTGAAAGCCGCAAGACCCGCACCAACACCATCCACGAAATGATCCGTCGTCTGGATGAGGCCGGTGCCTCGGTGCTGGGCATCGTCCTGACCAAGATCGCGCGCAGCAGCGGCAGCTATGGGTACCAATACCAGTATCAGTATGACCGCGCCTCCGAAGGATCGGGCAAGCCCCGGTTCGACCCCGGACTGTCACTGGGGCAGATGCCCGGAGGCGAGTGAGGTTGGTGGGCGGGCCGATCGAACCACGCCATATTCGGGCCGGGCTGACCGGCGCTGCGCTGATCGGCGCGGTGGCACTGACAATGGCGGCAGACGTGGCGGCGAGCGGTCTGGCCGGGCCGGCACCGGATTCACGCCGGGCGAGCGGGTTTGGTCCGGCCGATCTTGGCCGCCTGCGGGCGCTGACCGGCCTTGACGGTGCGGCCCCGGCAACCGTGCGCGCGGCGCTGGCCTCGGCCCCATTGGCGTGGGAACCGTTTTATGCCGCCGGTGCCGCGTTGCTGCCACGGCCCGAGGCGGCGCCTCTGTTGCAAGAGGCGGCGCGCCGCGACCCGCATGCCGCCGGGCCACATCTGGCGCTGCTGGGACTGGCCGCCGATCGTGGGGACATGACCCAGGTCATGGTTCAGCTATCCGCGCTGCAGCGTCTCGATGGCGTGTTTGGCGACGGTCTGGCGGCCAAGCTGGGCGCGCATGTCGCGCGCGCGGCCGACGCCACGCAGGCCGCCGCCGCGTTGTCGGGCCATCCCGCGCTGGTGGCGCCGTTCCTCGATGGCTTTGCGCGCACACAGCGACCGGCAGCGCTGGTCCTGGCGCTGGTTGACGCCTTGCCAGCCGCCGCACTTGACGATCCGCGCGCGCGCGCCAGCGCGGTTGCCGAAATGGTGCGCATCGGTGCTTATGCCCGCGCACGCGCGCTGTGGCTGGGCGGGTTGCGCGCCACGGCCCGGCCGCAAGGCCCGGTCTACAGCCCCGATTTCGCCGATCTGACCGCGCCGCCGCCTTTTGGATGGGCGTTGCAGGCCAGCGATGCGGGGGTTGCCGAGCGCGATCGGGCGCGCGGGCTGGCGCTGACCGCGTATGGCCGAGTGGCGGGGCCGCTGGTCAGCCAGCTTGTCACGGCTTTGCCGGGGCGCTGGCGGTTGCAGCTTGTCTATACGCCACAGGGCGGTGCGGCCGGCGCGCTGCGGCTGCGCGCGCGCTGCGCCGATGATGGGGCCGTGCTGGCCGAACGGGCGCTCGACAATGGCATGGCCGGGCCGCAGCGCCTCGATCTGCCCTTTGTGGTGCCGACCGGCCACTGTGCGGCGCAAAGTCTTGAAATTGCCGCGCAGGCGACTGATGGCGCGCGTGGCCAGGCGGTGCAGGTGCGTCAATTGCGCCTGTCGGGCCCCGCGCCGCGATGAGCGCGTTGCGCGACCGGGCGATGCGCTGGCTTGCGCTTGGCTATCTGGCGGCCGCGCTGGTGTTGGGCGGGGCCAGTGCGGCAGGTTATCCGGCCAACTATGCCCTGCAACTGGTCGGTGCGCTGCTGATCGCGGCCAGCATGTGGCGTGACAGGGGCGCGGGGCACCGGTCTGGGCTGGGCCTGTGGGCCATGGCGGTTGCGCTGTTGGCGCTGGTCCAGTTCGTACCTTTGCCTCCGGCGATCTGGGTACACCTGCCCGGGCGTGACCGGGTCGCTGCGGGCTTTGACCTGCTGGGCATGCCGCGTCCGTGGCTGACACTGTCGCTGTCACCATGGCGTTCGCTTGCCACGCTTGCCTGGGCGATTCCGGCGGCGGCAGTGTTCGTCGTGATGCGTGGGCGCCATGCCCCCGATTGGCACAGCGCGGCGCGACTGGTCGTGGTCTTGGCGCTGGGGTCGGTCCTGCTCGGGCTGGCGCAGCAACTGGGCGGTGGCCCCTATCCTTATGCGATCACCAACTACGGTCTGGGGCCGGGCCTGTTTGCCAACAGCAACCATCAAAGCAGCTTTTTGCTGATGGCGCTGGCGTTGGGGACAGGGGCGGTCTGTCCTGTGCCTGCCCGGTGGGACCGTCGGGTCATGGCGGCGGTCTGTGGCGGGGTGCTGGTGATTGGCGTGCTGGCCAACCGGTCGCTCGCCTGCATGGCGCTGCTGCCGGTCGAGGTGATTGCGCTGGTGGCGCTGGTGCGGCCCGATCTGCGGCGCGCGATCGTTGTCGGCCTGCCCCTGCTGGCCCTGGCGGCGATCGGGTTGGCGGTGTTCGGCCCGATTGCCAACGATCTGACCGGGCACGGGGCCGTGCCGGGAATCAGCCGGCACGATTTCCTGGTCAACGGCATACGGATTTTGCGCGATCATGGGGCGCTGGGCACCGGCCTTGGCAGTTTTCCCGATATCTATCGCTGGTATGAAGACCCTGCACTGGCCGGGCCGACATTCGTCAACCACGCCCACGATGATCTGCTGGAGCTGTTGATCGAGACAGGGGTGTTCGGGGTACTGGCGATCATCGCTTTTCTTGGCTGGTTTGTCCCCCGTGCGGTCGGGCTGTGGCGCGCAAGGGCTGGCGACCCGATGGCGCAGGCCGCGACGATTGCGGTCGCGGTCGCGCTCGTGCACAGTCTGGCCGACTATCCGTTGCGCACCGCAGCGCTGTCGTGCCTGTTCGCGCTGTGCTGTGCCATGATCGCCCAATCATGAGGCTGTGCGCCAGGGCACGCTGAGTGTCAGCCGCACGCTGCGCCCCAGGGCGGGGGTGCCCACGGCATCGTGCCAGTGGCCATTGGCCATGTTCAGAACGGCCAGCCCGACATCGAGATGGCGCGTTGCATTCCAGCGCAGTTCGGCATCGCCGGCCAGATGGCCGGGGGTGACGACGGCGCCGGTCGGGATCGCGCTGTCATCGAAGGCGCTGTTGCCGCGCACGGCGATGCGCGCGTGCCAGGCGTGCCGGTCCCACGCCACATGCACGTTGCCGTTCCAGTTCGGGCGCCCGGTCAGCGGCGTGGTGCTGTCGAGCCACATGCGCGTGACCGCGCCGCCAAGCGACCAGCCATGGTCCAGCGCCACGGTGGCCGCCGCCTCGATCCCCCGTGCCGAGACCGCGTCCCGGTTGACGAGGTGAAACACGGTCGGATCGAAGTCGATCAGGTCATGAAAGCGGTTGTCGAAGGCGCTGAACGCCAGCCGGTTGCCGTCCCGTTGCCATTCCACCCCGGCCTCGACCGCGCGGCTGCGTTCGGGTTTCAATGCCGGATCGCCGACCAGCGGGTTGCCCAGCGCATAAAGGCTGGGCAGCATATAGCCGTTGGCAATGTGCGAAAACAGCGTCGGGCCACCGGGCATCGGTTGCCAGGTCACGCCGCCGCGCCCGGTCCACACGCCGGTACCGCCCGCCAACTGATCATGACGCAAGGCAGCGTTGACCGCGATCCCGCCAAGCGGGCGCAGGCTCGCCTCGGCAAAGCCGCTGTGGGTCACGCGGGTCAGCGCAAAGCGGACCGGCAGCACAACGCCATAATCGATCGACCCGGTGCTCGTCCCGTCCTCGCGCAGCACCGCCGCGCCAGCCGACGCGGTCAGCACGCCAAGACGGGCGGCCACGTCGGCAACGATTTCGAGCCGGGTAAAGCGGTTTGCGGCGATCTCTGCAGGTACGCCCGACAGCACGCCCGGTGCAATCGCAGGGGTGTCGATGTCGGCATCGAGGTGCGACCAGCTTGCACTCAGCGCCGGTCGGATCGTGGCTTCGGCATTGCCGCGTAACGCCAGCGCGGTCGCCACCAGGGTGGTGCGGCGTTGTTCCAGTGTGCGATCGATCGCCAGATCGGGGCCGCCGCTGTCTTCGGGAAAATCCCGCGCAAGGCTATGGGCATAGAGCACGGTTGCACTCAGCCGGTAATCGCCGATGTGCTGGTCGAACCTGGTCAGCGCCTGATCGCGGCGCAACCCGCCCGCCGGATCGCCGCGCCCGCTGTCGCGATGGCCCAGTCCGACGATCGCGCCGCCACTGCCCCAACCGCCGGTCGCGCTGGCCGAAGCGGCGCTTCCGGCCAAGGTGTCGACCCAGGCTTGCGCCCCTGTCACCAGCGCCCCGGATGCCGGATCGCGCGGCACGATCTGCACCACGCCCGACAGTGCGTCCGACCCGTAAATGGCCGAATCCGCGATGCGTGACACATCGATCCGTTGCACAAGTTGCGGGTCCAGCAGCGTGAAATCGAACGATTCCCCCGCGCTGTTGGTCGGATCGTTCAGCCTGATGCCGTCGAGCTGGACCATGGTGAAATTCGGCTGTCCGCCGCGCACCGACAGGAAACTGCCCCCACCGGGACCGCCGGTCGAAAACGCCCGAACTCCCGGCACATCGTTGAGCACATCGAGCAGCGAATCGCTTTGCCGGTCGGCAATCCCGGCCGTGCCAAGGCTGGTCAGGCCGACCGTATCACCGGTGCGCGATCCGGTGACCACCAGTTGCGGATCGATGGACTGGGCATGCACCGCGCCCGGCAGGCATAGCCCTGCCAGCGCCGCAATCCCGACCAGACCGCGCGCGTGGCCCGGTCGGCTGCAAGGAAGGCCTGTCATCAGGTGCTGCGCATGGCCCGGCTGAGCTTGTGGATGTCCACCCGGTCCGGTTCCGTCGTGCCTGCCTGCACCGCGCCCGCGCCTTGATCAAGAAAGCGATAGAGCAGGCTGCGCTGCCCGACGGTCAGGTCTCGCGTCGGCGGCATATAGCGGAACGCCTCGAAATTGGCAGGATCGGTCAGCTTGCGGATGATCGGCGCGTAGGCGAGCACTTGCGCCTCGTCGCCCAACCGCAACCAGTTGTCCATGCACGGAGCCATCGCTTCCCAACTCGACAGGACATAAGTGTGCACATTGTCCCAGGTGGGGGCCAGCGCGGCGATCTTTTCGTCCTGCGGCAGAACACGCAGATACATGTAGGTCTGGATCAGCGGGTTGAATGCGTTGCCGATTGGCAGCACCGGATCGGGACCGGCCTGGAACACCAGTCCGTCAACCGTTGGTGTACCGGTCTCCAGCGCAAACTGCACGCGCCCGTCAGCATCGGTGGTGGCCGCCAGATGCGTTGCCTGTGTCGCGGCCATGTCCGACATCACGACCGCAACGCCCGCCGGTGCGACTGCCCCGCGCTGATAGACTTGCACCTCGACATGGGCGCGATCGCCCTGGTTGGCATAGAGGTTGGGCATCGACGGCACCGCGCGCAGCGGCGCCTCCTGCAGATAGGTCGTGCCATCGGGGCCTTTGATCGACAGGTCCATCCCGGCCAGTTGCGCGGCCAGCGCGGGCGCGAGCGGGATATCGACGATCCCCGACGTGGCCTCGTAGGCGGCGCGATCATAGTGCGAGAAGGGGATCGTGGCGACTGTGGTGATGGCAACCGCGGGTGCGGGATCGGCTGCGACGAGTTCCAGCGTGCCGATATCGATCTTTTCACCCGCGCGGTCGGCGCAGGGGATGGCATTCGACAGGTCGAGCGCGATCCCGGCTGCGCCGACGCGCGCAAAGGCCGTGCCGACGGCGGGCCCGGCATTGGTCTGCAAGGTTGGCGAATTGAAGCCGGGGATCGTCGCCATGGTCGAGACCAGCGCCCGCTCGCACGCCTCGGTCGGAACTTCGTCCCGACGCCACAGGCCCAGCGTGCCGACCAGCAGGCTGCGCGCGGGATTGGGCTGAAACCCGCCCGCCCTGATCTTGGCCTGCAACGCGGCCCCCGCGGCGGCGGCGGCCGGCGAACGGTTCGCCAGCGTTGGATCGTCGTAATAGACCGTGCGATAAGTCGTAAAACGCAGCATCAGACCGGCCACGGCCGGATCGTCCATCGCCCTTGCCAGTGCGGCCAGCACGCCCGAATTGTGCGGGTCGATCACCAGGCCATCGTCTTTGGCAAAGCAGGTCTGCCACATCACCGAGGCGATCCCGGCAATCATGTTGTTGGCGGGATTGGCGTTGAAATTGATGAAGCGGTCGTTCAGCCGGATCGATCGCCGGCCCGATACGTGGCACCCCCCGGCAATGCCAAAGGCGATGTCGTCGAAAAACAGTTGCGAACTCCACGCCCCATAAGGTTCTGAATCGATCAGCATGCCGGTGAAATTCACCGGTGCGCTGACGAAGGGATCGTCGGTATCCAGCCCGTTACCCGCATCGACGCCCGAAACAGCGGTGTTGAAAAAGGGCGAGCGATAGCTGCCGTGGGGGTTCCAGCTACCTGCCGAGACGATCTCGTCGACAGCGGTCTGGCGGAATGCGGCCACTTTTGCCGCGAACGGAGCGTTGTTGAGCAAGGGCGTACACGCGTCTTCGTCGTAGGCGGCGGCGGCCTGGAATGTGCCCGAGTCGGGCGGGCCATAGTTGTTGGTGGTGACCGGGTCCCAGGCGATTTCGCCTTTGAAATAGACGCGGGGCTTGTCCAGGACGCTCATGCTGCGGCTCCCTCGGTTTGCGTCGTGGTCGCTTGTCCGCCCAGATAGACGAACGCGGGGCCCGAGACGTGTGTGCCGTCTGCGAGCGGGGCGTTGAGTGCCGCCATTGCTGCCATGCGCAAGTCGAACATCGCGCGCACAGCAACCCCAAGTTCGCCTGCCGATCCGGCAAACGCCTTGCCCAGGGCATCGACCATGGCGGTGAAGGCGGCGTTGCATGCCGCCTGCGCGGCTTGTGCAGGGGCCGGGTCGTGGGCGAACTCATGCTCTTGCGGATTGGCAATGGCGGGATAGGCGGCCTGCCAGTCAACCCCGAGCGGCGCCCCCCAGGTGTAGTTCGAACCATCGTCGGCCTGGGTCAGCACCCGGTTCTGGGCGATTTCCCAGAACCGGTAATAATGGGCCAGATCGTGCTGGAAATCGAGCGGGCTGCCGGGCTGGTCGGGGCGAACCGGGGTGCCTTCGCCTTCGGACACG
>Ga0302187_10004241_pt1 | contig 11538 bp, 10 predicted proteins | sample II_Bog_E1_3_FD_202120 | JGI IMG/M metagenome (GOLD analysis project Ga0302187, IMG submission 202120) | Peat permafrost microbial communities from Stordalen Mire near Abisko, Sweden - II_Bog_E1_3 | ecosystem: Environmental > Terrestrial > Soil > Wetlands > Peat | place: Sweden: Abisko...
ATGTCAGGTTCTGCGGACTGGGGCCAAACGGCCGCGTTGCCAGCAGAAAACTGAGGTGGCTGGTATATTTGCTGCCGGATTCGGCACGCAGCGGCGCAAACGCGAATTGCCCGGCAAACAGGCGGGACCCGGCAAAGGCCATGATCAGGCCATAGGCAACAAACACCAGCAGCCAGGCATTGGCCTCTATCGCGCGACCGGTTGCGCGCAACTGACCCGACCCCGGCACCAGCAGCCGCATGACCATGAACAACAGCGCGAAATGCAGCGGCGGGATCGACGACCCCGACCCCAATGATCCGAGCACGATCGCCGCCGAGCCCGAAAACAGCGTGGTGACCAGCAGAAAGGCGAACATCGCCTCGACACTGCCGGCCATGAACAGCGCCAGCCCCAGCAGAACCTGGATTGCGCCGATGATCGTCAATTGCATGATGCGAAATCCCGTCGATATCGTGCGGCCATGCCGTGTGGCGGCCCGACCCCGGGGGGAGCCGGGCCGCCAACCCCTGCAACCTTCAAACGTAATAACGGCGATAGCTGTGGTAGAACGCATCCTCGCCATAGCCGAAGCGGGCCTGGCGCTTCATGTCCACGCGGGTCAGCGCCACGCCTGCCAGTTGCACCCGGTTACCGGGCAACAGCCGCAGCGCAGCGCGCAAGGCACTGTCAGGGGTCTTGCGCCAGCGCACCACGAACACCGAGGCATCGGCCTTGCCCAGCACCAGCCGAGCATCGGCAATCGGCAGAACCGGCGCGGTATCGATGATCACCGCGTGGAATTGCGCGCGCGCCGCATCCAACAGACGATCCATCTCGTCCCCGGTCAGCAATTCGTGGGCATGGGCCGAATGGGTGGAAACCGGCAGGATCGACAGCCCGCTGGCAGGTTCGATGACCACCGCATCGGCCAGTGTCACTTCGCCGCGCAACACTTCGATCAGGCCGGGGCGTCCTTCACGATCGGGCACGAACTGGCTGACCCCCTGGCGACGGATGTCGCAATCGATCAGCAGCACTTTGTCCCCCGAGGCCGCCATCGACCGGGCAAGGCAGATCGATGTGGTGGTCTTGCCTTCATCGGGCAGCGACGACGTGATCGCGATCACTTTGGCCTTGGTCGTGTTCATCGCGATCGAGGCGCGTAACGAGCGAAAGCTTTCGGCAAAGGCCGAGCGCGGATTTTCCGCCAGCGCGTCGGTCGGGCTGCGCTTGTTGCCGCGCGCCATCACCGATCCGAGCGAAGGGATCGTGCCGAGATAGCGCACCCCCAGCCGTTGCTCGATATCATCGCCGGTGGTGATGCCGCTATAGTTCAGCTCGGCCAGAAAGGCCGCCGCGATCCCCAGCCCCAGCCCGGCCGCCAGCGACAGGATCAGGTTGACCACGACATGCGGGCTGTCAGGCACCAGCGGCGGACTGGCGGGGTGCAGCATGTCGGCATCGGCCTGTTCGGTGCCTTCACGCGCCGTCAGTTCCTTGTACCGGTTGAGATAGCTTTCATACAGCGCGTTCGAGGTTTCGGATTTCTTTTCAAGATCCTGCAACCCGGTCTTGGCTGAGTTGCTGAGTGCCAGGGCTCCGCGCGACACGCTCAGCGAACCCGACAGCGAGGCCAGCCGCTGTTGCGAGGCATGGGCCTTGGCGTCCAGCCCGGCGATCACCCGGCGGGTTTCACCGGCGACTTGTTCATCGATCGCGCGCAAGCTTGCGCGCGCCTTGATCACATCGGGATGGAGCGGACCATAGCGCGCCTCAAGGCTGGCCAGTTCGCCCGCCGCCGTCGCCTGTTGTGCGCGCAAGGCGGCGATCGCGGGCGAGGCGACGGTTTCCCCGACATTGCCGCCATAGGCGCCGCCCGCCAGTTGCTGCCGCGCCGCCTCCAGCCGCGCGGCATCTTCGGCCGATTCGGCGCGCGCCTGGGCCAGGCCCTGGTTGTAGGACGAGATTTCCTGTTCGGTCAGAGTGCCCTGGTTGGTGCTGAGCAGGTTGTGCGCGATGCGATAGGTCTGTTCCGCCGCGCTGTCGGCCAGCGCCTGGTTGCGCAACTGGTCAAGCCGCGCCGCGATCAACGCGGTGGTCGCGCGCGCCTCTTCGCGCTTGGCATCGAGCGCGCCTTTGGTGAACTGTTCGGCAAAGGCATTGGCAATCCGCGCCGCGGCGGCGGCGTTGGCGCTTTCGTAAGTGATGCCGATATCGTAGGTCGAGCCAATCCGTTGGACATTGAGATGTTTGCGCAGCGTATCGATGGCGGTGTTGCGCGCCGCACCTGGTGCGGCGCCCGCAATCATCGACGGGTCGTGATCGAGCCTCAGCCGGTCGATCACCGCATTCATGTTTTCGCTCGACATGACTTGTGCGACCTGGGTGTCGACAAAGGCGTCATTGGGCGCCTGCTGGTCGACAGTCCGGTCGTTGGTGCTGGTCGGTGCAATTGCCACCGTCTTGCTGTTCAGCGTGACATCGGCATGCGCGACATAGATACGCGGCTGGATCGCGGTGATCACCGCGCCGAGCGCAAGCGATCCCCCCAACACCGAGACGAACAGGCCCGATCGGCGGCGAAAGATGCCGATCAGAAATTTCAGGTCGATGCGATCGTTGCTGGCGGCGGGCGCGACTTGCGGCTCCCCCGGCAGGGCGGGAATCAGGCCACGAAACGCGCCGACGGCGTTCTGTTCGAGAGTGTTGACAGCCGTGCTCACGCTTGTGCTCCTTCGCTGACGGTTCGTCGGGGTGTGCGCCACGGATCGCCGCGCGCCCCCCACAAGAACCGGACGAATCGATCAATCCGCCGCGGTTCGTGCCCCCAGACAAAATGTCCGCAGGCCATGACCGGCAGACTAGGCGACACGGCCTGTCGCGAAAGGCGAAGCATATCCGCAGCGGAGGGAAAAACGCGAAGCCATGGCGACCCGTCGCCCGATTTGCGATGGATTTGGGCTATGCCGCCGAAACGGTCGATGACCGGGGCAACCGCAGCCGCACGCGCTGCCAGACACGGATCGATACGCCCGTTACGCGCGCGCACAACTCGGGAAAAGCGCTAAGGAAACCGCCCATGGGGCCGGCTTCATGCGCTCCGGCCCGGGCCATGAAGAACGCCGATTGCCGCGCAGGCAACGGCGCCTGGAACGACGCGGTTATGGCGGGAATGCCTCCAAGTCGGACTTTTCGTTACGGCGCGCACAATTGAGCTTTTCCCCGACAGGCATAGAAACAGCCGACATCGGCCACGCGCGAGGATCAATGCCATGGGCTCCGCTTCTTCGCCGCAATTTCTTGGACATTTCGCGAAATCATGGGGAATCAAATGGGCAAGCTTACAAATACGGTTGCAGCCGCAGCCCTGATCCTTCCGTTTCTGTCCGGTTGTACGGCGGACAGAGTCGCTCCGCTGGCCTCCACAGGTGCTGCGGCGGATCTGTCGGGGTATCATCTGGGGGCCGGCGACAAGCTGCGCATCACGGTCTACAACGAGCCCGCCTTGACCGGAGAGTACAATGTGACACCGGCCGGTGCAGTCGCCTTCCCGCTGATCGGCGCGGTCGATGTCGCCAATCACACGATCGAACAGGTGACCACCGATATCGCCCGGCGGCTCGACGCCGGCTATGTGCAGGATTCACGAGTCAGTATCGAAGTGCTGAATTTCCGCCCGTTCTATATCCTGGGCGAAGTCAACAAACCGGGCGAATACCCCTATTCGTCTGGACTCACCGTCGAAAAGGCTGTCGCGCTGGCGGGCGGTTTTACCTATCGCGCCAACAGTCGGGTGGTGTTTGTCCGGCGCAACAACGGCCCCGACGAGGGCAGTGTTTCGCTGCGCGGTGCACCAATCGGTGTGCAACCGGGCGACACGATCCGCATTGGTGAGCGCTATTTCTGAGCGATGACCGCCACTTGCCGCCAGCCTGCCCGCGCGGACAAAGCGCCATTGACGCAGCGATTCGCGCGACGATGGCGCATCCCGGCATTTGCCCTTGAGCGCAACGTAACTTTAGCCCTGTGGATAATGCATCCAATTTGACGCGATAATAAAACCAGTTCGGTTCTTGACGGCAGGCGACCCACTTGTCTTCACCGATATTCACGCCTTGACAGAGCTCACCATGTCGCAGTGCACACGCTGCTGCGATCGCAGCAATGCACCATTTTTGGAGATCCGCTGCCCTCGCACAAAGCAGATGCACAACACATCCATTGCGATATTCGGTTAACCAAACTGCACTCGCCGCATAGTCAATATTCTGATCTGCCACGGGATTGCCAAACAATTAAAGCGCGATTAACTGGTCGTTGAGATTTTTTCCTTAACTGGGGAATTGACCGTAAATAGATCCGTTAAGCATATCGGCATCCCCGGAGGCATAGCGGATGGAAGACGGCAGCGGATGCGGACATTTGTCCGTTATCCGCAAGGATGCCGCATCTGTCGCCAATAATGCGCGCCCAAAGGACGTGTTTCAATGCGGGGAAGCAGGATGGAAAAGGTAATTTGGAGCGACAATTCGCCTGATCAAGGGCACGCGATGGTCGAAGCCGGCGGGCTTGAGGCGGCGCGTGGGCTGTTGATCGGGTTGGCCATCAGCCAGGTGTTCTGGCTGGCACTTGCCTATTTTCTGATCTGACCTTCCTGCCCCATCCGAACCATCGGATTTGGAATTGACCAGCGCTACGACAGCCTTTGCGAAGGCTGGCCCGGGCCGTTGATCTGTGGTGCGCCTACCAGGCGCCGCGTCCCGTCAGCACAGCCGGCACTGTGCGTGCCAAAATTACCAGATAGAGTCGCAGCGATCTCGCGCGCGCAAATGACACATCGAACGCCACGCGCCGCCGATAGGATGTGTCGGCATGACGCTGCACTTGCCACAATCCGGTAACGCCCGGCCTTACCCGGCAATAGATCGCAAAATGGCGACCATAACGCGGAATTTCGGATTCCACGATCGGACGCGGGCCGACCAGGCTCATGTCGCCAATCAGCACGTTGAACACTTGCGGCAATTCATCGAGACTGCTGCGCCGCAGAAAGCGGCCAATCGAAGTCACACGCGGATCGCGACGCAGTTTCTGACTGCTTTGCCATTCGGCGCACGCCGCCGGGTCACGGTCGAGCAGGGCCTTGAGCTGGGCATCGGCGTCGACCGCCATCGTCCGGAATTTCAGGCAGGCGAACCGCCTGCCATGGCGCCCGACACGCCGATGCGCAAACAGCACCGGCCCTGGGCTGGTCAGTTTGACCGCCAGCGCCACCAGCACCATGACCGGAAAGGCCAGCGCCAGCGCCAGCAGCGCACCAAGAATATCGAGCACGCGAATCAGGCCGTCGTCGGCAATCCGTCCCAACACGGTCTCGTCGGCGCGATAGCGCCGAGGCGAAGCAGCCGGTGCGATCGTCGGACCGCGCACGGGGGCCAGACGCGACGGAACGGACACCGCACCGGGCACAGTGCCCGACGCATCGGGCGCTTCGTCAAAGGCCGGCTGGGCGGCGACGGCCGGGACGGGCATTCGGGTGTGCAACGATATTCTCCCTCATGGACGTCCGGCCCGCAATGGTGCGCCCAGACATGAGAGAGGATGCAGGCCTGCGTGCTGCCGGTCAGGCGGGGAAACACCCGGGACGGTTCGATTGGCCAGCCGTTACGTGCCGGGCTGCGCTCGCAAGCGCACAATCAGTGAAAATAGCCGAGCGCCCAGAATATGATCACCCACAATCCGCCCGAGGCGACGAGCGGAAAGGCCAGCCTGAACCACCCCGGATAGAGCGGCGCGGCGGCCAAGGGCTGATCTTCGGCAAAAACCCATAGATTCTCGTGCATCGCGTGCACTGGCGACACCACAAAGCCGTCGTGTTCAACGGCCAGGCGCGGCACTGCGCGCGGGTCATCAGGGCTTTCGGGCAGATAGCGGTATTTGCGCAATGGCATGGCGTCACCTCGGCATGCCCGGTGATACCGCGTTACAGCCTAACGCCCGGCCCGCACGGCCTACGCAGAATTACGCGCGGCAGCCCCGGTCGCCGGCTTCAGTGCGGCAACCGGGGATCGCTTCATTATCGATCAGTCTATCCGCGCATCGCATTGCCGAGCGGTTCGCCGTCGACGGGGTAGCCCGCGTCGGCCGGGATCACCAGCCAGGGCACGCCTTCGCGCATTTCCTGCCAGGGCGAAATGATCCGGATCTCGGTGGCCAGCGCATGCGTGCGCGCACTCGCGAAATCGGGCCAAAGTGCCAGCCGTTCGAGATTGCGGCGGGTGGGAAAGATCACCTTGATGCGTCCCGCGTCGGCAAGCCGCAGCGCCTCTTGCGCGCTGGCCCAGAACAAATGCCGGTTTTCGGTGGCATCGACCGCCAGATCGAGCGCGCCGGTGCCGACATCGGCCAGATAGAACCGCGTATCGAACACGCGGATTTCGCGGTGGCGTGGCCACCAGCGGGCAAACGGCACCAGACTGTCGAAATCGATCGCCCAGCCTTCGTCGGCCAGAATGGTGCCGAGCCCTTCACCGGCCAGCAGTCGCTGCCGCGCCGCGATGGCGCGCGGGGCAGTGACGGCTCCCTTTACACCCACCACCAGGCCGCTTTCTTCCAGCGCCTCGCGCACGGCGGCCACGCGCGCCGCCGCATCATCGGGATCGAGCAATTCCGCACCCGGGGTCGTGGCGGCCAGCACGCGATCGGCGGCATCGACCGCACCACCGGGAAACACCGTCGCACCGCCGGCAAAGGCCATCGCGCCCGATCGTTCGAGCAGCAGGATTTCGGGCGGGCCGCCATCCATGCTGCGCCTGAACACCACCACGGTTGCCGCAGGGCGCGCGGCGGGTACATCCTCTGCCATATCCATTGTGCTGTTCCGTTATCGTTCCTGGCCGCACCACGATGAAGCCTGTTCATACGCTTGCCAAGGGGCTGTGCACGCGTACGACTGTCGGCAGGCTTTACACAAAAGCGATGCGCACCAGTCGCCACCCCGCCAAATCATCCGAAATTCCGCCAATCCGACAAATTGGCACGGATCATGCTCTGTTGTATTTGTCCCTAGATGCCCCAATGTGTCGAGGCGGAGCCAGTCCCCAATTCCCCGGCTCCGCCTCTCACCCCCAGGTTTCCGCCGGTGTCCCCCCGGCAGCTTCATGGCCCCAAACGCAAAACGCGGCCCCTGCACGATGCAAGGGCCGCGTTTTTCTTGGTCGGTGTGCCGATCGGGGTCAGGCGCGCGCGACGCCAGCCTCGGTCACCAGGGTTTCCAGTTCGCCGGCTTCATACATTTCCATCATGATGTCCGAGCCGCCGACAAATTCGCCCTTTACATAGAGCTGGGGGATCGTCGGCCATTCGGAATAGGCCTTGATACCCTGGCGGATTTCCATGTCCTGCAGCACGTCGACACTGGCATATTCGACGCCCAGCCGTTCGAGAATAGCCACTGCCTTGCTGGAAAATCCGCATTGCGGAAACAGCGGCGTGCCTTTCATGAACAGGACAACATCGTTGCCATGGACGATCTCGGCAATGCGGGGGGTCGGGCTGCTGGTCTGGGACATGGTGGTGCTCGGTCCTTGCGCGAAAGGGGAAATCGGTATCAGGTGCCCGAGGTGGGCACGGCAGTGGTCAATTGCAAGGCATGGAGCACACCGCCCATGCGGCCATCAAGCGCGGCATAGACCGCCTTGTGCTGGGCCACCCGACTCAGCCCGCGAAACGCCTCTGACACGACATGCGCCGCATAGTGATCGCCATCGCCAGCCAGATCGGTGATCGACACGTCGGCATCGGGCAAGGCGGCGCGGATCATCGCCGCAATCTCGTCGGCAGCCATCGCCATCAGAAATTGCCCAGCAACTGGCGCCGCGCTTCTATCGCCTTGGCTTCGAGTGCCTTGCGGATTTCCGCCTCGGTCACTTCGATCCCGGCCATCAGCAGATCGCCCAGCACCTTGCGGATCACGTCTTCGTCGCCGGCTTCCTCGAATTCGGCCTGGACCACGCCGCGCGCATAGGATTCGGTTTCTGCCGCATCGAGCTCCATGCGTTCCGCCGCCCATTGGCCCAGCAGCTTGTTGCGCCGTGCCTGAATGCGGAACAGCACATCCGCATCGTGCGCAAACTTGGCTTCTTCGGCGCTTTCACGATCTTCGAACGAGGTCATCGCGGCGGTTCCTTGTGATACATCGTGCATTTGCGATAGTCAGAGCGCAGCCATGTCGCAAGCGCCGATGCGCATCGGACATTCGTCGTATCAGGGCGACGGCGCGGGTAATCCGGTCCAGGCCGCCAGAAATGCCAGCACGTCGGCCCCGCTGGCAATCGCCTTGTCGAGCGGTTTTCCCGTGCCGTGCCCGGCATCGCTTTCGACGCGCAGCAGGTGCGGCCGGTCGCCGATCTGCGCCGCCTGCAAGGCCGCCACATATTTGAAGCTGTGCGCGGGCACCACGCGATCGTCGGTGTCGGCGGTGGTGACCAGGATCGCCGGATAGCGTTCGCCATCGCGGATATTGTGATAGGGCGAATAGGCGCGCAGCGTGTGCCAGTCTGCCGCCCGCGCCGGATCGCCGTAATCGTCGATCCACGATCGCCCCTGGGTAAACCGGTCGAACCGCAGCATGTCCATCACCCCGACATCGGGATTGGCGGCAACAAACAGATCGGGCCGCTGGTTGATCACCGCGGCGACCATCATCCCGCCGTTCGATCCGCCTTGCGCGGCCAGGCTGCCGCTGCGGGCAATGCCCGATTTGATCAGGTAATCCCCCGCCGCGATAAAATCGTCAAAGCTGTTCTGTTTGTGCCCGGCCCGGCCCGCCTGATACCATGCCGGGCCCAGTTCGCCACCGCCGCGCACAGCCGCCACCGCGAACACCCCGCCCGCCTCCAGCCAGGCCATGCGCCATGGCGAATAACCGGGGTTGAGCGCGATATCGAACCCGCCATACCCGTACAGCAGCGTCGGCGCAGACATGCCCGATGCGGCCAGCGTGCGCTTGCGCACCACGGTCAGCGGCACCATCGTGCCGTCGCGCGACGGATATTGCCGGTTTTCGATGACATAGTCGGCCGGATTGAACGGCACGGCCGGCCGCGCAAAGGGCGCCACCGTGCCCCTGCGCATATCCATGCGATAGATTGCGGGGGGCTGGTTATAGCTGGAATACTGGTAGAACGTTTCGAAATCGCCGGGGCGGCCGTCGAACCCGCTGGCCGCGCCATTCGCCGAAATGGTGATCGCGCGCGCCGGTCGCCCGTTCAGATCGGTGACCACCGCCAGCCGCTGCCCTGCGTCGAGATAGGACAGGATCAGCCGGTCGCCGACGATCCGTCCGGCTTCGAGCAATCCGCGCCCGCCGCTGACCACCACATGCGCGCCGGGCCGCGCGCCAAAGTCGATCCGCACCAGACGATAGTTGGGCGCGCCATCATTGGTGATGAACCACAAGCGATCGCCTTCGCCATCGACCAGTTTCCAGTCATGCGTCGGTTGGTCGACCAGCGGCAGCACCGCCCAGGTGCCGCTGCGGCGAACCGCGGCCAGATCGATCAGATGGATCGCACGCAGCGGTGCCGTGCTCGGCTCGGTGGTGATCACCGCCCAGCGCCCATCGGATGTCACTTGCGCCTTGTGCCCCCAATCGGGGTGATCGGGCGTGGCATAGACCAGCACATCGGCGTCCTGCCCGGTGCCGATCCGATGATACCAAATGGCCTTGTCGTGCAAGGGCGCACGATAGGCATCGTCACCACGCGGCGCGGGATAGCGCGAATAGAGAAAACCCTGATCGCCGACCCAGCCGATCAACGTGTCGTTGGCCCATTCCAGCCGATCGGTCAGCCGCGCCCCGGAGGCGGCATCGATTACCCGGATCGTGCGCCAGTCGCTGCCTTCACGTTGTTCGCCCACGGCCAGATACCGGCCGCTGTGCGAGGGCACCCAGGCATCGAGCGCATAGGCATCGCCCGCGCCCCGGTTGGGATCGACCAGCACGCGATCGGGCGCATCGAGCCCATCGCGGACATAGAGCACCGACTGGTTCAGCAACCCGCTGTTGCGCAGGAAGAAATAGCGGTGTCCGGCCTTTTTTGGCAGCGAATAGCGTTCGTAATCATAAAGCTCGCGCAAACTTTGGGCAAACCGGTCATGCCCCGGCAGCGCTGCCAGATAGGTCCGCGCCATCGCATTTTCCTGCCCCACCCAGTCGGCCACGGCATGATCGGTACGGATATCGGCCTCCAGCCAGCGCCACGGATCGGACACCACTTCGCCGAACACGTGGTCGCTCACGCTGTCGCGCCGCGCCATGGGATAGTGCACCAAGGTCGGCAGCGTGGTCTGGGTGGTCGGGGCAGGCGCACGCGGCGCGGCGATCTCGGCCGCATCGATGCCCACCGCGTCGGTCTTTGCCGACACCGGCGCCGCCCATGCGGCAAAGCCCATCGCGATGCCCGGCAACGCGCGCCTCAGTCTGATCCTGTCCCACTGCATCATCTTTATTCTGCGGTGATTTAGCACAGACCAGGGCCGACGCGCAAATCGCGGGCGTTCACGCGCGGGGGATCAATCCGCTCCAGTGCGCCAGAAACGCCTGCACATCGGCGGCTTCGGCAATCACTTTGTCGATTGGCTTGCCACTGCCATGGCCCGCGCGGGTTTCGATGCGGATCAGGTGCGGTTTGGGGCCGATCGCGGTATTTTGCAGCGCGGCGGCATATTTGAAGCTGTGTCCCGGCACCACGCGATCGTCGGTATCGGCAGTGGTGACCACGATCGCCGGATAGACCGCCCCGGCATGGACATTGTGATAGGGCGAATAGGCACGCAGCACGTGCCAGTCGGCCTCCGTTTCGGGATAGCCATAGTCATCGACCCAATAGCGCCCGGCGGTGAAGCGATCGAACCGCAGCATGTCCATCACCCCCACCCCGGCATTGGCAGCCGCAAACAAGTCGGGCCGCTGGTTGACCACCGCGCCGACCAGCAGGCCGCCGTTCGAATGGCCCTGGATCGACAAGCCGCCGGCCGGACACATGCCGTTGGCAATCAGCCATTCCCCCGCCGCGATGCAATCGTCGAACACATTCTGTTTGTGCGCGCGCCGCCCGGCATCGTGCCAGGCATCGCCATATTCGCCGCCGCCGCGCAGATTGGCCACTGCATAGGCCCCGCCGCTTTCAAGCCAGGCCATCGTTGTCGGCGAAAACCACGGCGAGAGCGCAATATTGAACCCGCCATAGCCATAGAGCAGCGTCGGCACCGGGCCATGCACATCGGCATGACGCACCACGAACATCGGCACCCGCGTGCCGTCGCGCGAGGGGTAGAACACTTGTGTCACGCGATAGTCATCGGGCCGGAACGTCAGTTTTGGCGCGCGCCAGACCGTGCTGGTTCCGTTGCCCGGATCGAACCGCAAGACGGTGTCGGGCGTGGTGAAGCTGGCAAACGACAGATAGCCATGGGTGTCGTCGGGCCGCCCGCTCACACGGCCCACCGCGCCAAGGCCGGGCAGCGCCAGTTCCCCCGCGGCCACCCCATCGA
>Ga0302187_10004245_pt1 | contig 11531 bp, 9 predicted proteins | sample II_Bog_E1_3_FD_202120 | JGI IMG/M metagenome (GOLD analysis project Ga0302187, IMG submission 202120) | Peat permafrost microbial communities from Stordalen Mire near Abisko, Sweden - II_Bog_E1_3 | ecosystem: Environmental > Terrestrial > Soil > Wetlands > Peat | place: Sweden: Abisko, Stordalen...
TATGGGTCTGTCCGACTTCCCGTGTTCGTTCATCATCGGCTCCTGTCCTTGGACTTCCCGATGCGTCCCGCGAGCGCTGGCCGCTCACGGGTGAACCCGGGATCTCCCAACTTCCGTGCAAGATGTGTCCCTACGTGCCAGGGTCACAGACCGCGCAGGACCTCGGTGAAACTCGCAGTAACGCTCCACCGAATGTTGCCTTCCGCGTCGTGTCAGGGCGTCGGCGTCCTGAAGTTAGGGGTATTTCGCGGTTCAATAACCTGGCCCGTAGTTCCTCCTGTCAACGCTTCGTATCCGGCCTTGCGACCGTGCCCGCATGACTCGGAGCCGGTGTGGCTTGCTAGGCCTTCACCGTACGACTCTTTCATTCGCTACATCTTGCCGGCTTGCCCGGTGCGGTCTGCATCGCGCTCCTTGAAGGTGCTTGCTACTGCCCTCAAAGAACACGGTGCTTACGCACCGGATGTTGGCGCTGCGACACGTCTCCCCCAGTTGGGAGCTGCGCGGTAACCTTCGGTTGCCGCAGAGTAACTGAAACCTGAAAGCAGCGTCTAAAGGAAAAATGCGCTCTGGGCCGTTTGGTCTGGAGCGAGGCGCAGCAAGCGCCGGGAGTACGCGGATGAGCCGAGTTCCCATCGAGCACACGCGGAAGAGATTTATCTTTAGCAGCCAGCCTGTCTGCTACCGTATGCGAAGATGGACGACCCGCAGTCGCTCAATCTTTATGCGTATGTCAGAAATAATCCACTTGGAAGTGTTGACCTTGATGGCCATGATTGCAGCGGCTCGAACGCTGGCCAAGGTTTCTGCAATTCGCAAGTTCAAGACAATATGCGACAGGGGATGAGTGCAGGAGACGCGTACGCTGGCTGGCAGGCACAACAGGGGCAGGCCCAACAACAGAGTTCCCCAGGAGCTTCTGCTGCGTCTGGGTCTGTCCCAACAATCCAAGGCGTCGCTGCCAGTGGGACATATTCTTCCAGAAAAGCTGCTGGAATTGCTGCGGAAAAGGCTGCCATTGGGGACACACGAGCAGCTAAGAAGCATGGCAAGGTTGAAGAGTGGGGTGGTTGGGTTATATCCAAAAACGGAAAATTCACCTATACGGTCCCGGTAACGTTTGGCGATCCGGGTCACTTCTTTGGAGACAATGTAACGATTCCTGAAGGGTATGCGGCAGTCGGGGGATACCACACGCACCCAGGTCCTGACCCCGCAGCAGAGGATGGATTTTCTGGGGCTGATTGTGGCTTTGCCAATCGGCACGGTATGCCCGAATATCTTGGCGTTACCGCGAATGGGAATATTCGAGTCTTCAACCCAGGTCCTTATGATAGATGGCTTGGTGCTCCTGGTACCGTGATCGGAAATGCCCCTTAAAATCAACACTTTCATCAGAAGGAGTTTCAAAATGAAAGGGTTCACGTACATGACGATGTTGAGATGGGGTTTCTGCTTGCTGGCAGCAACCATGTTGCTGTCGCCGCGAATCGCGAGTTCACAGTCATACCCTGCGAAATCGGCGGCTCTGAGCGTGGGGATGGTTGCCTTGTTGTCTAGCCCTCAAAGCTATGACGGCAAGGCTATCCAGATCGTTGGCGTTTTGTGCATAGAACATGAAAACGATGCGATCTATCTTCACTACGAGGACGCTCAGCATCTGAACAATCAAAATGCGCTGTATCTTCGCTTGTCAGAGTCCCAAAGAGAGCAATTCAAAAAACTCAATCTGAAGTACGTCATCATCGAAGGCGTGATGTATGCGAATGGTCCTGAGCGTTCGGAATACGGAGGCGCAATCGGTAATATCACGCGACTGGACGCCTGGGGACCAACAACCGGCGCCGATGCTCTACCGGCAAAAAACGATCCGCGACACAGCCATTAGGAAATATGAATCCAGTTACGCTTAGTTCCGTATACGTTGCGAGCAAGTCTAGCGGGAAGCCCGCAAAGAGCCTATTCGTTGCCGTTGTGTTGTTCGTCATGGGGGTATCGGCCAGTGCAGCACCGAAGCCGTCAGTTGCTGAACTGGCCGCGATCACAGAGAGAGGCCAGATGCTTGCCGAGTACGATACGGCGGCGTGGAAGGCTACGGATGCGCTCATGGTAGCACATCCAAAACGACTACTTCGAAGCGCGATACTATTCGAGTGCGATGGGCCGGTTCATGTCCCCCGACTGGGGTGCGAAAGAAGAGCCGGTATACCTATTCCTGGCATTTGTTCGATATTAAGTTCACATGGTAGAGGAGCAACGATGAAGACACTCGGAAATCAGGGAAATCAGGGGAAATCAGGGGACATGATACGTATTCACAGGAATTTTAGCTCCTCAGGCGGATGGCCGATGGGGGGAAATCAGGGAAATCAGGGGAAATCAGGGGACATGATACGTATTCACAGGAATTTTAGCTCCTCAGGCGGATGCCCCCGAGCCTGCCCTGAGCTTGCCGAAGGGTCCCTCGCTTTTGGGGACCGGGGATGGAAGGCAGGCGGCCCACTCATCCTGGTATCGCAGTCCTGGAGGAACGGCATAATCAACCCCAAAAAATCTTCGCCGGTTTTGCCGATAATTACCAGCAATCGGCGCACACTTAAATCATGAGACGCCCAACACAAGAATTCCGGCAGAACCCCGTCGATGATGGACCCCATCCGCACCACCCCGGAACAAAAAAGACCCCGTTTCTCTTTTGCCGAATCTTCGCCGTTTTCGATTCTAAGTTGTACCAAAATAAAAAGATACATCCATCCACTTTCATTCCCTTTTCCTTCGCCCGGCCCCATCCATTCCGCTTTTCCCCTGCGGAATGGCCGGGCAGCCGCCAAGCCAGTGCGAGCCTCCCGCGAGCGTCTGCCCCACCGCAGGTGGCCAAAAAATCCCGCCGTTTTGCCGATAGTTATCGCCGTTTGGCGCACAATCAACTCAGAATGCCCACCAGGCTCCGAGAGTGCCGTGCGCAAAGCCAGGCAGGGTCGCGCACGACTCGCACAAGTTCTCTGTTTTCAGGAATTTGCCTTAGAGATTCCTGAAAACAAAGGAACTTACGGTAGATCCCTGCCTCCAGCGCATTGAAAACAGGCAACTTCCTCCAAACACCCTAGGGGGGATGGGGGGGAGGGGGTATACGCCCGTGCGAGCCTCCCGCGAGCGTCTGCCGCACCGCAGGTGCCGTCTGCCCCACCGCAGGGGTCTAACCCCGCTACCCCCCGCTGGCTCGCTGACTCGCTGACCTGCTGACCTGCTGCCTCGTTGCCCATAGAATCAAAGGGTGCCCCTGACCTTCAACATCCTCGCGGAAACCGAGTCCGGCGGACGCCGCGCCCAGCTCCATCTGCCCCACCGGACCGTCCAGACGCCGGTCTTCATGCCCGTCGGCACCGCCGGCACCGTCAAGGCCGTCCCCCAGGACACGCTTGAAACCCTCGGCGCCGAAATCATTCTCGGCAACACGTACCACCTCTACCTGCGCCCCGGTCACGAGCCCATCCGCCGCATGGGCGGCCTGCACAAATTCATCGGTTGGCCGCGCGCCCTGCTGACCGATTCGGGCGGCTTCCAGGTCTTCTCGCTCAGCCAGCTCCGCAAAGTCACCGACGAGGGCGTCCGCTTCCGCTCCCATCTCGACGGCAGCAGCCACTTCTTCACCCCCGAGCACTCCATGGACGTGCAGATCGCCCTCGGCGCCGACATCTGCATGGCCTTCGACGAGTGCACCGAATACCCCGCCGACCGCACCCGCGCCGAAGAGAGCCTCCGCCTCACCATGGCCTGGGCGCGCCGCTCGCTCAATCACTTCCGTGCCCACCAGCACGAAGTCCCCTGGCAAAATGAACTGTGGATGCCCCCGGTCCCTCGCACTTGGGGACCGGGGAGCGATGCCGCCAACCACGAACAGAGGCTCGGGACCCAGTCCCTCTTCGGCATCGTCCAGGGCGGCATGTACCGCGACCTCCGCCGCGAAAGCGCCGAGCGTCTGATCGAAATGGATTTTGACGGCTACGCCATCGGCGGCCTCAGCGTCGGCGAGCCGCGCGACCTGACCCTGGAGATGATCTCCGAAGTCCTGCCGCTGCTGCCCAAAGACAAGCCGCGCTACGTGATGGGCGTCGGCTATCCCGACGAGATTGAGCAGTACGCCCGCATGGGCGTGGACATGATGGACTGCGTGCTACCCACCCGCGCCGCCCGCCACGGCCTCCTCTTCACCAGCGAAGGCCGCCTCAACATCAAGGGCAAACGTTACGCCGAAGACCAAGGCCCACCCGATCCGGCCTGCGATTGCATGGTCTGCCGCCGCTACTCCCGCGCCTATTTGCGCCACCTGATGCAAGCCGGCGAAGCGCTTTCCGGCACGCTGAACTCGATCCACAACCTCGCCTACTACCTCGGCATCATGGAGCGCGTCCGCAAGAGCCTGCACCCGCAGGGCTCATCGGCGCTGCAGTCCTAAGCGTCGATGGCCGCGCCGAGCAACTGTTTCAACGCCTGCACGTAGTCGGTCAGCGCCTGGCGCCCTGCCTCCGTCATGCGGTAAAGCGTCTGCGGCTTGCGTTGCACAAACTTCTTCTCCACCGCAACATAACCCGCTTCTTCGAGCTTGAGAAGTTGCGCGCCAAGATTGCCGTCCGTCGAGCCGGTCTTCAAGCGCAACCAGGTAAACTCCGCCTCCTCCACGCCCGTGAGCAGCGACAGCAACGCCAGGCGCAGCTTCCCGTGGATGACGGGATTCAGCTCCGGCAACTCAGGCATGGGAGACCCCTTGTCCGGTTCCGTTCACCTTCTGCTTGCGCGAATCGGCGATCATTCCATAGATTCCGAAGACGATCTGGCAGAAGAAGATCGCGACCAGAAACAGAATCCCCGCCTGGTTTTCCGAAAGGAAGCAGGAGGCCGCTCCTGTCGTCAGCCACACGACACCACAGGCAAACTGCATCTTCCACTTGAGAATGATGCTTGACGTCATATTGGCAGCGCCGAGCATGGCCCCGATGATGGCTACCGCTGTGTGAGTATCCATCCTGCCGCTGAAACCAAGCGCAAACATGATGGGAAACGTGGAGATGCCCATGCCTGCCCAGACGGAACCGATGGAGCGGCCGATGGTGGTCGCAGGCTGCTTGCGGCTCTTGCGCGCGGCCAGAATCCAGCTCAGCACAACGCCGCCGATCATCGTCACAGGCCAGGCCAGGTAGTTACGGCTCCAGGTGGGCCCGCCGAAGCCCCCTGAAGACCAGGCGATAGCGATATAGTAGGCCACGCCCCAAAAAACGAAGGCCCAGCCCCAGCTCTCGGTGCCCCGCCGCCCCTCGGCGATCATGTTCTCGATCAGGTTCAGCCTGTCCTTCAGCTCAAGCCCTTCCATGTTTTCGGTCATTGGAATCCTCCTCGGATGCTTCATGAATCTCCAGAGTTGTCTCTGTTATGGAGTACTCTACTTTATAGAGTATTGGAAGTCAAGAACTATTTTGAACTTTTTTCGGAGTCCTTTGTGAGGTCTCGCCCAGGCCGCTTCGATTATTCCGGCAACACGAGGCTGCCCTTTACCTCAAAGGTCCCAGCGACCGACGGCGCGCCGGTGTTGGGCTGGCCGCCACCGACGGATACGGAATAGTTGCCCGCCGCGATGACCGGCTCGCCGGCTTCAGAGACCATGCTGAGGTCACGTGGCTTGAGGTCGAAATGCACCGTTTGTGACTGTCCAGGTTCAAGGTGCACGCGCTGGAAAGAGCGCAACGCATGAATCGGCGCCCCAGCCGCATCGGGGAAGCTGAGATAGAGCTGCGCCACTTCATCGCCGGCGCGTTTGCCCGTGTTGGTCACAGTGACATCGGCGGTGAAAGGCTGCCCCGCCGTGACCGCGCTTGCCGGCAGTGTGAGATTGGAATACGAGAAGGTCGTATAGCTTAGCCCGTAGCCGAAGGGGTAGAGCGGAGCGCCTTCGAAATAGCGATAAGTGCGGCCCTTCATCGCATAGCTTTCAAAGGGCGGAAGCTGGTCGACGCCCTTATAGAACGTCACAGGCAGGCGCCCGGCGGGGTTGTTCTTGCCGGAGAGAGTTTCGGCAACGGCGGTCCCCCCCTCCTCGCCCGGATACCACGCATCGACGATGGCATTGACGTGCTGGTTGGCCCAGTTCACCGCCAGCGCACTGCCGTTCGTGAGAACAAGAACAACAGGCTTGCCCGTGGCGACAACTGCTTCGAGCAGGTCCTCTTCCGGCTTGGGCAGGTCGATGCTGGTGCGATCGCCTCCCTTGAAGCCCGGCTCGCTCACCTGCATCTCCTCGCCTTCCAGTTCACTGCTGATGCCCAGCACGGCAACCACGACGTCGGCGGCTTTTGCTGCGGCAATGGCTTCGGGCTGCGGACTGAGATCCACTTTCTGCCAGACCAGGGTCGCAACGGGCGTTCCATTTTCCGGCGGGGTGTACTCCACGTGCAGGGCTACGGGCTTACCGGCCTCGAGATGGACGCGTCCCAGCCTGGCCTCCGTCGGGTCGGCGCTCCACGCGTTGGTGACGTTCTTGCCATCAAGCCGGATGCGAAACCTGCCGTTGGCCTTGATGCCAAGATTGTAGTCGCCCGTCTCCGGCGCACTGAGATTCCCGTCCCAGTTGATCGAAAGCGGGTGTACGCCGGCAACTTCAGGCGGCAAGGGCTGGGCAGACGCATCCACCGTGAGCGCTGTGCCTTGCGCCAGCGGCTTCGTGGCTTCAGGGCGGTTGATGTCGGTCATGTCGAGTTTGGAATAGCTGATCGCGATGCCTGGTTTGCCGCCGGAGGTGAGCGCCGAGGCGGGAACCGGATCGGCATCGTGACCGAGAAACTGTGTGCCTGGCACGTAACTGATCGTTGCGCCCGCAAACTCCTTGCGCAGGCCCTCGAGGATGGAGACGGTATGCGTTGGCGTGCCGGTGTAGTTGCCGAGCAGCACCTTGGTCCGGTCTGCCAGCGGCCCGATGACAGCGATCTTGATGCCGCTTGTCTTCAGCGGGAGTGTGCCATCGTTTTTCAACAGCACCATCGATTCGTCGGCAATCCTGCCCGCCATTGCGCGATGCTCCGTGCTGTCCAGCAGCCTTTCATCGATTTTGGTGTACGGGTCCATTTCCGGCGGGTCAAACATACCCAGCTTCATGCGTGCGGTAAACAAGCGGATGAGCGCGGTGTCGATCTCGCTCTCTTTCAGGAAACCTTGCTTGACGGCATCGATATACGGTTTATAGTCGTGATCGTCCTTCACCCTGAAGCCGCCGTCGACACACTCATTGTCCATTCCGCGTTCCAGGCTGATCGCGGATGCCTGCGGCTGCGTCGGCTCGTAGTGATGGTTGCGGTAGATGTCAATGACCGCGCCGCAGTCGGAGACCACGTAGCCTTTGAAGTTCCACTTGCCGCGCAGTTGATCCTGCAGCAGAAACTCGTTCGCACAGCCCGGTTCGCCATTGATGCTGTTGTATGCGCACATCACGGAACCGGCTTGCCCCTCCGTCACCGCCGCGCGGAAGGCAGGCAGGTACGTGTCGAGTTCGTCGTGCTTGCTCACAGTTACGTCATCCACGTGACGCGTAGGCTCAGGGCCGCTGTGCACCGCGTAGTGCTTGGGCGTGGAGATGGTGCGATAGTATTTCGGATCGTCGCCCTGCATGCCGGTGACGAACGCAACGCCCATGCGCGCGGTGAGGAACGGGTCTTCGCCGTAGGTCTCCTGGCCACGGCCCCAGCGGGGATCGCGAAAGATATTGATGTTGGGCGCCCAGAAGTCGAGGCCCTGGAAGAAGCCGCTGTAGCCGCCGTTGGCCTTCACTGCCTGCACGTGCTTGATGCGGCCCTCGGTGCTGATCACGACCGCCATCTTATGAATCGCCTCCGGATCGAAGGTGGCGCCGAGGCCTATGGGCTCGGGGAACTCCGTTGTCCCGCTGGCTACCACACCATGCAGCGCCTCGCTCCACCAATCGTAGGCAGGGATGTTCAATCTCGGGACGGCGCGGGCCTGGTTGATGAGTTGGCTGGCCTTTTCTTCAAGCGTCATACGGTGCACCAGGTCGGCGGCGCGCTGCTCCGCGGGCAAGCTCGGGTCGAGATACGGAGCCTTTTGCTGAGCCAGGGTCGACCAGCCGCAGCACAATAGCGCGGCGACTGCCAAATGAGTTCCCATCCGATTCATAGTTTCCTCGTTGCGGCCTGAAATGAGCTCGTGCATTTGAGGCGCGGAGTATTGAGTGACTTCGCCACGTCGCGATTGTACCAACACTGTGGCCGATCAGCTTGCTTTCCGCAGGTTGATCCGCATTGGAATCCACTCGCCCGCGGGCCGGTGGCACGGCATCGGGAAAGGGTGCTGAAACGCGGCCAGCTCACCGCTTACACGATTCACGACCGCGTCCCAATCGCCCGGCGAGCTCTGGCGGAAGAGGCGAGCCGTTGGATACCACGGGGTGGTCTCGATCTGCTGCATCCAACGCCAGTCGCTAAGATAAGGCAGCAGAATCCACACCGGCTTGCCCATGGCCCCGGCCAGGTGCGCGATGCAGGTGTCCGTAGTAATGACCAGGTCCAGCGTGGCCGCGAGCGCCGCCGTTTCTGCCAGGTCTTTGTCGGCGCTCGACCCGTCCCAGACAAAGACATTGCCGGGAAGGGCCGCCAACTGGTCTGCTCCCGGCCCTTTCTGCAGTGAAATCCAAGTGATGCCCGGAGCGCGCAACAGCGGCAGCAGGGTGGCCAAAGGCATGGACCGCTTGCTATCCGCCTTGTAGCGTGGATTGCCAGCCCAGGCCAGGCCCACGCGCAGGGAGCGCTTGGCGTAATGGCCGTCGCAAAACGAAATGGGGCGAATGTCTGGAAACTGTAGCCGCTTCTGAAAAACCAGTTCCGGATCGGCCCCAAGATACGCTCCCGGCCACGGCGCCGTCTCCACAGTCGTCTGAAAGACAGCAGGCAAGCTCAGCAGCGGGCACTCCAGATCGAACTCCGGTGGCTCGGCGCCCAGGAGCGCAGTGTGCGCGTGCCCTGCGCGCACCACCGCAAGCGAGCGCATCAGCGGCTCGGCCGCAGGCTGAAGCTGCAAGACAGGCACGCCGCCGCGCGCCGCCACCAGCGTTGCGTAACGGCAGAACTGAATGGTGTCGCCAAGTCCCTGCTCGGCGTGAAGAAGGACCCTCCGGCCATCGAGGGGTTCTCCCTGCCATCGCGGCTCAGGAAAGCTTCGCGGCCTGCGATGGACCTCGCGAAAACGCCAGCGCGCCTCGTAGTTCGGCCAGCCGTGCTCCCAGTCGCCCAGCCGCAGTTGCGTGAGTGCGAGGTTGTATCGAGCGCCGGGGTGCGATGGGTCGCGCTCGACCGCGGTCTCATGGGCGCGCAGAGCCTGGTTCATCCGGCCCAGATCCAGCAGCGAGTTTCCCCGATTCGAAGCGGCGGGCCCGCTGCCCAGTGCCTCGGCTCGCTCAAAGCCTTCCACAGCCTCATCGAATCGCCCTTCCGTATGGAGCAGGATTCCCTGCATATTCGCAGCCTCCGCGTGTGTGGGATCGCGCGCGAGAGCCCAACGGAGCCAGCCCCAAGCCCCCGCCAGGTCCTTTTCAGCCGCGCGGAACTGGCACCAGGCTATGTGCGTTTCCACCTGGGCTGGATTGAGCGCGAAGGCCTTGCGCAGATACGTTTCCACTTTGGCCGGGTGGCGCCTTTCCCGCTCCAGAATGGCCAGGTTGACCCATCCGGCAACCAGGTCCGGACGCAGTTCCACAGCCCGCTGCAGCGCTGCTTCCGCCGCCGGATCCCGGCCCTGCTCACGCAACAGGCTGCCCAGGTTCATCCACGCGGCGGCAAAGTCCGGCCGCGCTACCAGCGCTCGCCGGTATCGGATTTCTGCCTCTTTGGTTCTGCCCATCCTTGCCAGCACAAAGCCCGCGGCAAACTCGCCCTCCGGCAGCCTTGGACGCAGCCGAAGTGCCTGCTTATATCGCTCAAGCGCTTCCTCATCGCGCCCCATCGCGGCCAGCGCATTGCCCAGTCCCAGATGCGCGCCCACCAGCGCCGGTTGCCGTTTGAGCGCCAATTCAAACTCGCGAACAGCTTCCTCAGCGCGCCCGGTCGCTGTCTTCAGCTCACCCAGGCCCATCCGAGCCAGCGCGTTCACGCCGTCCAGGCTGATGGCTTGGCCGTAGGCGTTTTCCGCTTCTTCGCAACGATCGGCGGCCTTCAAGGCCTGTCCCAGCGCAACCCAGGCCGTGCCCATCCGCGGAGCTGCATCCACGGCTGCCGAGGCCATTTTGATGGCCGCATCGGGCTGTCGACTGGCAAGCGCCACCAGGCTGATGCCCACCAACGCCTCCGGCTCACACGGATTCTGCTCCAGCATCCGCTGATAGCCGGCAGCCACCTCCGCCAACCGCCCGGTCAAATTCCTTCCGCGGTTTCTCTCGATTGCCGGAACTTCAGTCGCAGTGGCGATCACAGTCTTGCCCTATCTCCAGGATGGTGTCTCCGACGATTCACACACTTTGGAACCTAGAACCGGGCGGTCAGGAACTCAACCGAAATCCTTCAGAAATCAAGAGTCGCGGCGCGCAGTTTTCCCGTTTTCAGCGCTGGTTCAGAATCGGAACAACCGCGCATCGACTCCGCATTTAAACTATCGGGGACTAAACAGGAGAAAGTATGACGACCTCAATTGATGCCGAATGCCGCGTTCCGCTGCTGGAGCGCGAGCAGATTCCCGCCGAGCTCGCCCCGCTTTACGAAAAACTCGAAGCCGAGCGCGGATGCGTGCCCAACATGTTCAAGGCGCTCGCGAGCGTGCCTGCGCTGGCCATGGGCGCCGCCGCGCTGCTCAAGCCGCTGATGGCTGAAGGAGCGCTGCTTGGCTGGTACAAGGAATTGATTGCCACCCGCGTAGCCTCACTGAATCAATGCGACTACTGCATCAGCGCGCACAGCTATCTGGCCGCCCAGCGCGGAGCGACACCGGAGCAAGTCGCCGCCCTCGGCGAAACCAGTGCCGACACATTCGAGTCCGGCCCTTTCACCGAAAAGGAAAAGGCCGGCTTTCGCTATGCCGGCTTGCTCCATGTGTCGGGTCACGCCATCGACGATGCGGCCTTCGCAGCCGTCAGCCTGCATTTCAACACCCAGGAGATCATCGAGCTCACGGCGGTGGCCGCGGCCTTCGAGCTCTTCCCGCGCATCAACTCCGCTCTCCACATTCCGGTGACGCCGCTGCCGGATGAGGACTGACTACCCTCTCTCACGCCGCGTTCAATAACGTCTGGCCGCTCCATTGCGATTGCTTTCTTGAGGCGCATGCCCGCATAAAAGCCGCTATCCGCCGTGAACCGTTGCTTCCCATCCCCAACTGGTTGACACCCTGATTCGTTCGTTATGGCGGCTCAAGGAGGTGATCCCGCGGCAATTCAGCTGCGGATCGCACAGATAAATTCAATGATGGAAAAAGGACCAGGGTGGAGTAGAATTCCGGGGAACGAAAGAGCGCTCGGCTGCACCGGACGCCAGAGAAACGCGAGAACA
>Ga0302187_10004247_pt1 | contig 11524 bp, 12 predicted proteins | sample II_Bog_E1_3_FD_202120 | JGI IMG/M metagenome (GOLD analysis project Ga0302187, IMG submission 202120) | Peat permafrost microbial communities from Stordalen Mire near Abisko, Sweden - II_Bog_E1_3 | ecosystem: Environmental > Terrestrial > Soil > Wetlands > Peat | place: Sweden: Abisko...
TGGGTGCTCACCTACTGAGTCCACCTCACGAGATCGAGACTTTTCGAGCGACACCGCTCGACACAAGTTGCGTCACTGGCCTCCCGCCATGGATAGGAAACTATCCATGGCGTCTTTTTTTGCCCCGGCCCGGGCGCTTCAGCCGGAGCCTCCGCTTCCCTCGCCAATCGGATATCATCCTTGCCATGAAGCGTGTGCTTGGATGTCTGGCCGCTGCCCTGTTGACCGTCGGCGCGTATGCGCAGTTCGGCCCTACCTCCGACGTTCCTGCCTACCACCCCAGCACGCCCACGGCAGCGATGCCGGCTCTCCTGCACGGGACGCAGCTCTCGGGCGAATACTTCTCGCACGGCTATCAGGTGACGAGCTACAAGATGGCCGCCTCCGTCGAGCGCGTGCTGTGGCAGCAGCCCTGCTATTGCCGCTGCGACCGCGGCATGGGCCACAAGAGCCTGCATAGCTGCTTCGAGGGCACGCATGGCGCTGCCTGCTCCACCTGCATGAAGGAAGCCGCCTACACCTACCAGGAGACGAAGAAGGGCCGCTCGCCGGCCCAGATCCGCGATGCCATCGAGCGCGGCGAGTGGGAGCTCGTCGACCTGGAAAAGATCAAGATGTAGAGGCAGCGCGTTGCGTCAGCGCTGCGCGGTAGCACTTCGTGTTGGCGCTTCGCGTTAGTGTTGCTCTACCGGATGGCTTCAACCGGGAATCTTCCCACACCTGAAAACGTACAACTGACAACGGAGAACCCTCCATGTCCTGGGTCTTCTGGGCGATTCTTTCGGCGATCTTTGCAGCCGCCACGGCCGTGCTGGCGAAGGTGGGCGTCGAAAAGATCGACTCCAACCTCGCGACGGCCATCCGGACGAGCGTCGTAGTAGTCTTCGCGTGGGCTATCGCGCTGGCCTTGAATGCGCACCACGGCCTCGGCGAGATCAGCCGCCGGAGCTGGATCTTCCTTACGCTCAGCGGCCTGGGCACGGGACTGAGCTGGCTTTGCTACTTTCGCGCGCTCTCCCTGGGTCCTGTCTCGGGCGTAGCGCCGATCGACAAGCTCAGCGTGGCGATTGTGATCCTGTGCGGTTGGATCTTCTTCGGCGAAGCGATGACGCCGGCCAAGCTGATCGGTGGCGGGCTGGTGACAGCCGGGGCACTGGTCATCGCGTTTGCGTGAGGACCCCGGCCGTCAGCGTCAGACGAGCGGACGGTACTTCTTGTCGGCCAGGTACGTGAGCACGACGAAGACCACCAGCAGAAGTCCCTGGGACGCCTTCACAATCGGTTCGTTCCCGGTTGGAGCAAGCGCGTGCAGCGGACCGATCTTCATGAACGACTGCACGACGAGGACCAGGCAGTCGAAGAAGAGCGCGATCATCGCGGTGATGATGAACGGCCTCCGCCAGGCGCCGGCAGCGTGCTTGCCGTAGAACGCGATCATCGCGACCAGCAGCAGCACCATCGAAAGGATGCCGATCGCGATCCCGGGGGTCATGCCGTGAAAGGGGAAAAAGAAGCCCGTCACGCTGGTAAGCACCGTCGTCACGAGGAACAAGGACGCCAGCCGAGGCAGCATCTTGCCTCCGATGAGGGCCAGAGCGACGACCAGCCCGGAGCCGATCGCGACGATGCTGATGAAGACGTGAATCTTGGTGAATAGTGCGAGGCTCATACCGAGGATCATGTGCGACTCCTTGTGGATGACTTGACTTCGCTACGGTGCCTGATCACAACGTCGCTTGCGCGACGCGGCCAGTGCTGATGGAAGGGCCCGTGCCCGAATCACGGAAATGCGGAAGGACGGTTTCACTATAGAGCCACACAGGCATAGCTGCATGACTCGATAGGTCTGGTTGGCGAAGTGAATTTGTGCCCTGAGCCAGATTGCCAGCTTCATTGACACCCGTCGTATACTGAAAGGAGTTCTTTGACAGTGCTTAAAGCATTGTTGAAGCCAGTCCCACCAGAGTGGGGGCGTCACGGCTTCGACGGGATTGCTTGGGGCAAAGAGGCATGCCGGGGTGTGGACACCCGTAATCGCTCACAAAACTATAAGTGCCGAACCTCAGTACGCACTCGCAGCTTAATTAAATAAGTTGCCGGAGTCCCCAGCTTCGCCTACGGGCCGGGAGCCTCCGTCGCACAGTAGGCTGGCCCAAGGAGTTCCGTCTGGACGCCGAGGGTGAGATCAATCAGGCTGGTGGCCGGGGCATCTTTGCCCGTTCTAAGTACCGGTTACGAGACAAAAATGAACGCGGAAAAGCATGAATGCTCTTTGTCTTTGGTAGTTTCGGACGCGGGTTCGACTCCCGCCGCCTCCACCAAATCGCCTTTTCCAAAGCGAACGCACTCTAACGCATTGTAAAAATAGGACTTAAAGCGGTTCAAGAAGTCTTCTTCCGGCGAGAAGTCCAAACCGCACGAAAACAACAAATCTTGAACCCGCGTCCGCTGCTCTGGGCGCGCAATGCTCCACAGCCCCGAAATGTCTGCGGCCTGAAGTTCAGCAAAGCGTAGGAAGACGCACTGCGTTCTCGTCGATCAAGTCGAGAGCCCTGATGCGATCCTCGATCTGTACGATCTCCATTCGGCAGTTGGCGTGCGCCTCCTCGAATTCTTCCCTCGAGATCTCGTCCGAAGCCCTCAGCGTGATCGGACAATAAGGCGTCAGCCCCAGATAGAGTTCTTGGGTATTCCTCGAGCGGCCACGCCAAGCGCCACCCTGGTGCAATTTCGTAATCGAAGCCTGAGATCGTCGACCGCGGCTCTGGCCCGGTGCGCGCTGGCTCTGCGATATTGCCTGCCAGGTACCCATGAACGCTGTAGAGATTGAAACCGTGTCTCTGAGCATCTGGATGACTGGTATCTGGTGACTGAACAACACCCACCGACCAGTGATAGCCTGCCCCCATGCGCCTCATACGCTACTCCGCGCTGCTTCTCGTCCTGCTCTCAGCGCTCGCAATGGGCACAGCCTCGGCACAGGCCCCACATGTTCCAGACCGGCCGCCCGACACGCCCTCGCAGACAGCCGCGCACCACGAAGCACCGCTGAATCCCGCCCTGCCGACAGTCTTCATCGTGGGCGACTCCACCGCGCGCAACAACGCCGACCTCGGCTGGGGCGATCACTTCGCCCCCCTCTTCGACACCTCGCGCATCAACGTCGCGAACCGCGCCATCGCCGGTCGCTCCTCCCGCACCTACATCAATGAAGGCCATTGGCAGAAGGTCCTCGACGAGATCAAGTCAGGCGACTACGTCCTCCTCCAGATGGGCCACAACGATGGCGGCGATCTCGGCGGAGCCAAGCCCCGCGGCTCCATCAAAGGCATCGGCGACGAGAGCCAGGACGTTCCCCAGACCGCCGGAGCATTCGCGGGCAAGACCGAGACCGTGCACACCTACGGCTGGTACCTCCGCAAGATGATCGACGAGGCTAAGTCCAAGGGCGCACCCCCCGTCCTTCTCACGCTCACCGTGCGCAACATCTGGAAGCCCGATGCCGCAGGCAAACCCCGCATCGAGCGCGACATGGGCTACACCGCCTGGGAGCAGCAGATCGCCGATCAGGAGCACATTCCGCTGGTTGACATGAGCGATCTCGCCGCCGACCGCTTCGAAGTCCTCGGCCCCAAAAAGACCGCCGCGCTCTTCCCCATCGACCACACCCACACCAGTCCCGAAGGTGCCGAGATCAACGCCGACTCCGTCGCCCTGGCCCTGCGGAGCGCACACTCACCACTCGCCAGCTACCTGAAGTCTGCAAGCTAGCATCCTTCCGATCGCTCGAGCGTCCTACAATCGCTACGCTAGACACCCGCACCCCGAGGAGACCTTTCGTGCCCAGCATCCTTCGCGCCTCTGCCTGCGTTCTGGCCCTCACCCTCGCCTTCATACCGTCCGCCCTTCGCGCCGCGACCCCTGATGGTGGCCCTCCCGCAAGTGAGATCATCGGTAAGGCCGAAGCCCAGGCCCGCGCCGAGCACAAAGCTATCCTCATCGACTTCGGCACCTCCTGGTGCGGCAACTGCAAGCTCTACGACCGCTTCCTCGCCGATCCCCAGATGCACGCCATCCTCAGCCGCGCCTTCGTCTTCGTAACCCTGACCACAGGCGAGCACGCCAACGACGCGAAACACACGAACACCCCGGGCGGCGTGGACTTTGAAGACTCCATCGGCGGCAAGAGCGCCGGGTGGCCCTACCTCGCGATCCTCGACGCCAATGGCAAGCCGATCGTCGATTCCTTCCGCCCCGATCCGAAGGCCAAAGGCGGCAAGAGCAACACCGGATACCCGGACTCCCCGGAAGAGGTGGGTTGGTTCGTGGAGATGCTGCGCCGCTCCGCCCCATCGCTCAGTTCACAAGACCTGGCCAGCGTCCACGCTTGGCTCACCACGCACTCGACGACGCAGCGCCACTAAAAACCACCCCGGCACGCCCGCATCGGCTAAAATGTCGGTGATGCGTCTGCGCGCTCGCCATCTTGCTGGGCTGCTCCTCCTCCTTGCCACCCTTGGCTCGGCGGAGGCTTCGTCGCCCCGCGCAGGCTCGGCTCCCGTCCCAACCCACTGCATCCACATGCTGCTCGCGCAGCGTACGACGCAGACCCGGGACGCCGCACCCATCGACTTCGCGACCTGCGAGCCCCTGGCCCGCGAACTCGCTCCGGCTGCAAGCACTCCCCTGGCCGCGATGCACCCCATGGCTGCCTCCGCCGCCCATTCGGCCCGGCTGCACGCTGTAACCGGCAGCAGCCTCTAGCCCTCCCGAGACGATTTCCCCCTCCTCGTCTCGCGCCTGCCCTCTCTCGTTCGCAGACGCATCCTAATGTGCATTGCCCGACCACCGCCCTCGCGCGCAGAGCCTGCATGGCTCCACCTTCGCCCGCGCGCCCGGCCAAAAGGAACGATCTCCGTGTTAAACAAGACCCTCGCCAGGATTTTTGGTACCTCCAACGAGCGCGCCGTCAAGCGCCTGCTCCCCACGCTCGCGCAGATCAACGCCTTCGAGGAAGACCTCAAGGCCATGACCGACGACCAGCTCCGCGCCAAGACCGCCGAGTTTCAAGCCCACATCGAGACCAGGCGTAACGCCGTCCCCCAGGGTGACCTGGCCACCATGGACGGTCGCAACGCCTACAACGACGCCGTCTACTCGGTCGAAAAAGAAGCCCTCACCGAGATCCTTCCCGAGGCATTCGCGGTCACACGCGAGGCAGCACGCCGCGTCCTCGGCATGCGCCACTATGACGTCCAGATGATCGGCGGCATGGTCCTTCACTCCGGCAAGATCGCCGAAATGAAGACCGGCGAAGGCAAGACCCTCGTCGCCACGCTTCCCTGCTATCTCAACGCCCTCGCCGGCCGCGGCGTCCACGTCGTCACGGTGAACGACTACCTCGCCAAGCGCGACGCCGAGTGGATGGGCAAGGTCTACGGATTCCTCGGTCTCTCCGTCGGCGTCATCGTGCATGACCTCTCCGACGAGCAGCGCCGCGAAGCTTACGCTTCCGACATCACCTACGGCACCAACAACGAGTTCGGCTTCGACTACCTGCGCGACAACATGAAGTTCGACCTCAAGGACATGGTGCAGCGCGCGCACTACTACTGCATCGTCGACGAAGTCGACTCGATCCTCATCGACGAAGCCCGCACGCCGCTCATCATCTCCGGCCCCACCGACAAGACCACCGACAAGTACGGCATCGCCAACGACATCATCCCGAAGCTCGAAGAAGGCGAGATGATCGAAGACTTCGAGGCCCAGTCCAAGACCTGGACTGGCGACTTCGTCGTCGACGAAAAGGCCCGCGCCATCACCGTCACCGACGATGGCTGGCTGCGCATCGAAAAGCTGCTCGGCATCGGCAACATCGCCGACCCCGAAAACTGGGACATGAAGCATCACGTCGAGACGGCCATCAAGGCGCACAACCTGTACAAGCGCGACGTCGAATACGTGGTCAAGGACGGCGAGGTCATCATCGTCGACACCTTCACCGGCCGCCTCATGCCGGGCCGCCGCTGGTCCGATGGCCTGCACCAGGCCGTCGAAGCCAAGGAAGGTGTCGAAGTCCGCAAGGAAGACCAGACCCTCGCCACCATCACCTTCCAGAACTACTTCCGCCTCTACAAGAAGCTCTCCGGCATGACCGGTACGGCCGAGACCGAGGCCGCCGAGTTTGAGAAGATCTACAAGCTCGAGATCGTCGTCATCCCGACCAACCGCCAGATGCTGCGCATCGAGAACTCCGACGTCGTCTACCGCACTGCGAAGGAAAAATACTTCGCCGTCGGTGAGGAGATCGAGCGCCTCCATGAGGCCAAGCAGCCGGTACTCGTCGGTACCACCTCCATCGAGAAGTCCGAGCTGCTATCCGACATCCTCCGTCGCAAGGGCGTGCGCCACGTCGTGCTCAACGCCAAGTTCCACGAGAAGGAAGCCGAGATCGTAGCCCAGGCCGGCCGCCTCGGCATGGTCACCATCGCCACCAACATGGCAGGTCGCGGTACGGACATCCTGCTTGGCGGCAACGCTGAGTTCATGGCGCGCCAGGACATGGTCAAGCGCAATCTGGCCCGCGTGGTCTCCCCTGCGGAAGGCGCGATCCATCCCGTCGCGGAAGCGGGCTTCACGCGTTTCTACTACCAGGGCCAGGAGTTCGAGGTCCCCGAGCAGCTGTGGTCGGACACCTTCGCCGCACACGCAGCCGCCACCAAGGCCGAGCGTGACGACGTCGTCAACGTCGGCGGTCTGCACATCCTCGGCACGGAACGGCACGAATCCCGCCGCGTCGACAACCAGCTCCGTGGCCGCGCCGGCCGCCAGGGCGATCCCGGCAGCTCGCGCTTCTTCCTTTCGCTCGAAGACGATCTCATGCGCATCTTCGCGCGCGAATGGATCAGCACGCTTCTCCAGCGCCTTGGCATGGAAGAGGGCGTGCCCATCGAGAGCAAGATGATCTCGAACCGCATCGAGAAAGCGCAGGAGCAGGTCGAAGGCCAGAACTTCGAGGCCCGCAAGCACGTCCTGGAGTACGACGACGTGATGAACAAGCAGCGCGAGGCCGTCTACGGCCTCCGCCGCCAACTGCTCGAAGGCGTCGAGCAGCGTGAGCTCATCGTCGACGACTACACCGCGACCATCCTCTCAACGGTCCTCGATGAAGCCATCCCCGCAAAGGCCCAGCCGCACCAGTGGGATATCGAGAAGCTCTGGCAGCAGGTCTACGAGGTCTTCGGCGCGAAGTTCAACGAAGGCCCCGACGCCATCGACGCCGAAGCTCTCACCCGCCATGATCTCGGCGAGACCATCTTCGAGAAGCTCGGCGAGCGCTACAAGGTCAAGGAGCAGATCCTCGGCGAAAGCCAGATGCGCTACCACGAGCGCGTCGTGATGCTCAGCGTCCTCGACGGCCTGTGGAAGGATCACCTCCTCAACATGGACCACCTCAAGGAAGGCATCGGCCTGCGTGGCTACGCGCAGCAGGATCCGCTGGTCGCCTACAAGAAGGAATCCTTCGAGATGTTCGAAACGATGATGCTCACCTTCCAGGAGCAGACTGCGCGGCACCTCTACCGCATGCAGATCCTGGCTCCGGATGGCACGCCCATCGAGACACCCGAGCAGCTCGCACAGCTGCAGGCATCGCATCAGCAGCGTCTCGCGCAGACACCCCCTCCGCCGCAGATGCCGCAGCCAGCGGAGACCCACTGGCAGCCCCAGCAGCAGCGCATCCCCACCTCCACCCACGAGGTCGCCGCCGGATTCCCGCGTCAGCAGCAGCAGGCTCCCCCCGCACAGGGTGGCGTCGCTACGCAGACCACCATCGACAAGCTGGAGCGTGAGTTCGAGATCCGCAAGCAGCGCGAGCTCGAAGCAGCCCGCCAGGCCGGCGGCTCCGCCAACGGCGGCAGCACGCCCCAGCGCGCAGGAAAAGAGCTGGGCCGCAACGACCTCTGCTTCTGCGGCTCAGGCAAGAAGTACAAGAAGTGCCACGGAGCGACCGCCTGATCGGCCTCGTCCAACCGCACCTGAAAGCCGCATGGTCATTCGCCATGCGGCTTTCGCTTCTGCTCTCCCTGACGCTGCTCGCCAGCGCTCAGCAGATGACGATCACCCTCGTTGGCACCGGCGGGCCCGAACTCACGCCGAGCCGCAGCGGCATCGCCACCACCATCGAGTCCGGCGGCCACATCGTTCTCATCGACGCGGGCCGCAACACACTTGCGAATCTCTACCGTTCGCGCATCGATCCCGCAAGCATCACCACCATCGTCCTCACCCACCTTCACAGCGACCACATCGTCGGCCTGCCGGACCTGTGGCTCACGCCGTGGTTCCTCCTGCACCGCACGACCCCGCTCACCATCTACGGGCCGCCCGGCACGCAGCAGATGGTCGATGGCATGCGAGCGATGTTCACCCACGACGTCACGGCCCGTGTGAACCCTACCGCCCCGGCCGCAGCGCTCGCCATCACCGTGCACGAGCTTCACGACGGCGACACCGCCGAGCTCTTCCCCGGCCTTCGCCTCACCGCCACTACCGTCGAGCACGCCGACGGCAATCCGGCCCTCGGCTACCGCATCGCCAGTGCGGACCACGCCGTCTTCCTCACCGGCGACTGCACATTGACGCCCGCGCTGATCAAAGCGGCGGCTCACAGCGAGGTCCTCATCGCCAACGTCGCCGCCGGTTCTCCTGAGCAGGAAGCCCTGCCCAAGTGGAAGCCGGTCTTCGCCAAGCTCCTCACCCCCGAGCAGGCCGCGAAGCTGTTTTCCAGCGCCTCGCCGAAGCTCGCCGTCTACTCCCACATCGTGACCAAGGGATTAGCGGAGACACAGACAGACCGTGTTCTCCGCGCTCGCACCCGCGCTGCGGGCTACACCGGGCCCCTGCTCGTCGGTACCGACGCCACGCGAATCGTCGTCGCAGCTGCCGTCACGACCACGCACATCTCTCCGCCCACCCGGTCCCTCGACGGCCCTGCCGCGCCCTCCGCCCGATAATGGAACACCCAGCCCGGTAACCGGGGCCAGCGCCTTCCCGCCCGCGCTATGATTGTCTTGCCAAAAAGGAGCCCGCATGCCTCCAAAGAGCATCAAGGTTGAGATCAAGCGTCAGTCGTCCCCGGACCAGCCGGCGCATACCGAGCGTTTCGAAATTCCGTATCGCCCGAACATGAACATCACCTCGCTGCTCGGCGAGATCGCGCTCAACCCCGTGGACGTCAGCGGCAAAGAGACGACGCCGATCACCTACGACTCGAACTGCCTCGAAGAGATCTGCGGCTCCTGCGCGATGCTCATCAACGGCAAGGCGATGATGGCCTGCTCCGCCCTCGTGGACAAGCTGATGCGCTCGGGCGACACCATCACCCTCGCTCCGCTCTCCAAGTTCCCTGTCGTTCGTGACCTCTCCGTGGATCGCTCGGTCCTCTTCGAGAACCTCAAGGCCGTCAAGGCCTGGGTTCCCATCGACGGCACCTATGACCTCGGCCAGGGCGCCAAGCAGGCGCCGCAGATCCAGGAGGAGCGCTATCCCCTCTCCAACTGCATCTCCTGCTGCTGCTGCATGGAGGTCTGCCCGCAGTTCAACGAGGAAACCGGCTTCGTTGGCGCCGCCACCATCGCGCAGGCCAAGCTCTTCAACCTCGACCCCGCAGGCTCGGTACTCAAGGAAGATCGTCTCCGCGCCCTCGCCGGCGATGGCGGCATCCAGGAGTGCGGCTTCGCGCAGAACTGCGTCGTAGCCTGCCCCAAGGGACTACCGCTCACCGAGGCCATCAGCGACATGGGTCGCGATGTCTTCGTGCAGAAGGTCAAGGACTTCCTCAGCCGGTAACGTGGTGAAAATCCGTTCGGTCATTTACGAGCAGTGGCTCCAGAATCGTTCTGGAGCCATTTCGGCATTTCCCACATTATTAGTGGAAGGAGATCATGACGCGCTGTCCTCCGCCATAGACGCATTCAATGAACTTGATTGCTGGGCCGAAGTCCTCAACTACATCGCAAATGAGCTTCGTACCGATCTCACGCTTGGAGATGCCCTTCTCTTATTTTGGACAATCCATGGTTTTTCCCTTGGAGAGGCGTTGAATGGCGACTGGCATCTCTTGGTGGAGGCCCTACGGAAGCACCTACCCGCATATTCTGGCCCTGCGATCTGGTTATATCGAGGAGAGCTCAGAGCACGGCACGAGACCGGCAAGTACGGTATCGCTTGGACCCCGGTGGTTGAAAAAGCAAGACAATACTTGGGTCGTCGTCACGGTATCGGGGAAGGACCATCACTCGTGCTCGCGACACTAGCCTTACCCGAAGCAGTAATCGCCGGCCCGTGCGGACATTCGAAAGATATTGGGGACCACGAATACGTGCTCGATCCGAGGATGCTCCTTGAGGTTCGGATTCTCTAATAACCCTCGAACTAATTGCGCTGCACCAAAGGCAAAAGTACATGGACCGCGTAATCTTGATCCAGACGGTCAAAGACTTCCTCTCGCGTTAACCTTCAGGCAAACCGAGGGCAGCTCAAACCTGTCATGCTATCTCCTGCGGCCATTGCTGCAGGAGATTTTGCTTTATGAGCACCACGCACACGACCCTTGAGCTTGCGGACGCGCGCCGCATCATTGCAGCAGCTACGGAGAAGGCAGAAGAGATCGGCCAGCCGATGAACATCGCAGTCGTCTGCGCAGGAGGCTACCTGCTGGCCTTCGAGCGCATGGCCGGTGCCTGGCTGGGCTCCGTCGACATCGCGCAGAAAAAGGCCTGGACCTCTCGCGCCTTCGACATCGAGACCGGCACCCTTGGAACGCTCTCGCAGTCCGGCGATCAGTTCTTCGGCATCAACGCCTCGAACGATGGCAAGGTGATGATCTTCGCTGGCGGCGTGCCGATCAAGCAGGACGGCAAGGTCATCGGAGCCATCGGCGTCAGCGGCGGCCTCGGCGCGCAGGATCAGGCCGTAGCAGAAGCTGGCGCAGCAGCGCTTTAGTTGAATCGGCCGATCCCGCAGCGTACTCTAGTCACGTGAAAGAGCTCGTCTTCAACGTGACGCAGGAGTCGGACGGTGGCTACGTAGCCGTGGCCGTTGGCGAAAGCATCGTGACGCAGGGCGACACCTGGAACGAGCTCTGCGACATGGTGCTGGATGCCACCCGCGGCTACTTCGGCGACGCTCCTGCGCCCGACAAGATTCGACTTTTCCTGCACGTAGAGCAGGTGCTCGCCGTCGCGTGAAGATCCCACGCAATCTCTACGGTCGCGCGTTCGCTGATCATCTCATCCGCCATTGGGCATACGGAGAAGATCGCCAAACGGGCAGTCACATCATTCTCCGAACAGAGGAACCCTCAGGCCAGACGTTGACCGTCCCCGCTCATAAGCCGTTAGATCATTTTCACTGTGAGTGTAGATCCGGGGCTGAAATCTTATGGGCGTTTTCTCTCAATGAAAACGCCACCGCACAACCCTTTCGAGATACCCAGCGACAGTGAAAATGATCTAAAACC
>Ga0302187_10004258_pt1 | contig 11514 bp, 9 predicted proteins | sample II_Bog_E1_3_FD_202120 | JGI IMG/M metagenome (GOLD analysis project Ga0302187, IMG submission 202120) | Peat permafrost microbial communities from Stordalen Mire near Abisko, Sweden - II_Bog_E1_3 | ecosystem: Environmental > Terrestrial > Soil > Wetlands > Peat | place: Sweden: Abisko, Stordalen...
ATATTCTGCTTTTTCAGCATCGGCCTGACCACGTGCTTCGTCCGGTTCGCCCGCACCATAGCCAAACTGCTGGCCGGTTTTTCGCCGACGTGTTGCTCGGCCACGCGCTGTCCGCCTATGTCTTCGACAAGTGCCGGCAGCATATGGGCCTGTTCAGACCTGGTCGACCTTGCGCCGGTTATGCCCATTTCTGCTCCACCCCGCGCACCATCGAACGGGCGATCGGCAGCCGGACGGTACTATCCGCGGCCGGTGCCGCAGTGCGCAGACGAGATAGCTTATGCACGCACAATGGCCGCATCACTAACAGCCGCCGCTGTTGTGGGGACTACAGCCTGGCCTGATCACACCGGGTCCAATATCATCGCCACTCCCCGGCTTTGCTGGCGAGACAATAGAATCTCCTCCCCAAGCCGGCCCCTGCAATCGGTGAGACAAAGGTGAGTGCCCCCTTGCTGTATCGAGAAAACTTTCTTAATGGGCACAAAATGCAAGGCCATAGCATCCAATTTTTGCAAACTCGGCAGCCTTCAATACCACCTATAGATTGCAACCGATTTGGATGCATTGTTTACAGATGCCCGAATTATAGAATAAACCGCTTAAGTTTTCTTATTCAAGTAACCAATTCGTCGATAGCGCCAAATCTCTGGGCTGGCGCTGAATCTAACAATAGGGGCACACATTGCCTAAAGTTGTAATACTGGCTGGCGGGCTAGGGACTCGGATTGGCGAAGAAACGTCGACTAGACCAAAGCCAATGGTTGAAGTCGGCGGCATGCCGATTTTGTGGCATATCATGAAGATATATGCCTCGCACGGATTGAATGATTTTGTCGTATGCCTAGGCTATAAAGGTTACGTCATTAAAGAGTTTTTTGCGAACTATTTCCTTCACTTGGCCGACGTCACCATCGATTTGGGAAGCAATTCGATTGAAGTGCACAAGGCCAAGAGTGAGCCGTGGAAGGTCACGCTGGTCGATACCGGCCCGGTAACGCAGACCGGTGGCCGCCTGAAAGCGGTGCGCAAACATCTGGATGATGGCGAACCGTTCTGCTTCACATACGGCGACGGCGTTTCCGACATCGACATAACCGCCGAACTGGAATTCCACAGGTCGCATGGACGCAAGGCTACCATCGCGGCGGTCGCACCGCCGGGCCGATTCGGCGCCTTGCAATTCGATGGCGACAGCGTGGTCGGCTTCAGAGAAAAGCCTGCGGGCGACGGCGGCCTGATCAATGGAGGTTTTTTTGTGCTCGACCCTTCGGTCATCGACCTGATCGACGGCCCGGAAACGCTATGGGAAGAAAGTCCACTGGAAACGCTGGCGCACAGCGGTGAACTGGTCGCCTATCGTCACACGGGTTTCTGGCAGCCGATGGACACGCTGCGCGACAAGCAGTTGCTGGAACGCTTGTGGGCCGAGGGCCACGCACCGTGGAAACGTTGGTAGCCCGATATGCCGATGTCTCATGACCCCGCCTTTTGGACCGGCCGCCGCGTGCTGGTTACCGGGCATACCGGTTTCAAGGGTAGCTGGCTTGCGCTCTGGCTGGTCCAGATGGGTGCGCGCGTAACCGGACTGGCACTTCCGGCTGAAGACGTCAGCTTGTTCCGGCAAGCGCGGGTTGCCCAATTGGTTGACCATGTTGAGGGTGACATCCGCGATCTTGCAACGGTGCGCGCCGCGATCGAGCGCGCGGATCCGGAAATCGTTTTCCATCTTGCCGCGCAACCGTTGGTACGGCTGTCCTACGATGCACCCGTGGAAACCTTTGCCACGAACGTCCAGGGCACGGTCCATGTGCTCGAGGCCTGCCGCGCAGCACCATCGCTGCGCGCGTTGGTTTGCATAACCTCGGACAAAGCGTATGAGAATCGCGAATGGGTCTGGCCCTACCGCGAATGCGACGCGATGGGAGGCCACGATCCCTATTCGGCTAGCAAGGGTGCGGCGGAACTGGTCATCGCCGCCTATCGCCGCAGCTTTTTTTCGGCACCCGGCACTGCGTTGGTGGCCTCGGTGCGCGCTGGCAATGTTGTCGGCGGCGGAGACTGGGCAACGGACCGGCTGATCCCCGACATCATTCGCGCATTGGTCGCAGGGCAAAGACCGATAATCCGTAACCCGGCCGCGATCCGTCCGTGGCAGCACGTGCTGGAAGCGCTCGGCGGGTATTTGCTGATCGCCGAGGCACTGGCTGCGGGGGATACCGCTGCGGCGGACGGCTGGAACTTCGGGCCGGCCGACGATGACACCAGACCGGTAAACTGGATCGCCGATCAAATGGTCGCCGCATGGGGTGGCGATGGTTGGGACTGCCCGAACGTGCCATCTGGCCCGCACGAAGCGGCAATTCTCAAACTCGATTGCGCCAAAGCGCGAGAATATCTCGGCTGGCGCCCCGCGTGGCGGCTCGATACTGCGCTAAAACAAATTGTTGCATGGCACAAGGCTGTTGCAGCAGGGGGTGATGCACGTGTTGTGACCGATTCGCAGTTGGCGGAATACCGCTCGGCCTTTAACCAAACACAGACTGGCAGTTTTTCCTGATGGCATCACAGATTTCCTCCGACCTCGCCGACGTTGTCCGCAACGCAAGCGAAAGCGAATTGCGCGAATTGATCGTCAACCTCTCTGGAGAATATGCTGAAAGGTTTCATGGCCCGCGTACGTTCGTGCCGGGTGAAAGCCTGGTCCCGGTATCCGGCAAAGTTGTCGGCGCGCCCGAACTGCGCAATTTGGTCGATGCCAGCCTCGACTTGTGGCTGACCACCGGGCGCTACAACACCGCGTTCGAGGGGCGTTTGGCGGAACGGCTGGGCGTCGCCCACGCGCTCACTACCAATTCGGGGTCTTCGGCAAACCTGCTCGCGCTGGCATCGCTGACTTCGCATTATCATCGGTCAGAGGCGCTCAAGCCCGGCGATGAAGTGATCACCGTAGCGACCGGTTTTCCCACCACGGTCAATCCGTCGCTGCAATACGGATTGGTTCCGGTGTTCGTCGATGTCGATATCCCGACATATAACATCAAGCCCGAGATGATCGAGGCCGCCGTTTCGAGCAAGACGCGCGCGATCATGATCGCGCACACGCTGGGCAATCCGTTCGACCTCGGCGAAGTGATGCGCGTGGCCGAAAAGCACAATCTGTGGGTCGTCGAAGACACCTGCGACGCGCTGGGCGCGACGTACGACGGGCGCAATGTTGGCACGTTCGGCCATCTGGGTACATTGTCCTTCTATCCCGCGCACCACATCACCATGGGCGAAGGTGGCGCAGTTTTTACAGACAAACCTCGGCTGAAGCGCGTGGTAGAATCGATCCGCGACTGGGGCCGCGACTGCTGGTGCGCGCCGGGTCAGGACAACACGTGCGGAAAGCGATTCGCGCGTCGCCTCGGCACTTTGCCGACGGGATACGACCACAAGTACACGTATGGCCACGTCGGCTATAACTTGAAAATCACCGACATGCAGGCTGCGGTGGGGCTGGCCCAGATGGATCGTCTCGATGGCTTTATCGACGCGCGCGCGCGCAATTTTGCCGCGCTGACCGAATTGCTACGCCCGCTCGAAGACGTGTTTTTCTTGCCGCAGGCGACTCCGCGCAGCAAACCGAGCTGGTTTGGCTTTCCCCTGACAATCCGTCCCGGAACCGGGATCGATCGCGAAGAACTGGTCCAGTACCTGAACGAGAAGCGAGTCGGCACACGGCTGCTGTTTGGCGGAAATCTGCTGCACCAGCCATATATGAAGGGGCGCAATGTGCGCGTGGTTGGCGAACTGTCGAACGCAGATCTCGTTACAACGAATACCTTCTGGATCGGAGTTTATCCCGGATTGACGCAGGATCATTTGGCCTACATTGCGCAGGAAATTGCGGGTTTTGTCGCTGGAAGGCGATAAAACGCCCCGCGATCCGACGACAGACATGCAACAGAAACCGGAGCACCGGGTGGATTTTTCCAAAATTGTAGCACTCAAGGGTGAGTTTGAGGCGGAAGGTTTGTCGCGCGAAAGCGTCGCTGCCGAATCCAATTTCGCAAGCAGGCACGGGTTGCCCTATCTTGTGAAAATCGGCGGTGCAGAGGCCAAATCAGACTTGCGCTATCTGATTCAGATCGGCGTACGGCGCGTGGTTGCGCCGATGATCGAGAGCCCGTTCGCCATGCGCAAATATATGGAAATGGTGCCGGCAGCGGCATTCGACCATATCGGCGTGACGATCGAGACGATCGATGCCGTACGGCGCATCGAAGAAATCCTCGATGCAGGGACCCAACTGTCGGAAGTGACCGTCGGGCGCACCGATCTGACCGCCAGCTATAGCGGGTCCGGCGTGGACAGCGACGAAACGATCGCCATGGTCAAAACGGTCGCATTCGCGGCGCGCAAGCGCGGTTTGCACACCACCATTGGCGGATCGGTCGGCACCGCAACCGCCAGGCGGCTGGAAAGCGATAGCGAATTGCGCGAACTGGTGGCCTGCGTCGAAACGCGCAAATGCGTCATGCCGGTCGAAAACTTCCTCCAAGACGGCGCGCTGGCCGCCGCTTTCGCAGTCGAAGAGGCCCTGCTTGCGCTGCAACTTGACCATCACGGCGCGATTGCCGCAGCGGCCGCGGCCCGGACCGAACAGATCAGGGCACGCCTGTGATGGAAATCAAATTCGTTCTCGATTTCGACGGCGTGCTGTTCAACAGTGCGTTCGAAGCCTACTCGGTTGCCAATCATGCGGTCGCAGGCCGTCCCGAATTTCGTCAGGACGTCACGTACGAGGAATTTCTGGCCTTTCGCGGGGTCGTGACCGACGCCTGGCAATACAACAGGCTGTACAGCAAGGACCACGCCTTGCCCCCGACCGCCATTAGCAAGTTTGCCCCTGAATCGGACGACTGGGCGTTTGCGCGCGATTTCTTCGAAGCGCGCAAGACGATCATGGCCGATCCAGAATGGCCCAAGATCATGCCTGCCTATGATTTCTTTCTTTTGCTCAAACCCCTGCTGCTGGCGAGCCCCGAACGTTTCGCCATCCTGTCGACGCGCAATATTTCATCGATCCGCGAGACGCTGGCATTCCACCACGCCGACGTCGTGACGGTGTATGGTCAGGAAGATATTCGTAAACATGGCAGCAAGCTGGCGGTGGCCACGGCGCAGCACTGGCTTGACCGCGGCAAATATCTGGTCGTCTATGTCGATGACATGAACAGCCATCTCGAACCATTCGAGGGCGAAATACACCTGCCGCTGCATGCCGACTGGGGTTATGACCGAGGGACGCCGGGCAGCCTTTCGGCGAACCAGATCCACACCATCATCACCTCGCTCCTTACAATTGCGGAAAGGGACTGACCTTGAAATATAGCGACCAGATCGGTGCCTGGCTGCAGGCGGCGGGCTATACGCATTATTTCTATGTCGGCGGGGGCAACATCATGCACCTTACCGAAAGTCTGGATCGCTATTTGACCGGTGTTCCTGTCGTGCATGAAGTAGCGGCCGGTATCGCAGCAGAATATTTCAACGAGATCGCGGCGCCCGCCAAGGCGCTGGCGCTGGTCACGACTGGGCCCGGCCTGACCAACATCGTCACCGCCATCAGCGGCGCGTGGCTGGAAAGCCGCGAGCTGCTGGTTTTGGGTGGCCAGGTTAAAACCGCCGATCTGTCCAACGGCACGCTGCGTGCACGCGGCATCCAGGAAGTCGCCGGGGTTGAACTGCTCGCCTCGACTACCAAGCAAGCCTACCGCTTTACCTCGCCAATCGGGGCAAAGCATTTCCTATCCCTGATCGAGGCAAGCTGGACCCCGCGCAAGGGCCCGGTGTTCCTCGAAATGCCGCTCGACGTGCAGGCTGTGACTGTCGAGGAGGAACCCCTGCCAGCGATCGTGCCGCAACCGCTGGCGCTTGCCTCCAACGAGCAGATCAGCACTGTTGCCGCGCTCTATCGCCAGGCCAAACGGCCCGTGCTGTTGATTGGTGGCGGCACTGATTATGCTACGATCGGCAAGCTGCGGGCGCGGATGGAAGCGTCGGGCATTCCGGTGATGACCACTTATAACGGTGCAGACCGGTTTGACGGCAATGCGTCCAATTTCCTCGGCCGCCCCAACACCTGGGGTATGCGCGGGGCCAATATCGTGATCCAGCAATCGGATCTGATCATTGCCTTGGGAACTCGCCTCGGGTTGCAGCAAACCGGGTTCAATTGGCAGGAATTTGGGCGCGATGCGCAGATCGTTCAGGTGGAAATCGATCCACGCGAAATTCGTAAGGGTCACCCCCGTGTCGATATCGGCATCGCGGCAGATGCTAACGATTTCCTGATCCGCCTGATCGAACAAGACCTGCCCGACAAGACTGAGTGGATTTGCGCCGCGCATGCCATCATGGCAAAGATCCCGCGCGTCGAACCGGTCAATCAGACCGGGCCAGGATTTTTGTCGCCCTATGAATTCATCGTGCGGCTCGAGGATGTGACCCGGCCCGACGACCTGGTCATTCCGTGTTCAAGCGGCAGCGCGTTCACGCTAACCATGACGCTCTACAAACCGCAGCTTGGACAGCGCATGCTGACCAACAAATCGCTTGCCTCGATGGGGTATGGCCTGTCGGGTGCCATCGGCGCCGCGCTGGCAGGGAAAGGCAGACGTACCATCCTGATTGAGGGTGACGGCGGCTTTGCGCAGAACATGCAAGAACTTGGAACGGTCGCGGTTAACGATCTCAATCTGAAAATGTTCATTTTCGACGATCAGGGTCACGCGTCAATCCGCATGACCCAACGAAATTATTTCGGCGGCAAATATCTGGGCTGTGATCGCAAATCGGGGCTGGGATTGCCGCGTTGGGACAAGCTGTTTGGGGCGTGGGACATTCCAGTCGTGCGCCTGCCGCTCGATTTTTCGACCGACGCGGGATTTCTTGAGGCCATGGCAGCGCCGGGCCCGCATGCGTTCATCGTGCCGGTCGATCCGGAACAGACTTATTTCCCGAAAATCAGCAGTCGCATCACCGAGACCGGTTCGATGGAATCCAATCCGATCGACCGGATGAGCCCGGAAATCGACTATTTCGAAGAAGTCAGCGGCACCCCGGAAGTCGTTTAAGAATGTCGGCAAACAGGACCATATGCCTGGCCAACGATCTTGACCGGCAACACGCTCAATTTGATCCCCTGGCATTGGCGCGGTTGCGCAATGACCCGCGTCGCATCGTCATAGTTGGCGCGCGTGGCTGGATCGGTCGTACGTTGCTGACACTGTTGCGCAACGCGCTCGGTGCGGATGCGTTTTCGCGGCGGGTAAATTGCTTCGGGTCGTCAGAGGGAGAAATCGTTCTCGATGACGGCACGCGGCAGATGCAAGCGGCGCTGGACGATCTGCACAAGTTGCCACCGGCGCCGACTTTGCTGTTCCATCTCGCATTCTTGACCAAGGACAAGGTCGCCGGGATGGATGCCGCGGCCTACTGCGCGGCCAACCGCGCGCTTTCGCAAACGGTCCTGGATGCGCTTGACGTGATCGGTGTCGACCGCCTGTTCGTTGCGTCTTCGGGGGCGGCGGCGTTCGCCGATGACCCAGGCGCAGCGGCCGACCTTCGGCTCTACGGGACGCTGAAGCGCGAAGACGAAGCGCGTTTTGCGGAGTGGGCGCAACGCCACCGCGACTGCCGGCGCGTCGCGATCGGACGCATTTATGCGGTATCCGGGCCGTGGATGAACAAGCACGAGACATATGCGCTCGCCAGTTTCATTCTCGATGCGCTTGCCGCTCGGCCTATAGAGGTTAACGCCGCCCACCGAGTAATGCGTAGCTATGTCGCGGTCCGCGAATTGCTGTCGCTGGTCATGGCCATCCTGCTCGGCCCCGACGGCCAAGCCGTTGAACGGTTCGCGACCGGGGGAGAGGTGCTCGAACTGGGCCAAGTGGCCGACACTGTGGCAAAAGTGATCGGCGGGACGGTCGTGCGCAAAGCGATCACCTCGCCCGAGGAAAACCGCTATATCGGCGACGCTGTGGGGTGGCAGGCGTTGCTGGCGCGCCATGACATGGTCCATCTGCCGCTCGCTGCACAAGTTGCCGAAACTGCCGTGTGGCTTGCACGCCAGGCCGGGGGAACGCGCACATTTCAGACTGGTTGAAGCCGCCTGATGGTGATAGCGGCGTCAGGCGCGCGCAGAGCCGGTTGTCATTGTTGTTCCGTATAAAACCGCCAATCCATATTCGAAGGTAGGGCCGACAGAGTGAAGTTCGCCAGGATTTTGAAAGTCTCGAGCACGACGGCCATGGTTGGCGCGGGCCTGGCGTGGTCCGCCGCCAGCTTTGCGCAAAACGCCAGTACACCGAGCGGTTCGCCGCTCGATCCGAACCAGTCGAGCACGTCGTCTTCGAGTTCGTCCGGCGCATCGAGCAACGGCAATTCGTCGCAGTCGAACTCGTCGAATTCGAATGATAATCCCTATGCCAACAGCCAGACTTACGGCTCGCTCAATGTTACGGATCCGTCCAACAGCACCAGTGTGCTGTCGCTCGACCAACTTCTGACGTCGAACAAGGCAACGGCGGAAAGTGCAGAAAACGTCATCAAGAAACCCGCCAGTCCGGGTGAATTCGAAAAATATGTCGATGCGATGCTCGGCCGCAAAATCCCGTTGTTCGGCACCAAGCTGGTGCTGCCGGCCTTGCGCGACTTTGCCGCACCGGCCACCGCGACCGTTCCGCCAGACTATATCGTCCAGCCGGGCGATACGATCGATGTGGCACTGTCCGGTTCGCTCGACGGGTCTGTTACGCGTACCGTCGATACCAATGGCCTGATTTTTCTGACCGGGGTCGGCTCGGTGCATGTGGCCGGCATTCGCAACGCGGACCTGCATGACGTTATCGCACGCGCGATTGGCACAAAATTCCGTGGCTTTACGGCCGCCGTCACGATTACCAAACTGCGTGGCATACGCGTCTATGTAACGGGGCTGGCCAACAATCCCGGCGCCTTCACGGTCAGCAGCCTGTCTACGCTGGCCAATGCAGTGTTCCAGGCGGGCGGCCCCAATTCAGGTGGCAGTTGGCGCGCGATCAAGCTGTATCGCAACGGGCATCAGCTTGCCGACTTCGACTTGTATCAATTGATGCGCGGCGGCAGCCGGGTCAACGACGTGCAATTGCAGAACGAAGACGTGCTGTTCATTCCGCCTGCCGGTCCGCAAGTCGCGGTCGTCGGCAGCGTGAGCGAAGAAGGCATTTTCGAAGCAAAGCCAGGCGAAAGCATTTCCGATATGCTGGTGGCGGCCGGTGGGCCCAATACGGTTGCCGATCGATCGCGGTTTGCGTTGTATCGCAGCAACCACCCTGATCAGGCCGGGCCCTTGCAATTTGCGATGGACTCGGCGCGCTCGACGCCGATCGAACCGGGCGATATCGTCGAGCTGCTGTCCACCGGCACGCTGACGATGCCCGTCGAAAAGCAGAAGATCCTAGTGCGGGTCGAAGGCGAAGTAGAAAAGCCCGGCATCTATTACGTGGCCCCTGGCACCCAAAGCGCCGACATCATCGCGCAGGCCGGCGGGCTGACGACCCGCGCCTATCCCTTTGGGACCAGATTCACGCGCGAATCCGAGCGGATCCAGCAGCAGGAGAGCTATGCCGAAGCGCTGAAGCAACTGGAAATATCGCTAGCCGCCGCACCGCTCAACCAGGATCCGACACTTCCTGCCGGCGACCGCAATTCGCAGCTCGCCTCGGCCCGCGCGGTACTGGAACAGTTGCGCACAGCAAAGCCCGATGGCCGCGTGGTGATCGAGGAAACATCGCCCGATGCCACCAGCGTGCCCAGTGATATCACGCTGGAAAACAACGACGCGATCTACATTCCCAAGCGTGCATCCACGATCGGCGTGTTCGGCGCGGTCTATCGCCCGGCCAGCTTCTTCTTCGACCGGGGCGCATCAGGCAAGCGGGTGCGCGATTTTATCGAACAAGCCGGGGGTGCGCTCAGGTCTGCGGACAAGGGCGGCATTTTCGTGGTTCGCGCCAACGGCTCGGTAATTTCGAAAAAGCGCGGCGCGCTGGACGCTGTCGTCCTGCCAGGTGATGTGGTGTTCGTCCCGGTTCGCACACAGCCGAACTTGTTCTGGGCCAAAGTGCAGAGCTTTGCCACAGCACTCTTCGGGTTCGGGTTGAGCGCAGCTGCAGTCATCGCGGTGACGAAATGAGCCGACGGCCAAACAGTGTAGTCGGGTCGATCACCGGCTGGGGACGGCTCGACCGGTTCCGCAACCGGGCCTTGGTGTTCGGCGTACCGATCGCGCTGTGCACCGTGCTTACATTTTATCCAGAGCGCTATCTGGCAGTTGCCACACTCGCTCCAACTGATCCAGGTAGTCTTGGCTTGGGTGGCACGCTTGGCCAACTCGGCGCGTCAAGCAGCGTCTTCGGCAATCAGGCCGCAATCGAAATTGCCATGAATGTTGGAGAAAGCCAGCAAGTTCGTGAAGCCGTCATCACGCAGACCCATCTCGATCGGCGCCTCGGCAAATCGATGCTGGAGGTGCATCGCTGGCTGACGCGCAGGATCGATATTCGCTCGTTGCGCGGCGGCATCGTCCAGATCGACATGCAGGACCGCGATCCGGTTATGGCCAAGGACATTGTCGACGCCTATACCGGCGCGATCAAACAACGCCTGTCCGAGATCAGCCGCCAGCAGACCAAATACAAGCGCGAGATCCTGGAACAATTGGTCAACGACGCGACCAAAGGACTTGCCGAGGCGCAGGCGCGCTACAACAGTTATCGCTTGCAGCATCAGGAAGCGATCCCCGAAGTGCAGACTTCCAAAGTCGCCGATCGCATTGGATCACTCGAGGGCGCGATCCGCAGCAATCGCATTTCCCTGGCGATCGCGCACCAAACATACACCGATAACAACTTCAAGGTGCAGGAACTCAAAGCCCAAACCGAGGCCCTGGAAACCCAGTTGGCCGAGGCGAAAGCGACTAACCCGACAAATGACCAATCGGTCGGCAGCGTAGTGGCCAGCACCACGGTCCTGTTCCAGCTCCAGCGGGAATTGAGTCTTCAGCGCGGTCTCTATGACAGCTACATGCGCTTCCTTCAGGGCACGTCGGTAGAAGACCTAGCATCGACTGCCAACATGCGCATTCTGGAAGGACCGCACATCGACACCGAGCGCCAGCTCTGGCTGCCATCAATGGCTATGGCCATAGCTATAGCGGTGCTGTGGGGAGCAGTTGAATTCTATCGCGTCCGCCCGCCATTGGGCGCACCCGTTCCCGGCGCGCAACTGCGTTATGCAACCGACCCGCGCCGCGACGACGATGAGGCCATGCATGTCTAAAACGCTGCCCGCTGTTCCCGACATATCGGTCGTACTGGCGTGCCGCAACGAAGAGGACAACGCCGAGGCGATTGCTGCGGCGGTGATCGCGCATCTCGAGCCGATCGTCGACAGCTTTGAACTGATCTTTATCGATAATGA
>Ga0302187_10004259_pt1 | contig 11512 bp, 8 predicted proteins | sample II_Bog_E1_3_FD_202120 | JGI IMG/M metagenome (GOLD analysis project Ga0302187, IMG submission 202120) | Peat permafrost microbial communities from Stordalen Mire near Abisko, Sweden - II_Bog_E1_3 | ecosystem: Environmental > Terrestrial > Soil > Wetlands > Peat | place: Sweden: Abisko, Stordalen...
TGGCGGAGCCGCGAACGGCTGCCTGTCGGGCGGTCAGTCCATGCCTATGACGGGGCCCGGCTGGGCCGTGCTGCGGCCCGAGCGCAATCGCTATTGGGGCACGCCCGACCTGCTGACTTTCCTGAAAGACCGGGCCGGGCGGGCTCAGGAGCTGGGCACCATTCTGATTGCCGACATGGCCCAGCCGCGCGGTGGTCGCATGCCTTCGGGCCATGGCAGCCATCAGACCGGCGTGGACGTCGATATCCTCTATCGTCTGGCCGACAAGCCCTTGACCAGCAAGGAACGGGCCGAGCCGGTGATGGACAGCGTGGTTCTGCCCAAGGGTGGTTTGAATCCCAAGCTATGGGGCAAGCCTCAGGTCGAGTTGGTGCGGTTGTTCGCCTCGGACCAGCGGGTCGAGCGCATCTTTGTGAACCCGGCCATCAAGGTGGCTTTGTGTCAGTCGGTAAAGGGTGATCGCTCCTGGCTGCGCCGTCTGCGGCCCTGGTGGGGCCATGACGAGCATTTCCATGTGCGCATCAATTGCCCTGCCGGCGACGTGGACTGCCAGTCCGGCCCGCCGCTGCCCGATGGCGACGGCTGCGGGGCCGAATTGCAAAGCTGGGTCACCAGCGGCGCCTGGGCGGTCAAGCCCACCGGCGGAGAACGAGCCCATCCGCCGTCGCCCTTGGCCTGCCGCGAGATTTTAGGCCCAAAATAGGTCAATCTTAACCTTTCTTTTCATTTGCCCGTGCTATAACCAAGCGTTGGTTGGGGCATGACGATTCATTAGTGGTATCGATGATGCTGACGCGCAGAATGGTTTTGGGTGGAATGTTGGGGATGTTGGCGGCGCCTTCGATGGCGCGGGCCAATGCGCCCCGCACACGGCTGGATGCCGTCATCGACATCAGCCATCAGTCCAACGTCCACGATTTCCTGGCGGCCCACAAGAAAAGCAACATTCTTGGCGTGATCCATAAGGCGACCGAGGGCGGTGACTGGAAAGACCCGCTCTATCACAAGCGCCGCGCCCAGGCCGAAGCCGCCGGGCTGCTGTGGGGGGCTTACCACTTCGGCACCCGGCAATATTCCGGCACCGATCAGGCCGACCTGTTCCTGACCTACGCCAAGCCCGGCCCCCACACTCTGATTGCTTTGGACTTCGAGCAGAACGACGGCAATCCCAGCAATTCCATCAGGCTGCGTCAGGCCGAGGATTTCGTCAAAGCCATCCATGGCGAGACGGGGCGCTTTCCCCTGATCTACACCAACCAGGCCTGGGCCGACGGTCATGCCGTGGGCGAAAGCTCTCGCAGCCTTGGTGCCTCGGTCAGCGAGAAATCCGTGCTGGCCCTTTGCCCCCTGTGGCTGGCCGACTATCGCTCCGAGCCGCAGGTGCCCCATGCCTGGAAGGGCAAGGGCTGGCATTTCTGGCAATATGCCGGAGACGCCGGCGATGGCGGCCCCCGTGGTCACCGCGTTCGCGGCGTCTGGGGCATCGAGAGTTGCGACCGCAATATCTTCAAGGGCGATATGGCCGACCTTCAGAAATTCTGGAAGGCCGGCTGAGGGCTGCCGCCCGGGCTCGCTCGGAGGCTGAGCCTCCGAACCTCGATTTGTTTCGGTGACCGCTTTTTAAGCCAAGAGGCCATCCGTCGTGAAGTTCGGGAAATTGAAGGCAATCGGGCATAATATCGCCCACTCTCTTGGGAGTGGGGTTGGTCTGCCCATTGGCATCTATCAAACGGATGTTTTTGGCGAAGCCACTCAAAGCCCTGAAGGCTATATCCTTGTCGACTTTCTGGCGGGAACCTCATCCGGAGGGCCCGTGTCTGAGCGGCTTGCCAAGGCGATTTTACTTTATCGAGAAGCTTTGCATGAGCTTTGTCTGAGCCATGGGACAGAGGCGGCGTTTTTCAGTGAATTATCCGCCCGCTATTTCGTTTCGCTCAATGGATGGCAATACTTAGTGATTGTTTCCGACCAGAGCGGGCATTGTTCTGTTGATGAGTTCAATTGGCTTCATGGCAAAAACGAAACCCAGCAATAAGTGACTGGGTTCCAAGTCCCCCGGCCTTGGCGGGCCTGCGGGCAGAGCCGGCAAATACTGTAATCCGGCAGAGCCCGCAACTCCTTCTGACCGTCTCCTCATCCCGCCGCCAGCGGCTCGTAATAATCCGCCGGCAGGCCTGCCTTGTCGCGAGCCGTCTTGTTGAAGGGCGGCTTCAGGCCGTCGGGGAAGTAGTCGCGGATGATGGACTGATAATGCAGGCGGGGCTCGATGCCTTGCTGGTCGCAGACGTAATTGAACCAGCGGGTCCCGGCGGCGACATGGATGATTTCCTCGTCGACGATCTTGCGCAGGGCTGACAGGGCGTTTTGCTCGACGGTTCCCGTCAGTTTGGTGATGGTTGTCGGGGCGGTGTCCAGGGCGCGGGCTTCGAAGGTCATGGGGATGACGGCAAGGCGCATCAGCAGATCGCCGGATGTCTTCTCGGCGGCCTGCCACAGGCCGTCATGGGCGGGCAGCGAGCCATATTCGGCGCCCATCTCGCGCAGCAGCGCATCCAGGGCAAGGAAATGCTCGGCTTCCTGCTCGGCCACCAGAACCCAGTCGTCATAGAAACCCTTGGGCAGAGTGGGAGAGGCGAAGCGGGTGATGATGTCCCAGGCCAGATCGATGGCGTTGAACTCGATATGGGCGAGGGCATGGTACATGGCGATGCGCCCATTGATCCCTGAGGTGCCGCGTCGGGGCATCTTGTTGGGCGGCAGGATCTGAGGCTTGGCCGGGCGGCCTGGACGAGCCGGCGATTTGGCCTTGCCGATCTTGGTGATCTTGCCGTCATGCCAATGGCGGGCGGCCTGCAGGGTCAGGCGGATCTTGTCCTCGGGCTCGGAGGCCGCCAGGGCCTCTGCCGCCGCCTCGGTCAGGCTGGTCATGGTCAGAGAGCTTTCACCGCAGCCAGAACATCCTTGGCGTGGCCGGTCACTTTGACCTTGCGCCAGACCTTTGCCACCAGGCCGTTGGCGTCGATCAGGAAGGTGGACCGCTCGATGCCGAAATATTTGCGGCCGTACATGCTCTTTTCCACCCAGACGCCAAAGGCTTCGCAGAGCTTGCCCTCTTCGTCGGAGAGCAGGGGAAAGGCCAGATTATATTTGGCCTTGAACTTGTCGTGCTTGGCCGCCGTGTCCTTGGACACGCCAATGATCACCGCGTCGGCGCCGGTAAAGTCCGGCAGGTCTTCCTGGAAAGCACAGGCCTCGGCCGTGCAGCCCGAGGTGTCGTCCTTCGGATAGAAATACAGCACCACCTTGCGGCCCTTTAGCGAGGCCAGGGACAGAGCGGCTCCGCCATCGGTGGGCAGGGTGATGTCGGGAACGGCACTGCCAACGTCGATGCTCATGGGGTGGTCTCCTTTTCGGCGGCCAATCTGGCCAGAATGGGTTGGGCCGGATTATGGATCATCCGGGTAAAGAGGGCATGGACGGCCGATGCCCGCTCGGTCATCAAAAGCCGTAAGCCCTCGAAATGGGTGCTGTTGGTGGCGCGGACAAGCACGTCCTTCAGGCGGCCAGGGGCATGGTCTTCGAAGAACATGCCCTCGATGGTCTGGCGCAGCACCTGCTGGATGGCCTGCCACAGGCGGAGCGCGTCCAGCAGCAGCTCGGAATCTGCCTCGTCCAGCAGGGACAGAGCGGCGGCTTCCTCCAGCACAGGTGCCGTGGAGCCCTTCAGCAGCGAGGGATGAACATCGCCCCAGCGCAGCTGCAGATATTGGGCGATGAATTCGATATCCACCAAGCCGCCCCGGCGGTGCTTGACCTCCCAGGGATTGTCGCTTTTGTGCTCCTTGGCCATGCGCTCGCGCATGTCGGCGACATCGGCCAGCAGCTTGTCGGCATTGCGGGGCTTTTGCAGGGTCTTGGCAATGACAGCGCGGATGGTGGTTTGTAACTCGTCGGGGCCGGTGATCACCCGGGCGCGGGTCAGGGCCATATGCTCCCAGGTCCAGGCCATGCTTTCCTGATACTGGATGAACGAGGCCAGACTGGTGGCGATGGGGCCGGAATTGCCCGAAGGCCGAAGGCGCATATCCACCTCGTACAATTCGCCTTCCGGCGTCTTGGCGGTGATGGCGTTGATGATGCGCTGGGTCAGGCGGGCGTAATAGGTGCTGGGGGCCAGAGGCTTAGGGCCGTCGGATTGCTCCTCATCCTCGGGCGAGTGATAGACCAGGATCAGGTCCAGGTCCGAGGCGGCGGTCATCTCGCGGCTGCCCATTTTGCCCATGGCGATGATGGCGCAGCCGCCGTCGGGAATTTCGCCGTGGGTGCGGGCGAATTCTGCTTCGACTTTGGGCTGCATGGCCATCAGGACGGCGTCGGCGATATCGGACAGATGGTGGCAGGCCTGGGCCGGTTCGATCATCGAGCGCAGGGTCTGGACGCCGATGCGGAATTTCTGCTCGTTGGTCCAGCGCCGGGCTCGCTCCAGCATGTCCTGATAATCGTCGCCGGCTTCTTCCAGGGCCGTGGTCAGTTCCAGGGCCAGTTGGGCGGCGGGCGGCGGGGCGTCGAAGAAGCCGGCGGAGAGCACGCCATCCAAGAGGTTGGTGTTGCGGGCCAGATTTTCGGCCAGACGCGGGGCGTCGCCCATGACCTCGGCCACCAGCTCCAGCAGGCTGGGATTGGCATGGAACAGCGAGAACAGCGGCACACCGGCGGGCAGTTCGGAGAGAAAACCCTCGAAGCGATGAAAGGCGGCGTCAGGCTCGGCGGTGGCGGCCAGGGCGGTCAGCAGGGCCGGGGTCAACTCGGTCAGCAACTCGCGGGCGCGGGTGCTGCGGGTGGCCCGTACCCTTCCATGATGCCAGCCGCGAATGGCCGAGGAAATACCTTCGGGATTGGAGAATCCCATGGCGCCGATGGTCTTCAGGGTCTCGGGATCAGCCTCGCCGCCGGTGAAGACCAGATTGCCGCCCAAAGTCCCGAGGGGGGCATCAAGAGGGGCGGCGTCTTCAAAGAGGGCGGCGTAATGGGTTTCGACCCGGCGCAGGCGTAGGGTCAGAGCTTCCGAGAAATCATCCAGCCCCGCAAAGCCGAAGAAGACCGCCAGGGCTGTCAGGCGTTCGGGGTCTTCCGGCAGAGTCTGGGTCTGCTTGTCGTCGGTCATCTGGAGGCGATGTTCCAGGCGGCGCAGGAAGCGATAGGCCTCGGTCAATTCCTCCACTACCTGGAAGCTGGTATGGCCGGCGACGGCCAGGGCGGCCAGGGCCTCGCAGGTGCGGGGCAGGCGCATGGCCGGCTCGCGGCCACCCCAGATCAACTGTTGGGTCTGGGCGAAGAACTCGATCTCGCGGATGCCGCCACGGCCCAGCTTGATGTTGTGCCCGGCCACGGCGATCTTGCCGCCGCCCTTGTGGGCGTTGATCTGGCGCTTGATGGAGTGGATGTCCTGGATGGCGGCGAAATCCAGGTTTTTGCGCCAGATGAAGGGGCGGATCATCTTGGCGAACTGGCCGCCGGTGACGGGATCGCCAGCTACCTGACGGGCCTTGATCATGGCGGCCCGCTCCCAGTTCTGGCCAAAGCCCTCGTAATATATCTCGGCAGCGGCCAGGGAGATGGCGGCGGGCATGGAGCCGGGGTCGGGGCGCAGGCGCAGATCGGTGCGGAAGACGTAACCGTCGGCGGTGCGTTCCTCCATGATCCGCACCAGATCCTTGGCCATGCGGATGAACATCTCGCCCAAGCTCTTGCGGCCTTTGTACTCCAGCTTTTCCTCGTCGTAGAAGACGATGATGTCGATGTCGCTGGAGTAATTCAGCTCGGCCCCGCCATGCTTGCCCATGCCCAGGATCAAAAGGCCGGAGTCCCTCTCGGGCTCGTCCGGGAAGGGCAGGGTGATGTCGCCGGAGTCATGGGCCTTCAGCAGCAGATGGGTTGCGGCCAGGGACAGGGCCCGGTCGGCCAGGGCGGTCAGGGCGCCGGTGATCTTTTCCAGCGGCCAGACCTCGGCGATATCGGCCATGCCGATCAGCAGGGCGGCCCGGCGCTTGGCGATGCGCAAATTGCGCATCAGGGCGTTGATGTCGCCCTCGCGTGGCAGTTCCTTCAGCAGGCGAGCGAAGCATTCGTCGGGGCCCAACTGCAGCAGGCTGCGGAAAAATTCCGGCTCGCGGATCAGGCTGTGGCTGAGATAGGGGCTGTTGCCGAACAGGGCTTGCATCAAGGGGGCGATGGCCTTGTCCTCGGCGATATCCCTGATGAAGGCGGCCAGGGCGGGATCGTCTTGATCGGCAGCCTGATCCAGCCAGCGTTCGGCATGGCGTTGGGCCATGGCATGGTCGAAAGCACGAGGAATGGCCTGGGAAGTCCAGTCGAAGGTCAAGGAGACGCATCCTGTTGTTGTGTTTTCTTTCAGACTGGGCAAAGCTCCGCCTTTGGTCAAGCACGCAAGGTTACGGAGGCGAGGCGAGTGGTTCACGGTACCGTCAAGAGTTTGTTCCGGCTTCTTGGCGGCCTGGGGACGACAGTTCTGTTTCTTGCCGCATGGTTCGGCTTTCGCCTGTCGGAAGGTCCGTTGGAATTATCGTTCCTTCAACCTTATATCCAGGCCGCTCTGACCCGCCCCGATGGTTCCTTGTCGGTGCGCATTGATTCTACTGTTCTGGTCTGGGATCGGGAAGCCGCTAATCTGGAAATCCGTGCCCGTGGCGTTCATGCCGTCGTCAATAATGCGGTGGTGGCGGCGGTGCCCGAGATGTCGGTGGCCTTGTCGGTGCCCTCTATGTTGCATGGCGTGCTGGCACCCCGGCGTCTGCGTCTTTTGCATCCCCGCGTTCGTCTGGTGCGCGATGTTCATGGCGACATCGAGATGGGCCTGGGCGACGCTGATGATCAGACGCCCGAAGTGGGCAGCGATTCCACCCAGGCCGCCGAAGAAGCCTTCCGCGCCCTGCTGGCTCCGCCCGGCGAGGATAGCGTCGCCGGCCAGTTGCAGCGGGTCGAGGTGGTGGGGGCCGATATTCTGGTGGAGGACGAAGGCCTGGGCATCCAGTGGCATGCTCCCTCGGCGGATTTGCGCTTCCTGCGCGACGTCAAGGGTATCGTCGCCAAGGCCCGCTTCGATCTGGAGCTGGCGGGAGAGCGAGCCCGCTTCGATGCCGATGGCCTTTATCTTTCCCAGGATCGGGTGGTCGAAGCGACCTTGTCCTATGGCGGTTTGCGCCCCTCCTTGCTGGCTGAGCTGGCGCCGCAGCTGAAGGTGCTTTCAGGCTTGCACATGCCTACCGGCGGGTCATTGGGCTTGCGCTGGTCCCAGGATCAGGGCCTGACTAATCTGCGCTTCGATCTGGCCGGCGGTGCTGGTGTCGTCGATCTGTCGGAGCAATTGGGAGTCAGCTGGCCCATCGCCTCGCTGTCCCTTCATGGCGCTCTGACCAATGGCATGAAAAACGTGCAGTTGGACGAAGCCCGGGTGGATTTTGGTCCCGGTATCTTAAGTCTGTCCGGCCATGCCGAAAACATAGACGGTCCTCTGTCCACCGAGGTGGAAGCCCGTGTCGAGGATATGTCGGTCGAACTGCTCAAGGGCCTGTGGCCGCCGGGCATGGCTCCCAATCCCCGCGCCTGGATATTGACCAACCTGTCCCACGGCACCGTCAAGCTGGCCACCGCCCATTTCGCCGGCCATGTGCCGCCGGGCAAGACGGCCGACGATATAATCGTGGATTCCATGGGCGGCAAGGTCATCCCGGAAGGGGTGGATGTGCAATATCTGGCCCCCATGCCGGTGGTGAAGAACGCCAGTGCCGAAGCCAGCTTTGACAAGGACAGCTTCGTCCTTGAGGTCAAAGGCGGCGAGCTGATGGGCCTGAAGGTGGTGCCGGGGGGCAAGGTGGCTCTGACCGGCCTGTTGGACCCGTTGCAGTACGCCGACATCGGCGTAAAGATCGAAGGCCCTATCAGCGATGCCCTGAAGCTGATCGACAGCAAGCCCTTGGGCTGGGCCCATACCCTGGGCGTCGATCCCGCCAGCGTCAAAGGCGATGCGGTCACCGACCTGTCCTTGCGCTTCCCGCTGCTGGAGAACCTGCTGTTCGATCAGGTCAAGGTCAAGGCGACGGCTCAGACCAAGGGCGTGGCGATCCCCAAGGTGGCCATGGGCCTTGATCTGACCGAAGGCACCCTGGCCCTGGAGGCTGACCCCAAGGGGTTGGAGGTCTCGGGCAAGGTCAAGCTGGGCGGATTGCCCGCCGACATCAAATGGCTTGAGACCTTCAGCCGCCAAGCAGCCGTGCAAAGTCATTACGAGGTGCAGACCCAGCTGGATAATGCCGGTCGCGCCTTGGTGGGTCTGGATGTGGCTCCCTTCCAGCCGCCCTTTATGGATGGCGTGACCCCGGTGCAGGTGGTGGCGAACCTGAGCAATGGCGGGCGCGGCGAGATCGAGGTCAAGGCTGGCCTGAACGGTGTGGCCATGACCCTGCCGGCCCTCAATTGGTCGAAGAAGCCCAGCCTTGCCGGTCAGGCCTCGGCCCTGGTGCGGCTGTCAGCCGGCCGCATTGGCGATATTCCCCATTTCGCCGTCGCCACCGACGGGTTGGATGTCCAGGGCCAAGTGGCTTTCGAGGGCGGGCAGCCGCGCAAGGTGACCTTCAGCCGGGCCAAATGGGCCCGCTCCGAGGTCAAGGGCAGCATCGGCATCAAGCCGAACGGGGCCGGACTGATCATCGATGTCAGTGGCCCCAGCTTCGACGCCCGCGAAATCATCGGCGGCGCTCCCTCGGATGTTCCCAAGGAGCAGCGCCCCAAGCCCGACCATGCCCACGATCATGACCCGGTGGTGCCTTTGTCGGTGACGGCCAATCTGGCCCAGGTCTGGGTCAGTGACGATGGGGCTGCCCGCGATATCTCCATGGCCATGACCCGCGATGGCCGGGGCGACATCCGCCTGCTGCATGTCGACGGGTTGGTGGATGGCGGCAAGCCCTTGCATATGGAGATCACGCCCTCCTTACAGAACCATCGGACGGTGAAGATCACCAGCGGCGACGCCGGCTCGGTGTTCAAGGCCTTTGGTGTCTTTGACAATGTGGTGGGCGGGCAATTGGTGCTGGATGCCTATTACGACGACACCAACCCCCGCCAGCCGCTGGTGGGCCTGTGTCAGGTCACCGACTATCAGGTGATGAAGGCCCCGGCTTTGGCCCGGCTGCTGACCGTGGCGGCCTTGACCGGCGTGGTCGAGCTTTTGTCGGGCGAAGGCATCAACTTCTCGACCATGCAGGTTCCCTTCACCCTGACCGACGGTGTTTTGGAGATCAAGGACGGCCGGGCCTCGGGCACGGCTTTGGGCTTGACCGCCAAGGGCCAGGTGGATCTGGACAACGATAAGCTGGCCTTGGAGGGAACCATCGTTCCCGCTTATGTCTTGAACAGCGTCCTGGGTCGCATTCCTTTGGTGGGGTCCATTTTCACCAACGAAAAGGGCGGCGGCGTCATCGCCATGAATTATTCCATGACCGGCCCGTCAAAAGATCCCAACGTTACGGTCAACCCGCTGTCGGCCCTGACGCCGGGATTCCTGCGGAAATTGTTCAATATCTTTGACGACGGCTCGGAACGCGAAGTCCGGCCGGAAGAGGCCAAGCCCTAATCAAAGGCGTTGACAGCGTCCCCTGGGGCCTGAGATGCTGCCCCCTATGGAAAAGACCTTGGCCATGCTGATTATTACCGCCATCCAATCGATGGTGGGATAGGGCACGTCCGGTTTTCCAGAGTGCAACCCGCCCCCAGAGGCGGGTTTTTTTATATCCTGTCTCCCGTGGGCATCGACCATCAGGAGACAAACATGTCATCTCACCCCCTCAGGCAAGTGATCGAAGCCGCTGACCGTGCGATCTCGGACGAGAACCTCGAGGCTGTGCTGGATTTCTATGCCGAAGACGCCACCTTGGTGGTCAAGCCCGGCCTGAATGCCGTCGGGAAAGAGGCTATCCGCCGGGCCTTCGTGGCGATCCTGGATTATTTCGGCCACAGCCTTACCGTCAAACAGGGAGAAATGGTCGTGCTGGAGGGTGGCGGGGATACCGCCCTCGTTATCATGGAAACCATCCTTGAGTTTCCCGGCCCGGATGGGACCGTGGCGTCGATCACGCGCCAAGCAACCTATGTGTTTCGAAAGAATGAAGTCGGACAGTGGTTATGCGTGATCGACAACTCCTACGGCGTGGATTTGCTGAAGGAGGAGCACCATGCCTGACAGGAAGCCCACGCTTCATTTGCTTTGTGGCAAGATCGCCTCTGGCAAATCGACCCTGGCGGCGGAACTTGCGGCCCTGCCAGGGCATCTTTCTGTCAGCGAGGATTCTTGGCTGGCACGCCTGTATCCTGGCGATATCAGGTCCGTTTCCGATTATGTCCGCTGCTCGGGTCGACTTCGCGAGGCGGTTGGTCCTCATCTTGTCGATTTGCTTCGACAGGGCGTATCCGTCGTCTTGGATTTTCCGGCCAACACCGTTGCGACCAGGCAGTGGATGCGCTCTCTTTTCGAACAGGCCGATGCGGCTCATCAACTGCACGTTCTTGATGTGCCCGACGAGGTTTGTAAGGCTCGTCTGCAAATCCGCAATGCCGCCTGCGCCCATGATTTTTCGGTGAGCGAGGCAGAGTTTGATCTGATCACCAGCCATTGTGCGGCCCCGTCGCCGGACGAAGGATTTAACATCATTCGTCACGGAGGGGTGGCCGGATAGGCTTATTCCGGCTTGATCAGCAGGTGGCGCTTCTTGCCGGCGGTCAGCTTGATGTGGCCGTCCTTGAGGTCGCCAGAGCCCACCAGTTGGGTTTCATTGGCGACGGCGACGTCGTTGACCTTGGCGCCGCCGCCCTTGATCAGGCGGCGGGCTTCGCCGTTGGAGGCGGCAAGCCCTGCGCGGGCGAACAGGGCGAAGGCGGCGATGCCGGCCTCCAGGTCTGCGGCGGGGATGGTCACGGTGGGCAGGCTGTCGGCGGCGGCCCCTTCCTCGAAGGTGCGGCGGGCCGTCTCGGCGGCTTCGATGGCGGCTTCTTCGCCATGGGCCAGACGGGTGGCCTCATTGGCCAGAACCTTCTTGGCCTCGTTGATGCCGGCCCCTTCCAGGGCGGCCAGACGGGCGACTTCTTCCAGCGGCAGCTCGGTGAACAGGCGCAGGAAGCGGCCGACGTCGGCGTCTTCCGTATTGCGCCAGAACTGCCAGTAGTCCCAGGCCGACAAACGATCCGAGTTAAGCCAGACGGCGCCCGAGGCGGTCTTGCCCATCTTGGCGCCGGACGCCGTGGTCATCAAGGGCGTGGTCAGGCCATAGAGTTCCTTGCCGTCGACCCGGCGGCCCAGCTCGACGCCATTGACGATATTGCCCCATTGATCCGAGCCGCCCATCTGCAACAGGCAGTTCTGGCGCCGCGCCAGTTCGAGGAAATCATAGGCCTGGAGGATCATGTAATTGAATTCCAGGAAGCTTAAATTCTGCTCGCG
>Ga0302187_10004260_pt1 | contig 11510 bp, 11 predicted proteins | sample II_Bog_E1_3_FD_202120 | JGI IMG/M metagenome (GOLD analysis project Ga0302187, IMG submission 202120) | Peat permafrost microbial communities from Stordalen Mire near Abisko, Sweden - II_Bog_E1_3 | ecosystem: Environmental > Terrestrial > Soil > Wetlands > Peat | place: Sweden: Abisko...
GGTGAACGCCCCGCAGCTTGCCTGATTCGGCAAAGGCGGGCATTGGCGACGCAGCCGGGCAAGGCGGCGGATTCGCATGAGGGGTTTAAGGATGGGCGAGATCACGATTGTGCCGATTGGCACTGCTGCAGAGCGCAAGGAATTCGTCGATCTGGCCTATCGCCTCAATGCCAGTGATCCCAACTGGGTTCCGCCGCTGCATATGGAAGCGGTCGAACTGCTAACACCCGGCAAGAACCCGTTTTTCGAACATGCCGACGTGCAATTCTTTCTGGCGCGGCAGAACGGCCGCACGGTCGGTCGCATTTCGGCGCATATCGATCATCTGGCGGTGGGCATGGACCCCGTGCAGGGCATGGGCCCCGGCACTGGCAACTGGGGCATGCTCGAAGCCGAAGATCAGGCGATTGCCCATGCGCTGATCGCGCGCGCCGAAGCTTGGCTGCGCGACAAGGGCATGACCCGCGTGCTCGCGCCGATGTCGATGTCGGTGTGGGAAGAACCGGGCCAGTTGACCAAGGGATTTGACCATCCGCCAACGGTGATGATGGGGCATCAGCCCGAACGCTACAACGACTACATCCTGGCACTGGGCGATTACGCCCCGGCCAAGCTGCTCAACACCTATGAGCTCGACATCACCAAGCCGTTTCCGCCGCTGATCCAGCGGATCGTCCAGTCGGGCGAAAAGAACCCGCGCATCCGCATCCGTAATGTCGACAAGTCGAAATTCGACACCGAAGCGGCGCTGATCCTCGACATCCTCAACGATGCCTGGTCAGACAACTGGGGCTTTGTGCCGTTCACCGACACCGAAATCAAATATGCCGGCAAGAAGTTCAAGCCGATCGTGCACAACGATCTGATCATGGTCGCCGAATATGATGGCGAACCGGTGGCGTTCATGATGACGCTGCCCGATCTCAACGAAGCGATCAAACCGATGGGCGGCAAGCTGTTTCCGTTCAACTTCATCAAGCTGCTGCTGTGGCTGCGCAAGCCCAGGGTGCGCACGATGCGCGTGCCGCTGATGGGCGTGCGCAAAAAGCTGCAGTCATCGCGCCTGGCCAGCCAGCTCGCCTTCATGATGATCGAATATATCCGCCGCAATTCGGTGGCCAACTATGGCGCCAGCCGGGGCGAGATCGGTTGGATCCTGGAAGACAACCAGGGCATGGTGGCGATTGCCGACGCGATCGAAAGCCGCGTCAACAAAGTCTACACGATCTACGAAAAGGCGCTCTGAGGGTCTGTTTCGAAAGTACCACCCACCGCCCCGCGCCCCCGGCACGGTGGATGGTACAAAGTCGCCGAAAGGCGACTTTCGATACGCACTCAGCCCGCTTCCTTTCGTGCCAGATCGCGCCAGGCCAGGCCCAGCGCGATCAGCGCGAAGGGAACCACCGCGATCACCGCAACCAGCCCGGCCCACAACGAATGGGTCGCCTGCGAAATGCGCCCGGCGGCATAGGGCCCCATCGACAGCCCCAGCATGGTCGCCCCCAGAAAGAACGCCGCCGCCGCGGTGGCGCGCAGGCGGGGCGGCACGATATTGACCACCGTTCCCGACGAACTGCCCAGCGCAGCGCTCAGCAGGAACCACAGCGGGAACACCCCGGCATAATAGACGGTGAGCGAGTGCGTGCTCATCAGCACCGCGTCGGGTACCGTCGCCAGCACCAGTGCGCCGATGATCACCAGCACTCGGCGCGCATGGTGCACCCCGCCGGACAGCCAATCGCCCAGCCAGCCCCCCGCGATCACCCCCAGCGCGCCGCCGGCCGCGCCGCCGCCGCCGACGATCAGCGCCACTTGCGCCGCTGGGGCATGGAAGGTTTCGATCGCATAGAGCGGCCCGAATGCGCTGGCGGCATAGGCCAGCGCGCACGTCAGCCCATAGCCGACGTTGACCCCCACCAGCGCGCGGTTGCGCCAGATCATCGCAAACGCCTCGGCATCTTCGGCACGCAGCGCCTGCGACCAGGACACCACCGCATAGATGCCGATCGCCAGCACGAACCATTGCGCCGGATCGCCCAGCAGCCAGGTCATCCCAGCCGCCACCAGCAGGACCACCGCCAGGCTCAGCACATTGCTGCGCAAGGCCGCCGGTCCCCGCCGCGCCGCCGCCCATAGCGTAAACGGCGGGGCGAGCGCCGCCAGATCATCGAGAAACGCACGCCATGCCTTGCCGGCAGGCATGTCCGGGGGCATCGCCGCGGCTTCGAACCGGCCACGCCGGGGTTCGCGCAACGAGCCCACCCAACTTGCCATCGCCAGCCCCGGCAGCCCGAGCCCGAGAAACGCCGCCTGCCATCCGGCCAGCCCGAGCGGACGCGTGCCGGGCGCAAAGGCGTGGTCCCAGGCATGCGCCAGCCCCGTGCCAAGCGACAGCGCGCCGCCACCGCCCAGATAGATCCCCGCCGAAAAGATCGCGATCGCGGTTGCGCGCCGACGCGGCGGAAAGAAATCGGACAGCAGCGAATAGCCGCAAGGCCCGGCGGTCGCCTCCCCCACGCCGACCCCGATCCGCGCCAGCCCGAGTTGCGCGAAATTGCCCGCCAGCCCCGACATCGCGGTCATCGTCGACCAGGTCGCCAGCCCCAGCGTCAGCAGCCGTTTGCGCGACCAGCGATCGGCCAGCTTGCCCAGCGGAATGCCGAACACCGCATAGAACACGCCAAATGCGGTGCCATAGAGAAAGCCGAACTGCGCATCGGTGATTTTCAGATCGTGCTTGATGTCCGCCGCCAGGATGGTCAGCATCTGCCGATCGATGAAATTGAGCGCATAGACCAGCACCAGCACGGCCAGTGCATACCAGGCATAACCGGTGCCCGGCGCGGCATAACCGGTGCCCGGCGCGGATCGATCGGTACCCGGCGGATCAGCCGCCAGTGAGTCTGTCGGCGTATGCTGTTCCATCGATTATCCCCGCTTCGGCAAAACCTGCGCGGCGCAATCGACAGCTATCGCACTGACCACAGGCCCGACCATCGGGCATGGGGTCATAACACGACCAGCTTTCCGCAGGCTCCAGTCCCAGCCGCACCGCTTCTCGGGCAATGTCGGCTTTCTTCAGATATTGTAGCGGGGCATGGATCGTTACCGTGCCGCCGCGATCACCATAAGCTGTGGCCACCCGCGCCAGGGCTTCGAACCCGCCAATGAATTCGGGGCGACAATCGGGATAGCCCGAATAGTCGAGCGCGTTGACGCCGATGAAGATGTCGCTCGATCCGGCGGCCTCTGCCCAGGCCAGTGCCAGCGACAGGAACACCAGATTGCGCGCGGGAACATAGGTCACCGGAATATCGGGCCCGACCCCGTCCTTGGGCACGGCGATATCGTCGGTCAGCGCCGACCCGCCGAACGCACGCAGATCGAGTGGCAGCACGACATGGCGCTCCACCCCGACCCGCGCGGCGACCACGCGTGCCGCGTCAAGTTCGACCCGGTGGCGCTGGTTGTAATCGAATGTCAGCGCCAGCACGTCAAAGCCCTGTTCGCGCGCAAGCGCGGCGCAGACCATCGAATCGAGCCCCCCGGACAGGAGAACCACCGCGCGCCGCTGAACCTTTGCCGTCATGTCCCCGTGGCTAGCCGGGCCGAGCGGCATTTGCAATCAGCTCAGATCGTCAAACACGATATCGAAGGCGCGCGAACAGAATGCGCAGTCGACCACGATTGCGCCTGTCTCATTGGCCATTTCGCGCCGTTCCGCTTCGCCGAACCGGGCTAGCACCTGGCGGTAATAGTCGCTGGTACAACGGCATCCGCGCACCAGTTGCGGGCCACGATCGGCGCGCACTTCGCGCTCTTCGTGGAACAGTCGCCACACCAGCGCTTCCAGCGACAAGGCCGGGTCGAGCAACTCGTCGCGCCGCACCGACCCGCCCATGATCGCCAGATGGTCCCATTCGGGATGGTCGAGCCGCGCGTGCAGCCGTTCGCGGCCTTCCTCGCCATCGGGCAAATGCTGCAACAGCAATCCCGCTGCGATGGCCTGCGGCCCGCTGCAATCGACGGCCACGCGAATCAGCGTGGGCACTTGTTCGGACTGGAAAAAATAGCTTTCGCACGCCGCCGCCAGCGTCTCGCCTTCCAGCGGCACGATGCCCTGATAGCGCTGGCCGCTGGTGGCCAAATCAAACGTGACCGCCAGAAAGCCTTCGCCAAACAGCGCATGGAGCGACGGATTGGGCCCCAGTTCATCCAGCCGCGCGCGATCGTGGCGCACATAGCCGCGCAATTCGCCCGCGCGATAGTCGCACACCAGCAGATCGACCACCCCTTCGCTGTTCTGCACCTGCAAGGTCAATTGCCCGTCCTGATCCTTGAGCAAGGACCCCAGCAATGCGGCCAGCACCAGCGCTTCTGCCAGCAGATTGCGCAAGGGCACCGGATAGGCATGCGCGCCCAGCACGGTGTCGAGCACCGGACCCAGCCGCACCAGTCGCCCGCGCGCATCGCGGTCGGGCACTGTGAAAAACAAGGTCCGGTCAAACCCGGTATCGGTTTCGCCCGCCATGATCAGATCTGCCCGAATGCCCAGCGCAGGATCGCCTTTTGGGCGTGGATGCGGTTTTCCGCCTCGTCCCACACCACCGACGCGGGGCCATCGATCACCGCATCGGTCACTTCCTCGCCGCGATGCGCGGGCAGGCAATGCAGAAACAGCGCATCGGGCCGCGCCTGCGCCATCAATGCAGGGTTGACCTGATAAGGCGCCATCGCCGCCAGCTTTGCCTCGGCATGCGCCTGGCCCATCGACACCCACGTGTCGGTGACCACCACATCGGCCCCCGCCACCGCCGCCGCCGGATCGCGCTCAATCGTCACGCGCGCGCCCAGCGCCCGCGCCCGGCCGACAAAGCCGGGATCGCTGTCATAGCCATCGGGCACGCCGATGCGCAGATTGAACCCGGCCAGTCCCGCCGCCTCGACAATCGAATTGAGCACGTTGTTGCCGTCACCCAGCCACGCCCATTCCAGCCCGGCCAGCGGTTTGCCGCGTTCGATCACCGTCTGCAGATCGGCAACGATCTGGCAGGGATGCGACAGATCGGTCAGCCCGTTGATCACCGGCACGCTGGCATGGCGTGCCAGTTCCTCGACTTTGGCATGATCGTCGGTGCGCAACATGATCGCGTCGGCCATGCGCGACAGCACGCGCGCGGTATCGGCAATCGTTTCGCCGCGGCCAAGCTGGGTCGATCCAGCCTCAAGGATCACCGCGCTGCCGCCCAGTTGCCGCATGGCCATGTCGAATGACACGCGCGTGCGGGTCGAACTCTTTTCGAACACCATCGCCAGCACGCGCCCCGCCAGCGGCGCATCGGCGTCGGCCCGCGCCTTGGGCCAACCGGCGCGCGCCGCCTTGCGCGCGATCGCATCGGCCAGCATGGCGGCCAGCGCTTCGCCCCCCGCATCGGACAGATTGAGGAAATGCCGCGTCATTGCTCAGGGTCCTTGGCCAGAAAGCTCGCCGCGCCGGCCGACAGCTTGTCCATGAATTCATCGATATGGGTGTCGTCGATAACCAGCGGCGGCAGCACGCGCAAAGTCTGGTCGCCCGCCGCCACCGTCAGCAATTGATGATTGTCGCGCAGATGCGCCACGAACGCGCGCGGCTCGATGCGCAGCTTGACCCCCAGCATCAGCCCTTTGCCGCGCACCAGTTCGAACAGATCGGGATAGTTGCCGATGAACTGTTCCAGCCGTGCCCGCAACCGAGCCGCAGTGGCCCGCACATTGGCCAGGAACGCCTCGCTGGCCACGACGTCGAGCACTGCGCTGGCGGCGGCCATGGCCAGCGGATTGCCGCCATACGTGCTGCCATGCGTGCCGAACACCATGCCGCGCGCGGCCTTTTCGCTGGCCAGGCACGCGCCCAGCGGAAAGCCGCCGCCAATGCCTTTGGCCGTTGCCAGGATATCGGGCACCACGCCATATTGTTCATAGGCATAGAACGTGCCGGTGCGCGCGACGCCGCATTGCACTTCGTCGAACACCAGCATCAGGTCATGCTTGTCGGCCAGCGCGCGCAAGCCCGCAATGAATTCAACCGAACCGTCGCGCACGCCGCCTTCGCCCTGGATCGGTTCAACCAGAAAACCCGCCGTGTGCGGGCCGATCAGCGCCTCGGCAGCGGCCAGGTCATCGAACGGGGCATATTTGAAACCGGGCAACAACGGCAGAAAGCCCTTGTGCATCTTGTCCTGATCCGACGCGCTGATCGTTGCCATCGTCCGCCCGTGAAAGGCGTTGTTGAACGTGATCAATTCAAACCGTTCGGTGTTGCCGGCATGCTGGTGATAGGCGCGCGCCGTCTTGATCGCGCATTCGACCGCCTCGGCCCCCGAATTGGTGAAGAACACCGTGTCGGCAAAGGTCAGATCGACCAGCCGTTGTGCCACGGCTTCGCCCTGCGGGCTGCCATAGAGGTTCGACACGTGCATCAGCGTGGCCGCCTGCCGCTGGATCGCGCCGATCAGATGTTCGTTTGAATGGCCGAGCAGGTTCACCGCGATGCCGCTGGCGAAATCGAGATAGCGTGTGCCGTCCTCGGAAATCAGATGACAATGTTCGCCTCGCACCGGACGCACGCCGCACCGGGGATAGACGGGCATGAGCGGGGTGATGGACATAACAAGCTCCTGATCAAGAAACATAAACGGGGAATCGCAAACGACAAATGGCGGCCCTGCGGGGGCCGCCATCTGCGCGCGTCTGTTATCTTGCTGTGGTCCGGTCAAGCCGACCGGACGGGCAAGCGAATCGGTAAGGTCAGCCCTGCCGCGGCACCAGGTTGACAGCCGAATACTTGCCTCGTCGATCGACTTCGAGGTCAAATTCCAGCTTGTCGCCCTCGTTCAGCTCGCGCATGCCGGACCGTTCGACCGCACTGATGTGCACGAACGCGTCGGGCTGCCCGTCGTCGCGGGTAATGAAGCCAAAGCCCTTCATGGCGTTGAAGAACTTGACCGTGCCGGTGGCTTTTTCACCGGTCAACTGGCGCTGCGGCGTGGCCGCCTTGGCCGGGGCCGCGATCACATCGCCCACCACCTGCAGATCGGCGGCCGAAATCTTCCCGCCGCGATCGACCAGGTTGAATTCAAGCTGCTGACCTTCGGCCAGACCCTCAAGACCGGCGCGTTCGACTGCGCTGATGTGCACGAACACATCTTCGCCGCCGTCTTCACGCTGGATGAAGCCGAAACCCTTTTGCGCGTTGAAGAACTTCACAACGCCCTTGCCGGTGCCGACCACCTGGGCCGGGAGACCACCGCCGCCGCCGCCAGCACCGCCGCGCGGGCCGCCGAAGCCGCCACCACCGCCGCCGCCGCCACGCGGGCCGCCAAAGCCGCCGCGATCGCCGCCGCCAAAGCCGCCACGATCACCGCCGCCAAAGCCACCGCGATCGCCGCCACCGAAGCCACCGCGATCACCACCGCCAAAGCCTCCACGACCACCGCCGCCGAAACCACCGTAGGGATCGAAATTGTCTTCGCCGAAACCGTCGCGCTTGTCGCGTCCGCGACGCCGCCCTCTATCAAAACCCATAGAAATCAATAAACCTTGTTTCCGCTCCAGCGTTCCTCGGTGCCGCAGGCCGGACGCGGGAGCCGGCGGCACGACAAAGTATCCTTGCCAGTCAATCAGGCCAGCTTAGTCCATTGCACTTTCACTATAACCGACAAAAACCTGAATCGCGAATGGAATCGACTTGAAAAAAGGATTTGCCCCATCGAGTGTGGCATCCTTGCCGATTTTGCAAAACCGGTGCGCGGCGGTTTCCTTCCGCGAACGAACCGGCTAGGCGAATTGGGCACGCCAGACCCCTGTTTGACCACAAAGGCAAGCCCGCCATGTTCCGCAAGATCGACGACCGCACCCTGGTCAGCCCGCAGATCACCGTTGCCGACGTAGCAACGGCCAAGGCGTTGGGCGTCGGCCTGATCGTCAACAACCGCCCCGAAGGCGAATCCGCCGACCAGACCCCCGGCGATGCGATTGCCGCCGCCGCGCACGACGCCGGGATGGCCTATGTCGCAATCCCCGTCACCCATGCCGGTTTCTCGCTCAATCAGGTCACCGCGCTCGAAGCCGCGCTGCAGGCCGCAGGCGATGCGCCCGTGCTGGCCTATTGCCGTTCGGGCACGCGCTCGACTTTGCTGTGGGCGCTGGCGCAGGCGCGCGGCGGCATCGATCCGGCCACGATCGCGGCCAAGGCCGCCGACGCGGGCTATGACATCGCGCCGATCCGCGCACAGATCGACATGCTGGCCGCTGCGGGGGGCAACGGAACCACGGCATGAGCGGAAAACTGGTCGCCGCGATCGCCACGCTGATCGCCAGGCCCGACATCGGCCCCGCGCTGATCATCGGCGCCGAAACCGTGGTGTCGCTGATCATCGTCGTGGCGCTTTACGGCCTTGCCCGCGCGTTGCGGCTGGGCGGCGATGTGCGCATCGCCGATGCCGCTCACGCCGCGCGGCTGGCCGAAGCGGCCAGCACCGGTTTTGCTGCGCAGGACATCACGCTCGACCGTGCGCGAATCGGTGCGCTGGTGCGCAATGGCGAAGGCCGTATCCTGCTGATCCGCCGTCACGGTGCGCGCTTCGTCGGCAGCGAGCTGACCTCGCACCAGGGTATCCGGCTCGATCGGCATACGCTCACGCTGGAAACCGGCGACCGGCAGTTTGGCGCGCTGACGCTCGACCTTGGCGCCGACGCCCAGATCTGGGCCGCCAGCCTGCGCCGCCTCGAAACCGTGGATAGCGCCGCATGATCGCCGATCTGTTGCAGCGCGCGGCCACCACCGGGCTTGACGTGGTACCCTTTGCCGTTCCGTTTTTCGTCCTGACCATCGTCATCGAAATGGTCTGGGCCGCGCGCCACGATCCCACCGCCTATGAACCCGCCGACACGCTCACCTCGCTGCTGATGGGGCTGGGCAGCACGATCGCCGGCGCCCTGGTCGCCGGCATGATCGCGCTTGCCGCCGGGTGGCTCTATGCCCACCGTGTGGCCACCGTGCCGGCGCTGTGGTGGGTCTGGATCGCGGTCTTCTTTCTCGATGATTTCAACTATTACCTGTTCCACCGCGCCGCACATCGCGTGCGCTGGTTCTGGGCCAGCCACGTCAACCACCATTCCAGCCAGCACTACAATCTGTCGACCGCCCTGCGCCAGAGCTGGACCGGGTTTCCCGCATTCAGCTTTGCCTTTCGCATCTGGCCTGCGCTGTTCGGCATTGCGCCCGGCATGCTGCTGACCGTCGGCGCGATCAACCTGGTCTATCAATTCTGGATCCATACCGAAGCGATCGACCGCATGCCGCGCTGGTTCGAGGCGGTGATGAACACGCCGTCGCACCACCGCGTCCATCACGCCACCAACCCGCGCTATCTCGATCGCAACTATGCCGGGGTGTTCATCGTGTGGGACCGCCTGTTCCGGAGCTTTACCCCCGAACTGCGCGAAGAGCCCGTGCGCTATGGCATTGTCCACCAGCTTGGCACGTTTTCGCTGCTGACCGTATCGTTCCACGAATGGGCCGCGATTGCGCGCGACCTGTGGCGCGCGCCGTTCAGGGCCAAGCTGGGCTATCTGTTGCGCGCACCGGGTTGGTCCCACGACGGCAGCCGCGACACCTCGGACACGATCCGCGCGCGCTGGCTGGCACAGCAAGAGGACCGCTAGCTGGCCAGCCGCAGCCCCGCCCCCACCGGCTCGCCCGGCTGATCGGGCCAGATGCCGCGCGTATCATAGACCGCCTTGGCCGCGCGTTCGGCCAGTGGCACCACGCGGAACACGTCGTGATCGACCAGCACGATCAGCACATCACAGGTTTCCAGCGCCGTATCGATATCGATCAGGCTGGCCCCGGTGTCGGTGAATTCCACCGGCAACTGCGCGGCATAAGGTTCGACAATGTGCACCCGCGCGCCGAACCGGCGGGCGATCCGCGCCGCGACAAAGCGCGCCGGGCTTTCGCGGAAATCATCGATATTGGCTTTGAACGCCAGGCCCAGGCAGGCCACTTTGGCGCCGGGACTGGCCTCGATCAGCGCAACCGCGCGATCGATGACATGGTGCATCTTGGCATCGTTCACCCCGCGCGCGGTGCGGATCAGCGGGGTTGCCTCGGGCGCGCCGTGGACGATGAACCACGGATCGACCGCGATGCAGTGCCCGCCGACACCCGGTCCGGGTTGCAGGATGTTGACGCGCGGGTGGCGGTTGGCCAGCCGGATCACTTCCCACACATCAAGCCCCATCGTGTCGGCGACGATCGACAGTTCGTTGGCAAAGGCGATGTTGACGTCGCGATAGGCATTTTCGACCAGCTTGGTCATCTCGGCCGAGCGCGCATCGGTGGTGATGCACGCGCCGCGCACAAAGCGTTTGTAAAACGCCAGCGCCTTGCGCGCGCAACGCGGCGTGATCCCGCCGATCGAGCGATCGTTGTTGGCCAGTTCTTCGAGAATACGCCCCGGCAACACGCGTTCCGGGCAATAGGCAATCGCCACATCGGGGGTGTCGCGGGTCTGTCCCGGAAACCGGATATCGGGGCGCAGACCCGCCATCAGATCGCGCATCGCCTCGGTGGTGCCGACCGGCGAGGTCGATTCGAGGATCACCGTATCGCCGGGCTTGAGCACCGCGGCCACTTCGGTGGCGGCGGCCATGACATAAGACACGTCGGGCGTGTGGTGCCCGTCCTTGGCAAAGGGCGTGGGCACCGCGATCACGAACACGTCGGCGGGTTCGATTTGCGTGGCCGCGCGCAACAGCCCGCGCTGCACGACGCCGCGCACCAGCCCATCGAGATCGACTTCCTCGATGTGGATTTCGCCACGGTTGATCGTGTCGACCACGTGCTGCGTTACATCGAGCCCGAGCACTGGACATCCAGCGCGGGCGATGATCGCGGCGGTGGGCAGCCCGATATAGCCCAGGCCGACGACACAGACCTGCGGTTTGGAATCACCCTGCATTGGCTATCAGCTCCATGATGCGGGACGCCGATCTGCCGTCACCGAACGGATTGTGTGCGCGCGCCATCGCGGCATAGGCGTCTTTATCGTCGAGCAGGGTGAAAATTTCGGTAACGATTCGCGCCGGATCGGTGCCGACCAGCCGCGCCGTGCCCGCCACCACACCTTCGGGCCGTTCGGTGGTTTCGCGCATCACCAGCACCGGCTTGCCTAGCGCGGGCGCCTCTTCCTGCACCCCGCCGCTGTCGGTCAGCATGATGTCGCACAGATCGAGCAGCCGCGCGAAGTGCGGATAGTCGAGCGGCTCGATCAGCGCGACATTGTCCAGCCCGGCCAGTTCCGCCTCCATCACCCGGCGCACATTGGGGTTGGGATGGACGGGAAAGATCAGCGCCACATCGGGCCGCCCGGCAATCGTGCGGATGGCACGGGCAATCGCTTCCAGCCCGCCGCCAAAGTTTTCGCGCCGGTGGCTGGTCACGCCGATGATGCGCCGCCCGGCAA
>Ga0302187_10004270_pt1 | contig 11491 bp, 10 predicted proteins | sample II_Bog_E1_3_FD_202120 | JGI IMG/M metagenome (GOLD analysis project Ga0302187, IMG submission 202120) | Peat permafrost microbial communities from Stordalen Mire near Abisko, Sweden - II_Bog_E1_3 | ecosystem: Environmental > Terrestrial > Soil > Wetlands > Peat | place: Sweden: Abisko...
TCCATCCCCCTGATGGCATGGGCTCCATGGTCGATTCCGCCATGACCTGGATCAATGACGACCGTGTGAAAATTGGAAAGATCGGCCCCCGGTTGAAACAGGGCACACCCGGGCAGCAAAGCAAGTGCCAGCAGTACCCCCATCAGGGGCAGGCGGCAGCTCATCGTGCTGCGACATAAAATCCTCGAAAAAAACTCCGTCATGACGAACACGGAATTTAAGGGGATCACCGCCATGTGCAACTTTTATTAGGGAATCTGCGATGGCAAGGAGGTTGCTTTGCGCAATCCGACGATGGCTCTGACAAGATGTGGATTCAGAGACAATGCCTGCTGATACGAGCTGATGGCATCTGAGGGGCGAGACAGGTTCAAGAGGATATCACCCCTTAAGGCCCAGAGATCGGGAGACTCCCTCCATCGGTTGAGGGCTGTCTCGGTCATTTTTAGCGCTTCCTCAGGATTGCCTGTATTGCATTGGATCGCAACAAAGTTGAGGATTGGTTCCAGTTCATCCGGATGGGCAATCACGGCGCGGCCGGCGAAATCGAGTGCCTTTACTCCCTCGCCCCGCTCTTCATAAACAATCGCAAGATTTTGTAGTGCTGAAAACGATGCCGGATTTTTGAGCAGGATCGAATTCCAAAGCGATTCGGAGTCATGCAGATCACCGCATCGCTGCCATGTCATGAATCCGAAGCATAGGAGCAGTAGGAGGAAAAGGCCTTTTCTCCAAAGATCCAGTCTTCCCTCAGTAACCGCTCCTGTGAGTGCAAACAAGGGTATTGCTGGCACGTAAAGCCATTGATCTGCAACGGGCGAAAACCTCAGATAATACATTGGCAGAAAGCCAAGTACCGGAAGCAGCAGGATGAGAAAGCTTGAAAACGCGGTGAGCCACCCACGCGACCAAGGAGGTCTCTTCCAGATGATTGCCACTGCGGTTACCAGCAATGCTAGGGTGAGGGAGATCCATGAGACGGAGAGGCCATGCTCGGGATGACTGCTATCGTAGAGCATGGAGAGACTGGCGGGCCAAACCAATTGATGCAGATAGAAGCCGACTGCCCAGAAGGCTCTGATGATTTCGGGAATCAGGCCGGGCGAAATCGCTGCGAAAACATGATGGATGACATGATGAGTCTGGAACCAGAGGGTCAGGAGCCCTGCTGCCAGCGATGCTGTCAGGAAGGGAATGATCCGCCGCAAGGATTTCACTCCTTGGAATTCTCCACGCCACCAGAGCAGCACAGCCCAGACACACGGGAGTGTTACGAGCGAGGTCTTGGAGAGTAACGCCGCACTATAAAGGGCGAGCGCGGTGAGATCGTATTTGCTGCGCTGGTTCGCCTTGCAGCTTGAGAAGAAAACAAGAGAGGCTCCCAAGGCAAGTGGAAGCGAGAGGGTGTTTTTGATTTCCGACACCCATGCCACGCTGGCGACATTGATTGGATGCAACGCGAAAAGTGCTGCGGCACACCAGGCGCCTGGAATTTTAAGTTCCAAAAGCAGTCTCCAGAGCAGAAGCGAACCAACCAGATGCAACGCAATATTGAGCCCATGAAATCCCGGAGCCCACGCCCCCCAGAGCATCCACTCGATTTTCAGTATCGAGAAGGTCAGCGGAAAATAATCGGGCGTCTCTCCGTGAATCCAGATCGAAGCCCAGTTTCCGGGCATTGTGACCGCAGGATTTTTTAGAAGGATGCTGGAATCATCCCAGACAAACCCGTTGTGAAGCGCTGGAAAATAGGAGAGCAGTACGCCAAAAACCAGGATCAGAAAACCAAGCGCCCGATTGTCCTCAAACAACTTCCGGGCAGGTTTTATGGTGAGGTGATCCATGGTTTTCGCTCAAGAGCGGTATGCTTGGGGCGCGCTTCCGGCAAGCCTTTCCTGAGTGAGAGCAGCAGCAGGGGGCAATCAATTGACTCGCGCTTGCCCAAGCGGCTCGCCCTTTCAGGGCTACTCTTTGTGGTAATACGAGGCACGGGGCAGTGCCCGGATAGCCTACGCGAAGAGTAGCCCAAGGGGTGCCACTCGCGGGCACGAGGGCAGCAATCCATCTCGTCCAACCCTTGGGCTCGATTGTGACGAAATTGTAACAATACATAACGTGACGATGGTGAGTCGCTTTGCCAAGCTCTGCCCGAACTATCGGACCTTTCAAAACCAGTAAACCTAGATTTCATCAGCCTTCAGAACGCTGAAACTCCTAGACAGAAACAGACACGCAGACCGACATATGACAACGATCCTCAAAAAATTCCTTCTCGCAGCCCTGCTTCTCACGGGGATCGCTTTCCTTCCCGGAGCTCGGGCTCAGCTCGTCCAGACGAATGCATCCTACGGCGATCTCATGCTCGGTTTTGAAACCACTGGCGGCAGCGGCAGTACCAATCTGGTGATTGACCTCGGAACAGGCAGCGCGACCAATGCGTCCGTTCTTTTGGCTTCCATCGGCAGCGGACTTAATCTGAATAGCGATCTGATAGCCGCCTTCGGTACAAATTATGCCAGCACGGTGAGCTACGGTCTCTATTCCGTGACCAGCAGCAAGGAGATCTTTGCTTCCGGTCTCACCACCCAGACCCAGGGCTACGCACTGGAGTCCAGTTCTGGCGCAGGGATTCAGAAAACTGATTTCGCAAATTTCTTTGGCCTTTTCAACAATAACGGGGTCTTGCCGGGGGATATCACCACGCATGGTGTATTGATGACCACATCAACTCAATACTCCTGGACCTACTACACGCCGAACAATGCGGCATTCCAGAATGCCAATTATACCAATATAGAAGTTCCCGTTGGCAGCACGGCCAGCCTCTTTGCCCAGCCTACAGGCTCCTCCGGCTATGGCACTTTTGACAATCTGAACTTCACGGTCAGCACGCTTGGTGTGCTAAGCGTGGCTGCGGTTCCCGAGCCTGGCACCTATGCCCTCTTTGTTCTTGGAGCGCTCGTTCTTTTTTTCGCCTTGCGTCGCCGCGCCCGCTCGGCACGGGCCTGATTTTTACCTCCTCATTTCAGTAACGGACAACAAACCATAAAAACGGATCCTCCGTCACACAAAGTTAGTCAAGTAATCACAAAACCACAAATCGATGAAAAAAACACTTCTCACTGCCGTTATCGCCTTGACGGGCCTTGCGGCTTTCACCACGGCTCACGCCCAACAGTTTACCCAGACGAATGCGACTTATGGCGATCTCATTTTGGGCTTTGAAACCACCGGAGGTGGGGGAAGCACCAACCTGCTGGTCGATCTTGGCAGCGTGACCAATACCGCACAGTTAGTCTCCCTTAATATCAATCTGAGCAGTGATCTGGTGACCGCCTTCGGAACGAATTGGGCCAGCACCGTGAGCTACGGACTTTATTCCGTGACCAGCGGCAAGGAAATCTTTGCCTCAGGTCCCACCACCCAGACCCAGGGCTACGCGCTGGAGTCCAGTTCTGGTGCAGGGATTCAGAAAACTGATTTCGCAAATTTCTATGGTGTTTTCAACAACAACGGACTCGTGGCAGACACAACCGCCCATGGTGTGTTGGAGAGCACTGCGACCACTTACTCCTGGACCTACTACACACCGAACAATGGGGCATTCCAGAATGCCAATTATGCCAATATCGAAGTTCCCGTTGGGAGCACGGCAGATCTCTTTGCCCAGGTCACCGGTTCGTCAGGTAATGGAGTCAATACCGGTCTGGCCTTCACCGTCAATGGTTCCGGCAATCTGAGTGCGGTTCCCGAGCCTAGCACCTATGCCCTCTTCGGCCTTGGCGCACTATTGTTTTTCAGCACCTATCGCCGCCGTACAAACGCCTAATTATCTATTTCTCTTCATCTCAGAACCATACAAACCCAACATACAATGAAATACAGTAAATCACTCGTGGTGGCTGCTCTGGCTGCCCTCTCTCTCGGATCGGCTTCGGCCTCCGTGACCTACATCACCGGATCGACCGCCTTCGAGTCCGTTGCCGACAAGGCTCTCACCAACTTCGCGGCCGCAAATTTCGGCGGGCTCGTTGTTTCGGACGGTGCTTTCGGCAGCGAGAGCGATATCGTGCTGAACTACTCCACCAACGGGAGTACCAACACCGCCACGAACTTCATCATCGCCCACTGGAGCGGATCGGAAGCGGGTATCCAGGCGATCGACGCCCCCACCAATAACACGGTGCTGGTGAACTTCCTCTCCACCACCAACACGGGTGGAACCAATGGCATCAGTGCTTCCTATGCGACCAACTCGCACAACGCACAGATCGCCTTCTCTGATACCTTTTCCACTGCCTCCCAATTCCGCGCCGGTTCCCACGCCGGAGATGGACGAACTTATGGCTCACCTGCCCAGGACGCGAAGCTGGCGGTTCAGGGCTTTGCCTTCTTTGGCAGCAGCAACATTCCCATCACCAACATCACCTCCCAGCAGGTTCGTGCGCTCTATGCCAATGGTTATGCAGCGCTGGCTCTCTTCACTGGCAACAGTGCCGATCAGACCAATGCGATCTTTGCCATCGGCCGCAATCCTGATTCGGGAACCCGCATTCAGGCTCAGGCGGAACCCGGCATTGGGGGTGTATCCGTTGTGAGTCAGGATCAGATTGTCAGCAACACGGTCATTCCCTATCCCGCAGGGAGCGTTGATGGTATCAACTTTGCCGCTGGAAACAACGGATATTCCTCGACTGGCACACTGCTTGCGGCACTTGAGGCTGTCTATCCCACGGGAACTGCGTTTGATCCCACGGGCATTGCTGCTGGTGACAATACCGGCTCGAACTTCGTGGTTGGCTATGCCGCAGCCTCCAAGATCGGCACTGCCGGAACCGTGGCTCTGAACTATAATGGTGTGGCTCCCACCGTGGCCAACATCACCAATGGTCTCTACACCTTCTGGGGCTATGAGCACCTTGATCTCAGCCCCTATTATGCTGATAGCGCCGCTTCAAATGTTTACAGCAATGTGGTCACCTACATCACGGGTCTGACCACCTCACAACTCGGTGCTGGTAATGCCTCCCTTTCGGATGCAAGCGGTATTTCTCGTTCCTCGGATGGTGGTGTTGTGACTCAGAACTACTAATCTGGAAATCTGAGGGAGTCTCTCTTCCTTGAAAATCAACAACAGGCCGATGATAGCAATGTCACCGGCCTGTTAGCTTTTTGACTCATAGGCAGCTTTTCTTTACGGTTTACGAAAACCTTTCAACCTCGTCAACTTGCGCATTTCCCAAAGTAGAAGTAAGCATAACCAAGAAAATCTTCCCAGAGCACACGATCCCTTTGACGCCATGAAACCCTCCTTTTCTCTCTGGATTGCGGCTCCGTTGCTACTTGCAGTATTTCTTGTCACTGGGAGCCTCTGCATGACTTGGCGGGAGTCGAGTGAGGAGGTTCGGCGTCTCTGTCTGAAGGGTTCTCTCATGCATTCGCAGTCCGTGTCATCCGAAGTCTTTTCTCCAATCGCGTCGGATGCACAGACGAGGAGAGGAGAGGAACGGGAGTACCCTGCAACTTCCGTTGTCGGGGGAGAAGTAGCCTCGGAAACAGTGCTGCCTAAAAAGCTGGCTCTCCTACCCGGTGATCCATCGGTCAGTTCTAGAAGTCCTGCTGATGCATCAAGGGATTACTCCTCAATTGCTTCCATCGCAGCAACTCCGGCTTCCGTTGCAACCACGACTTCCGGAGTTTCTGTCCAGAACGCACATACAGTCCCCGCAGCCTCGAGTGCTCTGCCGGGGGTCAGTGTGCCGGTTGTTTTTGCCAACCCTTCGGCGGTGGCCTCTCTTCCTGCCGATCAACAGGATGGGGTTACCCAGATTGCCAGTAACTTCACGGCGGCGGTGCAGGCCTCGGGAGCCGCACCGAATTCGCCGGAATATAAAAAGATTTGGGATACAGCAGCCTTCCAAGCGGATCAGGAATATGAGGCCATGTACGGAATAGACGCATTTAACAAATTGGAGATGTCCCAGAGCTATTAAATCAGATTTTACTTAGAGTATTTTTGATAATCTATCGCACAGGAAGATTCTGAAGGCGAAGGAAGGAGTTTGTCAGTCCTGAGGAGTTGGCTTGTTTGATGCAAGCAGTAAGGTTACCTCGGATTTTGCGATAGCACTGGTTTCGTAGCGTGGGGAAGGGGGATACAGAGGCTTGGTTCTGTCGATCTTTTTTTCCATGTGCCTCACTCGGATTTCTCTCTTCGCCCTTTGTGGGCTCTTTTGCAGGCTACAGCCTACCGCCTCGGCGCTAGGTGGTTAAAATGCCTTTGATTCTTCTTTGCGTCTTTGGCGTGAGATGCTTTCCAAGAATTCATCACCCTTGTGAGGTGGGCTCGGAAACTTTGTTCCAGAGTTTCCAATACAATTTCCAGAATAAATTTACCGAATCATTGGTTGTCCTGTGTCTGATTGCAGCTGGTACAACAGCTCTATGAAGATTTCATGAATCATGAAAAGCCCCCTGATTTTCTTCAATGTCTCTATGCTATTCATGAGGGAGGGAAAAAACAAAACAAAAGACTAGTAGATTGGTCGTCATTGTGACATGATGGTTCTGCTTCGACAAAACCAACCATCCATAAAAACCTCGCCAACCTAGATTTCATCAGCCTTCAGAGCCAAAAGAGTTCAAAAATCCAGAGCAGCATCACGAAATAAAAACCGTCCAGCAGACCGCATCATGAACAAGAGATTCAAAAAAAGTGTCCCCTTTGCAGCGCTCGCCGCCCTGATCCTCGCGGGGATCCTTTCCATTCCTGGAGCCCAGGCCCAGTTGCTCACCCAGACCAATGCCCAGCTTGGCGATCTCATCCTCGGTTTTGAAACCACCGGTGGTGGTGGAAGCACCAACTTGCTGATCGATCTTGGCAGCGTGACAAATACGGCCCAGCTACTCGGGCTCAATCTCAATCTCAGCAGTGATCTCACGACTGCTTTCGGAACGAATTGGACTTTGCCGACAACTAATACGAATTCGGTGAGCTACGGCCTCTATTCCGTGACAAGCAGCAAGGTGATCTATGCATCCGGTGCAGCGAATCTGGTGAATGGAGGCTACCAGTTGGAATCCTCCAGTGCCGCAGCAACTCAGAAGAATGACTTCGTCGAGCTGGCGGGGACTTTCAATGGTGATGGAGTTATTAACCATACCACCGCTTCGGGGGTCTATGAGGGCAAATCGGAGACTTATTCCTGGGGTTCTTTCACGCCCTCCTCGGGAGCCTTCAATAATAATAATTATGCCAGTATTGATCTTGGAATTGGCAGTACGGCCGATCTCTATGCCCAGCCTACTGGCAGTTCTTCCAGTTACGGAAGCTTCACGGGGCTCGCCTTTACGGTCAGTAATCTGGGTTTGTTGACAGTGGCTGCCGTCCCCGAGCCCTCCACCTATGCCCTCTTTGCCTTGGGGGGGCTGGTGTTGCTGGTTGCTTCCAGGCGGCGCCTTGCCGTCATACGAGAATCAGGAATCGAAAGAAAGGGAGATATTCTATGATTTCCCAAACAATCCCTTCCTTTAGCGCCGCGGCTCCCATGAAATTTTCAGGATCCGGAAACCGCGGGCGGTCGTGTTGAACTGCGGCAGTTGAGAAACAAAAAAGAGTATCAAACCATCATGCAGTAAAAGACGACCATAACAGTAGATAAATAAACCCAACAAAAATCACAACTCCATAAACCGAATGAAAAAAAAATTCCTTACTGCCGTGATCGCCCTGACGGGGATTGCGGCCTTCAGTACCCTTCACGCCCAGCAGTTTACCCAGACCAATGCGGTGGTGGGCGATCTCATCCTCGGCTTTGAAACCACCGGAGGTGGGGGAAGCACCAACCTGCTGGTCGATCTTGGCAGCGTGACCAATACGGCCCAGCTGCTCAGCCTCAATATCAATTTGAACAGTGATTTGGTAACCGCCTTTGGCACAAATTGGGCCAGCACGGTGAGCTACGGCCTCTATTCCGTGACAAGCGGCAAGGAGATCTATGCTTCCGGCACGCCGAATCTGGTGAATGGAGGCTACCAGTTGGAATCCTCCAGTGCAGCCGCAACCCAGAAGAATGACTTCGTCGAGTTAGAGGGGGACTTTAATGGTGATGGAGTTATTCCCCATACCACCACCTATGGAGTCTATGAGAGCGAGTCGGAAACCTATTCCTGGGGTTCCTTTACGCCTGCCGTGGGAGCTTTCCAAAATGCCAATTACCCAAGTATTGATCTCCCTATTGGCAGCACGGCCGATCTCTATGCCCAAGTCACAGGTTCTTCTTCCAGTTATGGCACCAACACCGGCCTGGCTTTCACAGTCAATAGTTCCGGCAATCTGAGTGCGGTTCCCGAGCCCTCTACCTACCTCCTTTTCGGATTCGGTGCCCTCTTGCTCAGCATCGCCTACCGGCGCAAGGCAAATTCCTAATCTCCTGATTAGTAAACACAACATAGTAATATAAACCAAAGAAATAAAATAAACAAACGCACATCATGAAAATTACACACAATCTCCTTCTGGGAGCCGTTGCGGCCCTCAGTCTCGGATCGGCCACGGCTTCCGTGACCTATGTTACCGGTGCGACCTCGTTCCAGAGCGTCACAGACAATGCGCTCCGCACATATGCCACCAACAACTACGGAGATCTAGCGGCCATAGACTCCACCTCCTTCGGCAAAGAGACCAACGAGGTCTTCACCTGGGGAACCTCCTCGGGGAATGCCACCAACCTGATCATCGTCCATTGGAGTGGCTCTGAAAATGCGATTCAGACGATTTCCTCGCCGACGAATAATCCAGTCACGCTCCCCTTCTACCCGACCAACGTCACCCTCCAAGCCAGCTATGCTGCCGCGCTTGGTACTCCGGTGAGCACTAATAGCCTCTCCGGCTATCCCAACAACCAGGCTGCCCAGTGGGCACTTTATGATAATTATCAGAACACAACCTACTTTTATGGGTATGGGGCCGGTGATGGAAAATACTATTCCACCATCGCCAATGATACAATTGTCGCCGGCCAGGGATTTGTCTTCATCGGCAACACCAACTGGCCGACCTCCCATGGCACCAATGTCACGGGGGATAACATCCGCTCGCTCTACGCTAACGGAGCCTTCTCGCTGGCCAACATCACGGGAAATACCAACGACCAAACCAGCTCAGTTTTTGCAGTCGGTCGGAATATTGATGGTGGGACCAGGACGCAGGGATTTGCGGTTACAGGTGTTGGAGCAAAGGCGGTCGTGAATCAATATCAGGTGCTGGGCTCCAATAATCTCACGCTTTATCCCATTGAATCGATTGATGGAATTTCTTCAAAGTCCTTGGGCAACAGTGGGTATGGTTCGGATGGCGCCCTGAGGGCCATCTTCACCAACACGCTGGCGACCGGGGCTGGAATCGATCAGAGCGGCAACTGGGCCGGGTATGCCGGGGGATCGAACTATCTCCTTGGATACACTTCGATCAAGAATGGCACGGGATCGGCCGGAGTGGTGCTCCTGAACTACAATGGTGTGGCCCCCACGACCGCCAATATCGAGAACGGCAACTATGCACTCTGGGGTTACACCCACATCGGCATCAGCCCAAACTATGCCGATGCGACAGCCTCGAATATTGCCAGTCAGGTGATCACCACCATCAAGGGCTACACGGATACGCAGCTCGGAACCGGCAATGCCAATCTGACGAATATCACGGTCAGCCGTACTAGCGATGGTGGTGTGATTAGCCAGAATTACTAATCCGATAGTCTGAGGAGCATCTCCTCGGAGTAAGATTCCAGACAGGCCATTGGTGAAAAACCAATGGCCTGTTCCTTTTCCGGGGATTTGTTGCCGGAGAGGATGTTTCTCGTTCTCGGTGGGGGGAGGGGAATGAAGGAGGTACTCCTCGTCGCGTGCTTTGTAGGGAGTCGGTGTCCGGGAACCGTCCGACTAGATGCCTGCCAATGTTCATCCTGCAAAAATTGGACAGGAGAAACAGGTTTTGTTGGAAATCAGCGACTGGCGAATGGATAGCCTGGGGATGGCTTGGATAGATCCTCCTCAGACGGATCAGAAGAAGGTGAGCCGAGCGAATATCGAGCGCCTCGGGAGACGCCGAGGCAAAGCCTGAACTCAAAATCCCTGTATTATAAAATCCAGTTATCCCTGAAAAATAGTATCAGTTTCGACTAAAAATCAACTCAGAGTCCCTGATGTTGGATCATGGGTTTGCGTGAAGCCCTTTGGCCAGCCATTCATCGGCCTTGATCTCATCCTTGGGAACGCCTTCTCCGCGTAAGTAGAGTTGCCCCAATGTGTCACAAGCCCAGGGATTTCCTTTTTCTGCAGCAGCCTGGATGAGTGGGAGTGCTGCCTTGGGATCTTTTGTGATTCCGTCATCACCGAAGTAGGTGTCCTGTCCCAGCCGGGCAAGAGCATCGGCATTCCCTGCATCGGCAGCCTTTCTCAGCCACCCGACTCCCTCGGAGGTGTTCTTCGCAACTCCTTCCCCCTTGATGAGGAGAATTCCGGTGAGATAGGCGGAACCGGGATCCCCCGCATCAGCGGCCTTGCGAATCCAGCGGTATCCCTCCGCTTCGTTTTTGAGTGTGCCTTGTCCTGTGAGGAAAAGTATTCCCAGATTATGCATGGCCTTCAGATTTCCCGCATCGGCAGCCTTGAGATACCATTTTCCGGCGATGGCAAACGACTGAGTGACTCCCTCTCCCCGCGCGTAAGCTCTCCCCAGCCGATACTGATCCTCCGCGTTATGCGCGGGTGTTGTGTCGGTGATGGTATTCGTATTGGTATTGTCCGGCGTGGGCGTTTCAACAGAAGCGGAAAGAATGAAGGAATGTGCACTCAACAGCATCAACGGAAGGAGTAAAAACGACTTTAACGAGCGTATTAAAAAGTGGTTCATGCGACTCATCATAGAAGAATTCCCAAACATCAGAAAAGTGAAAAGGGAACATTTAACGATAAAGCAACACGGCTTTTGTGAGAGAGAACTTTTGGTTGAAGCTGAAACGTTACAGAACAGAAAATAGAGCGATTTCAGAAAAACTGTAGCCACAAGATGCACAAGCAACCACAAGAGGAAAGCTCCAATTAACGACTACATAACCGTAGGTACGGCTTGAATCGATCCGCCTCAGGTGGCCACGAAGAGGGTGAGACGAGGGGCGTGGGTACGCCCAAGTTCAACTTCCCCCTAGTTTATTCTGTCACTTGTGGTCTGGCTTGTGCCGCTTGTGGCTAAAATTCAGTTTAAAATGCTCCAACGACGAATTCCAGCAAGACGATGAGCGGAGATGGGTGATGATAGGGGATGCAAATAGCGACTGATTATGCCGTGCTTTTTGAGAAAGGTGCGCTAAACTGAAAACAATCCTTTATGGCGAAATTGTAACAATGAAAACCGTTCTTTTTGTGCTATTCTGACCAGCCCTTTTATGCGCCGTCTTTTTCATCCTCCACCATCTGTTGCCTCCGGCAG
>Ga0302187_10004275_pt1 | contig 11488 bp, 12 predicted proteins | sample II_Bog_E1_3_FD_202120 | JGI IMG/M metagenome (GOLD analysis project Ga0302187, IMG submission 202120) | Peat permafrost microbial communities from Stordalen Mire near Abisko, Sweden - II_Bog_E1_3 | ecosystem: Environmental > Terrestrial > Soil > Wetlands > Peat | place: Sweden: Abisko...
AGCGGCGGTCCTGCAAGTCGAGCCCGATCGAATCGACTTCCAGCCGGGTCAGCGCCGAATCTGCCAGCGCGCGCGAAATCGTCTCGTGCCCGGCGACTTGCGCAAAATCGCGCACCCGGCGCAACAACCGTCCGGCAACGCGTGGCGTGCCGCGTGCACGCCGGGCAATTTCGCGCGCGCCATCGGGATGGATGCCGATCCCCATCAGCGTCGCCCCGCGCGTCACCACGCGTTCCAGTTCGGGCACGGTATAGAACTGCAACCGCACCGGGATGCCGAAACGGTCGCGCAGCGGGGTCTGCAACAGGCCTTGCCGTGTGGTCGCGCCGATCAGCGTGAAGGGCGGCAGATCGATGCGCACAGATCGCGCCGAAGGCCCTTCGCCGATGATCAGATCGAGCGCGCGGTCTTCCATCGCCGGATAGAGCACTTCCTCGACTTGCGGATTGAGCCGGTGGATCTCGTCGATGAACAGCACATCGCCCGCCTCCAGATTGGTCAGCAGCGCCGCCAGATCGCCCGCTTTGGCAATCACCGGCCCCGACGTGGCGCGAAAGTTCACCCCCAGTTCGCGCGCGATGATTTGCGCCAGTGTGGTCTTGCCAAGCCCGGGGGGGCCGAAAAACAGCACGTGGTCCATCGCCTCGCGCCGTGCCTTGGCGCTGGCGATAAACACTTTCAGGTTTTCACGCGCGGCTTCCTGGCCGACGAATTCGGCCAGCGTCTTGGGCCGCATCGCCGCATCGACATCCTCGATCTGGGCATGGGCAGACAGGAGCGGGTTGTCGGTCATGCCGTCGCCCGTTTGAGCGCGACGCGCACCACATCACCCAGAGGCGCACCGTCGCCCAGGTGTTCGATCGCGGCGGTAACCGCGCTGGCGGCGACGGCGGGCTTGAAACCCAGGTTCTGCAGCGCGGAAACGGCATCGCCGCTGATCGATCCGGGCGGGACGGCCACGGTTTCGGCGGTGATCCCGGCGCCGCCGCTCAGGCCCGCCAGACCGCCCGCCTTGTCTTTCAGTTCGTTGACGATGCGGCTGGCCAGTTTGGGGCCGACACCGTTGGCCCGCGCCACCATCGCCGCATCGCCCCCGGCGCAGGCGCGTTGCAATTCGTCGACCGTCAGCGCCGACAGGATCGCCAGCGCGACTTTGGAGCCGACGCCCTGGACCACGGTCAACAGGCGGAACCACGCGCGTTCGCCCGCGCTGGCAAAACCGATCAGGCGCATGTCGCTTTCGCTCACCTGCATTTCGGTGTGCACCACCACGCGATCGCCATGATTGCCCAGATGCGCCAGCGTGCGTGCGGACGCCTGGACCAGATAACCGACGCCGCCGACGTCGATCACCGCCCAGTCGGGGCCGCTGTCATCGAGGATGCCGGTCAGCTTTGCGATCATGGTTTGTTCTCTATCGGAACACGGGTGCCAGCGCCAGTGCGTTCAACCGAGCAGCGTCGACAGCAATCCGGGGTGGAACGATCCCCCCAGAAACCCGTTGAGCCCCATGAAAATGCCGAACGCACCAAACCCCCAGGCCACCCACAACAGTGCGACCGTTTCCATCAGCGCTGCCACCGCCGCCAGCGAGATCGCGGTGGCAATCCCGGCATCGGCCGCGTTGAATTGATCGTGGTGGAACCGCAGTCGATCATACTCGGCTTCATCGGCCCTGGCCTTGTCGGCCAGCGCGGGGGTCTGCACCTGGTATTTGGCTATGTCGGCATCGAGCTTCGCGATCGGCCCGGCGACTTTGTCGGGCGCGCCCAGCACCTGCAATTGGACGCGCGCGTTTTCGGCCAGATGCTGCTTGGTCTTGTTGGCCTGATATTCGTTCCAGGTGTCGATCGCGTGCGCTTCGCTGCGCTCCATCGCCTGAACGGTGTTTTCGTCCTTGATATGGCACAGCCCGACAAACACCGACAGCACGACCACGGTGATGGCGATGCGGCGGTTGAGCGACTTGTCCTTCGATTCGGCAGAGACCTCGAGTTCCATGGCGCTCTCCTTCGGTTCAGCGGTGGCTACCCAGCATGTTGGCATGGGTAATGGCAACCGCCAACGCATCGGCGGCATCTTCACCAGCCAGCGTAACGCCGGGCAACAGCACTTTGACCATCGCCTGCACTTGCTGTTTGGCGGCGCCGCCGGTGCCGACCAGCGCCTTCTTGATCACTTTGCTGGGATATTCGGCCACCGGCATCCCGGTCCGCGCCAGCGCCACCATGGCAACGCCGCGCGCCTGCCCCAGCTTGAGCGTGGACTGCGGGTTGACGTTGACGAACACTTCCTCGACCGCGCCCGAATCCGGGCGATGGCGCAACAGCATATCGGTCAGCACGGCATCAAGCTCGACCAGCCGTTCGGCCATCGACAGCGTGGTATCGGTGCGGATCTGGCCATTGGCGACATGGCTGAGCCGGCTGCCGGCTTTGGCAATCACGCCCCAGCCGGTGCAAGTCAGGCCGGGATCGATGCCGATGATGATCATGCCGGCGGGGGTTAGCCCAGCTTCTCCATCACCTCGTCGGGGATTTCATAATTGCCCCATACGGTCTGCACATCGTCATCGTCGTCGAGCGTGTCGATCAGCTTGAGCAGTGTGGCGGCGGTGTCGGCATCGACGGTGGCTTTCAGCGACGGGCGCCAGGCCAGCTTCACGCCTTCGGCTTCGCCCAGCGCTTTTTCCAGTTCGCGCGCGACGGGGTGCAGGTTTTCGATCGATACCCAGATCTGGTGCGAATCCTCGTCGCTTTCCACATCTTCGGCGCCGGCCTCGATCGCGGCTTCGAGCACTTTGTCCTCGTCGCCCGCTGTGCCCGGATATTCGATCAGGCCCAGCCGTTCGAACCCGTGGCTGACCGCGCCCGATGCGCCCAGATTGCCGCCGTTTTTGGCAAAGGCGGTGCGCACATTGGTGGCGGTGCGGTTGCGGTTGTCGGTCAGCGCCTCGACGATGATGGCCACGCCGCCGGGTCCATACCCTTCGTAGCGCACTTCTTCATAGTTCTCGCCATCGCCCTTCGAGGCCTTGTCGACCGCGCGCTGGATATTGTCCTTGGGCATCGACTGCGCCTTGGCGGCGTTGATCGCGGCACGCAGGCGCGGGTTCATGTCCGGGTCGGGCATGCCCATCTTGGCCGCGACGGTGATTTCGCGCGACAGCTTGGAAAACATCGCCGAACGCTTTTTGTCCTGCGCGCCCTTGCGGTGCATGATGTTCTTGAATTTGGAATGGCCTGCCATGGTCGTGCTTCTTGCCGGGCTTTCAGGTTTCTTGATGGATTGCCGCGGGCCCTAGCGTGTTGCGCGGGTTTGGGCAATCTCCACCCGGTTTTAACCCCGCGCGCGCTAGGATCAGGCCATGTTGCGCCAGACCTTTGCCGAATTCCGTGCTTTTCTTGCCGCCCCCCGCCTGATCGCGCCCATGCCGCTTGGCGGTCACTGGTCGCGCTGGGCGGCGATGGTCGGGCTGTACCTGATGGGCCTGCTGGTGATCGGGGCAGGCCTGGCGCTGTGGCAACGGACGTTCCACGTGCCCGCGCCAGCGGCGTTCGGGGGCTATTCGCCCGCGATTCTGGCGGTGATCGTGGTGCTGGTCGCACCGATCTGCGAAGAGGCGGCGTTTCGCGGCTGGCTGACGGGGCGCCCGCGCGCGCTGTGGTTGCTGGGCGTGGGACTGGTGGCGGGCGGATGGCTGGTCGCGGTCATGCTGCACTGGCATGATCAGGTGGCCAGCCTGTGCTTTGTGGCGACCGTGCTGATCGCGCTGATTGGCTGGCTGATCTTGCGCAAACGCACCGATCCGCCGCGTTGGTTCGCGCGGGGCTTTGGCGGGTGGTTCTATCTGTCGGTCGCTGTGTTCGGCCTGTCGCATCTGGCCAATTATCCGCACCTGTCGTGGGCGCTGGTGCCGATGGTGCTGCCGCAGGTCTGGGCGGGGCTGGTGTTCGGCTATCTGCGGATGCGCCACGGCCTGATCGCGTCGATCTTGGCCCATGCCGCGGGCAACGCGGCGGCACTGGCCACCGCGTTGCTGATTGCGGGTTAATCGATCCCGAGCGCGTTCTTGTAGGTTTCCAGCACCGCTTCCATCTCGCGGCGGTCGTCTGGCTTCATCTTGCGCAGGCGGACGATCTGGCGGATGATCTTGGCGTCATAGCCGGTGGCCTTGGCTTCGCTGTAGACGTCCTTGATATCGTCGCCGATGCCCTTCTTTTCTTCTTCAAGGCGTTCGATGCGCTCGATCAGCAGGCGCAGGCGGTCATCGGCGGCGTCAGCCATGGGTAATCTCCGGATCAGGTCAGAAAGAGTGGGCCTTTAGGCCGGTCAGGGCGATTCGTGCAAAATCGATCCTGTGGAAATCGTGAGTGCGTTGCCTGCAAATCTGTCGCCAAGCCTCAGCGCGACCAGATCAGCGCAACCCCTTGAACCCTTGCGCAATCACGTACCATTCCGACGAATCCTTGCGGCTGGCGGGCGGCTTGGCGTGCTTGACAGTGGTGAAATTGCGCTTGAGCAGCGCCAGCAGCGCCGTGTCGGTGCCGCCTGCAAACACTTTGCCGACAAACGCCCCACCCGGGGCAAGCTGGGTAATCGCAAAATCAACCGCCGTTTCGACCAGCCCCATCGTGCGCAAATGGTCGGTCTGTTTGTGCCCGACGGTGTTGGCGGCCATGTCCGACAAGATCAGGTCGGGCGCGCCATCGAGCGCACCAGCCAGCGCGTCGGGCGCGGCATCGTCCATGAAATCCATCTGGAAAATGGTCACCCCCTCGATCGGGTCGGTGGGCAGCAGATCGATGCCGACCACTTTGGCGGCGGGCGATTTCAACCGCACCACCTGGCTCCAACCGCCCGGCGCGATACCCAGATCGACCACCCGGCGCGCGCCTTTCAACAGCGTGAACTTTTCATCGAGTTCGATCAGTTTGTACGCGGCGCGGCTGCGCCAGCCCTCGGCGCGGGCCTTTTGCACATATGGATCGTTGAGCTGGCGGGTCAGCCAGCGGTTGGATGAGGCGGTACGCCCCTTGGCCGATTTGAGGCGCGTGCCGGGGTCGCGGCCGGATCGGGTCATGGTGTGTCCTTGGCAAGCGGAGCGGCGTCGCGTCGGCGTACTGCCAGCCGGGCCTTTTCGGATTCACTGGCGGTGGCCATCAGGCTGCGCAGGATGCCTTCGCGAATGCCGCGATCGGCGATGCCCAGCCGCTCGGCGGGCCAGATGTCGAGAATGGTTTCCAGAATGGCGCAGCCCGCCACCACCAGATCGGCGCGTTCACGCCCGATACACGGCACCGCCATGCGCTCGGTCGGAGAATAGTGCGCCAGCCGCTGGCTGATCGCGCGCATAGATGCGGCGGGCACGATTACGCCGTCAACCGCGCTGCGATCATATTGCGGCAGGCCCAGGTGCAGGCTGGCCAGCGTGGTAACCGTGCCGCTGGTGCCCAGCAGGCGGATCGCGGCGGTATCGCTGTGCGCGGCATGTTCGCCCGCCACGCGCGCGGCAAAGCTGGCAAACCCTTCGCGCACCAGCCGCCGCATTTCGGCATAGGCGGCCACCCGCGCCGGGCCGTCATCGGCGACCGCGCCGATCACTTCGGTCAGCGAAACCACCCCCCACGGCACCGATTGCCAGTCGAGAATGCGCGGCACCGGATCGGTGGTATCGACCAGCACCATTTCGGTGGATCCGCCGCCGATGTCGAAAATCATCGCCGGGCCTTCGCCGTGCTCCAGCAGGATGTGGCAGCCCAGCACCGCCAGCCGCGCCTCTTCCTGCGCGGTGATCACGTCGAGCCGGATGCCGGTTTCGCGGCGCACGCGTTCGATGAATTCGGCGCCGTTGCCCGCGCGGCGACAGGCCTCGGTGGCGACCGAACGGGCCAGATGGACATTGCGCCGCCGCAACTTGTCGGCACAGATCTGCAAAGCGGCCAGTGCGCGGTCCATTGCCGCGTCGGACAGGCGCCCCGATTGCGCCAGCCCTTCGCCCAGCCGCACCACCCGGCTGAACGCATCGATCACCACGAAATGGTCGCCCGCCGGTCGCGCGATCAGCAGGCGGCAATTGTTGGTGCCAAGATCGATCGCGGCATAGGCCTGGCGGTGAAACGGCAGCGCGCGATTGCCACCGGGAAGGCCGCGCAACGCCGGTTCCGCCGTTGCCTGTTCCAGCGGTTGCGCCGGTCTGACCGGTAACGCCATCGGGGCGCCATCGGGCGCCGCAACTGGCGGGGTGTGGTCGGCCCGGGCGGTGTCCGCGCCGGAGGCGGCAGGGCAGGCGGGGGTCTGTTTCGCGGTTGCCCTGGCAGAGACATGCTTTCGCCGCCGCTTCCGCCCGGGCCGCTTGCCCGCGTGTCCTGCCGACGCTTTGGTGTCGGCCATGGTCGTGTCAAATCGCTTATGTTTTCCCGACGTCGGGTGATGCCGACCGGGTACTTGTGACAATGTGTAGCGCCGGACAGGTCTGCCTGCAAGGCATGCCGCCGAATTTGGCGCTTACCCCGTCTTGACTCGGGCCACCCCCACGCCTAATTGCGCGCCTCCATTGCCCCGTCGTCTAATGGTAAGACAACGGATTCTGATTCCGTTTATCGAGGTTCGAATCCTCGCGGGGCATCCATTTTCCTGAAAATTGTAATCGCCAATCGGTTGCTGTGGGTGCGGCTGCCGCGATTGGCCATGCACCATGGTTGCTATGCCACACTGGCGGGTCTTGGCATCGTCAGCCGTGGGATGGCGTGGCGTATCACCACTTCGCCGCCCAGATGGCGGGTGATTTCATCGAGGGCGGCCTCGGCATTGGCGTGGGGGCCGCAGACGAAGATGTCGATGGCGGCCAGTGCGTGTTCGGGCCAGGTGTGGATAGAAATATGCGATTCGGCGAGCAGGACCACGCCGGTAACGCCGCAGTCCGCGCCGAAATGATGCAGGCGCAGGTCCAGCACGGTGACATGCGCGGCCAGCGCGGCGGCGCGCAAGGCTGCTTCGATGGCGGCGCAATCGTCGAGGCCGGTGGCGCCGGCGATGTCGGCGATCAGGTGCAGGCCGAGTGCGGTCATGCCAGCACGCTGTCGAACGGGTGGCCCAGATGGTGCATGGCCGCCTCTGCGGCGCGCACGCCGTGATAGTGCGCCTCTTCAAAGATCGACATGCCCGACAGGTCTGAATGCGCGCGCAGCAGCGGCGCGGGCGCGTTTTGTGCGGCGATGCGTGCGGGATCGGTCAGGAAACCGGGGGTCGGGCGGATCATCGCATGGCCCCAGCGCCAGACATCGATGCGCGTGATCGCTTCGGCCAGATCGGGATGCAGGGCGATCAGATCGTCGGCAATTATCGCCTGCCATTGCGCCAGCGTGCGGTCTTGCATCACGTGGCGCGCCTGTGCCGGGGGCATCGCTGACAGCGGCATGTACCAGGTCAGCACGGTCGGGCCGTCGTTGTCGCTGTTGGTCTGATGCGTGGCGACGACATAGCCCAGGCTGTCGCTGCCGGCTGACACGTTGTCCCACGCCAGCGGCACGCCCACACCTTGCGGATGGTGGCGGGTGCTGACATTGGCGACCACCCACGGGGCATAGCTGAAGGTGCCGGGGGTGCCATTGTCCGGACCGATCCGCGTGGCGACGAAATGCGGCATTGCCAGGATCGCCACATCGGCGCGGATCTGCACACTGTGCCCGGCGTGGTGGTCGAAGGCGGTGATCAGCGCGCTCTGCCCGTCCTGGCGTGCGCCGAATACCGTGTGCGCGGGCTGGATGCGGTCCCCGATGTGTGCCGCCATCAGCGCTGCCAGGCGCCCGTTGCCTTCGGGCCAGGTCAATTCGCGTTCGCGCGCATCCTCGGCGGTCCAGCCGCGCCGTGATGCGAAATAGTGCACGCCTGCCCAGGCCGACACCTGTTCCGGCTCGGTGCCATAGTCGTCGCGGCAGCAATAGCGGACATAGGCGCGCAACGGCGCGCTGGTCCAGCCGCGCTGGTCGAGCCAGGCGGCAAAGCTGACGCGGTCGAGCGCGGTGAACGCCGGGTCGGCGCTGGAACAGGCGAGCGGGACGGCAAAGGCCGGTTTGCCGTCGCGGCCGATGGCGTCGGTAAGGCGCGCCATTTCGGCTTCGAAGGCGGCATGTTGGTCGCGTTCGTTGGCAGAAAGGCCTGACTGGGGAAACAGCCCTTCCTGCCAGGCGCCGCGCCAGAACAGCCGTTCATCCAGATCGGCGCAGACCTGATAGGGGTCATAGACCGGCGCGCCATCGGCCCCGGTGCCCACGATCATGCCGAACTGGCCGAGCATGCGGCGCAGCGCGCCCGCCTCGCGATTGGGAATCGGCAGGTAATGCGCGCCCAGCGGATAGGCCGAGATGGCGTTGCGCCCCGAACGCGCGTTGCCGCCGCTGCGGTCTTCCAGCTCCAGCAGCACGAAATCTTCGAACCCGGCATCGCGCAGCCGCCAGCCGGCCGCCAATCCGGCCACGCCGCCGCCCGCGATCACCAGCCGCGCGCGCTGTTCCGGCCCCGCGGGCGCGGGAAAGCGCCGGTCGCGCAAGGCATGGCCGCGCGTGAAATCGGCGCCATCGAGCGTGCCGGGCCAGACGGGCGCGGTGGCGCATCCGCCCAGCGCCAGCGCGCCGCCCAGCCCCGCACTGCCCGCGATCCACTGCCGCCGGGTCAGTTCACCCTTCATAATGCGCCCATTCCTCGTCGAAACTGCGCACCAGCGCCTGATTGTCGAGGCGGTTTACCGGGGTCGCGCGTCGCGCCATGTCGGGCGGAAACTGGAACATCAGATGTTCGCTGGCGGCATCGAGAAAGCGCAGGCCAGGCGGCAGATGCACCGCATCAGGCGGCGGATAGTGCGCGGCCAGCGTATAGCCCCATTCGCCAAAGCTGGGGACATAGACGTGATAACCGCGCGTGTGAAACCCGGCAGCCTCCAGCGTGGTGGCAACGGTCCAATAGGTGCGCGGGGCGATCAGCGGCGATGTGCTCTGCACCGTCATCATGCCGTCGGGTGCCAGCAGGCGGAACAGTTCGCGATAGAAGCTTTCGGTATAGAGCTTGCCCAGCGCATAGGCGGTGGGGTCGGGAAAATCGGCGATCACCGCGTCATAAGTCCCGTGCGCATGGCGCACCCACACAAAGGCATCGGTGTTGATCACCTGCAACCGGGGCGATGACAGCGATCCGCGATTGAGTGCGGCCAATTCGGCGTTGTCGCGAAACAGCCGGGTCATTTCGGGATCGAGATCGACCAGCGTGACGTGCGCGACCGCCGGATCGCTTAGCACTTCGCGCGCGGCCAGCCCGTCGCCGCCGCCCAGGATCAGCACCGATCGCGGATGCGCCACGCGCCCCAGCACCGGCCAGACCAGCGCCTCGTGATAGCGGTATTCGTCGCGCGAGGAAAATTGCAGGTTGCCGTTAAGATACAGCCGCAAGTCGCTGGCCCGACGCGTCAGCACGATCCGCTGATAGGGGGTCGACCGGGCATAGATCACCCCTTCGCCGTAATAGGCAACCTCTGACCAGCGCTGCAGCCGGTCGGCAATGGTCAGCCCGAACACCAGGCTGGCCAGCACCAGCAGGGCCACCGCCAGATCGAACCGGCGCCCGCGCCGCCCTTTCAGCACCCAGGTCAGCGCGATCGCCACCGCGACATTGGCAATGCCGAACACCATTCCGGTGCGGATCATGCCCAGCCGGGGCACCAGCACCAGCGGGAACAGCAGCGATGCCACCAGCGCGCCAACATAGTCATAGGTCAGCACGTTCGACACCAGATCGGCAAAGCCATAGCGATGGCGCAGGATGCGGATCAGCAGTGGGATTTCCAGCCCAACCAGAATGCCGATCGCCAGCACCAGCGCATAGAGCACCAGCCGAAAATCCTCGACCACCGGAAACAGCAGGAACAGCCCCGCCGCCGACCACCCGCCCAGCGCGGCGATCAGCACTTCGACCCGGATGAATGCGCCGATTTCGTCGCCCCGCACAAACCGCGACAGATAGCTGCCGACGCCCATCGCAAACAGATAGCTGCCGATCACGATCGAAAACTGGGTGACGCTGTCGCCCAGCAGATAGCTGGCCAGCGTGCCCGCCAGCAATTCATAGATCAGCCCGCACGTCGCGACGACCAGCACCGACACGAGCAGGATCGCGGTATGCGCGCGCGACGGCGCGTGGGGATCGGTCTGGTCCATCGCCCTACTTGTGCATCGGGCCGTAGAAGTGTCCACCGCCATAGCCGCCGTGGCCCCCCACCGGTCCGCCGTGCGCATGGCCGCTGGCATCGGCATAGGGCGACCAGCCCGCCCATGCCGCGCCCGCCGCACCCGCGCCCAGCGCAAAGCACCACATCGCAAACAGGATCACCACTTTGCTCAAGACCATTGCCCCCGTCTGGCGCGCCAATAGACCAGCAGCGCGGGCGGCGTCGCGATCAGCGCCAGCACGGTCCAGAACACGCCCCATTCCATGCCGCCGACTTCGGCGGACAGCCAGATGTCGTGGGTATCGCCCATCACGGTTTCCCAGCCGGACGGGGTGGCGCCCGTCGTGGCGGCGGCAGTCTTCGGGTCGGACCAGTGATGCGCCTGGGCCTGCGCGACCACGTCATAACTGCCGCGCGGCACGCTGGCGATGGCGATCGTCGCCACGTGGCTGCCTTCGGTCCAGATGCTGCCGTCGGTGTCTCTGCCGCTGTAATATTCGATCGTGCCTTCGGCGCGGATCGCCTGCTGTGTACTCCGGTTGACCAGCGCATAGTCCAGATCGACCCAGTCGTTGATCAGCGCGCCGTCGGCCACCGCCTGCACCCGCACCGCCTGGGTCGGGCGGGTGATGGTGATCGTGCCGAGCGTCAGTTCGACCGGCGGGCCATCGACCCGCACGGTCAGCTTGTTGTCGATCGATTGCGCCACATGGCCCAGCAGAGCCATGGCGCACAGCACGATGATGATCGCTGCCGTCGCGATCATCGTCATCCGGCGCGCATCGTCATCGGTATAGAACGGCAGGTCGGACCAGCGCGCCCACAGACCATACGGCGCTGGTGCCGCATCGCCTGGTCCACCGCCTTCGGACAGGGGGTGGGTAAAGGCGTTGCGCACCGCGCTCGGGCGCAGGGCGATCAGCCGGGTCCAGTTGATCTCGTCGGCGTTGTGTTCCAGCGACAGCGTGTCGTCGCCATCGGCATAGGCGGCGGCGCCGACCTCTTCGCCCGCCTGCACCCGCCAGTAGAATTCGCCCAGCACCCGGTTGGTGACCACGCGGTCGGGGCGTTCGGACAGGCGAAATGTGCGCCCGCGCCAGACCACCTGATCATCGGCGATCCGGCCCGGCTGATCGACCAGCATGGCCCCGAATTGCCATTGCCCCTCGGCATGAACCAGCCAGCGATAGCCGGCATAAGGGTTGAACAGCAGGTATTCGGTCCAGACCGCATCGCTGCTCTGCCGTTCCTGCCAGCCGATCGCTTCCA
>Ga0302187_10004279_pt1 | contig 11480 bp, 8 predicted proteins | sample II_Bog_E1_3_FD_202120 | JGI IMG/M metagenome (GOLD analysis project Ga0302187, IMG submission 202120) | Peat permafrost microbial communities from Stordalen Mire near Abisko, Sweden - II_Bog_E1_3 | ecosystem: Environmental > Terrestrial > Soil > Wetlands > Peat | place: Sweden: Abisko, Stordalen...
CAGCTCCCGCGATGACGTGCGAGTTGGACTTACGTCCTTCGCTCGGCTCGTGGGCGCTCCGCTGATCCACATGGCCTGGTGCGCGCCAGGAAGGTGAATCGTGCAGACGACCTGCTTTGGATTCGGGCGGGACTCGCGTCCGGCCTTCGTTTCCTCCGCCTGCCAGCTGCTGGAGCCTTTGCTCGCTGTCCGCAGTTCTCTCAGCTTGCGCCTTGAGCCTGCGGTCTTGAGGATATGCGTTCTGCCTTGAGCGCTGCAGTCCGGCTTGCGCCTCGCTACGTTGCTCTCCGCTGCCTTCTGTTGATTCTCGTTCGCCGGGCTTTCACCCTGCGCACTCGTCTCTCCAGTTGGCCCCGCTTGCTCTCCGTCTGCTCGGGCGCGGCTTTCGCTTTGCCCTTGCGGTGACCTCGAACGTTCCCCAGGCTTCCTGCGCGCCTGGCCCGACGGCCCTGCGCGCGTTCCGCTGCAACGATGTCCCTTGTGCTCTCAGCGCCTGCGACCGTCGCCGCCTGCTCCGAGCTCGTCGGGTTGCTCGCTTGCCTTTGTCGCTCCGGCTTTCGCCTTCGTTCCTCGACTGCGCTGCGAACCTCTGGTCTTCCGGCTGCCTTTGCTTGCGCGCTGGCCTCCGTCGCCTTCGGGACCTGCGCCCCCTGTGCTGGTGGTCTGACCTGCGTCAGGCTCCCAGCACAAGAGGCGCGCCTTCGAACTAACCTGCGTTCATCGCCATTCGCTCGCCAGCCGGATGTACCGGAGAGCCCCGCCAAGCGCTTGCGCGCCCTGCGTTGCGTCCCTGGCGGTCCCGGCTGAGTTCGCGTTCGGCTAACTGCCCGCTCATCAGTTGACGGAACATTACTCCTGCACTTGCCTGTGCGTGCCATTGCAAATCGTGTCCATTCTGTGGAAGGTCCACACGCGACCGAGTTACGGCGATTCAACCGCGATTCGCGGAGTTACTTTGCTCCCCCGGAGTTGGCATCAGCCTCGTGGAGCAGCGCGTGCAGGTCGAGCGCTCGGGTGACCATGGCGATGTTGCCGTTGGCATCGCGTGGCCACTCGGACTGCGGGCGATCCCAGTAGAGCTCCACGCCGTTCTGGTCGGGATCGTGGAGATAGAGCGCTTCGGAGACACCATGGTCCGCAGCGCCATCGAGCGTGACTCCGTGGTCGATGAGCCTGCGCAGCGCTACGCCCAGCGAAGCGCGCGTCGGATACAGCACGGCGAGGTGATAGAGCCCAGTCGTTCCGGGGGCCGGCGGCTTGCCGCCGAGGCTCTCCCAGGTGTTGAGCCCGATGTGGTGGTGATAGCCGCCAGCGGAGAGAAACGCGGCCTGGGAGCCGAAGCGCTGGGTGAGTTCGAAGCCAAGCACGCCCTGGTAGAAGGCAAGCGCGCGGTCGAGGTCAGCAACCCGCAGGTGGACGTGACCGATACGAACGTCGGGAGAAAGTTTTTCCGTCATGACAGGGATGGGATGACGCGGGATGGCGTTGCGATCCAGAAGGCGGTCTTCGGATCGAGGACGACCCGGCGGGTGCGAGATATGTCGCACTTCGCCGCCCCACCTGAAGGTGTAGCTCTGGGCCTCATGGGTAAGTCGCTGCCTCCAATGGGGCATTGTTGTGGGCGACATCGAAAGATACGGTGGTAACACGATTGATCCAGCGACTGAGCGGGATGGACATCGCAACCAGCTTCCAAGGACATAGACGATGACAGACGTAAAGCACTTGCTTTCCGCCATCCTGCGCGAAGAAGACGGCCAGGACCTTATCGAGTACGCTTTGCTCGCCGGCCTGATTGCCCTCGCATCGATCGCTTCTGTAAAGGTGCTTGCTACCAAGATAGGCAATGCCTTCAGCAACGTCGGCAGCACCCTCACGAGCGCCACGTAGCGCGTCTGCGGACAGGGAAACCTCCGCACACCTCGACATTGTGCACGCACGCACAAATTACGGCTCGCGCTTCGGCGCGAGCCGATTTTTTGTTGCGGGAAGATACGGGGAGCGCTGCGGCTAGTGTCTTAGCCCAGATGGCCGCTGGGATGCGTTGGCAGTGTGAAGTGGAAGGTCGAGCCCTGGCCGAGTGTGCTCGTGGCCCAGATGGTGCCGCCATGTTGCTGCACGATGCTGCGGCAGATGGCGAGGCCCAGCCCTGTGCCGCCCATGTCGCGCGAGTCGGAGGCATCCACCTGCTTGAAGCGCTCGAAGATCTGCTGCAGCTTGTCGGCCGGAATGCCACGGCCGTGGTCTTCGACCTCGATCAGGGCTTCATCCGGCGTGACGTTATGCGCGGTCAAGCGGATCTCGCTGATTAGCGTCTCTGACTGGGGTGAGAACTTGATGGCGTTGGAAACGAGGTTGGTCAAGGTCTGCAGGATGCGGTCTGGGTCGGCATAGACCTGCACGTTGTTGGCTTCGATGACGAAGCGCACGTTGGCCTTCTGCGCGGCGGTGGAGAGCAGTGCGATCGTGCGGCGCATGAGCTCGTCGGCCGAACACATGGTGCGCTGCAGCTCTGCCTTGCCGGAGCCGATACGCTCGAGGTCGAGGATGTCGTTCACCAGTCGCACAAGGCGATCCGTGTTGCCGATGGCGATCTCCATCATCTGCTTGATGCGTTCAGGCCGGGCGTTGAGAGCACCAGCCGCGACGAGGCCCAGCGCGGCCCGCAGCGAGGTGAGCGGCGTGCGCAGCTCGTGCGAGACCGTGGAGATGAACTCATCCTTCATGCGGTCCAGCGCGTTGCGCTCGCTGATGTCGGTGAAGGCGACGACCACGCCGACCGCGCGGCCTTCGACGATCGGCGCGGTGGCGGTCAGCATCGTTTGACGGGCAAGGGGAGCTCCCGCGGCGTTAGCGGTGATGGTCCCAAGCGGCGGTTCGGCGGCTGCGTGTTGCAGCTCGACGGCGCTGACCGGCTCGTCGTCGACTTCCGTCTCGATCTGTGGGCGGGCAACGTACTCCACGGGAAAGCTGGTGCCGTCCTTGCGCCAGAAGACCTCGTTGGAGACGCGGACTGTTGTGCGATTGCGGAGAGCCAGTGCGATGGGGCTCTGGCTGGCGACGTAGCTGGCGCCATCGGCACGCGTGTGGTGCACGAGGCCGTGCATGTTGCGGCCCAGCAGCTCTTCCGGCCGGTAGCCGAGCATCTGCGCTGCCGCGGGATTCACCACGGTGCATCGGCCTTCGAGATCGATACCGAAAATGCCGTCGCCGACGGATTCGAGCACGGAGTTCGACTGGCGGATGAGCGCGCGCAGCTGTTCTTCGGCGCGCACCTGTTCGGTGATATCGACGCCGAAGACGAGGACGTAGGGGGTACCGTCGCGAGGCTCGACCAGTCGATTGCGGTACGCGATCACACGCTCTTCGCCGTTGAGATGCTGGAGATGGAACAGCCCTTGCGCTTCGCCGGTCGTGAGCAGCTGATGCACGTAGGGCTCCAACGTGGTGTGGCGATTCGGGAAGAGGAGGCTCGGCAACGGACGACCGACGACCTCCTCGATCTTGCGGCCGATGCCCTGCGCGCCGTACTGGTTGATGGAGAGTACCGTGCCATCGAGGCCATGGGTGGCGACCATGCCAAGCGAACCTTCGACGATCTGGCGGTAGCGTGATTCCGACTCACGGATGGTGGTCTCGGCGATGCGCTGGACGGTGACGTCGATACCGGTGGCGATGATGAAGGCCACCTGCCGCTGCGAATCGACGAGCGCGGTGGCGGACCAGGAGATGCGGCGACGCGAACCGTCGGCCGCCACCCAGTAGTTCTCGTAGGTGGTGGGGAACTGGCCGCTGCGGATGCGGTCGAAGCTTTCGATGTAGGCGGGGACATCGCTCTCAGGGATGAGGCGCTCCCACGCATACTTGCCGACCAGGTCGGCGGACTTGTAGCCGGAGATGATCTCGCAGGCGCGGTTGAAGCGCACGATGCGACCGGCGGTATCGAAGACAACGACCAGAGCGCCGACGGTATCGAGCACGGCGGAGACGAAGTTGCGCTCGACCGTGAGGGCGGATTCGACGCGCAGGCGCTCGCGGCCGGAGTAATCGGTTTCGCGGACACGATAGATGAGCTCGAGGCGTGTGGTGACGGCGTGGCTCAGGCTTTCGAGGGACTCGACCTGGGCGAGGGTCAGCTTGCGGGCGGCGGTGTCCAGCACAGCCAGGCAGCCGATGGGCACTGCGTTCGGTGTCAGGATGGGAGCGCCGGCATAGAAGCGATAGCGGCGGTCGCCAAAGGGAATGCCCCCGGGGGACCACTCGGGATCGCGTCGCGCGTCGGGTATCTGGTAGATGCCCTCGCCGGAGATGGTGGTTTCGCAGGGGAGGGAATGGCGTGGAGCCGATTCAATGTCGGTGCCGTAGCGTCCGATCAGGATGACTTCATCGCGCTCAATGATGGAGATGGCTGCTACCGGGGCGTTGCACAGCTGTGCGGCCAGACGAGCGAGGTCGTCCAGGGCAGGATCGTGCGGCACCTCGGCGAGCGCGTAGCGGGCGAGGGCCTCGAGCCGCTGCTGCTCGACACCGGACGTAGGAGCTTCGGTCATACTTCACTTCTGAGCATACGAAGTGATCTTGTGGGTGGGACTCCCACTTTGGCTGCAATCGGCGATCAAATGGTCACCAGCGTTGAGTCACCTTGGGGTGGAACAGGGAAACTTCGCGGGGATGGTGCCCGAAAGTTGCCCGGTGGGGGACATTTCCGGAGCTCCGAGCGCCAGTTTTCAACCGGTTAGGTCAGTGTCCGGGGCTTGGGGTCAGAAGCCGGGGCTGTGCGTGTCGTCCGCGCTGGCGTCCATCGCGACCTTCCATTTGCCACCTACCTTCTTCCAGAAGGTGATGTAGCGTCCGGAGGTGGTGGCCGATTTGCCATCGGGGCTGTTGGTGGTGGCGTCATAGTGGCCCCACGTGAAGCCCGTGTCGCCGGCAGGCCCCACCTGGGCGCCCTCTGGGTACCAGGTGAGCTGGTAGGCCCTGGGATCCCACTGGGCGGCTGCGGCGATGGCTGCCTTCCCCTGGACTGGCGGCTTGCCATTGCTAAGGGTTACGCCATCTTCCGCAAACCATTCTGCGAAGGCCTTGCCGCCACCCTTGGCAACGTCCTGCGCGAACTGGCCTTCGAGCTTCAGCAACTCGACTACGCCGGGCGAGAGCGCAGGCGTGGGGATGGGCGTGAACGTGGGGCCGTTCTTGTCAGGGACCTTCGGCTGGGCCTGTCCGGGCGCATACGGGGTAAAGGTCGGGGCCTGTGCCGTTGCGATGCCCGCGGAGGCCAGCGCAAGCAGCACAAAGGCGCGGCGAAGGTTCCGGAGGCATCCACGCATGCGCTTGATTGTAAGACGCTGCGACTGTTCGCGGCTCGCGGGTGGTGGGATCTAGTGATGAGCTCCCGATGAGCTTGGGGCTGGAGCGCTGGGGGCACTGCTCGGCGCACTCGGGGCCGATGAGCCGCCGTGGGAACCGCCGCCGCCTCCGCTGGAGCTTGAGCCGCCACCGCCTGAGTGCGACGCGCCACCTGAGGACGAGCTTCCTCCTCCGCTGTGGTTGAAGGAGGAGTTTGCGTTTCCACCTCCGCTACCGGAGAAGCTGGCGGGTGAGACCATTCCCCCACCGCGGCCTGCGCTGGAATCCGCTCGCCCACCGAAGGATTGTGCCACGGAGCTTGTGCGGCCGCCGCGATCGACGTCGCGCGCCAGCATGAAGGTTTGCGAGTGGGAGTTGAAGGTCAGGGTTCCAGGCTTGGCTGTCGCCAGCGTCGTGGCGTTGGAAGCGCGGGCATCGCCGCGATGAGCGTCTCCCGCCGGGACTTGCACCGGGTGCCCGTCCGGACCATGAACTCCGCCGATGCGCAGTGGATCGAGCCGCGCTTCCAGCCTCGGCGCTTCGCTGGAGGCGAGCGGAGCGTAGTAATCCTTTCGGAAGTCTTTGGGGGCGTCTTTGAGCTCCTTTACCGATTCGGTCGGATTCCAGGCGATGCGCTCTACCGCGCCCTGGTGCTTGTCGGCGGCGGTGAAGAGCCCGTGCTTGAGGTTCTCGGGTGGAAGACCAGGGCGGTCCTTCGGATGGATGGGAACGTATCCCTTGTGGCCGCCCGACTGCACCCAATGCACCGGGCAGCGATGGTGCAGCCTTCGGCCCACGACCCAGGTCCAGCCACCACGCTCGCGATGGATCCATGAACCTGCGTGGCAGACGGCCCATTCGTAGCCGAGATCGTCTTGGAGCTCGGAGTAGAGCACGCGCCGCTGGCGAGTGAGGGGATCGACCCCGATGAGCTCGTGATAGCGGCCGACCCAGCAGGGGAAGGGCTCGTCGTCGTCCTCCCAATGCACGCCATGGAGCCCGGCAGCATGCGCGCTCATCCAGCCACCGTTGGGTGCCCAGCAGGTGCCGTAAGGAGCGCAGGGGAAGAACTGTCCTTGCTGGTTGAGCTCGGCGAGTCCGGGGATGGGGCCATTGAGTCCGGCCTGCAGCATCATGTCGTGCAGTTCGGACTGGCGGGCCGCGACGCGGCCTCCCACCCAGGAATCGAAAGAGTCGAAGTCGGAGCCCTCACTGGTTGCAGCGGTGACTACAGGCAACGAGCCATTGACGTAGTGGAGCGTGTGGCCCGACGTCGCCATCGCGCTTTGTCCGTTGGAGGTTACCCGCACTGGCAGCGCCGAGAGCGGTGTGACGTCCATGCCGTCCAGGTAGCTCTGCAGACGGACGTAGCTCCTGTCCGGGTAGGGTACGAAGAGGTCATGCTGCGGCGTGCGGAAGAGGTAACGCTCGCCATGGATGGTGGTGGTGAGGTGCAGCGTCATCGTGCCGGTGAGCAGTGTGGCTGCGGTTTGCGGAGCGCCGCCGTTGGTGGTGAGCTGGTTGAAGGTGACGGCCGAGTTGGCATCGATGTAGGCGGTGGAGGTGTCTTCGAACTCGATCTCCGCGCGGCCCTGTCCGGTGACGAGGCTGAAGCCGGACTCCAGCGGAGTGCCCGATTTCACCGCGACCCAGCCGGTGGGGTTCGGCTTGGCGACTTTGCCGCGCTCCAGCCGTACGTCTCCCTCCACATAGCTGATGCGAACGATCTGCGGGAGGGGAGCCGGATCTTCCTGTGCGCGCACTCGCTGCGCTGGGAACAGAAGGACGGCGAAGGAGATTGCAATGCCTGCAAGAGCGGGGGAACGCATACGGCCTCCGTGCAACGGAGTGACTGCTCTGAAATCGACTGCCACGACCCGCCTGGACGGTCACAACCTGCGAGGGGTCACATGCGACTGTACACATGACGCAGCCCGAGGAGTTTCAGTTGCAGGGAATTTCTTCCGGGCGCCTCCGAAGCCGGGAGTGCGAGCCGGAACTGGCACCACAGACTTTCTGAGCCTCCTGCTGCTATGCTTCGCAGCATGACCCCAAAGACAGGGAAGTCCCCGTTGCTTCTGGCGGCGGGCGTTGCGCTGCTGGCGCTGGGTATTGTGTTGCACGCGCACACGGTGGGAATGGTGGCGCGCTGGCTCGGCATCGTGGTGTTATGCGTGGACGCGTTTCAGCGGCGCAAGCTGACGCCTTGGATCTTCGTCGCCATGGTGGCCGGCTCGGAGATTGGCGTGGATGCTCCGCACTTCGCGGTGGGGCTCAATGTCTTCTCGTCGATCTTTCTACGGCTGATCAAGACCATCGTGGCTCCGCTCATCCTGGGCACGCTGGTCGTTGGCATCGCCGGTCATGGCGACCTGAAGAAGGTCGGCTGGATGGGCGTGCGTGCCCTGATCTACTTCGAGGTGGCGACGACGCTGGCCCTGGGCATCGGGCTGATCGCCATCAACGTCAGCAAGGCCGGGGTTGGGCTGGGTGCGGGGCAGAGTTTCAGCAGAACAGCAGAACAGCAGAACGGTGGAACTGAGAAAGTGTCTGCTGCTGCCCCGTTGCCTGCCATCGCCGACCCCCCAAAGACGAGCTGGGATGACGTGCTGTTGCACATGTTCCCGGAGAACCTGGCCAAGAGCATCGCGGAGAATCAGCTGCTGCAGGTCACGATCTTTGCGGTCTTCTTCGGTGCGTCTCTTTGCCTTGTGAGCGAAGAGAAGCGCGCACCGCTGCTCAAGCTCGCTGAGAGCCTTAGCGAGGTGATGTTCAAGTTCACCAACCTGGTGATGTACCTCGCGCCGCTGGGCGTGCTGGGCGCGATGGCGTTCACCGTCGGGCACCTTGGCATCGGTGTGTTGTGGAATCTGGGCAAGGTATTGCTGACGCTCTACGCGGCGCTGATCTCGTTTGCGTTGCTGGTCTTCCTGCCGTCGGCGCTGCTGTTCCGCGTACCCTTGCGGCGGTTCCTGAAGTACGTGGCCGAGCCTGCCACGATCGCTTTCGCCACGGCTACCAGCGAGGCGGCCCTCCCGATTGCGATGGAGAAGATGGAGGCGATGGGGGTGCCGCGACGCATCGTTGCCTTTGTGATTCCGACGGGCTATGCCTTCAACCTGGACGGCAGCTCGCTGTACCTTGCGGTGGCCAGCGTCTTCGTGGCGCAGGCTGCTGGGATCCACATGACCCTTGGCGAGCAGATGTTCATGATGGGCACGCTGGTGCTCACGAGCAAAGGTGTAGGTGGGGTGGCGCGCGCGTCGCTCGTCGTGCTGCTGGCGACCGCTGCAACCTTCCATCTGCCGGAGTGGCCCATCGCGGTGCTGCTGGGCTTCGACACCCTGCTCGACATGGGGCGTACGGCGATCAACGTCACCGGCAATTGCCTGGCCAGCGCGGTCATCGCGATGTGGCAGGGCGAGATGGGCGCAGAGAAGCCGAGCGAGGTCGTGGTCGAAGGCGCGGAGATGTAGTGAAGGTTCTCCGTTGTCGGTTGTCCGTTCTCCGTAACCATTGGAGAACGGACAACGCTTCTATACCGGTCTTAGGGGCAGTTGGGATCGTTGCTCTGCTGCACCGGGTTTGGAGTGTCAGGCCGACCGGCACGGGGCGGGGTCGACGTCGGATGCACGGCGCAGGGTGTCGTCTGCGGTGTCCCGCCGAAGTTTGCGTCGGAGTCGTCACCCTTTCCGGAGGGGATCACACCGATGGAACGCAACCAGGTTGCGGCGAGGTCAGTCCAGTGGCTCTCGGGCGAGTTGATGGGATGAACCCCGAAGCCGTGCCCGCCGGTGGGATAGAGGTGCATCTCCGCTGGGATGTGTGCCTTCTTGAGGGCAAGGTAATAGACCAGCGAGTTCTCCACATGGACGGGATCGTTTTCGGCCTGGAGCAGGAAGGTCGTGGGCGTTAGTGCGCCGGGAGCGACGTTGGGGTCCAGCACTGTCAGCTTGCCGGCATCGGAGTCAGCCGCCGTGTAGGCCGGATAGATGACCATCGCGAAGTTGGCTTTGGCCTCGACGGAGCCGTCGACATCTGCGGCGGCGGGGGTGGACATCACGTGGGTGTCGTCGGCGTGGGAGCTGAGTACGACGGCGAGGTGCGCGCCGGCGGAGAAGCCCAGGACGCCGATGAGCTTGGGGTTGAGGTGCCACTCGGCGGCGTGGGAGCGGGTGAGGCGCATGGCCTGCTGCGCGTCCTCCAGGTCAGCGTAGCTGGTCGGGTAACGGTCCTCGGGGACACGGTATTTCACCAGGACGCACGTGATGCCGAGCGAATTGAGCCACTTACAGGAATCAAGGCCTTCGCCATCCCAGGCGAGACGGGTGTAGCCGCCGCCGGGGAACACCAGCACCGCCGGCCGGGTCGATAGAGGCTTCGCGGACTCATAGACATACATCATGGGCTGCGTGACTGGGGTGAGCCGCGCGCTGCGGTGGCCACTGATCAGCGGCATCTCCGGCGTCGTGACGTCCTTCTCCGGGGCGGTGGTCGAAGGTGGTTCGGGGGGCTGGTGCGGCCACAGGGGAAGCGAGGTCCTCTGTGCGGCCAGAGAAAGTCCGAGTGGGAGAGCGAGGAGAGCTGCAGCCATGGCCGTACGCGTGTGTCGCATCATGCGCAACATCCTACTGCAAGGTTGGTGATGTTGCGGGTGCGTGATTGCACGAGGTTCCGTGAGAGGAGCGGGTTCGGCGGCGAGGCAAAGCTTTTTGTCGCGTGGCGAAGCTCCTTTTGACACCATCCATGTGCTTCACGGAGTCGCTTCTGGGCTCGCCGATCCCGCGCCAAACCTGGGCCGGGACACTGAGAGAGACCAGGATCAGGCGTGCCACGAGACGATTTGTGTGGACGCACCTGAACTGCGGTCACAACCCTGGAGCCTCGGTTCCCGTCCTACGGTATCGGAGATTGGTAAACTGAAAGGATGGAGTTGGCGGTGGGTCCGTCCCGCGCTATGGTCGGACAAAGTCTGCCGTAAGCGTTCCTCTCCAGGATGTTGGACTTTCGCGAATGAGTGAGTACCTGAGCAAGATCAAATCTCCCGAGGACGTTAAGCGGCTCAGCCTGGCTGAGCTGGAGCGTCTTGCCGAGGAGATCCGCGAACGGCTGATTCTCAGCGTCGCGAAGACCGGTGGTCACATCGGCCCCAATCTCGGTGTGGTCGAACTGACCATCGCCATGCATTACGTCTTCGATACCCCGAAGGATAGCTTCGTCTTCGACGTCAGCCACCAGAGCTATGTGCACAAGCTGCTGACGGGGCGCGAAGAGCGTTTCGAGACGATCCGCCAGCCGGGCGGCCTCAACGGCTTCATGCTTCGCACCGAAAGCGATCACGACAGCTTTGGAGCGGGCCATGCCGGAACCGCGCTGAGCGCTGCGCTGGGCATGGCGGTGGCGCGGGATATGGCTGGTGGCGATGAGCACGTCGTTGCGCTGGCGGGCGATGCCGCCTTCACCAATGGCATCAGCTTCGAAGCGCTCAACAACATCGCGGCACAGACCAAGCGCATGATCATTGTCCTCAACGACAACGAATGGTCGATCGACAAGAACGTCGGCGCAATCGCAGAATACTTCCACAAGATTGCGACGAATCCCACGTACGTCAACCTGCATGATCGCGCTGTGGGCCTGCTGGAGAAGTTCGGCGGACGTGCTGCGTCGCACATCGCTCGCAAGGCGGAAGAAGCTGCCAAGGGCGTCATCGGCCGCGGCATGATCTTCGAGGAGTTTGGCCTGAACTATTATGGCCCCGTCGACGGCCATAACCTTCCGCTGTTGATCGAGACCTTCAAGTTCCTCAAGACGCAGAACAAGCCCGTGGTGCTGCATGCGCTCACGCAGAAGGGCCGCGGCTTCCAGCCGGCGATCGAGAAGCAGAAGAAGTTCCACGGCCTTGGGCCTTACGATCCTGAGACCGGCGAGACCAAAGCGGCGGGGCAGAAGACCTACTCGGAGATCTTCGCGGAGTCGCTGACCAAGCTGGCGACGAGCAACGACAAGGTCGTCGCGATCACGGCGGCTATGCCCAACGGCACGGCGCTCGATCTCTTCCGGCCACACCACCCCAAGCGTTACTTCGATGTGGGCATCGCCGAGGAGCATGCTGTGTTGTTTGCGGCAGGCAT
>Ga0302187_10004283_pt1 | contig 11467 bp, 10 predicted proteins | sample II_Bog_E1_3_FD_202120 | JGI IMG/M metagenome (GOLD analysis project Ga0302187, IMG submission 202120) | Peat permafrost microbial communities from Stordalen Mire near Abisko, Sweden - II_Bog_E1_3 | ecosystem: Environmental > Terrestrial > Soil > Wetlands > Peat | place: Sweden: Abisko...
GCGTCACTGAACGAGGAAATGCAAACCTCTAACGAGGAAATTCAATCGTCCAACGAAGAGTTGGAAAGTTCCAAAGAGGAACTGCGCTCACTCAACGAGGAGTTGCAGACGGTAAACCATGAACTTTTGCAAAAGATCGCGGCTCTGGATCGCGCCAATAGCGACCAGCAAAATATGTTTTTCAGCACGAGAATCGCCACGGTTATCATAGACCTCGGTCTGAACATACGGAGCTTTACTCCCTCCGCCTCGGAATTATTTAGCGTTATTTCCGACGACGTGGGCCGTCCGTTTTCCGATCTCGCCACGCAGATTGCTTATTCAGAGATCCATGCCGACATCCGCAATGTGCGGGAGACCGAAACAACGCTCGAGCGGCGGGTGCAGAGTCGAGACACCGAACCCCTCCACTATCTCGCCCGGCTTACGCTCTATTACACGTCAGCCGGGCCCTTTGATGGAGTCGTCATCAGTTTCATCAATATAACAAACCTGGTGAGAGCTGAAGAACGCGTTCAGGTTCTCTTCGCCAATCGGCTGAAAATGATGCAGACGATGGCGACGAGTTTGGCGCATGAACTCAATCAGCCGCTTGCGGCCATATCCAGCTATCTGAACGTCTTGCGACTGTTGCTGCCCCTTCCATTGGAGGCGCGTCGGATCAGCGTCGAGGGCGCTTTGGATTTCGCGGTCGGACAAGCGATGCGGGCGGGGCTTATCATTAAGAATCTACGGGAATTTATTGCGAGCAGCGAGCCGGATAAGACAATTTTCAGTATTGGCGGCCTTATCGTCCAGACTTGTGGGCTTATCGACGATGAAATGAAGATCGGCGATGTTCATCTGATGCTTCATCTCGGCGTCGAAGAAGATGAAGTCATCGCGGACCGGACCCGCATAAAGCAAATCCTGCTCAATTTGATGAAAAATGCACGAGAGGCGATGGAGTCGACGAAGCGGCGTGAACTGACCATCGTCACCGCCTCGGTTGAAGACGGAATGATTCGGATCGAAGTGAAGGACACCGGCGCCGGCCTCGCCGAAGCGGTCGTAGGCAGGCTTTTCGAGCCGTTTTTGACCACGAAAGACGGCGGAATGGGGATAGGTCTGGCCATGGCCAGAATGATTGTCGAAGCCCATTATGGAAAGATATGGGCTGAACCCAATTCGGGCGGTGGAACGATTCTCGCCTTTACATTGCCTTCAGCGAAGGAAGCCTTGGTGATCCGCTGAGTCCCTGGCGTAATGCTTCAAGCTTGAGCCTCAGTCGATGGACGCGGCGGCTTGATCACGCCGACATCGACGTAAATGTCGTCACCCTCGACGCGCAAGGCATAGGGGTGGAGTGTGTTGCGGACGAGATGCGTCACGCATTTGCCGTTGACGGCATCGAAACCCCACTGGTGGTGAGGGCAGGTGACGATCTGTCCGTTGAATGTGGCCTCGTTCAGCGGCACATCGGCATGAGGGCAGCGTCCGCGAAAAGCCTTGAGTTCGCCGCCCGTCGGCCAGACCAGCAGCACGCTCTTGCGGCCGGCTTGAAAAAAACCCATGCCGCCTTCCTTGACGGCGCTGGTGGGGCAAACGAACGTGAAAGCCATCGGGATCGCCTCTTGAAAGGGAAGTTCCGACGGCCATCACGCAAGTTGCGGGCCAGCCCAAAAAGGGCGCCGCAGAGTCGCCGATTGTCGCAAACGCGACTTCCGAAACACCTGCGGCGCAGCCTGCGAAACGCCTGCGGCGCAGCCGGTTATTGTCCGCCGTCGATCTGCTTGCCGATGATGGCGATGGCCTGCTGATAGACGGTCGCCGCGTTCCAGGCCTGGATGGCGGCGAAATTCGGCTCGCCGGGCTGATAGCCAGCGCCGGCGGTCCAGCCATGGGCGTGAAGATAATTGGCCGTTGAATTCAGCGCCCCGCTCGGCGTTTCCAGGCTTCCGACGCCATACTCCAGCACGGTCTTGGGCATGAACTGGGTCTGGCCGACTTCGCCATGCATCGAACCGGGCGTCGAACCCGAAAAGACGCCGCGGTCGATCAGTTTCAGCGCCGCATACAGCTGGTCGGTGAAAAATTCGGAACGGCGGCAATCATAGGAGAGCGTGGCGATCGACGACAACATGTTCTGGTTGCCATGCTCGGCGCCAAAGCCGGTCTCCATGCCCCAAATTGCGATCAGCGGTCCCGGCGGAACGCCGTAACGCGCCTGGATGGAAGCGAAAAGCGCCGCATTGGACTGTTTGAGCCCGCGTCCGCGCGATGCGATGGCCGCGCCGCCGCGCTTGTGCATGAATTGATCGAGGGACAAGTGAAAGCTATGCTGACCCCGGTCGGCGCCTATGGTCGCATTCGCATAATGGGTCGCCATCAGGGCTGAAATGGCCGTAGAACCGACGCCACGCCCCTTGGCCTCGGCGGCGAACTCCTGCTTCCAGGTCTCGAAACCGGCCGAAGTATTGCCGCACTGGGCCGCGCTCGCTTTACCGCCCGTCCATGCCAGCGCCGCCAAGGCCAATGCCGCGACTGTCCTGATATGCTCGCTTTTCATGCTTTCTCCTCTGTTTTATCCGCCCGGGACGAAGCGCCGGTTCGCAGCTATTACAAAACTAGGCGTGATCGTCGGCCGCGCGCCTCTCAAGATCAAGGCCTAACATCGCAGGATGCAGGTTTGACGACCATGATTTCCGCGAATTTCGATCGGCGGAGCCTTCACCGGGGCAGGAAACAGGTCTGGGCGCCCTCAGTCCAAAATCACGAAGCGCATGAAATACATTTCGTCGCAGTCGGAAGCGCCTTGAGGCGTTTGGCCGGAATGATCGCGCCGCATTCGGAGCAAGAGCCGTAGGAGCCTTCCGCAATCCGTTTGAGCGTCAATTCGATCTGCTGGATTTCCTGGAGCTGGGATTTCTCGATGCCTTCGAGTGCGTCCTGATTTTCGAGATCGGTCGCCTGCTCTTCGTTGCGAGCCGACAGCGGCTTGCGCAATTCGTTGTCGATCTCCGCGACGTGACCCGTCAGTTCGCCTAGGCGGGCATTCAGCGCCTGGACGATTTCCTCGTATTTGTTTTTCATTTCAGGCACCTCAAAGAGCTTCTTGTCGCGCGCGACTCAAGCATTGGATTATGCGCCATCGCCGTCAGGGTGTAGCAAAAAATCGACCGCCGCCAACATTATCCGAGAGGATAATCCCCCGGCAAACCGGTCGATCTGGAGATGGCGGCAGAACGGAGGCGGCGGCGTTGTCTTGCAAATGAAATTGATTTGATTGTCGCCCATGATCGTATTTAGCTCGAAGGACTGGCATGCACATCGCGCCCGTCGCAACGGCAGGCATCGCGTCGTGTCGTTCAAATGCGCCTTCGGCGGAATCGATCATCTGCGCGGAGGCGCGTTTTACGGGTTACGCAAACAACGAGGATGTCATCATGGACAACGTTGAGTTTGTGAAATCCCTCTATGCCGCATTCAAACGCGGCGACCTCGAAACCCTCTACGCCCATAGCGACCCGAATATCGAATGGGTTTCCAATTGCGACCCGCTGCTCATACCCTGGGGTGGCGAACGCAAAGGCACAAGTGGGATGATGTCGTATTTTGCTGAAGTCGCCGCCCACGTCGATTTCGAGATGTTTGAGCCTCAAGAATTCTTCACAGGCGACAACAGCGTCGCAGCTATCGTGCACGTCATTTCGCGAATGAAGCCCTCTGGCGGCCGTGTCGATGGCGAAAGCTTGCATCTGTTCAAGATCCGCAACGGCAAAGTAACGGCCTTCCGCGAATTCGCCAACACTCACGCGGTGGTTCAGGCCTATTGCGGCGGCGACATCCACTCGGCCGCGATGACCTCGGCCGAACAGGAGGCGCGGCTGCATCATTGAATTTCAGGGGGCGCGCCGCCCGCACCGGGGCCGAGAGATGACCCAAACAAAAAGCCCGGTGCAAAGGCTGGGCTTTTCAATTTTGCGCGACCACTGGCGAGGGCTGACGGATCAGCTTGATTTCTCGAATTAAATTGCTTGGATTGAAGGGCTTGCCAACAAGCGTCGTATTGGTGAAGCGTTCGGGCAGGTCATCGCGTCCATTTGACGTTACAAAAATGAACGGAACACCGCGACGGTTCAAAATTTCAGCGACGTTATCTACCCTGCCGCCGAGGATGTTCACGTCGAGAAGAGCGCCGTCCAACCTTTCCCGGCGGGCAAGAGCGATTGCGCCAGACAAGGTCGCCACCGGACCGACGACCTTGAACCCGTGGTCCTCAAGAATTTCGGCGATATAGAGGGCAATCATGGATTCGTCTTCGACCACTAATATTCGCGGCATTGTCCGCTCCTACGCTTTCGGAAGACCCGAGCGTCGACTTGACGGCCGGCAAGTTTTCGAACCCCGATCGGCGGTGTCAGGGAGCGCAAGTTGTATAAAAAAGCAATATGGAATAATCACTTAGGAACTTAAGCGCCGCAGTTGCCGCAACGCAATATCAATGTGCTGCGATCCAATCACATTCACGTGAACGGGTGTTCTATCAGGGGTCACCGGGCAGCGGCGGGCAAGCGGCGCTTGCCGAGCTTACCGACAATAAAAAGCCGGCGCTTTCGCGACCGGCAATTTTCGCATCATGTCGCAGGTTTTTCGATGGTGGGCGCTGTAGGTCTCGAACCTATGACCCGCTGATTAAGAGTCAGCTTGTATTCTTTATAAAACAATGACTTAGATCATGCGGTTTGCGATTTTGCCCCAAAAACGGCCATTATAGATCAATGGGTGACCGCAGGAGACGCGAGCGCGATGAGACCCGCGAAAAAAAGCGATGCGATACGGTTCTTCCTGTTCGTGATCCAGTCATTGGCAGTGCATGGGTCATGATCAAGGTTGCGCCGTCACAGCCGGCGGCGTCCATTCGCCTTCGAGTATCTCAGGTTTCGGCACGTAGAGGCGCATCGACATACGGAAATTTCCTTCCGGCGCCGGAAGCCAGTTTGCGATCTTGTCGGCTACAGGCGCGTCCTTCTGCACGTAGATCGTGAGCGAACCATCCGGTGCGCTCTTGAATCCCTCCGTGCGGTTGCCAATGGCGTTGCGGTTGAGCGGGTTTTCAACGAAGAAGTCGCATACATCGACACCGACCGCCCATCTCGCCAAACCGGGGACGTGGTTCGGAGAAAATTCGGCCATTGCAAAGCGGCCGCGTCGCATCGGTCTGACGGCGACGCGCGACGCCCAGTTGCTTCACTTGCCTCTGGCAAAGATAAACGAGATCGTCGCCAAGGATCCCGCGGCATGGAGGCTGTTTGCCCTCGTCACGAGCGGGCACATCGATATGGCTCTCGGGGCTTGCGATGACCTGATGCTTCGCGATCACGTCAAACGTTGCGTTGCGGTCCTTCTGCGCCTTGGGGGATGCCGATATATTTCCCCCGTGGCTTTGCCGCACACCGAGATCGATTTCAGTCAGGACGAAATCGCAACGCTCGCCAACGTCGCCAGGACGAAATTCGGCAGGGTCCTTCGAAATCTTGAAAAGGCTGGTCATACCGAGGAGCCCCTCTGCTGCAGATGTCGGCTTTGAGGCGAGTCCGGTGGATCGTCATTGCGACCGGGAATGTCCGTAGATGGCGCCAAGCCGGCGAAGAGCCGTCATTTCGAACGGCCGCTATTTCCGGTTCGGAGCTTCAGCGCCGCCCGGGCGTTGTGTAGCCTGACGCTATCCGCCGCCCGTCGCACGGGCGGCGAACGCGCTCGCCATCATCCCGAGAACATAGAGCGGAACGCCGAAGCCGCTATACCAGAGCGCGCGCTCGACGGGACTGGCGATGAACTTCGCCATCATTGCAATTTGCCCGAGCACCAAGGCGGCGACGATCGCCGCGAAATAGGGATGTCCCCAAAATATCAGCAATCCGATCACGACGACCTGGGAAATCGCCATGACCAGGCTCGCCGCCCAAGCCGCGCTTTTGGGTCCCAGCAGGACAGGGACAGAGTTTATCCCCATCTGCGAGTCGCCCTTGATCGACTTGAAGTCGTTCAGTGTCATGATGCCGTGCGCGCCCACGCTATAAAGAAACGCCAGCCAAAGGATCGGCGCCGGGGGCAAGCCGCCGCCGATCATCGCCGCGGCGCCCGTAATCCAGGCCAGACCTTCATAAGAGAAGCCGCAGGCTGCATTGCCGAGCCAACCGTTGCGCTTGAGGCGTAAAGGCGGTGCGCTGTAGGCCCAGGCGAGAGCAAGTCCGACCGCGGCGGAAATCAAGACCCAGAGCCCTAGCGTCGCCGCCACGAGCAGCGAAAGAACAGTCCAGATCATGGCCACGTACAAACCCCATCGGCCGGGGATGCGCCCGGACGGTATCGGCCGGCCCGGCTCATTTATGGCGTCGACTTCGCGGTCATGCCAATCATTTATCGCCTGGCTCATCGCGCAGACCAACGGGCCCGCAAGCACAATGCCGGTCAGGGCGATCCGCCAGTTGGCGAGGATGGGCTGACCGGAAGACACGACCCCGCATGCAAACGCCCACATCGGCGGAAACCACGTGATAGGCTTCAGGAGTTCCAGAATGGCGGACGGCTGAGGATAGGTTCGAATGGGAAAGCGCTTCTGCGATGGCGCGGATGACGGAAAATCGCTGTTGGTGGTCATGTTGGAACTTCCTATCCCGCCACGAGTGAGATCGCCCAGGCGAAAGCAATTGCATTCGCGATCGCCGCGACGAACGGGTGGTTGACCCGGACAAATGTCCAGCCACTGGAGAGGATTGGCGTTGGTGACCAAAGGTGTCAAGCATCGACGACACTGACATATAAGCTTACTGTCGTCTCTTGCGGCCCAATCGCCTCGCGGCGGGTTCTGGCCTCGCGTCGGTCATGGGGCTTACGGAAGCGCGCGTGGAAGTCTTTCTGACGACCATTTTCCAAGACTGTTTGGAGAACTCGATTTGTTCGATGATTTCGCCAATGTCTGGACGATTGCAGGTCTGGCTCGCGATATCCGTAAAAAACCGGTGCAGTTTCGCGTAGCTGGGCAGCGGATCGTCCTTTTTCGCGGAAGCGATGGCAGACTGGCGGCGCTGATTGACCGCTGCCCGCATCGCGGAGTGGCGCTTTCGCTCGGCAAAGTCGAGGATGGAAACCTTGTCTGCCCATTCCATGGATGGCGGTTCACCGTCGAGGGCAAAAATTGCCATGTGCCTTGGTCTCCTAATGCAAAGCGAGAGCAGTTGGGCGCGATCGCCATTCCGGTTCGCGAGGCAAAAGGCTTGATCTGGCTTTACACGGGCTTCGATCCGGCTGGCGAACCCGAGCCGCCCGATACGCTCGACGCGCCCGGGGTCGTCGTCAGCGCGCAGTCCATGCTCTGGAGCGTCCACTGGACGCGCGTCATGGAAAATATGCTCGACAAGCCGCACCTGGCTTTTGTTCATCGCAAGACGATCGGGCGCGGACTTCGGACGCTGGTCGGACAGGACATGGTCCTGAACTGGGAAGAAAGACTTTATGGCGCTCGCATCACCAGCAGCGTCGGCGGTCAGAATCGCGGCGGCGCGCTCGACTTCCGATTTCCGAACGCCATGGAGCTTTTCATCGATCCGCCGGGCCGGATCCTGCGCCTCCTGGCGGTTTGCATGCCTGAAGATTACAACACGACTCGCCTGACCATCTATACGATGCGAAATTTCGCCCGCCTGCGAATTCTCGACCCGGTCTTTCGCCGCATGAACCGTGCAATCGCGGAAGAAGACAGGGAGATCGTCGAGTCGTCTGATCCTCCAATCGTTCCGCCGCCCGAGTTGGAACGCTCGGTTGGAACGGACCTGCCCACGCTGTCATTCCGTCGAATATGGCGCAGTCGGTTGCGAGGATCTTCGGCTCATCAGCCCTGACCTTCGAGACCATCGCATTTTGCGGAGCGCTTGGGATGGGCGCAGTGTCAATAATTATCGAGCCGATGTCGCTGGCGGCATCTGCCGCGACCAGGCTCACGGCCATATCGCGAGGTCATCGACGAAACCGTTTGGCGGAGATTGTCAGCGTTAGCAATGAATATGGCTTCACTTCACCTTTTCCTCTTCTCGCGCCTTGCTGCTGAGGCGCCGGACGCGCTCCATGAAAGCCCAGGATGCGAGAATCGTAAGGGGGAGCGCCGCGGCCACCATCATGTCGGCGGTGATGCCTTTCGGCAGCCAGCCGGCATCCTTGAGGCCCTTGGCGAGATAGGTGGTCAGGCCAGAGAGATAATAGGCCAGCGCCGCGATAGAGATGCCCTGGACTATGCCTTGCAGGCGCATCTGCAAGCGTGCGCGGCGGTTCATATCTTCCAGCAAGTCGCGGTTTTGCTGTTCCAGTTCAAAGGTGATGCCGGTGCGCATGAGACCGATGGCGCGCTGCACTTGAGTGGACAGGCGCGCGAGCCGCATCTCCACAGCGTTGCAGGTCTCAATCGCGGGGTCGAGCCGGGCGCTGAAAAATCCGGAGACGGTGGTGTAGGAGCCTTCCTTTTCCTCACGGATGAGTTCGAGGCGGTTCTTGACGACGGCGTGGTAAGCGCGGCTGGCGCCGAAGCGGAACGCCGTGCGCGTCGAAAGCGCTTCGCTTGACGCCAGCAGATCGCTCAGGCGTTTCAGCAGGTCCTGGCTGGTTCGCGCTCCCTCGGTTTGGCTGAGCTCGTGGTTGATCTCCGCAATTTCACCCTCCATACGCGCCAGTTCAGGGCTGGCGCGTCGCGCGTCCGGGAGCCCGAGCAGCGCCATGGTGCGGTAAGTTTCGATATCGAGGAGCCGCTGGACGGCCCGGCCGGCTCGGAGCGCGTCGCCCCTATCCATTCTGATGAGCAGCCGCGTGAATTTATAGGGGCCGACGGCAAAATCGGTCATCATGTGCGCCGCAGCGTTAGATGCGCGGATGACGCACAGGCTTTCTTGCTTGAACAGCGGCGCGAGGGATTCGGCGGAAGGGCCGCCCCCGATGATCGCCAGATGCGTTGCCACCACAAGACGGCCCGGCGCCAGAAACGCGATCTCGCCTTCGCCGAGCGGATCGGGATGCGCAAAGGGGTCGGTTGCATCATCCTGCGAGGTGGACCAGGTATATGTTGTGAACTCGGTATGCTGCTCCCAGCGCAGCTCCCACTCGCCCAGCGCCAAGTGGCAAAATTTGGCATCCTCCGGGGGGCTTTCTGCTCCACTCGCTTCGCATAGCGCGAGAAGCGCCCGTCGGTCCTCGCGCACTTCGGCGTCATTGGTTGCAAAGGCAAAATGATAGACGCGCCGGGGCGCCTCAACCGGAAGGAAAGGGCGCGCGTGAAGTTCGGCAAGGATGGCGGAGCGAGCTTCGTGTTCTCTCATGCGCGCCTGGCCATTCGCAATGCCGTGCCTCCGTCCGGGCGCTGCATCATTTTTCTTCCTCTCATCCGCCGAAGGCGCCCGGTAGATACCGGCGCACGCGCCTCAGCAATTTTCATCCCCATTACGTTAATGCCGAATGGTAAAGAGTGTGAATGCGATTGCAAAGTTCACCCTTGATTCAGCAAGCCGCGCGGCGCCAACATTGTGTGCCTGACCGCGCTAAACGGCAGCTTTTGGTTGCCTCTGAAGTTCTATCAATCGACCCCGGTAAAGTCCGCAAGTTGCGCCACGCCGGTGAACAGCCGTCATTTCGAACGGCCGCTATCAGCGGTTGGGAGCTTCAGCGCCGCACGGGCATGTGGGAGTAGGGCAGACCGTGGTTCGATCCAACGACAGGCGCCGTGAAACAAAGGCCGTCTCGTTGATCAGAAGCGTCCTCTCAAACCATAAAAAGGATGGATCGACGCGCGCAAGCGCGACTTCGCAAGGTTCAACCCGGCGATGACCGCGGCCTTCGGCCGTCATGTCGCGTACGAGTTCTCTTTGACGTCAACTCAATTCCACCTTGCGTCATGCGGAATCGTTGACTCTCCTGCGATTGCCGGCAATGCCGAGACCAGCGAAGCCTGCCAGCATCAACGCCCAGGTCGAGGGCTCAGGCACACTTCGTCGATCTGCTTACCTCAAATTATTCACGGACGATCGAAGGCGGCCAGCAATGCGACCGCGACGACGGCGACCGGTCCGAGTCCTTGCGCAACATGGCCTCCGCCCGGCGCCCTCGGTCGTCAGGCGCCCTTCGCCAACACGCTCAGCACCGAGACCGCCGCGACCCGCGCACCGATCGGAATCGCGTCCAACTCGACAAAGAAGTCGGGGCTGTGATTGGCGTAGGGAAAAGACCGGCCGGCGGCGCGCGCCTTCAGGAACATCTCAAGCGGCGCGACACCGATCAGCGCGAAGCTGTAGGGAATCTTGCCGAGCGGCCTGAAGGCCTCCTGGAAGTCTTCCGATCCCATGACGGCGGGAAAATTCGCGATCACTTTGCCGGGGCCGAGCAACTTCGTCAGCGAAGGGTTCACGCGCTCGACGAGTTCGGCGTCGTTGATGAGCGGGCCTGCGCCGCCCTTCATCAGGCGCGTCGGCATCTCCTTTTCGTCGACGCCGGCGGCGATCGCGACGCCGCGGCTGATTTCGTCAATGCGCCGGATCATCTTGTTGCGCACCGCATCGTCGAACCAGCGCAGATTCAGTTTCAGGACCGCCGTCTCCGGAATCACGTTGTTGTCGCGTCCGGCCTCGATCGCGCCGACCGAAAGGACCGCTGATGCCTGTGGATCGAGATTGCGGCTGACGATGGTCTGATAGTTGACGACCGCCTGCGCGGCCATAACGACCGGGTCGATAGTCAATTCGGGCGTCGAGCCGTGACCGCCGACGCCCGTGAATGTTACGTCGAGTTGGTCGGCGCCGGCCATCCGGACGCCGGGGGAATTGGCGACGAAACCGACCGGGCCGGGAACCGCGTGCGAGCTGAATGCGTAATTTGGCTTGGGGAACCCGCGTTCCCAGAGCCCGTCCTTGACCATGCCCGCCGCGCCGAGCCCCACCTCTTCCGCGGGCTGCGCGTAGACGACCAGCGTTCCCGACCATTCACCCTTCAGGCCGACCATCGCCTTGGCGAGGCCGAGCATCCAGGTTACATGCGCGTCGTGACCGCAGGCGTGCATCACGTCGACTTCAGCGCCGTCGGGCATGCGCTGCGGTTTCGTGGCGGCCCAGGGCAGCCCGGTGGCCTCTCTCACCGCGTTGCAATCCATGTCGGCGCGGAACCAGGCGGTCGGGCCGGGGCCGTTCTTCAGGACAGCCACGACGCCAGTCTTGGCTATGCCTTCGGTGACTTGATAGCCGAGTTCGCGCAGGTTTTTGGCGGCAATGCCCGCGGTGCGGGTCTCGGTGAAGGCGAGTTCGGGATGCTGGTGCAGATCCTTGAAGATCTCGACGAGCCTGGCCGTATCGGCCTCGATGGCGGCATTGACCTTAGTGATCAGCGAGGCTGGCAGGCTCGCGGGAGAGGTCGTTGCGGTCTCAGCGCTCGCCGCAGAGCTGCCGGCGGCCAGCGC
>Ga0302187_10004284_pt1 | contig 11467 bp, 7 predicted proteins | sample II_Bog_E1_3_FD_202120 | JGI IMG/M metagenome (GOLD analysis project Ga0302187, IMG submission 202120) | Peat permafrost microbial communities from Stordalen Mire near Abisko, Sweden - II_Bog_E1_3 | ecosystem: Environmental > Terrestrial > Soil > Wetlands > Peat | place: Sweden: Abisko, Stordalen...
CAACGGTCTACGCCGTGGGCGTGGCGCTTGGCACCACCCTTGGAGCACCGGACACGGACGTCCACGTGGTGATGGGCATGGATACCCGGGAGAGCGGTCCGTGGATCGCCCGGACGCTGATGGCAGGACTTCATTCCGTGGGTGCAAAGGTAGAGTTTGCCGGTGTGATCACCACGCCCGCAGTCGCGTACCTCGCACGGAAGCATGGCTTCAGTGCGGGCGTGGTCATCTCCGCCTCGCATAATCCCTGGGAAGACAACGGCATCAAGATCTTTGGCGGCGACGGCTACAAGCTGCCCGATGAAGTCGAGATGGGCATCGAGGCCGAGATTGAGAAGGCTCTAGAGGGGCCAGGGGCCAGGGGCCAGGGCTCAGAGAGCGTGCTGCCCGAAGCAAACGAGGCGTTTCGGCGGGAGTACATCGAGTTTCTGCTCTCCACCGTGCCTGACATCTCGCTGGACAATCACAAGGTCGTCATCGACTGTGCCAACGGCGCAGCTTCAGCGATCGCGCCGCAGCTCTTCGCGGAGCTCGGCGGTACCGTCGAGGTAACGCATGCTTCGCCTGACGGTCGCAACATCAACCTCAAGTGCGGCGCGCTGCATCCGGAGATCGTCGCCACCGAGGTGAAGACGCACCACGCCTCGATGGGCTTCACCTTCGATGGCGATGCCGACCGCGCACTCTTTGCGGACGAGCATGGCAATGTCGTCAACGGCGATGCCGTGATGCTGGTCTGCGCACGCGATCTACAGCAGCGCGGCCTGCTTGCGAAGGACATCGTCGTGGCAACCACCATGTCCAACATGGGCCTCGAAGCGGCGTTCAAGCGCTCGGGCATCACCATGCTGCGCGCCCCGGTGGGCGACAAGTACGTGCTCGAGGAGATGCGCAAGTCCGGCGCTTCCCTGGGCGGCGAGCAATCCGGCCACATCCTCTTCCCTGCTCTCGCCACCACCGGCGATGGCCTGCTGACGGCGCTTGTCCTGCTGGACGTGGTGCACCGCTCGGGCAAGACGCTGGGCCAGCTAATCGCGGACCTCAAGAACTACCCGCAGGTCATCCTGAACGTGAAGGTGCGCGAAAAGAAGCCGCTCGACAGCATCCCGGCTGTCGTCGAGACGATCCGCGCAGCCGAGGTCGAACTGAAAGACACGGGCCGCGTCGTCATTCGCTACTCCGGCACAGAGGCCCTGGCCCGCGTGATGATCGAGGCCGAGAGCGAAGAAGCGATGCGCCGTCACGCTGAGGCTATCGCGGGCGCCATTCGAGCCGAGCTGGGCATCTAGCAAAAGGAAAACCCGGGTCCGAGATTCCGGCCCCGGGGCACCTGAACTGTGCAGCTGGGTTAGAGCCCGATGAGCGCCATCTCCAGCTTGCGCTCACTCATGGTTTCGGACCGCTCCTGCTGTAGCGCGACGACGTGCATCAACTCCGCCTGATCGCGAAGAGCGCTAATCTCCTTGCGCATCCGGCCGATCTTTTCCTCACGCATCATCTGGTCGGTAAGGTCCACGGCGATGCCGCCGAGCATCGTCAGGCCTTCGCCGGACGAGCAGGGGAACTTGTACACCTGCCACAGCGATGGGCTCCCATCCGACTCGCGGCTGCGCTCTTCCAGCACCTGGAGCCTGCCGCCACGGAGGACCGCGAGGTCATTCTCACGGTAGGCCTGCGCGTCTTCCGAAGGGAAGAGGTCGAAGTCGGTCTTGCCCAGCCAAGCCGTCATGGAGATGCCGAAGCGTTCGGCGAAGCGGCGGTTGTAATAGAGCATCCGGCCGTCCATGCTCTTCACAAAGCTGAGGAAGGGGCTCTCGTCCATGAAGGACTGGAAGCGCTGTTGTGCAGCGAGCAACTCGCGGTTCAGGCGATCCTGTTCGAGCAGCATCTCTTCCTGTTCGATCCGGCGCATGCGCAGCTCCATGCGCGCGTTCACCTGACGTGCCAGCACCTCCAGCGCCGTGCGCTGGGCGCCGGTAAGCCGCCGAGGCTGGCGGTCGATCACACAAAGCGAGCCCACATGCTCGCCGTTGGGTCCGCTGATGGGAATACCTGCGTAGAAACGGATATGCGGGTCCCCGATCACCAGCGGATTGCGCAGGAAGCGCCGGTCGGCGGTGGCATCCTCCACCACGAAGATCTCATCCTGCTGGATGGTGTGCGAGCAGAAGGCCGACTCGCGATCGCTCCCGTTCGAGTCCAGACCGACGACGGCTTTGAACCACTGCCTCCGCTCGTCGATCAGCGAGATCGCGCTGATGGGTACATCGCAGATGTTGGCGGCCAGCTCCACGAGCTCATCGAACTCAGGCTCCGGCGGCGTATCCAGCAAGCGCAGCCGCTCGAGCGCCTCCAGGCGGTCGGCCTCTTTGTGCGTCAGTGTTTGCTCCATCGGTCAGCACCTCCGGCGGACGCAGGGTCCGCGAATGTACTGAGCATAGGCAGTGATGCGACGTTTGTGAGGTTCCAACTCAGGTACGTATTGGCGAAGTGGATGCCCACCAGCAGGAACACTTCACGATCCTGAATCTTCTGGCTTAGTTCGCCGCAGAGCCGCTATGAGAAAACTCCCGGGCCTCGATGCTGCTCGCAGCAATCACCCTGTCCTTGCCAGCGTTCTTGGCCGCATACAGTGCAAGATCTGCCAGCCGCACCAGCTCCGCTGCCTGCTCGCGGGGTACCGTGATGGCGGCGGCTCCGACGCTGACCGTCACGGGGCGGTGACGCCATTCCGTGGCATGCACCCGGTCGATGATCCTGTGCGCCAGGTTCAGTGCCTTCTCCTCGTCGGTCTCCGGCATCAGGATGGCGAACTCCTCGCCGCCATAACGGGCCGCCAGATCGCTTTCCCGAACGGTACCGTGCAGTACCCGGGCGAACTGGCGCAGCACCTCGTCGCCATCATCGTGGCCGAAGGTATCGTTGCGCTGCTTGAAGTTGTCGAGATCGAACATCAGCATGGCGAGCGGCCGCTGGTTGCGGCGACGCTGGGCGATCTCCCACGCGAGGCGCTCATCCAGTGAGCGACGATTCGCAAGGCCGGTCAGGCCGTCCGTCGACGCCAGCTGCTCGAGCTTGCGGTTTGCCTGCTTGAGCTCCGCGAGTGTACGTTCCAGCTCCAGCCGTTGCACGCGCAGCTCAATGCGGGCGTTTACCTGCTGCGCGAGACTCCTCAGCCCTTTCGCCTGTGCGTCGCTCAAGGTCCGGGGATGGGGAGCGAAGACGCACAACGTGCCCAGTGCATACCCTTCGGGATTGCGCAACGGCACCCCAGCGTAGAAACGGATGCCACCTTCACCGGTGACCAGCGGATTATTTCGGAAGCGCTCGTCGGCGGTCGCATCCTCCACCAGCATCATCTCTTCCTGGCGAATGGCATAGTCGCAGAACGCGATCTCGCGCGGATCTTCGCGGTGATTCAGCCCGACAGCCGCCTTAAAGAACTGCCGCGTCTCGTCGATCAGGCAGACGACCCCGACCGCCGTTCCGCAGAGCGCCGCGGCCGTTGCGGCAAATTCGTCGAACTCCGGCTCCCGCGGACTATCCAGAAGTCCCGTTCGATGTAACGCTGCCAGCCTCCTGGCTTCGTGATTCTGTTCAGCAATCAAGCTCGCTCTCCCGGTTGATATAGCGCGAAATGACCCAGGGAACTCGACCGAAGCAAGGGCACATGCGCTATTTCACCACAGCTCGCTCGAAAGGCGGTGCCGAGAGAGGCTCGACCCTGTACTTCAGTCAGTACTCCCGTAACGTGTTACTAAACGCTGTGTTTTGCAGTACTAAAAGGTGCGCTGGAGTTTTGAAGCTGGACCGTACACTGGCGTCAATTCAACCGACCTATGCCCATCGTCCAGCTCGATCAAATTCGCAAACAGTACGGAACGAAGGTTGCCGTGGAGGGATTGTCCCTCAACATTGAGCCCGGCTCAATGTTCGGCCTGCTGGGGCCAAACGGCTCAGGCAAGACTTCGACCATCCGCATGATGATCGGTATGACCGTGCCCGACTCCGGTGGAGTCTCGCTCTTCGGCCAGCCCTTCTCCCGCCAGCACCTTGCCCGCGTCGGCTTTCTTCCGGAAGAGCGCGGCCTGTACAAGAAGATGAAGGTGCTGGACCAGCTGGTCTTCCTCGGACGGCTGCACGGGCTGGACGCCGCCACAGCAAAGTCACGCTCCGTGGCCTGGTGCGAACGGCTGCAGATCGCGGACACGCTGCAGAAGAAGACCGAGGAGCTCTCCAAGGGCATGCAGCAGAAGATCCAGTTCATTGCAGCACTGCTGCATGATCCGGACCTCATCATCATGGATGAGCCCTTCAGCGGTCTCGACCCGGTGAATGCTCAGCTGCTGATGGATGTCCTCATCGACCAGCGCACGCAGGGCAAGGCGATCCTCTTCTCGACGCACCGCATGGACCAGGTCGAGCGCTTTTGTGACTCCATCGCGTTGCTCTCGCGCGGCAAGCTTCTGCTCTCCGGCTCCATGCGCGAGATCAAGAGCATGTATCCGCGCAACCGCGTCGAGATGATCTTCACCGGTGACGAGAGCTTCCTTGATCATCCTTCCGTGGAGAGCTACCGACTCTACGAGGATGGCGCCGAGCTGAAGCTGCATGAAGGAAAAGAGTCGCGCTGCGTCCTCCGTCATGCCCTCGAGCACGGCACCGACATCGTGCGCTTCGAGGTGATGGAACCCACGCTTGAAGAGATCTTCATCGAGCACGTGAAAGCCAGCTTCGGCGATGCCGACAACGGAGGTGCCGTCGATGCATAACATCCTTCTCATTGCACGCCGCGAGTACTTCGAGCGGGTCCGCACCAAGGGCTTCCTGCTCGCCACCGTCCTTATTCCGCTGGTGATGGGCACGCTCATCTTTGGCAGCATGATGCTGATGGCAACCTCCAAGACGCAGTCGCACGTAGCCATCGTCACCTCGAACCAGAGCTTCGGCACGGAGATGAAGCAGCAGCTCGAAGGCGGCCAGCAGGCGCAGATGAAGGTCGACCTGTTTGCGCCTTCCGATGCGATCCGCACCCAGCTCAACGCGCAGCTTCACGCCAAGGACTCCACGCTGGCAGGCTTTCTCTGGGTCACACCGGGGACGACACCCGAAGCCCGTCCCGACGTCGCCTACAGCGCTCGCTCGGCGGGTGACATCGCCACCGCCAATGCGCTGCAGGATGCTCTGCGTGCCGTGTTGATGCGCGAACGGCTCACCGCGCATGGCCTCACCACCGGCGACATCGATCAGCTCACCGCTCCGGTGAAGATCGACACCAGCGCCAGCGGTGACTCCGGCGCTGCGTTCCTCGCGGCGTACATGCTCTTCTTCCTGATGTACATGGTCATCATGCTCTACGGCATGAACACGGCGCGCTCGATCATCGACGAAAAGACCAGCCGCATCTTCGAGGTGCTGCTCGCCACCATCCAGCCGGAACAACTGCTCGCCGGAAAGATTCTCGGCGTGGGCGCAGTGGGACTCACGCAGATCAGCGTATGGATGCTGGCGGCGTTCGCCTTCGCTGGCTCGGGACTGTCACCCGCGCTTGCATCGCACGGCCATCCGCTCATCACGCTCTCTCAGATCGGCTTCTTCATCCTGTACTTCCTCTTCGGGTTCCTGATCTACTCTTCCATCGCTGCGGCGCTGGGAGCGATGACGAACAGCGAGCAGGAGTTGCAACAGCTCAACATGTTCCTGGTCATCCCACTCGTGTTCTGCATGGTAATGATCTTCCCGATCATGCGTGCACCGGACTCGACCCTCGCTCGCGTTGCGTCGCTGATCCCGTTCTGCAGCCCGCTGCTGATGAACTTCCGCATCTCGCTCACGCATGTACCCGCATGGGAGATCTGGCTGTCCATCGGGCTGATGACCGCAACCATCGCCGCGATTCTCTCCTTCAGCGCGCGGGTCTATCGCGTCGGCATCCTGATGTACGGCAAGAAGCCCACGTTGCCGGAGATCGTGCGCTGGATGCGCTACAGCTAGAACCGTTCCTTATCCCAAAGATGTCTCGCACCGTCCTTCCACCTCTATAGGTGCCCCATCTCTCGCAAGAGAGGTGGGGTTCTTGTTTGGTGCGAGCCACGTGCGAACGCAAGTAAACTGCGCGCACGCGGGTAAACTGGAAGACGTGCAACGCTTCACCCTCAAGCAGAAGATCATCCTCGCGACCGTGCCCGCACTCGCGGCGGGACTCATCCGTCTGCTGGGAATGACCTGGCGCTATCGCGACGTGAATGACACCGGTGCGAACGGCAACACCGTGCCCATCGGCATCACCATTCCGGGGCCGGTGGTCTTTGCCTTTTGGCATCGCACGCTGCTCACCTGCGCGCATCGGTTCAAGAACAAGGGCATTGCCATCCTCATCTCGCCATCCTTCGACGGCGAGTTGATCGCGCGTACCGTCGAGCATCTCGGCTTCCATCCGCAGCGTGGATCGAGCTCTCGCGGAGGTGCCTCCGGTCTTCGCGCAATGGCACAGGCCTACGGGGAAGGCCATCGCTGCGCCTTCACTGCGGACGGTCCGCGCGGGCCCAACATGGTCTGCAAGCCGGGTCCGGTGCAGCTCGCCCAACTTTCTGGAGCGACTTGGATCGGCGCGTTCCACGCTCAGCCCGACAAGCGATGGGAGATGCGGAGCTGGGACCGATTCATGATCCCCAAGCCCTTCGCGACGATTACCTTTAGCTGGCCCACCCACGTCACGGTCGACGAAGCTGCACCCGAAGCTACACTCGCAGCGGTGCAAGCGGCGCTGGACCAGGCGGTTGTAATGTCTTCACCACGGTTATAAGTCCGACCCTGCTCTTCACTACTCACTATTCACTGATCTCTACTCACTGCCTCTCATGCTTGTCACCGACTTCCACTTCGACCTCCCCGAAGAGCTCATCGCGCAACAGCCGCCTGCGGTGCGCGGATCGAGCCGCATGCTCGCGGTCGATCGCGCAACAGGAGCGCTCGCAGACCGCCAGTTCACGGATCTTCCATCTCTGCTGAAGCCAGGCGACCTGCTGGTGATGAACGATTCGCGGGTGCTGCCTGCAAGGCTGTTCGCCACGCGTGCGGGCCTCACCACGCAGCACAACTCACCGGCACCCAGCGGCCACATCGAGGTGCTGCTCGTCGAGCACCTGCCCAGCGCAGAAGGTCACAACGAGTGGCGCGCTCTTGTGAAGCCTGCGAAGAAGGTGCAGCCCAGCGAGACGCTGCACTTCGACGAAGCATTGAGTGGCCTGGTGATCGCTGCTGGTGAATTTGGCGAACGCACGGTGCGCTTCAACCTCGAGGGCGCAGCGTTCTACGAGGCTCTCGACCGCATTGGGCATCTGCCGCTGCCGCCGTACATCCATCGCGACAAGGCCGCGCCGAACACCAGCGAAGACCGCGAGCGCTATCAGACTGTCTATGCACGGGAGCGTGGCTCCGCTGCCGCACCCACGGCGGGGCTGCATTTCACGCCCGAGGTACTCGATGCATTGCGTGCGCGTGGAGTCGAGCTTGCGACCATCACGCTGCACGTGGGCCTCGGCACGTTCCAGCCGGTACGTGTCGACCACACCGAAGATATTCGCCTCCACGCCGAGCCGTACACGTTGTCCGCAGAGACAGCCAACGCGATCAACAAGGCAAAGCGAGAGGGCCGTCGCATGATTGCCGTCGGAACAACAACGACGCGCACGCTAGAACACATTGCCCGGACGACAGCCACAGGAGAAGAGATCGTGCCCCACTCAGGCAGCACCAGCCTCTTCCTCTCGCCCAGCCTCAACGGTCGCTTCCTGCTGGTCGGTGGCTTGCTGACGAACTTCCACCTGCCGCAGTCCACGCTGCTGATGCTCGTCAGCGCGTTCCTCGGAGACGCACATCGCGAGGAATCCGACTGGGGACGGCAGACAGCCCTCCGGGCCTACGCGCACGCGGTCGCCGAACGGTATCGCTTCTTCAGCTACGGCGACTGCATGCTCGTGCTTTAGCTACTTCGAGGGCATGGTCATGGGCACGCGCGTGGAGTGAAGGAACGCCAGCTTCCACACACCATTCCGCTTCACCAACGCCGCAGACTCGAGCCAGGTCGTGGGTGTCGGCGCTTCCTTCGGGCCCATCGTGATGGAGCCGACGTTGGTGTAGGTGAGCCAGGCCTGGTCTCCAGCGATATGCACATCCGGCTTGGTCACATTCCACACGAACTTGATGCCCTTCGAGTGGTAGTCCATGATGCTCCCCATCAGTTCCTCGGCCCGATAGTTCTTGCCTCCATCGAAGGCATAAAACCCTGGTGCGATCAGCTCGTGGAATTTCATGAGATCGTCCGTCGCCGCCGCGCGGTACATTGCGCGAATCACATTCACGGCAGCGTTCTGATCTGCGGACATCGCAACGATGCGCGGAAAAGGCGCAGGCATCTGCGCTCCGCTCTGCAAACTCGGCAGAGCCAACGAAACAGCCACCAGACCCGACATCATCCAACGAATACGCATAGTCCTCTCCTGCAAAACCTTGTTTGCACAGGTTAGCAAGCAAGTTCGCCAAGCGGCTGTGACGGGCCGTACCATCGAAGGGACTATGTCCAGCGCGATCGACAACCAGAACCGCAGCTCCGCCGGCCAGCCCGGCAAGAAGCCCCCCGTCTACCTGCTCGATACGATGGCCTTCATCTTTCGCGCCTATCACGCGATGGCGCGCGCGCGCCCCATGACGACGCGTACCGGCGTGCCCACTGCGGCGACCTACGTCTTCGTGAACATGCTGAACAAGCTCCGCAAGGACTTCCAGCCCGAATACCTCGCCGCGGTCTATGACGTGGGTGCGCCCCTGCATCGCAGCGAGCTCGCTGACCAGTTGAAGGACGTCAAGAAGTTCAACATGAAGACGCAGCAGTTCGAGTCGGTGGACTACGCCGGCTACAAAGCCAACCGCGCGGAGACGCCGCCCGATCTGATCCAGCAGCAGCCTTACATCCGGCGCGCGCTGGAGGCCTTCCGCATCCCCATCGTCTACTACGAGGGGTTCGAGGCCGACGACGTGATCGGCACACTGAGCTGCAGGCTTGCAGAGCTCGGCCACGAGGTCTTCGTCGTCTCCCCGGACAAGGACATGATGCAGCTCGTCAATGACCGCGTGCGCATCCTGAATCCGACCAAGGACAATCTCATGCTCGACGCGGCGGGCGTGGAGTCGGTGCTCGGCGTGCCGCCTGCCAAGGTCATCGACGTGATGGCACTGCGTGGCGACTCGATCGACAACATCCCCGGCGCTCCAGGAATTGGCGACAAGGGCTCCGTCGAGCTCATCCAGCAATTCGGCACGGTGGAGGCCGCGATGGATGCGGCCGTGGCGACACCCGAAGCCATCAAGCGCAAGACCTATCGGGAGTCGCTGGCGAACAACCGCGACAACATCCTGCTCTCCAAGGAACTCGTCACCATCCACACGACGGTACCGATCGATGTTGACCTCGAAGCCATGCGGACCAAGCCGGTGGACAATGCTGCCTGCCGCGCGCTGTTCACCGAGCTCGAGTTCACCACGATGCTCAAAGAACTCGCGCCGGACCTACAGGCCGTGGTGACAACCTACAACCTGACGCCGAAGGGAGATGAGATTGCAGCGGTGATCGAAGCGGCTCGCGCTGCAGCCGGGAGTTTCGGTAGGATGCTGCCGTCGCCGGTAGGACTCTCGATCGCCATCGCAGCAACGGCGCAGACCATCGCCGAAGAGGTGAGCGAGGACGAGGCTGTCATCGAAGAGGCCGAGCCTGCTCCGCCGGAGACGATGTCGCTCTTCGGTGAGCCTTCCCCATCAGTTGCCGAGATTGCAGCGAGTGTGGCTGCGGCGACGAAGACTGCGGACGTCGGCTGTGCTCTTGGCTTCGCTGCTGATTCAGAGCATGCGTTGCTGGTGGGGATTGACGCTCCGGGCGTGCGCGCAGCGCTTGAGGATGCCACGCTGCCCAAGCTCGTGCACGATCTCAAGGCCGTGCTGCGCGCGCTCGAACCACACAACGTGACGCTGCGCGGGCACATCACCGACGTGATGCTTGAAAGCTACCTGCTTAACCCGACGCATACGTCCCATACGCTCTCTGACATCGCTGCCCGCTCGACTTCGCGAGCGCTCACGCATCAACCGAGCAAGTCGAATCCTGCTGACCCGAATCATCTCCCGGAAGCTGCCTCAGCGATCAGCAAGCTGGCCGAGATCCTCACCGCGCAGATGCTCGAGGAGCACGTTGCGCATGAGATTCCGAAGGACGATCCGGCGCTGGGTGGAGCGGTAACACCGGAGATGCTGTTTGGGGTTGGGGGCAGGGTCCAGGGTTCAGGGCCCAGGGCTCAGAAGGCGGAAACCGCAGTTGCGATGGCCGAGTCTTCTGGCCCCTTGCGCCTAAACCCTGGCCCCTTATCGGAAAGCAGCACGCTCCCGGATGTGTACGAAGATCTCGACCTGCCGCTCGTTCCAGTGCTGTTGCGGATGGAGCAGGTCGGCGTGCGCGTCGATGGAGCGCTGTTGCGCGAGCAGTCGTCACGGCTTGCAGTCCAGATAGATGATCTTGCGGAGCGGATCTATGCCGCATCGGGGCATCGCTTCAACATCAACTCGCCGAAGCAGCTAGGCGATGTGCTGTTCAACAAGATGGACCTGCCCAAGCCGATGAAGCATGGCAAAGGTAAGGTGGTATCGACCGCGCAGGATGTTCTTGAAGAGCTAGCCCAGGCGCATCCGATCGCAGCGGAGGTCATTGAACATCGGCAGCTGCAGAAGCTCAAGGGCACGTACCTCGACGCGCTGCCGCAGTTGGCCGATGCGGAGGGACGCATCCACTCCACGTTTAACCAGGTGGGCACAGCGACGGGTCGGCTCTCGTCGACGAATCCGAACCTGCAGAACATCCCGGTGCGAACGGCGATTGGGCGCGAGATTCGGGCGGCCTTCATCGCGGCTCCAGGCAACAAGCTGATGAGCGCGGATTACTCGCAGATTGAGCTGCGGTTGATGGCGCACTTCTCCGGCGACCCGCTGCTGGTGGATGCGTATCGCACGGGGAAGGATATCCATACGTTGACGGCGGCGGAGGTCTTCGGTGTCGATCCCGAGACGATGGACAAGGAGACACGCACGCGCGCCAAGGCAGTGAACTTCGGGATCGTTTACGGCATCTCGCCGTTCGGGCTTTCGCAGCAGCTGGGCATCGAGCAATCGGTCGCGAAGGAGTACATCGCTCGCTACTTCGAGCGCTACCAGGGCGTGGCGGCGTTCATCGAGCGCACGCTGGAGCAGGTGCGCAAGACGCAGATCGTGAAGACTGCGTTTGGACGTATCCGGCCGATTCCGGACATCCAGTCGCGCAACCCGAATCAGCGTGGGTTTGCGGAGCGGACGGCAATCAATACGCCGCTGCAGGGCACTGCCGCCGACTTGATCAAGATCGCGATGCTGCGGATTGATTTTGCGA
>Ga0302187_10004297_pt1 | contig 11435 bp, 4 predicted proteins | sample II_Bog_E1_3_FD_202120 | JGI IMG/M metagenome (GOLD analysis project Ga0302187, IMG submission 202120) | Peat permafrost microbial communities from Stordalen Mire near Abisko, Sweden - II_Bog_E1_3 | ecosystem: Environmental > Terrestrial > Soil > Wetlands > Peat | place: Sweden: Abisko, Stordalen...
GTCCCAGGTAAGATACGACGTCGCGCAGCTCGATGCGCCCGTCCTGCTCGACCCCGGTATGACGGCCAACGTCGTCACCGCTACGTGCAGGGTATGGCGCGGCCCGGCGAACACAGGCACAACCTGGTCCACGGGTAACGCGCTATCGCGGGCCTTCGATGGCGGCACGACGCCGTGCACCTCGACGAGCGCGCTGGTGCGGTCGATTGCGGCCGGTGGGCCGGTCGTCAGCTCCGGCAACACACAATGGGCTGGGTCGACGGTGATCTACGCGGGCATGAGCGGGACCCTCGATGGCGGCCAGAACCTCGGTGGCCATGTCTTCGTGACCACCGCTGCCAACACCTCCTCCAGCTCCACCGCGTGGATCGATCTCAAAGCCTCCCCGGTGACGAACGATCCTTCCGGCTTCAACCCCGCAGGCTTCGACGTCTCCGCCCTCGCCGTGGATCCGCACGATGCCACAGGAGCTACTGTCTACGCGACCATCCTCGGCTTCGGCGAGCCGCACCTCTACCGCTCCACCGACTTCGGAGCGAACTGGACCAATGTCTCCGCCGACCTGCCCGATGCCCCGGCAAACGCCGTCGTCGTCGATCCCAACGATACGAACACCGTGTACGTGGCGCTCGATACGGGAGTCTACGTCACGACCGCTGTGGCCACCTGTGCGACCACCAACTGCTGGAGCCCGCTGGGGACCGGCCTTCCGAACTCCCCTGTAACCTCGCTTGTCGCCGGAACGAGCCTCCCAACGGGTGACGGCCGCGTGGGCCTGCTACGCGCTGGCACCTATGGTCGCGGCATCTGGAGCACGCCGCTGCTCACCTCTGCTACGCCGGTGGCGGCTGCCATCACGGTGTCGCCACAGAGCCTCGTCTTCGCAGCCACCGCAGTGAACGCCACCTCGGCCCCGCAGACGGTGACCGTCACCTCCAGCGGCAACATCGCGGTCACGATCGGCACGCCACAGATCAACGGAAACTTCGCCATCACTGCCGACACCTGCAGCGGGCAGACGCTCGCCTCTGGAACCAGCTGCACGGTGGGCGTGGCTTTCGTACCGGTGGTGCTAGGGCCAGCAACGGGGACGCTCTCGATCCCGTCCACCGGCGGCACGGCGGTCGCTGTGGCTCTGAGCGGAAACGGTGCCCATCCCGCCACGGACACGCTCTCGTCCTCCTCGCTCACCTTTGCCGCGCAGCCGGTGAACACGCCGAGTGCAGCGCAGACGGTCACGCTCACCAACTCCGGCGACGTTGCTCTGGCCATCTCCAGCATCGCTTCGTCGAACCCGCAGTTTGTCGAGAGCGACAACTGCGGGTCCTCCCTGGCGGCACAGAGTACCTGCACCCTGAGCGTCATCTTTACTCCAACGGCGAGTGGGGTGGTGACTGGCAGCCTGAGCGTGCAGGACGCCATGCAGACCCAGACCATCAGCCTCAGCGGCACGGGCTTCGTGGCCGCAACGGACACGCTCTCGCCCACGTCGCTTGCCTTTGGGTCGCAAAAGCTGGGCACGAGCAGCCCGGCGCAGACTGTTACGCTGACGAACTCCGGCGACGTTGCGCTAAGCCTCACCAGCATTGCGTCGTCGAGCAGTGAGTTTGCGCAATCCAACAACTGCGGCACTTCGCTCGCGGCGCATAGCTCGTGTGCGATCAGCCTCCTCTTCACGCCCACGGTGAGCGGCACACGCACTGCCTCGCTGATCGTCGTTGATGGCATCCAGACGCAGACCGTGACACTTACCGGCGTTGGCTATGCATCAGCCACGGACGCGCTCGCGCCCATGTCGCTGACGTTCTCGTCGCAGGCGGTGAACACAACCAGCGCGGCGCAGGCTGTGACGCTGACCAACTCCGGGGATGTGCCGCTCGCGATCACCAGCATCACGGCTTCGCCCGCTGTTTTTGCGTTGAGCAACGGCTGCGGGATCTCGCTGGCCGCGCACAGCTCCTGCACCCTGAGCGTCACCTTCACCCCGGCGAGCAATGGCGTAGTGGGCGGATCGCTGACGGTGACCGATACGCTGCAGACGCAATCGGTGGCTCTGAGTGGCACCGGCTATGTGCCCGCCACCGCCACACTCTCCACGAACAGCATCACCTTCGCCTCGCAACAGGTGGGCACCACGAGCTCACCGCGCAACATCACGCTCACGAACTCCGGCGACGTGCCGCTCGCGATCACCGGCATCACATCCTCCAGCATCGACTTCCCCGAGTCGAACACCTGCAGTAGCGCGCTTGCGGCGCGAAGCTCCTGCACGATCACCGTTAGCTTTTCCCCATCCACCCCAGGGCTTCGCACAGGCAGTGTGACGCTTATCGACGCCAATGGCACGCAGAGCATCGCGCTGACGGGGCAGGGCCTCTCGGCGCCGGGCGTCACGCTCACTCCCGCGAATCTTAACTTCGGCACGGTACTCATCGGTACCACCGGCGCTGCTCAGACCCTTCTGCTGACCAATAATGGCGGTACAGATCTGAACATTGCCTCGGCCCTCGTCAGCGCAAGCTTCACCATCGCCTCCACGACCTGTGGCGCGACTCTGACCGCCGGTGCAACCTGCACCTACAGCCTCACCTTCACGCCGCCGGCCAGCGGTGCCTACACTGGCAGCTTCACGCTCACGGACAACGCGGCCTCTTCGCCCCAGGTGGTGCTGCTGGCTGGCACCGGCACCACGCCCGCCTCGCTCACGTTCTCCGCTGCTTCGCTCAGCTTTCCCTCGACTGCGACCGGCAGCACCAGCGCTCCGCAGACGTTGACGCTGAGCAACACAGGCGGTCTCCCTGTCACACTCTCGGGCATCAACGTGAGCGCGAATTTTTCTATCAGTTCCAACACGTGCGGCAGCAATTTGGCCGCCGGTGCAGCGTGTGTTGTCGGCGTTATCTTCACCCCAACGATATCGGGCACCATCACCGGCACGCTGACTGTGAGCAACAGCGCGTCACCGGCGTTGCAAACTGTCGCGCTCAGCGGTACAGGGCTGGCCCCTGCAAGCGGCACGCTCGCGCCGACAACGCTGACCTTCGCGGCGCAGGTGGCAGGCATCACCAGTGCTCCGCAAACCGTGACGCTGACCAACTCCGGCGACCTCGCGCTGAGCCTTTCGGGTCTCTCCTCTTCGAGCCCCAGCTTCGTCGTTGCAGATGGCTGCGGCGCTTCGCTGGCCGCGCACAGTACCTGCCTCTATAGCGTCACCTTCAGCTCCGCGAGCACGGGCACGTCGACCGGCGTGCTGAGTGTGACCGCCGCGGGCCGCGCTCTGACGGTATCGCTCACCGGCACGACCTTCACCGCCGCGACCGATACGCTTTCCACGACTTCCCTGAGCTTTGCCGCACAGGCCGCCGGCAGCACGAGCAGCCCGCAGGCGGTCGTCCTGACCAATAACGGCGACGTCGCCTTGAGCATCACAAGCATCACCACCTCGAGTGCGGAGTTCGGTGCCACGGGCACCTGCGGTGCTTCGCTTGCCGCACACAGTGCCTGCACGATCAACGCCACCTTTACGCCGTCCACGGCGGGCACGCGCAGTGGGAGCCTCGTGATTACCGATGCTCTGCACGCCGAGACCGTAAGCCTCACCGGTGCGGGCTACCTGGCCGCGACCGACACACTCTCGGCTACCTCGCTCAGCTTCGCGAGCCAGCAAGTGAACACGACGAGCGCGGCGCAGACCCTCACCCTGACGAACTCGGGCGATGTCGCTCTCACCATCAGCAGCCTCATCAGCTCCAGCACGGAGTTCGCCGTCGCCAGCACCTGTGGCGTGTCGCTGGCGGCCCACGCCAACTGCGCGCTGACTGTGACCTTCACACCCTCGGCGGCGGGCAGTCGCAGTGGCAACGTCACGCTGGTCGACAGTGCTCACACGCAGACGATTGCGCTGACCGGAACCGCGACTTCACCGCCCAGCCTTGTGCTCTCGCCCACCGCACTCGGCTTTCCCGCAACGATCGTGAATCAAACCAGCGCGACGGAGATCATCACTCTTTCGAACACGGGCGGCGGAGCGACCACCCCGCAATCGCCAGCGATCACAGGCGACTTCGCGATCACCAACAACACGTGCACAGGCTCGCTGCAACCGAACACAGGCTGCTCGATCGCAATCACCTTTACGCCCACGGCGACGGGTACGCGCAGTGGCACAATCAGCATCGGCAGCAGCGCTGGCGCGCAGACCGCTACGTTGACTGGAACGGGCAACGCCCCCGCTACGGACACGCTGACGCCGCTTGCTTTGACCTTCGCGCTACAGTCTGTGGGAACCACCAGCGCAGGCCAGCAGGTGACGTTGACCAACACAGGCGACGTGCCGCTGACGCTGATCAGCGCCTCCACCTCGACGGCGGAGTTCGGTGCCGTGAATGCCTGCGGCACCTCGCTGGCGGCACATGCCACCTGCGCCATCGTTGTCACCTTCACTCCCACGGCGACGGGAACACGCACCGGCACGCTGACCGTCAGCGACGCCTTCCGCTCACAAACTGTAGTGCTCAACGGTACCGGAAACGCGGCGGCAGGCGTTTCACTCAGTCCGGCCTCTTTGAGTTTCGCTGCCACTGGTGTTGGGCTTATCTCGGTCGCCCAGGCAGCCACGTTGACCAACAACGGAGGTTCACCCCTCAACATCACCAGCGTAGCCGTGAGCGCAGGCTTCGCCATCTCGGCCAACAGTTGTGGTGCGGTCCTTGCTGTAGGAGCAAGCTGTTCGCTGCAGATCGTATCCGTACCTGGAACCGCAGGGCCCTATGCAGGTTCTCTCACACTGGTCACCAACGCCACACCTTCGACGCAGACGGTTTCGCTTGTCGGCACAGGCGTGGACTTCACGCTAATCGCTGCTGGAGCCACCTCGCAGACCGTAAGCAGTGGAGGTACGGCCACCTACCCCTTGCAGCTTTCTTCCTTGAACTCACTGAGCGGCGCTGTTGCACTCACCTGCGCCGGCGCACCGGCCGACTCGCACTGCATCGTGACACCTTCAACCGGCGCATTGGGGAGCACACAGAGCATCGCCGTTACCGTCACCACGGGCGTCGCCGCGCTGGACCCCGCTCCTGTGATGCCCTGGATGCGATTGACGCGCCGAGGCGTTCCCGTAGTGCTCGCGCTAGGCATGCCGTTCCTGTGGCCAGGACGTCGCCGACGCAGATTTTCAGTTCTCTCCCTGGCGATGCTGCTGTCGCTGGCGTGCGCAGGAACCATCGGTTGCGGCGCGGGACGCGCGCTGCCTCCAGGGGCCACCACCGTGAATCCCTATCAGACCCCGAACGGCACCTACACGCTCACCGTGACCGGCTCAGCCGCTGGGGTATCCCACACGGTGCTGCTGACGTTGATCGTGCAGTAGCACTTAAAGACTCAGGCCGATTGTCCTGCGGCGACCCCGCTCGCCCACGCCCATTGGAAGTTGTACCCCCCCAGCCAGCCTGTGACATCGACGACCTCGCCGATGAAGTAGAGGCCTGCCACACGGCGGCTCTCCAACGTTCGCGCATCAAGCTCGCTGGTGTCGACGCCGCCGGCCGTCACCTCCGCCTTTGCGAAGCCCTCGGTTCCAGCGGGATGGAACGTCCACGCATGCAGCGCGGCCTCGATCCTGGCGAGCCCGGCGTTGGTCCAGTCCTCTGGAGACATGTTCACCACCCAGCGCTCGGCAAGCCGCGACGGAAGCAGCACCCGGAGCAGGTCATAGAGCGCTGCAGGATCGCGCCGCGCGTACTTCTCATACAACGGAGCCAGCAACTCCTGGCCCGGAGCAAGGTCGAAGCGGACTGGTTCCCCCGGACGCCAGTAGCTCGAAACCTGCAGCACCGCCGGTCCACTCACGCCGCGATGCGTGATCAGCAGCTTCTCGCGGAAGGCAGGAATGCGCATGGCCCGGGTCTTCTTCCCCTCGCGGGGCGCATCGGCCGCCCCGGCCCGTGCAATCACATCTGCGGAGAGCCCGCTGAGATCGCACCACAGCTCGCGATCCTGCTCGCTGAAGACGAGCGGCACCAGCGCGGGCCGTGGTGCGACGATGCTGTGGCCGAACTGCCGAGCCACATCGTAGCCAAACCCCGTGGCTCCCATCTTCGGGATTGAAAGTCCGCCGCTCGCAATGATGAGAGACTCGCAAGCGAAGTCGCCCGTGCTGGTGTTCAGTTGGAACCGCATTGGAGACGCATCTGACGATGCCTTCAGCGAGCGCACCTCCGTCACCGTGACGCCGCAGCGAATCTGCACACCAGCCTCGCCGCACTCGCTCTCCAGCAGGGTCACGATCTGCCGCGCCGAACCATCGCAGAAGAGCTGGCCTAACGTCTTTTCGTGGAAGGCGATGCCATGCTTCTGCACCAGCGCGATGAAGTCGCGTGGCTGGTAGCGGGCCAGGGCGGACTTGGCGAAGTGCGGGTTCGCGCTCAGGTAGTTCTCTGCTCGGGTGCCGAGGTTGGTGAAGTTGCAGCGGCCGCCGCCGGAGATGAGGATCTTCCGCCCCACCTGCTCGCCGTGCTCCAGCACCAGCACGCTCCGTCCCCTGCGCCCGGCCTCAAGTGCGGCCATCAGTCCCGCCGCTCCGCCGCCGATCACCACCACATCTACTCGCGTCTGCATCGAACTTCATTGTATGGACGCACGAGTGAGGGCAGCACGGCAGAGCGAACGCGCATCTCATTTCGCGGAGGGAAGAATGATGAAGACATTTCCATGGGTAGCGGTGGCGGCAGGCGTGGCGGTAGCGGCGTATGTGCTCAAGAACTTGCCGGTTCCACAGCATGCAACGGGTTCGTCAGATGTCGAGGGCGCGGCGCGCAAGACCTCGGTGTGGGGTTCGAAGCAGCGCATCACCGGCACGGGGAAAGGCCTCATCGGCAGCCTCAAGCAGAGCGTCGGCCGCGCTACAGGCAATCAGGATCTTCAAGACCAGGGCACGATCGATCACATCGGCGGCGCGGTCCAGGACGCAGCCGGCGAGCTGGCCCAGGCAGCCGGCCAGACGCTCCATGACTTCAACCGCTAAGAGAGTAGCGAATAACCCAGCAAAACGGCGATTCGCGCGGCGGGCTCTACACTTGAGCTTGTATGACTGAGCTTCCGGTTCTTCGCCTCACCCGCCGCGCCTCCGCCTCCCCCCGCCTTCGTGGCGGTCATCTCTGGGTTTACCGCAATGAGCTGGAGGGGCCGGACAGCGAACCTGCGGCGGGCTCGCTCGTTTCGGTTGTAGACGCCAGCGAGCGTCCCATCGGCACGGGACTTTATTCCAGCGCATCGCTCATCGCGGTGCGCCTGGTGTCCAGCGCCGCACAGCTCACCCGCGAGCAATACCTCGCCGATATACGCGTGCGTGTGAAGGCAGCGCTCGCGCGTCGCCGTGTCGTGGCTCCGCTGGATCAAGACACAACCGCGCAGCGCCTCATCTTCAGCGAGGCCGACAACCTGCCCGGCATCATCGTCGATCGCTATGGTGCGATGGTGGTGCTGCAGCTCCTCATGCAGGGGACGGCTCAGGATGATGTGCGGGACGCCGTCGTCGGTACGCTCAAAGCCCAGCTCTCAGCCAGCCTGCAACCGCTGACCCTCTGGGAACGTCCTGACCCGCGCATCCGCGAGCTGGAGCAGCTGAGCGCTCCGTCGACAGACGCACTCTTCACCAATCAGCCGGAGCCCGAAGCGACCACCGTGTTCTCGCTCAATGGCCTGAGCTTTGGCTACGACATCGGAGCCGGGCAAAAGACCGGGGCCTTCCTCGATCAGCGCCTCAACTACGCTGCGGCGGCTGCCCATGTAAAGGCTTCGGGTCTGCACAAACGAGCGCTCGACATCTGCACCTACCACGGTGGCTTCGCGCTGCATCTGGCGCAGGTCTGTGATCGCGTGACCGGCGTCGACAAGTCACACTCCGCGCTCGAGGTTGCGGAGAAGAACCTGCAGCTCAATGCCGACAGCCTTCCGACTGCAAACGTCGACTGGATCGAAGCCGATGCCTTCGACCTGATGCGTGCGCTCGACGATGCGCATCGCAACCCGGATGAGAAGAACAAGCTTCCCCTCGATGCGCGTGAACCCTTCGATGCCATCGTCCTTGATCCGCCAGCCTTCGCGAAGACCAAGCGCGCAGCCGAAGGAGCCCTGCGCGGCTACAAGGAACTGAACCTCCGCGCCATTCGCCTGCTCGCCCCCGGGGGTACGCTGATCACCTGCTCATGCTCGCACCATGTCTCGCTGGCGGAGTTCACGGAGGTGGTGGCCGCAGCCGCAGCCGACGCAGGACGTCGTGTGCAGCTGCTGGAGACGCGCGCCGCTGCTCCGGATCATCCCGAGGTCCTCACGCTGCCCGAGACGCAGTACCTGAAGTGCCTCATCCTGCGCGTAGAGTAGGGCGCGTGGAGTAGGGCCCTCTACCGCACGTCCAGCTCGCGCTTGAAGAACGCTACGGCCATCTCCGCGACCTTCGTGTGTACAGCGTCGCGATCGACGCCCGGTTCGTCCCTGCAATACACGCCGAGCTTCTCTTTCCCCAGCGCTGTGCAGGTGTCGAGAAACGTGTAGTGCACGACGCCTCCGGGCAGTACGGTTTCGTGCAGGCCCCGCACGCGCGAGCGCAGGTAGTCTCCGTTGAAGCGTGCGGGCGCAATGGGATCGGCGTTCCCCACGACCACGTCGATGGGCATGCGGATCTCCTTCAGGCTCTCCGGCGTCAGCACCTCTTCAATCGCAGGTGCGATCGCGAAGACGGCATGGATGCGGTCGTCGGCGTAGCTCTCGCCCGAGCGCGCCAGCGAGATGCGGCTGGTCTTGCGCGCGGCTTCGAGCATCGCCGCAGGCGTACCGAAGGCCTTCATCTCCGGCACCTGGCACCAAGCGAGATCGGTATGCTCTTTGCACTCGTCATAGAGCACGCTCACATCGGTGCGCGCGCCTGCAAGCTCCATCACGGTGTAGCCGCCGAGGGAGAACCCCGCCGCGCCGATGCGGTCGCGATCGATGCGCGGACCGATCTCTTCATCGGCCAGGATGCCTGTGATCACGTCGCTCAGGTCGGTGGCGCGTTCCCACCACAGCACGAAGCCCTGCGCCGTGTAGGGCTCGTTGCCGTTATTGCCGGGATGATTCACCGCAGCGACAATGAACCCCGCGCGGGCCAGCACCGTGCCCAGCCAGGCCATCTGGTCTGCAGAGCCGCCGGTGCCGTGCGAAAGCACCAGCAGCGGCAGCATGCGAGGCCCGGGGACCAACGGAGCATCCTTCGCTGCGCTGCCTTTGCTCAACAGCGGAGCGTTTGGGGGGCCGATCCACTGCGGCGTCTCTGCGACACTCTCCGGCGCGGGATACCACACCGTCACGTCGAGTTCAGGCTTGCCCCCCCGCCAGTCCCGCAGCTCCTTCGGATGAAACACGCGTCGGGTCACTCCAGCATGCGCAGGAGGCAGCGGGGCGGGCTTGGTGTACTTCTCAGCAGAAATCGCAAGAGGCGCAAGGCAAAGCAGCGCGGAGAGAATCGCTCGTCGCATGTCGTTCAGCTTAGACGATGACGGCTGCCATCTTCGCCACACCGTGTCGCAAGATGCCGTCAGCTACGCTTCAGGAAAGGCAAAGGCCGCCTATTTCCAGGCGGCCTTCGCTGTTCTACTGTTCTGCTGCTCCGCTGTTCTGCTGCTTTACTCGACCTTCTTGCCGTTGATGTCCCGCACCTCGATCGTTCCCAGCTTGGCGTCCTTCAGCTGTGGCTCGATCTTGCTGCGGTCACCCGCGGCAACGATGGTGAGCTGGCCCGGATGAATGTACTCACGCGCCACGCGAGCCACATCGGCCGCGCTCACCGCGCGATATCGCTCCGGCAAGGTGGCGTAGTAGTCCAGCGGGCGGCTGTAGAGGAAGATGCTCGAAAGCGAACCTGCGATCGATGCCGTGGTATCGAACACCCCGGGCAGCGATTGCACATTCGAGTTCTTGGCTTCGGTCAGCTCGGCTTCAGTGGGAGGGTTGTCCGGGAAGCGCTTGATCTCGTACATCAGCTGCGTCGCAGAGTCGCCGGTCACGTTGGTACGCACCAGGCCGCCGGCCAGGAACGGGCCTGCGCCGCGATACATACGGAATCCCGAGCTCGCCCCGTAGGTGTAGCCGTGTTCCTCACGCAGGTTCATGTTGATGCGGCTCGCAAAAGCACCACCCAGCGTGTAGTTCATTACCTGGATCGCGGGCAGGTCCGCCGTAGTGGCCGGCACACCCACCCCGAACGCAAACAGCGCGGTCTGCGGTGCGCCCGGCTTGTCGACGATGACGATGTGGGTCGCCCCCGGCGTCGGAGGAGTGGGCAGCGGTGCAGCAGCAACGGCAGCTCCCGTCCACTTGCCGAAGTACTGGTCGGCGATGCCGTGCGCTTCCTTCAACGTCACGTCACCCACAAGCAGCAGGGCAGAGTCCGAAGGGCCATAGTGGCTCTTGTAGAAGCCGGTGACGTCCTCTCGGATCAGCTTGCCGATGCTCTCGGTCGTGCCATTGGCCGAGCGGCCATAAGGCGTATCGCCATAGACCAGCAGAGGTCCTACTCGCTGGGCAATCGCAGCAACCGAGTCCGTCTCCTGCTGGATACCCACGAGGCGTTGCTTGCGCAGCCGCTCCATGTCCGACGCGTTGAAGGCGGGGTGCTCGACCACGTCGGCGAGCAGGCCCATGCCTTCCCCGGTGTGGTTGGTCAGCACGGTCATCGAGGCCGTAGCGCCGTCCATCGTCGCGCCGGTGTTCACGCGTGTGCCAATCTCCTCCTCGGCGCCCGAGAGCTGCTCGACGGACTTCGTCTCCGTGGCCTCGCCCAGGAGCTGCGCGGTCAGCGCCGCCAGGCCGGTCTTGTCGCCGGGATTGTTCTCGCTGCCCGCGCGCGAAACTACCGAGGCAGAAAGCACCGGCAGCGAATGCTGCTCCACCACCATCACCTTCAGGCCGTTGGACAGTGCGAAGGTCTGAGGCACCGGAAGATGGACCGTGGGCGCGGGGCCCGGCTTGGGCACCGCCTTGCGCCAGTTCTGCGCCTCTTCAAACGCGGCGGTGTAGGGGTTCTCGACCTTCACGGTTGCGTCGGTGTCTTCAGGCGAGCGGGGCACGTCGTCCAGCACCTTCTTGCCCGGGACGCAGTACACCACCACGGCGGATTCTTTGGTGAAGTACTTCTGCGCCGCGGCCTTCGCGGCCTCGGGAGTCACCGCCGCTGCGGCTGCAACGTCCTTCGGCAGGTAGCCGGGGTCGCCGACGTACTGGTTGTACATGTCCAGGGTGTCCGCCACGCCACCGAAGCCGCCCAGCCGCTGCAGCCCGGTGATCTTGCGGGTCAGATTTGTGGCCTTCGCCGCCGCAATCTCTCCCGCGGTGGGACCTTCGTCCTGGAGCTTCTTCAGCTCGGCCCAGAACGTGGCCTCCAGGTCTTCGAGCTTCAC
>Ga0302187_10004302_pt1 | contig 11429 bp, 11 predicted proteins | sample II_Bog_E1_3_FD_202120 | JGI IMG/M metagenome (GOLD analysis project Ga0302187, IMG submission 202120) | Peat permafrost microbial communities from Stordalen Mire near Abisko, Sweden - II_Bog_E1_3 | ecosystem: Environmental > Terrestrial > Soil > Wetlands > Peat | place: Sweden: Abisko...
AACAACCGCCAGTCCAAGGATGCCCGCAGCGCCTATGCCAAGGGCATCAAGGCGCTGCAGGTGCCTGAGCTCGGCAATGCCAAGGAGCCGATCGATCCCAAGGATCCCAACCTCGCGAGCATGGCGCTGGCGATGAAGGCGGTGGAGGTCAACAAGCAGCTGCATGCCACCGAGCCGCGCATCGATCAGGTTGAACGCGATGCCAAGGTCGATGCCAACAGCCGCGCCATCCTCGATTCGCTCGGCAAGCTCGCCGACCTCGACAAGGTGGCGCTGCTGGCGCTGGAGAAGCGTATCCCGCTGTTCGTCGCCAACCCGGTCGAGCCGGATGCCGGTTCGCCCAACGACTACCAGGGCGCCTACAAGGACATCACCACCAACATCAAGAACCAGATGACCCAGGTCGACCAGGAGAATGCCCGTCGCCTCGCCTCGATCACCTCGGATCAGGAGAAGAAGGCCCACAGCGAGATCGAGGTGCTGGTCAAGCAGGAGCTCTTCAACGAGGCGCTGGTCAAGCTCGACGACTACAAGGGCAAGTTCGAGCAGGGGAACTTCGATTCGCTGCGTGATTTCGTCAAGACCTCGGCCGAGCAGTCCTGGACCCAGGCCAAGACCTACGCCGAGAGCCGCTACACCGACTACAAGTCGCCGGGCATCCCCGAGCCGCTCGCCAAGCAGGCTTTGAGCGATGCGCGGGCGCGGCTCGAGCAGGTGATCGCCAAGTTCGGCATCGACGACTACGTCAACCAGGCCAAAGAACTGCTGGCCAAGTATCCCGCCCAGCCGTAAGGCGGGCGTCAAGGCGGGCGCGCACCTGCCACGTGTAACTCTGTCCTGGGATCCGACCGATAATTCGGCCAGATCATTTGTCACTCGTGTCCGAGCGCCCGGATTCACGCTTCGACGAGCTGGTAGGACCGGTAGACAACCTGCCGATGCCAGAGCCGTGCGCTCTCCACGTGCGTCGATTCCCCTCCGAGCGAGGGGACTGAGATTCCTTGCCGCATTGATATCCCGGTCCATGCGATTCCCGCAGACGGTGCATTCATAGACCGTATCCGCGAGCGTCAATGCCGGGTTGTGATTCCCGCACTGGCAGCAGAGCTTGCTCGTTGGATAGAATGTATGGGCAGCGAGCAGGGTGCGCCCGTACCGCGCACACTTGTAGGTCAACTGACGCCGGAATTCATACCATCCCGCATCGCTGATCGCGCGGGCCAGGTGATGATTCGCCAGCATGCCACTGATATGCAGATCCTCGATCACGAGCACGTGGCTATCGCGCGCGAGCGAGGTCGCGAGCGGATGGAGGAAAGCGCTACGGATAGTGCGGATGCGCCGATGCAGACGGGCCACGCGCCGGCGGGCCTTCTGGCGGCGTCTGCTGCCCGCCTGCCGCCGCGACAGCCGTCGCGAGGGGCGCCGCTGCCGCTTGGCATGGCACCGCAGTGGCCGCGGCGCCTGGAACTGGCGGCCATCGGAACAGCTGGCGAAGGTGCGCAGGCCGAGATCGATGCCGATCCCGGCGGTGGTCGGCGGAGATGGTGGCGGCTGCGCCTCCTCCTCGGCGACCTCGCAGAGGATGGTGATGATCCAGCGGTCGGCGTCCGCCCGGACCGTTGAGGAGACCACCCGGCCAGCCCAGCGCGGCGCTTCGGTGCTGCGGACGGCGCCGATGACCGGGAGGATGATGTGCTGGTCGCCACACCGCACCTTCCCCGCCTTGAAGGAGGGCTGATCGCGGTGCTTCGCCTTGAAGCGGGGTGTGCGCGCATTCCCTGCAAAGAAGCGCTGGAAGGCCTGATGGAGATGGCGGAATGGCTGGGCGTAGGCGCTCGAGGGGACCTCGCGCATGAAGGGGACGTCGGCATCGATGCGGGCGACGAAGGCCTTCTGCAGCGCCATCCAGTTCGGCTTCCCGCCAGCCTGGTACTCGCGGTTCCACTGCGCCAGGCCCCAATGGTAGGCCAGGCGGGCGCAGCCTGCGGCCTTGAGGAAGAGCGTCACCTGGGCAGGAGTCGGCCGCAGTGCAATGACATGGGCGAGCAGCGGCATGCAGGTTTGTACTGACCCATATGCAAAATCAAGCGGGGCAAGGCACCCTGAACGTCCACATGCAGGTAACGGACGCTTGGGATCCCATGCGCAGAGACCCATCGGCTTGTCAGAGGGAAGTGGCCGTCACGGCGTCGATCCACTCCGTATGCGACGATCTCCCGTGAGCTGTCGCGTCGAGGCGAGTACCATTCGTGTCGTGGTGCGATAAGACGTCCCATGCACCTATTCCTACCGTCATCCCCCGGAGCGATCTACGAATAGCGACCGTCACAGTGTGCCCATAATCGGATATCCAGGTGTTATAAAGTGCCCTGTAAGTAACGTGCGGTTTTATGGTTGGGTCGCAATATGACAAATTACGAGGACATCACGCTAGATCCCAGGAATGGACGACCTTAGGGCACGGGACGCGACGCCTCAACCATCCAGGCGTGCGGGCGGACGCCTGTCCCATGCAACGGCAGGACCCGCGGCCGGAGCCGCGGGTCCTGGAGGAGCCTGCCCAGGTCGGTGAAGCCCTGCCTACTTGCGGATCTCCTTCGAGTTGATCCATTTCATCATCTTGCGCAGATTGCGTCCGACCTTCTCGATCTGGGTATTGGACTCGGACTTGCGCATCTTGTTCATCCACGGCTTGCCCTTGCCGCATTCCAGGCGGAAGGCCTTGGCGAAGGTGCCGTTCTGGATCTCCTTGAGGATCTTCTTCATCGTCTTGCGGGTCTTGTCGGTGATGATCTTCGGCCCGGTGATGTAATCGCCATATTCGGCGGTATTGGAGATCGAGTAGCGCATATAGGAGATGCCGCCCTCGTACATCAGGTCGACGATCAGCTTGACCTCATGCAGGCATTCGAAGTAGGCCATCTCGGGGGGATAGCCGGCCTTGGTCAGGGTCTCGAAACCGGCCTGGATGAGCGCGCTCAGGCCGCCGCACAGCACCGCCTGTTCACCAAACAGGTCCGTCTCGGTCTCGTCCTTGAAAGTGGTCTCGATGATGCCCGCGCGTGCGCCGCCGATGGCATTGCCATAGGCGAGGGCGCGCTTGAGCGCCGTGCCGGTGTAATCCTGCTTGACCGCGACCAGGCTCGGGACGCCACCGCCCTTGAGGTATTCCGAACGCACGGTGTGGCCCGGGCCCTTCGGCGCGATCATGGTCACGTCGACGAAGCGGGGCGGCTTGACGAAGCCGAAGTGGAGGTTGAAGCCGTGTGCCACCATCAACATCATCCCGGCACGCAGGTTCGGCGCGATGTCGGCGCTGTAGACCTCCGGGAGGAACTCGTCGGGAACCAGGCACATCACGATGTCGGCACGCTTGACCGCCTCAGCCGGCGGGATCACCTCGAAGCCATGCTTGAGCGCCAGCTTGGCGTTCGGGCTGGTGCGGTTGTGGTTGCCAACGATCACCGACACGCCGCTATCGCGCAGATTCTGGGCATGCGCATGACCTTGGCTGCCGTAACCGATGACGGCCACAGTGCTCTTCTTGATCGGTTGTAGCTTGGCGGTCTTCTCGTAATGGACTTTGATGGCCATGGTGGCTCCGGGTGGGAATGGTACAGATGAGGCGCGGGACTATAGGTCGCGCCCGCGAAAGACAACGCCTGACAGGATGGGGGCTTAGGCGCCAGGCCTGGCGCCATGGGCGGAAGCGACGCCCATGATGCGCTCCGCCGTCGCCAGTTCCTGGGGGGTGTTGATGCCCATGACCGCCGCCGCGTCCTCGGTCTCGACCAGCTCGACCAGCTTCCCCTGCGCCACCAGCATCGCCACCACGTCGGTGAGGTAGTACTCGCCCTGGGCATTGTTGGGCGTGATGCGCTTGAGCGAGCGGAAGAGCTCGTCGGCCGAGAAGGCATAGATGCCCGAGTTGATCAGCCTGACCGCGCGCTCGCTGTCGGAGGCATCCTTGTATTCGACGATACGGGCCAGGCGTCCGGCGGCATCGGTGATCATGCGGCCATAGCGGCCCGCATCGGGGAGCCTGGCACCGACGGCGGTACAGGCCGCCGCGCTGGACTGATGCTTCTGGAGCACGCGCTCCAGCAGGCTCACCGGCACCATCGGGCAGTCGCCGCAGAGGACCAGGACGGTTGCGACTCCGGGCTCGGACCGGATGGCCGACTCGGCGCTCAGCACCGCATGCCCGGTGCCGAGCTGGCGATCCTGCAGGGCGAAACGCGCCCCCCACGATGCCGCCGCCTGCTCGACCCGCTCCCGCTGGTAGCCGACCACCACCACGCTGCAGGCCAGCGACAGTGCGCGGCAGGTCTCCAGCACGTGCGCGATCAGTGGCCGCCCGGCCAGGGGATGCAGCACCTTGGCGAGATCAGACTCCATGCGCGTGCCCTTGCCGGCCGCCAGGATCACCGCTGCGACCTTGGCATGGCTGGATATCGAATGCGGATGCCTGGATGCATCAGCTGTGGCCATGGGCTTGCTCCTCGCCGGGTGCGTGCGTCACCCTAGCGTCCTGCGCTTGCTGGCAAGCCGGCAGCCACTCCAGGCGCACCACCGCGGCGCTCTCAGGACGCACCTGCGCACGATCGGCGATCCCATGACCGGGGATCCAGAGGATGCCCTGCTGGTCGGCGACCACGGGTGTCAGGCAGCGCAAGCGGCTCGCGACGCCGCGAGCGGCGAGGTACTTGACCACCGTCTGATGCCCCGGGCAGCCGAGCGGCTGCCAGCGTTCATGGCGGTGCGCCTGCCGCCAGTGCAGGGGCCAGGTGAGGGCGCGCGCATCCAGGAGGGCCGTCCGCGGACCGAGATCGAGGCGCAAGGGGGCGGTGGTGATGCTGCAATCGATGCTGTCCTCGCCACGGCGGTGCCATCCCGGCCCGGCGAGCTGGAGAGCGACGGATGACGCGTGCGGATGCTGCTCCTGCCAGGCGATGACCAGCCGGCGCCGGGTAACCAGCCAGCGGCCGATGGTCAGCTGGAAGCCGATCTTAGCGTCGGCGAGGTGGTCGAGGGCGGCGAGCTGCCGCCGTTGCGGCGCGCTACCCAGGACGGCGAGCAAGCGCACCCAGACCTGCCAGCGAAGATCCGGATCGCAGGGGATGGCAGCGAGCGACAGTTCGCGCTCTCCCAGGCCTGCGTGCCATGCACGCTCAGCCAACGGCTGGCTGAGCGCCAGTGCGGCCTGCTCGCGTTCGCTCACGGCGACCAGCGCGCTGGTGAATCCCGGCACCCCCGCCTCGAAGGCTGGCAGCACCCGCAGCCGCAGGAAGTTCCTGCGATAGCCAAGATCGCGGTTGGTGCTGTCCTCGCGCCACGGGACGGAATGCCTCCGGCAGTGTTCGCGCAGCTCGGCGCGCGCGACCCCCAGGAGCGGACGCACGATCGCCACCGTGGGTGACAGCTGGCGCTTGGCCGCGATCCCGGCACGTCCCATCGGGCCAGCCCCGCGCAGCAGGTTGCCCAGCACGGACTCGGCCTGGTCGTCACGATGATGCGCGGTCAGCACCGCCCTGGCCTCGAGGCGGTGTGCCACCTCACGCAAGCGCTCGTAGCGCAGCCGGCGACCTGCCATCTCGATCGAGCAGCGCCAGCGCCGTCCATAGTCGGTGATCGCATGGCGTTCGCACACGATGGGTGTCGCCGGTCTCCCCGCGTCGGCGGCGGTGGCTGCATACCTGCGGATGAGCTCGGAATCCTCCGGCGCATCGACGCGCAGCTGATGGTCGAGGTGGTAGATTGCCAGCTTCCATTGCGGCAGGCCGGCGAGCAGGTCCCACAGCGCCATGCTGTCGGCCCCGCCGCTGACCGCCAGCAGCAGCAGCCCGCCTTCGCTGTCCAGGGCCCGCGTCAGCGCGCCGGCGACCAGCTGCCGAAGCTGGTCCGTCTCCATCTCAGCCCACCTCCTTGCCAGCGGACAGGGCTGTGCTGCCTGGTTCCTGCACGTGGCCTGGCATCAGGTACCGCGATGGAGCTGCTCGCGCACGGTCCGCGAGGTGAGCAGATCGACCAGCCCGGGCAACAGCTCCTTGGCGGTGCCGCGCAGGCTGCAGGAGGCGATCGGGGAGAACGGCGTCTCCTCGCGATTGACCTCGACCACTGCCAGCTTGGCCATCGCCATCTCGCTCGGGATGCAGGCGACCGGCTGGACGATGCAGGAAGAGCCGACCAGCAGGCATCCATCGGGATCGAAATGGGTGATCGCCTGCAGAATGCCTGCCGGCAGCGGTTCGCCATACCACACCGATCCGGGACGGGTCGGCGCACCGCAGCGCGGGCACGGGACCATGCTCAGCGAATTGTCATCGCCATCCCGGCTGCGCCAGCCGCAGTGCCCGGAGCACGCGGTGTCGAACAGCGAGCCATGCAGATGGATGACCTGGGAGATGCCGGAACGTTCGAGCAGATCATCCTCGTTGGTGGTCGCCATCAGCACCGTACCGCCCGGGAAGTGCTCCTGCAGCAGCGCGAGGGCGCGTTGGCCGCTGTGCGGCTTGGCCTCGGCGACCCGCAACCGGCGCTCGCGGTACCACTCCCACACCAGTTCGGGATTCTTGGCGAAACCCTCCGGCGATGCCAGCTTCTCGACATCGTATTCGTTCCACAGACCGCCTTCGCAGCGGAAGGTAGGGACTCCGGCATCGGCGCTCAGACCGGCTCCCGAGAGCACTAGCAGCCGGCGGCATGGTGCCAGCAGCCGTGCGGCATCCGCGATGGTCGCAAGGGCTGATCTGGATTCGCTCACTGCAGGCTTTCCTACTGGAGAAATCTGGTCATTTCAACACAATCACCGATGATGCACGGCACTACATTCCCTGATCAGCGGGCGTTCGCGCAGGCAGCTCGATCGCTTGGCATCACAGCGGTGGTCATCGCCTGGCAGGACGAATATGGGCAGGATCCTGATCACAGCGCAGTCACGTACCGGCAGCTCCAGCGCATCACCCTGCTGGCCTACCACCGTGGCAGCTCGCGTATCCTACAATGCCAGCTGGACGGAGGAAGCGAGATGCGGCGACGCATGCGCACGGAACTCGAAGCGTCCGGTTTCACGGTTGCCGAGCGCAGCCGCAACATGCTCGGCATGACCACCTATCCCGGGGCCTGACGATCGGTCACCCGGGGTCTGGCCGGAGCAATTGACTCGCGAGGTCGGTTCTGACGATGGCAGCCCTAGACAAGGAGAGCCTGGTGAAACTATTCGACCTGTCCGAGGATATCGCGGTGGTGATCGGCGGCACGGGCGTGCTGGGCGGGTCGCTCGCCGAAGGTCTGGCGATGGCTGGAGCAAAAGTCGTGGTGGTCGGTCGCAGCACCGAGCGCGGCGAGAAGCGCGCGCACCAGATTCGCCAAGAGGGTGGCAAGGCGGTCTTCATCGCCGCCGATGCGCAGTCGCGCGAGAACCTCCAGTCCGTGCTCGAGGAGGTGCTGAAGGCATTCGGCACGCCGACGGTGCTGGTGAACGCCGCTGGCGGCAATGACCCCAAGGTCACCGTTGTCGGCGACAAGAAGTTCGAGGCCATCACCCTCGAGGATTGGCAGTCGAACTACCAGCTCAATCTCGTCGGCGGAGCGCTGCTGCCGTGCCAGGTTTTTGGACCGGCTATGGTCGCCAATGGCGTGGGATCGATCATCAATATCGCCTCGGTGAGCGCACACCTCCCGCTCTCGCGCGTGGTCTCGTACTCATCGGCCAAGGCGGCCGTGCTGAACCTGACCATGTTCCTCGCCCGAGAATGGGCGAAGAGCGGGGTGCGGGTGAATTCGATCACCCCGGGGTTCTTCCCGGCCGAGCAGAACCGCCGCCTGCTCTTCAACGAAGACGGCAGTCCGACGCCGCGCGCGCAGCAGATCCTCTCGCACACCCCGATGTCGCGCTTCGGCAGCGACCAGGAGCTGGTGGGCGCGGCGGTGTTCCTGGCCTGCCGCAATGCGAGCGGCTTCGTCACCGGGAGCGATATCCGCGTGGATGGCGGCTTCCTGAGCCAGACCATCTGAGGCCCGCACCGATGCTGGTCCTGGCCCTCGATATCGGAACGTCGTCGTGCCGTACCGCCCTGTTCGATGAGCGGGGCGTCCGCCAGTCATCGACCACCGCCCAGCAGGCCTACACCCTGCACACCGATCACCAGGGATGCGCCGAACTCGATCCGCCCACGCTCCTGGCGGCGGTCACCGGTTGCATCGGGCGCACCCTCGCTGCGCAGGCGGTCGATCGGCGCCTGCGCGATCGCGCCATCGCTGCGGTCGGGACCTCATGCTTCTGGCATAGCCTGATCGGCTGCGATGCCGCCGGATCGCCACTGACGCCGGTGATCACCTGGGCTGACAGCCGCTGCCGCGACGATGCCGAGCGGTTGCGCCGGACGCTCGATGAGCGACTCGTCCATCGTCGTACCGGCTGCATGCTGCGCTCGTCGTTCTGGCCGGCCAAGCTGCGCTGGCTGGCGCGTACCCGCCGTCCGGTGGTGCGCCAGGTGCGCCACTGGATGACGCCTGCCGAGTGGATCTACCTCATGCTGTGCGGCGAGCGCCGCTGTGCGCACGGCATGGCCACCGGCACTGGCCTCTATTCACCCTCGTCCTGCGCCTGGGAGCCAGGCATGCTGCGCAGTTCAGGGATAAGCATCGAGCAGCTGTCGCCCATAGCGGATGCCGCGCTCCATCTGCTGCCTCGGCATCGCAAGCGCCTGGCCACCGTGGGCGAGGCCGACTGGTTCCCCGCCATCGGCGATGGGGCGGCATCGAACCTCGGCTCCGGGGCCACCCGGCCGGGTCTGGCGGCCCTCAACTTCGGCACCAGCGCCGCTGTCCGGGTCATGCATTCGGACGCGCGCGCGTCGCGGCCGCAGGCGCCTTTCGGCCTATTCTGCTACCGCGTCGATGAGCGGCGCTTCCTCATCGGCGGCGCCATCTCCAATGCCGGCAATCTTCGCGCCTGGTGCCTGCGCGAGCTCAACCTCGGCGCGGACGAGGCGGAGATCGAGCATGCGCTGGCCCGGCAGGCCGGGCCCGATCAGGCCCTGGCGGTACTGCCCTTCTGGAATGCCGAGCGCGCACCGACATGGAGGGAGGATGTCAGCGGCGCTATCGTCGGCATACGCCAGTCGACTACTGCGCTCGATCTGCTGCAGGCGATCACCGAAGCGACCTACCATCGGCTCGCCACCATCATCGAGCGCATGGACAGCGGCGCCGGCTCGCCCCGCTTCATCGTCGGTGGCGGCATCCAGAAGTCCCCAACCAGCCTGCAGCGCCTCGCCGATGTCCTCGGCCAGCCCCTCACGGTGCTCGACGAGCCCGAGGCCTCGCTGCGCGGGGCGGCGGTGTTCGCCTTGGAGAAACTCGGCTGCGACGGCCGCCTGAGCTCGGTGGCCGGCAGCACGGTGCGCCCGGACCGCCGTCGCGCCGAGCGCTTTGCGCAGGCACGGCAGCAGCTCGCCCAGCTCGAGGGCACCCTCTTCCCGGACGGCGAAGGCCGTAGGCTCCGCCGCCCCCTACGACGCACGAAACGCCCATGACCACCTATTTCGCCCATGGCTCCCCTACCACGGTGATCAGCGACGACGATCTGCGCCGTGCCCTCCATGAGGTGTACGCGCGCCTGGGAGCGAAGCGCAAGGTTCTTGCGGTACCTCCCGATTTCACCCGCTTCAACAGCCGTGCCGGGATCATCACCCAGGCGACCTATGAGCACTACCAGGGCGCCCTGAGCGACATCCTGCCGGCCCTGGGCACGCACGTGCCGATGCCAGCCTGGCAGATCGACAAGATGTACGCAGGCGTCCCCCACGACCTGTTCCGAGTGCACGATTGGCGACATGACGTGGTCACCGTCGGCACCCTGCCTGCGGCGTACGTCAAGCAGGCGACTGGGGGCATCTATGACAAGCCGTGGCCGGCCCAACTGAATCGCCTGATCTGGCAGGGCGGTCATGACCTGATCCTCTCAATCGGGCAGGTGGTGCCGCACGAAGTGGTGGGCATGGCCAACCACACCAAGAACCTCTTCGTCGGCTGCGGCGGCAAGGAAGGCATCGACGAAAGCCATTTCATCGGCGCCTGCTATGGCATGGAGCGCATGATGGGGCGCAGCGACACCCCCGTACGACGGTTGCTCAACGAGGCCCTGACGCGCTTCTGCGGGCATCTCAAGATCGTCTTCGTCCTCACCGTGGTCGGCCCTGCAGGTGCGGGCGAACAGGCCGACCGCCATGGGCTGGTGACGCGGGGACTGTACATCGGCGAGGGCGTCGAGTGCTTCGATCTCGCAGCGCGGCTCTCCGTCGCGGTCAATTTCAAGATCCTCGACGAGGCGCCGCGCACGATGGTGGTGCGACTCGACCCCGAGGAGTTCCATACCACCTGGCTCGGCAACAAATCGGTCTACCGGACGCGCATGGCCATCGCCGATGGCGGTGAACTGATCGTGCTGGCACCTGGACTGTCGGGGTTCGGCGAGGATCCCGGCATCGATGCCCTGATCCGCAAGTACGGCTATCGCACCACCCCCGAGATCATGGGCCTGGTCCGAGACCAGCGCGATCTGGCCGACAATCTTTCGGCCGCAGCCCATCTCATCCATGGCTCGAGCGAAGGGCGCTTCACCGTCACCTACTGTCCCGGAAGCCTGAGCCGAGCCGAAATCGAAGGGGTCGGCTATGCCTACCGCGAGCTGGATGATGCCATGCGGCAATACCAGCCGGACAGGCTGATCGATGGCTGGAACGAGGTGACCATGCCATCGGGGAAGCGGGAGCGGATCTTCTATATTTCCAATCCCGCACTCGGCCTGTGGGCGCATCGGGCGCGAATCCAGTCATAGCACGCTTTCTGTTGACTCGCGGACCGGGCATGAATCATTGCTGGTCGCCGTCGTTACGTGTAATCCTTAGGCATCATGGGCACACTCACCGTTCGCAAATTCGGCATCTCGCTCGATCCCCAGGAATTGGTGGACTTCGCCGAGAAGATCGAGTTCTTCTCCGACACTTTCACCGATCTCGGGTTCGAGCGGGCAGGGACCTATACCTTCCGCTACAGCGACGATGAGTGCATGATGAAGGCGGAACTCCAGCGCTCGAAGGATGGCTATTACCTGTGGATCTACGTCCAGGCGGTCGATGAGCACGAATACCGCGTCCGCGAGATAGCGGAAGCGTTCGGCGCCTACGTCGTGGATGGCGCCAAGAAGCCGGTCTGACGCCCTGCGGACGCCTGCAGGTCTCCTGTCAGCCGGCCTGAGGCCTCAGCCGCTACCGGCTATCACGGCATCGCCCTTGGCGGTGCCTTCCGGGCTGTAGAAGTATTTCGGACGGATGATGGGTGTGCCTTTGCCGCCACGCGCCTCGCAACGTTCGTAGACGATCTGGGCGGCGATGCCCACCACCCGCGACAGTCCGAATAGG
>Ga0302187_10004314_pt1 | contig 11420 bp, 10 predicted proteins | sample II_Bog_E1_3_FD_202120 | JGI IMG/M metagenome (GOLD analysis project Ga0302187, IMG submission 202120) | Peat permafrost microbial communities from Stordalen Mire near Abisko, Sweden - II_Bog_E1_3 | ecosystem: Environmental > Terrestrial > Soil > Wetlands > Peat | place: Sweden: Abisko...
CAGGTCGGTCAGACCGGCAAGATCGTGGCCCCGGAAATCTATGTCGCGGTGGGCATTTCGGGCGCGATCCAGCATCTGGCGGGGATGAAGGACAGCAAGACCATCATCGCCATCAACAAGGACGAAGACGCCCCGATCTTCCAGGTCGCCGACCTGGGCCTGGTGGCCGACTTGTTCACCGCCGTGCCCGAACTTGTGAGCAAGCTGTAACGTAATCCTCCCCGCCACGGGGAGGACTACAGGCCCAGTGGGGCGAGGTGGTGTGCATAAGGGCGCCAGCGTTCGACGCTCGTGGCGTAGAGCGGCTGGCGCACCTGGTTGACGCTGGCCGTGCGTACCGGACGCGCGGTGCGGTGGAAGGCCAGGCAGGCCGCGTCCCACGGCAGGCCGCAGGCGGCGATCAGCCGCCGCGCCTGACCTTCCAGATCGTCAACCACGGCCTCGTAATCGACTTCGATCAGCGCGCTGGCGGGCAGAATGGCGCGCCAGTGCGCCATCAAGTCGCGATAGGCACGGTAGTACGCACCAAGTTCGCCCAGGTCATAGCCATAATGCTGTCCTTGCGCGAACCGCGTGGCATAGATCGACAGGCAGGTGTCGAGCGGCGCGCGCCGGCAATGCACGATCAGCGCGCCCGGAAACATCCGGTGGATCAGGCCCGCATGGCGGAAATTCGACGGCATCTTGTCGGTCACCTGCAGGTCTGGGGGCGCATCGGCGGTGGCGCGCGCGCGATAGGCCTGTGCCAGCCGCTGCAGCGTTGCGGCATCGAGCGCGGCCAGATCGCGTGGTTCGGGCCGACCGCCGAACTGTTCCATCAGCACCAGATCGAGATGTTTCAATTCGCCGCCGCCATGGATCGCCGGGTGGCTGCCAAGAATCTGTTCGACCAGCGTGGTGCCTGACCGGGGCATGCCGACGATGAAAATCGGGCGCAGCGCGGGATCGCCCATGGCCTGCGCGGTTGGAAAGGCCTGCGCGATGGCGGCCATTTCCGTCAGATCGCGGCCCGGATCATAGACGATGCGCGCGCGATGCCGGGCGTTGGCGCGCGACAACACGGCGAATGCGTCATCCGCTGCGCCGATGTCCATCAGCGCCTTGGCCCAGGCAAATTCGATCGTGATCAGGTCTTCGCCGCGTTCGTGGCGGTCGGCCAACCGTGTGGCCAGCGCGGCGATTGCCGCCAGATCGGGATCGTCGGGCACAAACCGTTTCAGCCCGGCGCGCAGGCTCCACGCCCCGGCATGATCGGGGTCATGCGCCAAGGCCTGTTCCACCAGGTGCGCCGCCGTGTCACGGGCCCCGTCTTCCTGCCGCCAGATCGCCAGCGCCACCGCCACATCGGCCGAGTGCGGCGCCAAAGCCTGCGCGCGGGCATAGGCGGTGCTGGCGGCATCATTCTGTCCCAGTTCGCGCAAGGCATGGCCCAGTTGCAACCAGGCCGCCGCGTCGGCGGGTGCAATCCGGGTCGCCGCCTCGGCTGCGGCCTGCGCCGCCGCAAAGGCGCCCAACGCGATCAGGCACGATGACAAGGCGATGTGCGCCTCGGCCCCGGGCGATAGCCGCGCCGCCGCCTCCAGCGCGGGCAGCGCCTCACGCGGACGATCGAGCCGCATCAGCGCGAGGCCCAGATTGGCCTGTGCATCGCCATGGCGCGGCTTGCGCGCCAGCAGCGCACGATAGGCGGCCACTGCGTCTTCCAGCCGGTCGGCGTGCTGCAGCGCGCAGCCGAGGTTGTATTGCGCCTCGATCCGCCCCGGATCGATTGCCAGCGCGTGGCGGCACGCCTCGATCGCCCCTGCGGTATCGCCCAGCGTGCGCAGCGTCGCGCCCAGATTGCTCCACGCCTTGGCCGATGTCGTATCGGCATCGATGGCGCAGCGGTAACAGGCGGCGGCCTGCACCAGATCGCCCATCTGACGATGCAGGTTGCCCAGATTGTAATGCGCCTCGGCATGGCGCGGATCGAGCGTCAGCGCGCGGTTGATCAGCACCAGCGCGTTGGCATGGTCACCCGACTGGGCATGAACCAGCCCGAGCAGATGCCATGCCTCGACATGGCGATCTGCGCGTTGCAGCACCTGGCCATAACAGCGCGCCGCTGCCGCCAGATCGCCCGCGCGATGGTGCGCCAGACCGGCATCGAGAAGCTGGTCAGGTGTTGCAGTCATCACAGGGCAAGGGACCGAAGCACGCGCCAAGGCGTGCCCCAGTCTGGTGTTGCATGCAAGCCAGGTCGGTCAGAATGCCAGTTCGATCTTGCCCGACACGCTGCGCGGCGCGCCCGGCGCGCCATATTCGACGCCGTTGTTCACATAGGCATTGGCAAGATAGTACTTGTCGAACAAGTTGCGGGCATAGACCGACAGCTTGACGCTGTGCGCGCCAAAGCTGACCGTTTTCGACAGGCCCAGATCGAACACCGCATAGCCGGGGATCTGGGTGACATAGGGCGACTGCGCGGGCTGACCGGTGTTGTCATCAAGGTTGAGTTGCGAGCCGATGTACCGGCCGGCAACATCGAAGCGGAAACCCTGATAGTTCCAGGTGATCCCGCCGGTGACCAGTTCGCGCGGCACGTCGGCCATCCGCTCACCGGCATAGACGACGGCTTCGGCATTGCTGAGCGAGGTGCCGATGGCATCGGTTTCAAACGCCGAAGTGTATTTGGCATCGTTGTACGAGGCGTTGACATAGGCCTTGACCGTGCCCGCATCGCCCAGCCTGAACGTGTCGGAAATCTGCGCCTCGACGCCCTGATACCGCGCGTTGCCGCCGTTGGTGACAATGGTCGTATAAGTCGTCGGATCCACCTGATCGACAAAGATGCTGGAGAAATCTTCGCGATAGTAATCGACCGCCGCGGCGAATCCGCCTGCCTTGTACTTCACGCCGACTTCGTAGTCGTTGACGTGTTCGGGCTTGATATGCACCGCGCTCGGCTGGGTCTGGACCCCGGTGGTGCCGGGCACATCGTTGTAATAGGCCGAAATGTCGGGCAGCTTGATGTTCTGGCCGAACGCCGCGTTGATCGACACATGCTCGTTGAACTTGTAGTTCAGCCCGACCGTCGGCGCGACGAAATGTTCGGTGTCGCCGACCGTACCGCCATAGGGATAATAGAACCCGATCGCGTCGGTATCCTGCGTCCGGGCATATGTATATTTGACGCCCGGCGTGATTGTCAGCGCGTTGTTCAGCAGCTTGATCTCGTCCTGGATATAGACCGAGGCCAGCGTGCGGCTGTCATGTTCGTCCCAGGCATCGTTGTAACCCAGCGTCTGGGGCACCGGATCGGAACCGTACCAGTATTCGCGGCTGTGCAATTCGCCATAGGTCAGGTTGCCGCCTACGGTGATGGTGTTGTTCGGCAAAGTCAGCGTCAGCTTGGGCGTATAGCCCAGGCCCCAGTTGTGATAACCATAAAAGTGATAGGCATTACCCGCGGCCTTCGACCCGAACACCGTCTTGGGATTGTAGTACGGACCATTGGGATTGTAGATCCAGTAGTCATAGGTTTCCGCCGCATCGGGCAGCGGATACGTGCCGTTGTAGTTGGGGTTGCCGTACGAAGTGCGCTGGAAATCCTGGCCGCCGCCAAAGAACTTCTGCTCGAACGTGACCACCGGCGATACGACCACTTTGTGATCGAGGATCACCATCCATTCGTTGTCGCGCGCATGCTGGAAATCGGTGCTGGGGCTGTAGATGCCAAAGCCACCCTCGGACTGCAGCACCGGCACGGGCATGGCATAGGGTTCAGAGCCGCGATTCTGGTTGAACACCGCGATCAGCGACAGGAAGCCGCCGTTGGCATCGTCGTGCCGGCCGGAATAATAGACGTTGATGTTGTCATCGGCGGTGTTGGCCTGCCAGCCGTCGCTCTGGCGGTAGTCGACCTGCACCAGTTGCTTGAACCCGCCAACATCGCCGGTGTTGACCGACCCGTTCAGACCCCACGAATTGAAACTGCCATAGGTGGCGCTGGCGTTCATGCCGAACGCTTCGGTGGGCTGGCGCGGCAGGAAGTCGATGGTGCCGCCAAGCGAGTTGTACGAATTCTGCGCGGGGTTGTTGATGCCGTTGTTGAGCACCACGCTGTCGACATCCTGCGGGATGAACAGCACGCTGTTCCAGGTTGATGCCTGGCCGGTGACACCGCCGTTGAAGATGTCGTTGATCGCCACGCCGTTGAACGTTTCGGCAAACTGGCCCGAGTTGAACGCGCGGAAAAAGATGTTGGCGCCAACCCCGTTGGGCCCGGTTTCATAGGCGAACACCGAAGGCTGGCTGGCCAGCATGGTCTGCAGGCTGACATCGTTGGGCAGGTTGCGCACGGTCTCGCTGGTGATCGTGCTTTCCGAAAAGGCCGCGGTCAGCGGTGGCGATTCCGGCGCGGTCTGGTCGGCGGGCACCTGGCCCTTCACGACGATGACATTGGGATTGGTGGCGGTCTGGTCGGCATCGGCGGCCAGGGCCGGATGGGCGGCACCCACCATGAGCATCGCAATTGCGCCATGACAGGCATGGCTCAACAAGGAATTCTTGGTCACGGTTGTTCCTCCACTGCTTACAGCGCGCATATGCTGCGATTGCGTCGGAACGATGAAAAGGGAACGCCCTTTTACGAGAATCCGCGATTGCCCAAAGGGGCTGGCTTGCGCGAACCGTTGCGGATCAAAGGGATGGCACAGGCAACAACAGGCGCAACGCAGGCAAGTGCAAGAACCATCCAGGTTGTATTGATCGACTGACACAGCGCCAGATGGGTAATCAGCGGTTCGAGCAGCGTGCGGGTATCGGCATCGAGCGGCTGATCATGCATTGCCAGAAAATCTTCGATCGGCAGGTGCAGCGCACTCGCGACCGCGATATTGCCATGTTGCAATGCGGCGACAATCGCCGTGAAACGACCCGGCGTCTGGCCATAGAGTACAGAGTCTATCAGCGCGATGCCCAGCGCCCCGCCCAGATTGCGCGCCAGATTGAACAGTCCGCTGGCATTGGCCACGGCCTCTGCCGCCAGATGCCCGAGCGCCAGCCGGGTGGTGCCCAGAATGCACACCATCAGCGCGCATCCGCGCAGCGCCTGCGGCAGGATCAGCGCCTGCCAGCCGCTGTCGGGGGTCAACCGCACATCGGCCCAGCAGCCAAGACCGAACAGCGCAAAGCCGATCAGGCAGAACGGCAGCGGGGGCACGCGCTTTTCCGCCCAGACCGCAACCGGCGCGCTGATCAGTTGCGCCGCGCCGGTCAGGACTACCGTCTGGCCGATCGCCAGCGCATCGAGACCGCGCACCAGTCCCAGAAACACCACCATCAGATATGTCGACCCATAGAGCGTCGCGCCGAGTACCGCGTTGCATCCGGTGCCCAGCGCCACGCGCCAGTCGCCCAGTGCCGTCGGATCGACCAGCGGCAAAGACGTGTGCAGACAGCGCATAACGAACGCCCCCAGCGCGGCGATCCCGCCCAACCCCGGCAACAGCGTGGCAAATCCGGTCCAGCCGGTCTGTGGACCCTCTTTCAGCGCCACCTCGATGCCGACCATTGCCAGCGCCAGCAGCACCAGCCCCACCCGGTCAAGCTGGCGCAGCAAGGCGGGCGCGCTGGCGCCGCGCGGCACCAGCCACGCCATGCCCAGCGTGGCGACGATGCCGGGCCCCAGATTGATGAAGAACAGCCAGGGCCAACCCGCATGGACGGTCAGCCATCCACCCAGCCAGGGCCCCAGCGTGGGGGCCAGCATCGCCGCAATCCCTGCCATCCCGGTCGCCAGGGGTTCGTCACGCGGGCCGAACAACAGGAACACCGCGCTGAACACACACGGGATGATCACTCCGCCAAACAATCCCTGCACCGTGCGCGCGACAATCAGCACGGCAAACCCGTCGCTGATCCCGCAGGCGAGCGAGGCCAGCGTGAACCCCGCCACCGCCAGCACCAGGCACCCGCGCAGGCCCAGCGCGCGCGTCAACAGCCCCGACAGCGGGATGGTGATCACTTCGGCGGTCAGATAGCTGGTCTGGATCCAGCTCATCGCATCGGCATCGATATGCAACGCCTGCTGGATTGTCGGCAGCGCGGTCAGCACGATCTGCACATCAAGCACGGCCATGAACAGCGCCACGCACATCAGCGCAAAGCCCGCCCAGACCAGGCCAGAGGCGCGCGCGCCGGTCATCGCAACGGGCGCAGCGCCGCATCTTCGGCGCGGATGCGGATGGTCAGCAGCACGGCATTGGCGATGGAAAACCCGAATGCCATCCACGGTAACCCGAACGCCAGTGGCAGGCTGGCAACTTCGCCCACCACCACCGCATAATTGGGATGGCGCATGAAGCGATAAGGGCCCGATCGCACCAGCGCTTCGCCCGGCACAACGATGATCCGCGACGTCCAGCGGGGCCCCAGCGCGGCCATCACCCAGATCCGCACCGGTTGCAGCAGCACGAACAGCACCAGCCAGCCGGTCGTCACCGCGCGCCCCGGCGCCAGCCATGCCAGTCCTGCCAGCCAGCCCACATGCATCGCGATGATCAGCGGATAGTGCCCGCCGGCCACTTCATGGCCGCCCTTGGCCAGCAGCCGCGCGGTGTTGCGTCGCGCCAGCGCCATTTCCACCAGCCGCGCCAGCGTTACATAGCCAAGAGCGAGTTCGGCAATCATGGCACGGGCATCACCAGCGCGCCGCTGAGCGTAAAGCCCGGCCCCAGCGCCAGCAGCATGCCCGGACGATCGTCGGCCAGGCCCTTGCCCGCCAGCAGCCGTTGCAGCACAAACAGCACCGTCGGCGCCGACATATTGCCATGGTCGGCCAGCACCGCGCGTTCGTCGTCCAGCGTGCCGGTCGGCAAATCGAGGCTCGCTTCGAGCGCCTCGATCACTTTGGCACCGCCGGGATGGCAGACGAACCGGCCGATATCGCCCTGCGCGACCACCATCCGATGGCACAGCCCGGTCATCGCGGTGCGCAAATGGCCTGCCACCAGCGCCGGGATCGATTGGGCAAAGATCACCCCAAAGCCATGCGGCGCGACATCCCAGCCCATCACATCGAGCGTGTCGGGCCACAGATGTTCGGCAGCAGCAACCACCGCGACCTCAGCCGGACCTTGCGTCGACAGCACCGCCGCCGCCGCGCCATCGCCAAACAGCGCGGTGGCCACCACATTGGATTTGCTGAGCTGGTCCTGCCGGAACGACAGCGAGCACAGCTCCACCGCCACCAGCAGCACGCGCGCGCCGGGCGTCGCCGCCGCCAGCCGCGCCGCCAGCGCCAGCCCGCTGACCCCCCCGGCACAGCCCAGGCCGAACACCGGCACGCGCACCACGTCGGCGCGCAGGCCAAGTTCGGCGTGGGCCAGCGCTTCCAGACTGGGGGTGGCGATGCCGGTTGACGATACCGTCACGACGATATCGATCGCATCGGCGGTCAACCCCGCTGCGCCGATCGCATCGCGCGCGGCATCGATAAACAGCCCGCGCGCGATCTGGCGATAGGCCGCGGTGCGTGTCGCCCAGTCCTGCGGTTGCAGATACCATTCAACGGGCATGGCGATCTGGCGATGGGCAATCCCGGCGTTGGCAAACACCGGGGCCATGCGTTCAAAGGCAGGGAAACGGTCGGCAAACTGAATTCTGGCCCAATCGCGCGCGACGTCTTGCGGCAGGTCGTGCGAGGGGGTGGCGCGCCCAAGGCCAAGCAGGCGGGCAGGGATCATCGGGTCGTAGAATCCGGCTTGTGTTCGGCCAATGCGGCAGCGCGTGCCTTGATCATGAAATCATGGCAGGTCGGCCCCGTCTGATCGATGTGCGCGATCAGGCAGGCACGCACTTTGGTGCGACTGAGCGATTGCATTTCGGCGGCGCACAGCCGCTTGGCATCGGGCATGCAGGCGGCTTTGCCGGGATCGGCGGCGTGGGCCACGACACCGCTCGATGCGATCAGCGTGAAGAGGGCAAGCGTGACGGGCCGAACGGGCAGCGCCGTTCCGGCAAACGTGATGGGCGTCATGTGTCCTCCTTGGTGCGCACGGCGGACGTCGGTCCATCGGCGGTCCTGTTCTGACAGTGTCAAGGTGAACCGGGGCTGTCGCAGCGGCAACGGCCACCCCTGACCGCACCGGCACCTCGTCTGGGCGTGTTTACCCGGCGATCGGGCAAAGACCAGCGCCTTTGTCCTGCCCGATCGGGCAGGTACGCTTCAAAATCGGCGGATCCAGCCGTTCTTTGACCAGGGCATGCGCCAACCGCGTTCCCGAGCAGGAGCGCGACGATGACCGCCCAACCCTTGCGCTGGCAGATAGCGGGGCATGATGCGCCGATCGCGGCCCCCGATCGCTGTGGCCCCGGCGCGTTGCAAAACGGGGTTGCGGCCGCGATAGCCGATTTGCGCGGGGCGCCGGTGCCGTTGCTGGCGGCGATGATCGGCGATGCCCGGATTGCGTTGCCGGTGCGGATTGCGGCGGGGCAGGTCTTGGCGCTGGTTGGCGATCCGCGCCTTGCGCCGCTGGCTCCCGACATGATCGCGATCGCCGGCGGCACGGTGTTGATCGGGCTCGATCCGGCGCAGATGGACCAACGTGCGCTGGGGCTTGCCCTGATGGGGATCGTCGAGCAGTGGATCGCCGTCGAACAGCCGCGTCACAGCGTCCGTCTGGCGCCTTATGCGTTGGCACGGTTTCCCGTCACCAATGGCGAATACCGCGTGTTTGTGGAATCCACCGGCCATGATCGGCTGCCCGGCGGCTGGATCGAGGCGCGCTATCCGGCAGAGCGTTCCAACCATCCCGTGCATGGCGTGGCGGCCACATGTGCCGAAGCCTATGCCGCCTGGCTGGCGGCGCGCACCGGTCGGGCGTTTCGCCTGCCGACCGAGGCGGAATGGGAATATGCCGCTGCGGGCCCGGCGCGGCTGGCCTGGCCATGGGGCAACCGGTTTGATCCGGGTTTGTGCAACACGCGCGAATGCGCGCTGATGCAGACATCGCCGGTGGGGGCATTTGTCGGCGGCGAATCGCCGTTTGGCGTGTCCGACATGGCCGGCAATGTGGCCGAACTGGTGGCCGCCGTGCCAACCCGGCAACATGGCGTGACGCGCGGCGGCAACTATGCGGGATCGTGCGAGCGGGCACGGACCCGGCGGCGACAGGGCTACAACCCGCGTATCGCAACCGGGGCGATCGGGTTCCGGCTGGCCGAGACGCTAGGCTAATTCCAGCGTCAGGCACTGGCTGAAGTCGTCGGGCACATAGTCGGCAAACGCCGGGCACGCGACAAAGCCGTATTTGCGATAGAGCGCGATCGCCGGTTCAAACGCCGTGCCGCGCCCGGTTTCCAGGCTGACCCGCGCATATCCCCGTGTCCGCGCAACATCGAGCAGGTGGCGCAGCATCGCCTCGCCCACGCCCTGGCCCAGGAATGCAGGCGCCACCCGCATCGATTTCAATTCGCCGTGATCGGCCTCCAGATGACGGATCGCGCCCATCCCGGCCAGCGTCTCGCCCGCCCAGGCGGAGTAGAATGTCACACCGGGCGCGCGCAGCGCCGCGACCGGCAGCGCGTGGACTTTGTCGGGCGGGTTGTTGGCCTGCATGCCCGCCAGGTGCAGCGCGACCAGCGCGCGGATGTCCGGGCCCGACACGTCATCTTCGCGAATGTGCAACTGGGTCATCGCCCCTCCGTACGAATGTTGCTATCGGATCGCGCATGACAGACGCAACGCCAAAGTGGGCGATCGCCATCCATGGCGGCGCCGGATCGATGACCCCCGACACCCTTGATGCCACCGCGATCGCCGCGCACGAGGCGGGGCTGAACACCGCGCTGGAGGCCGGGCGCGCCGTGCTGGCAGTCGGTGGCAGTGCGCTCGATGCGGTGACGGCAGCGGTTGTCGCGCTGGAGGATGACCCCCATTTCAACGCCGGGCGCGGCGCGGTGTTCACGTATCACGGCACCAACGAGCTTGATGCGGCGATCATGGCCGGCGACGGGCGCGGAGCCGGCGCGGTGGCCGCGATCACCCATACCAAAAACCCGGTGCGACTGGCGCGCGCGGTGATGGAGGCAGGGCCGCACGTGTTCCTGTCGGGCGCCGGGGCCGAGGACTTCGCGCGCGACCATGGTGTCGAAGCGGTCGATCCCGGCTGGTTTGCCACCCCCGAACGCCTGCGCCAACTGGAAGAGCTGAAAGCGCGCAAGGACGGCTGGTTTGACGCGGGGATGAAATACGGCACCGTCGGTGCCGTGGCGCGCGATGCGGCGGGGCATGTCGCGGCGGCCACCTCGACCGGCGGGCTGACCGGCAAGCGCTGGGGCCGCATCGGCGATTCGCCGCTGATCGGTGCGGGCACTTATGCCGACGACCGGTCCGGCGCGGTCAGTTGCACGGGATCGGGCGAGCAGTTCATCCGCGCCGGGGCTGCGCACGAGATTTGTGCGCGCATGCGGCTGACCGGCGAAAGCGCGGATCAGGCGGCGCGCACCGTGCTGGCCGAAATCGGTGCGCTGGGCGGGGTCGGCGGGGTGATCGTGGTCACCCCGCAGGGCGAAACCGCGCTGGCGTTCACCACGCCGGGCATGTTCCGGGGCCGCGCCGACAGCAGCGGGCTGAACGAAGTGGGCATTTTCGGGCAAGATTGACGGATGGCAGGGCAGGGCGCAGCCTGCGCCTCGCCAAGGGGTTCGAGTCGTTCAAGGGGTTGCACCGGCACCGAAGCAATCATCCGCGCGAGCGTTGGGGGTTACTGTCGTTCGCGCTTTTTTCGGAGTGCAGATCCCATGACAATCAAAACCTGCGTGGCGCTTGCCGCGCTGTCGCTTGCCGTCGTGCCGTTTTCCGCCGCGCATGCGGATCAATTTCCGCTGGTCTCGGGCGACTATGTGCAGGTCGATTCGATCTCGATCGATGACGGCCATTTCCTCGATTACGCCAAACATCTGGCGTCGATCTGGCGCAAATCCGAAGAATTCGCGCTGAAACAGGGCTGGATCACCGGCTATGAAATTCTCGAAAACGAATATCGGCGTCCCGGCGAGCCGGATATCTATCTGGTCACCCGGTTTGCCCATTTCGCCGACCAGGCGGAAACCGACAAGCGCGAACAGGCCTATCAGGCCTATATGCAGACCACCGTCGCGCAAGAAGAGGCCGGGTCGGGTGAACGCGCCAAATACCGCCACCAGACCGGCGCGACCCTGTTGCGCGTGCTGAAATTCCGCGAATGAGGTGATCAGATGGGGGTGTTTCTGAGTCTGATTGAAAATTCGCGAAAGAGCGAATTTTGAAGGCCGCACCGGCCCGCTCCCCCACCCCACCACCCAATAACATACACTTACGTGGGTGGTGGGGTGGGGGAGCGGGCCGGTGCGGCCTTCGGAAATTTCGGCGAAGCCGGAATTTCCGATCAGACTCT
>Ga0302187_10004317_pt1 | contig 11410 bp, 4 predicted proteins | sample II_Bog_E1_3_FD_202120 | JGI IMG/M metagenome (GOLD analysis project Ga0302187, IMG submission 202120) | Peat permafrost microbial communities from Stordalen Mire near Abisko, Sweden - II_Bog_E1_3 | ecosystem: Environmental > Terrestrial > Soil > Wetlands > Peat | place: Sweden: Abisko, Stordalen...
CCGCTGGAGCACCTGGTTTCGCGCGTTGACAATTACTGCCAGCGCACCGGATCGAGCGAGTGGTCGGCGACTCTCTCCCGCGCGGAGCTGACCCAGGCGCTGGCTGCAGCGGGGCTGGTCGCGGCCGGATGGAAGAGCCTGACCGTCGCCAGGCGCGGTAAGTCTGGACGCGCCACAGTGTTGCTGGTTGGCTCTTCGGAGATTTCCGCGGAGAACTTCCGTCTTGCCATCGGCCGCGCCTTGGGTTGGAACCAGATTCGCAGCAACTGGTTTGAGATTGCGGCACAGGGCGATGGCTTTCTCTTTCACGGGCGCGGCTCCGGCCACGGCGTTGGCCTCTGCCAGACCGGCGCGGCGGAGATGGCGCGGGAGGGACATGGCTACCGCGAGATTCTTGCCCAATACTTTCCAGGCGCCACGCTGGGCGAAGAGACCACTGGCGCGGCCTGGCTGACTCTGAGCGGGCAGGGTTTCACGCTGGAGACGATCGATGGGGCTGATGCCGCGTTTCTGCCGGAGCTGGCGCGTGCATTGGCCGAGGCTGAGAGCCGCAGCGGGCTTAGCCCTGGCGGTGCGATTACGGTCCGCGCCTACCGCTCCACGCCAGCCTTTCGCGATGCAACGTTGGCTCCCGGCTGGGTGGCCGCCTTCACCGAAGGCGACAGCATTGCCGTGCAGCCGCTGCGAATTCTCGCTGCGCGCAAGCTGCTTGCAGGCACGCTCCGCCACGAGTTTCTGCATGCGCTGGTAGAAGAGCGGGCCACTGTCCACACGCCGCTCTGGCTGCGCGAGGGGCTGGTCAAGGCTTGGTCGGGCGATGCGGCTCGGGAAACAAAGCCCTCGCTGACTCTGGAGCAGGTCGAGCAACAACTGGCTCATGCCACAAACGAAGCGGAATCGGAAGCGGCCCACCGAGCGGCAGGTTGGTATGCTCAGCAGCTACTCGACCGCTTTGGCCGTGCGCAGCTCGTTGGTTGGCTGCGCGCCGGCGTTCCGCAAAGTGCGTTAGTCGGCCTCCGGTAAATCAGGCTCTATCGATTCAGCCGGAGGCGACTGTCTCCCAAACAGTACCGCAACCCAGCCCAGCAGCAACACCCAACTTCCCACCGCCAGCAAATATGTCGCGGCCAGTTTCAGCGCCACGTGCCAAATCTGCGCGCTGACTCCTCCGCTCGGCGTTTCGGCAAAGAACCGGCTGGGTAACTCCACGGCTACAAGCGCCGCCAGAACCACCGCCAGCCACCAGCGCCAGTTCCACAGCATCCGAATCACTCTGCGCCAGGGCAACCGCCAGCCCCACTGCGACGAGACCACCGCGTAGGGAATGATCTTGGCCGGGACAACGATCCAGCGAATGACCCACTCCACATAAGTAATCCAGAGATAGATGTGTTCGTAGGTGAAGAGCGTAGCCCGCGGGTGGGCCGAGGCACGCGAGTTGAGGTACCCCGCCCACAGCGGAATCTGGTCGTCGCACCAGTCCAGCAGCGCCCAGACCGCAGCGCCCATAGCGATCCAAACCAGCAGCGTGACCGCGCCCCACACCAGCTTCACCCGCTTGCCATCGTCGTCCGCAAGGCTGCGCGCCGTCCCGGCTTGAAGTTCGAGCGCACAGATTGCCAGCAACAAAGGGATCAGGAGCGAGAGCGCCACCTGCCAGCCGTGCTTGTCGGGCAGGCGCGTCCATGCCAGGCCCGCCAAAATCAACAGCGCTGTAACAACAAACTGCGCCGCAACCCAGCGCCAGCTCAGGCGCAGACGGCGAAAAACTTCTCTGAATAAACTCACGGCTGCACCTCCAGGGTTGCGGGCTCGGTGGTTGTGTTCACATTCGACTGATACATGGGCCCGGCCTGCGCGGGACTGATGACGAACTTGCCGGGGTTGACCACTTTGAGCAGGTAGAAGTACTCGCGGCGGCCGGGAAACTCGGTCTGGAAAAAGGCCGCGCGGTCGTCGTGGAATTCCTTGCGCGTGAACCAGTCTGCCCACCAATCAGGCTTGTGGTTCAGCGCGTAGAGGCCGTTGTTGGGCAGGAACTCCGTGCCCGCCGGAATCGGGTCCTCAGCCAGCAGATACTTCCAACTGGTTCCATTGAGCGCCAGCCTGACCGCAACAATATCGCCAACGTGCGCCACGCCTTTCAGCGGAACCAGGTCGTATGTAATCGGGTCGGTGGGCTTGGGCTGATTCTTCTGAAGCAGGTAATAGTCGCGGGTGATGTTGAGCGCCAATTGCCCCTGCTGGAAGAGCTTGCGATCCGCCGCGTACCAGGCGTTCTCTGCCGACCAGTAGGTAATGCCGTTGCCGGTTTTGCGGATGGTGACCTGGCCACCGTTGGCAACCTGCGCGGCGGGAACTTTGATCCGTATCGGGGCGGCCATTCCATCGCCCGCGCCAAAGTGCCGCTTGCCCACGCTCGTTCCATTCACCAGCACTTCAACGTCTGAGGTGTTGGCCAGTTCTCCGCTGAGAGCAAGATAGTCGGTCAGTCCCTGGATCACCATCGCTGTCTGCTTGGTCGAGTACCAGTAATCTCCATCGCGATGCGCGGCCAGCCACTGCGCCGATTGCGGCAGCAGGCCGCTGCTGCGGTCCTGGTGAATCAGCAACTTGAGCGCAAAGGCTGTCGTCTCGCTGGAGGTGTCTGCCCAATAATCCAGCAAACCGTCGTAGCTTCCTTCCCAGTGCGCGCCGTCCTGGCCGGTTTTGGCCTTCTTCTCGAGCAGCAGCGCTGCCTCGTGCGCGCGGCTGTCTCCAGCCGCGTCAAGAGCCAGCCCAATCAGTGCCAGGCCTTCGTCGCTCAGCTTGCTTCGGCTCTCCCACGCCATGTCGAAGGCTTCCTTTGGCGCGCCGCCCGTGGTAGCCAACGCGTAGACCACATAGGCGCGCAGATCGGGAATCATCTCCGGATGCGCGGCCAGCGTGGACTGGAGCCACGCGCGGCCTTTGTTCATGCGGTCTTGGTCGATCTTGTATCCTGCGCCGCTGGCCTGGCCCAGGCCGCTCACAACGTATGCGGTCATAAAGACGCGGCTCTCGTCGTCAGGCCACCAGCCCCAGCCGCCATCGTCGTGCTGGAATCCGTAGAGCCTGTCAAGCCCGGCGCTCACCATATCGTCGAGCGTGGCTCGGTCGATGGGAGACTGCACGTGCAGCTTGTCCACTGTTTGCGCCACAATCACATCGGGCAGGAAGCTGGACATGGTCTGCTCCGTGCATCCCCACGGATAGCCGGTGAGGTAATCGAGCGCATCGAAGACCGTGCCCGCCACCGATGGCGAAATGGTCACGGTGAGCCCTCGCGAAGCAGCGTCAGAGCCGGCAGGATAACTGAAGGACCACTGGTTCTGCCCCGCGCCTGAGAAGACGACGCCTGAGTCGGCCGCCCGCTGCTTTACGCCGAAGGGCAGCACGGGAAGCGTCATCTCCAGCGCATCGGATTCCTCATTGGTCAGCGCCTTTGCGGTCACTACTGCCTGCCCGGTCGTACGCGCCTTCACCCTCCATTCCACGACGCTCTCGCCTCGCGAGGGGATATTCACCTTTTGCGTCTGGCCGGAAGATATGTCCAACCCAGATACATCCAGCGCAAAGGTCACGTCCTTTGCCGTCTCAAGATAGTTATGTGCAATTACCTTCAAAGTAACTTCGTCGCCCACGCGGAAGAATCGCGGAGCGGCCAGGCGCACAATCAGGTTCTTGCGTGTGAGTACCCGCGTCACCGCGCCACCGGCCTTGCCGTCGTCGGTCATGGCGCGGATGGTGGTGCGCCATGTAGTTAGCGAGTCCGGGAAGTTGAACTCGACTTTGGCGTGGCCGTCGGGGCCGGTGCGAACGTTGGGATTCCAATAAGCCGTGTCGGGAAATGCCTTGCGCACCTTGGGAATTATCAGGTCCGAACCGGGCTTTACCTGCGCCATGCGCGGATGGAACTGCGCCACCGCCAACTGCGCCAGCAGCGGCGACTTGGTGCCCGCCTGGCCTGAGAAGTAAAAGTCAAACGAGGTCTGCGGATTGAGTTCCGCCTCGCGCTGCGAGTAGAAGAAGTGGACAATGTCGCCGCTCTCATCGGGACGCACCGAATAAAGCGCCTCATCCACTTCGCCAAAGCTCAGGTCCGCCTGCACCGGCTTGCCCGCGCTGTCGAGCGCCAGCACGTCAAAGCTGCCCTTTTCGCCGGGAAGATACTTTGGTTTGGATGGCGTGGCCGTCACGGTCAGAGTCCGCTCGACCAGAGGAACCTTGAGGCTCTTGTGCGCGGTGTAAATCTGGTTGTTGCGGACGAAGAACGCGTTGATCACGAGGTTAGGCTGGGCAAGCCGTGTGATGGGCACGTCGAAGGCAACGCTCTCGCCGCTGGCGCGCAGCAGTTGCCGCGATTGGATCGTATCGCCCTCGGTGGTAACTACGGCCCACGCCTCAGGCACGCCAGTCAGCAGCAATAAGTGCGCCGTGTCACCTACTTGATAACTCTTCTTATCGGCGACGATCTTGGCTTGAGTATTCGGGTTGGACCATTCGCCGCTTCCATTCCAGATCCACACCCAGGTGTTCGCCTCCACGGTGCGATTCTCCGGCGTCTGGGCGGTTACGGTCACTTCAAAATCGCCATTGCCGCTCAGAGGCAGGTCGATGAGAACGCTGCCATCGGCGCCTGTCGTCGCATCGCGATTGGCCGCGGGTGTGCGTGTCCATTTTCCAGTATCGCGATCCCAATGGCTCACTGTCACGGCTGCATGAACCGCGGTTTGAATCGGCTTTGAGTCGTAGTCCTGCGCCTGCACCTTGATGCGCACCGGGTCGCCGGACTTGTACATATAACTCGTCGGCTGCACATCGATATGGAACGAGCCATAAGTGGCCAGCACGGTCGTGTGGCCGGCTACCTCCCGATTGGCCGCGTCGGTCACTCGCGCTTCAATGCGATAGTCCATGTCGCGCGGCTTGCCTTCCACTGCTACCGGCAGAGAGACGGTCAGCTTGCCATCGGCGTCCAGCACGCCTTCTTGTTCCTGCTGCTCGGTCTGGTCGTAGGCATAGTCTTCGGAACCGCCCTCATCGGATGCCTGGTCGGCGTTGCCGCTGTCGTCCGCGTCTTCCTCGTCCCACCAGTAATGCTGCGAGGTGTGAACCACGTACTTCACCTTCGCATTCGCCACCGGCTCGCCAAAGAAATAGCGCGCATCGATCACCGCCTGAATCTTGTCTCCCTGCAGGACGCGCTGCGCCGTCGAAGTAACTTTCACCTGGTATTCCGGCTTCTTGTACTCCTCCACGTAGAAGCTTCCCATGGCGCCAATGTTGCCATTGTCGGAAACTCTGATGCTGTAATAGCCAAGCCCCGCGTCGGAGGCCAGCGTCAGGTCGGTGGCCACCGTACCGTGCGCGCCGAGAGGCAGCTCCTGGGTGAGAACCGCCTTGTTATCAGCGTCCGTTACCGTGAGTTTCACAGTCTTTACGGCGGGAAGAATCTGCTGGTCGTCCTTCTCCTGGCGAATCACGGCTTTGATGTGAACGGTGTGTCCGGGCCGGTAGACGGGCCGGTCCGTATAGATATAGGCCAGCAAGTCGGACGCCCTATCCTGCCCGAACCCATAACTCCACGGAGTGACAATCGCCACGTCCTGCCCGTGCCGCGCCAGAATCCACACGTTGTCGATGGTCTTTCCGCTGACGGAATTCGTCGCCAGCGAAGCTAGGCCTTCTTCGCTCGTAATCCCACTCGACTGCTGTTTTCCATCGACCCACAGCGCCACCTCGGCCTTTGCCACCGGAGCGCCGGTTGCGCGGTCGCCGGCGTATAACTCCGCGTGGCCGTTGAGCGTCCGCTCCACCAGCGCTATCTGCGTGACGATAGCCACCGTGTAGGCCTTGTAAGTCCCTTCGGTAGCTTCTATCAGATACACGCCCGCGGATAGGCCATCGATCGGCAACTGCTGGGTCTCCGAGACGATGGCCGGCGGGGTTACCAGCTTCCAGCGCGCCACCAATTGGCTCTCGTTCAACAGCGGCACCTGGGCGAACTCCGTCGCGCCCACCACCTGGCTGCGCTTGCCCAGCTTGCCCTGGCCCTCGCGGAAGCTGTCGCGCGCCTCATCGCTGAACTGCCCCCGGAAAAAGTGCCGCACCCGCCACCAAAGATCGGCCTTGAAGTCGTGCAGCCGCTCAATCCATGTGCGCTCGTCGATCTGCTCGGCTGGGGAATAGCTCTGCACGCCGAAGCTATGCGGATCCTTAAGCCCGGCAAAGAACTTTTCTGCGTCGCGCACCTTGTACACGCGGAACTCAAGCGCGGGAACATTGCGCGCATAGAGCTGAATCTTGACGCTTTCTCCCGGAGCAAAAGTACGCGAGGTGGAGAGCGAAAAGGAACGCGGAGCGTCCTTGGCAGCGGCCGAAAGGGCCACCGCCAGAGCTACAATCGGAACGATCAGAGCGGATAGAAAGCGGAGCTTCATGAATTGCCTCGCAGAATATTCCAGCGGTAGACACCGAGAAAGTTGGGATTGGAATTGATGGGCCGCCAGCGCGCGTCGGGGTGATCGAGCAACTCGGCCATCGTAACGCGGCGAATCTCGCCAAGGCTCCCGCGATCCGGTCCGGTGTGGTAAACCACCCCCGGCTCCTGGCCGATACGGGTGACGATCATCGAGTGCCAGGGCGACGACTGGCCGAACTGGCGGAAGAAGAGCAGATCGCCGGGCTGAGCCTGGCGAACGTCGCGGCTGACAAGATAGGCGTTGCGTTCCACCAGCGTCTTTGCGTCGGCAAACTGCGCAAATGCGCCGTTGCCCACATCCGCGGCGTCGAACGGTCCCGGTTGCACGCGGAACAGCCCCGTCTTCAGCGGCGTGTCGGGGTAGTGCCAGGCGCGAATTTCTCCCGGCGGCACTTGAATCTCGATGCCCATCGCCAGAAACCACGAGTCATTGTGGCGCTTTAACGCTTCGCGATACGCATAGCGCAGCAGTCCCGCGCAATCTGTGATTTCGGCTGGAATCTCACCCTTGGGGCGAACCGCCTGATAGTCGGCGATAAGCGTAAACCAACGGCGAAAGACCTCGCGATCGGCTGGGTCGCTCAGGCGCAGGAAATCCGGCGTTCCGTCGCCAAAGCGGTCGCTCCAGCCGCGCATTGGACTTGCGGAGCCGCTGGCAATCTCAACAGAACTCGGATGAAACTCTGCCCCCGAATGCCGGACGCCATGCTGCGTAAAAACCAGCAGGCGCAGGAACAGCAGCAGGATCACCAGCGTGACAAACGAGAGGAGGAGCAACCGTTTGAAGCGAGCATTCACGGGAAAGTGTCCCCAACGGATGCTAACATCCTAGCGCATCGGGTTCGAGGCTTAAATCAGTTCTTCCCTGTGCCGAATATCTTTTGCAAGATGCTGCGATGTTCGGCGGGGTGGTCACAGGTTGTGATGGGCGCGGTGCCGTCGAGGAACGCCGCATAATAGCTGTCGGGGCAGGTCTCGTCGCTCAGCAGGTTGCTGACTTTGTCGATCGGCACCACATCCACACCGCCAGGCATAGAGAAGTCGTGTACGTCGGAGTATTGCGGCAGTTGCACGGCCTTCTTCATGAACTCGGCCCAGATGGGCGCGGCGGCATGGGCGCCTTCGAGATTCAGTTGGGTATAGTCGTCGTTTCCCACCCAAACAACGCAAAGCAGGTTGGTGGTAAATCCAGCAAACCATGCGTCGTGGCTGGTTCCGGTCTTGCCTGCGGCAGGCGCCAAGAAGCCCATGTTGCGTACCCCCGCGCCCGTCCCTTCCCCCCGAAGCACGTTCTCCATCAGGTTGGTCGTGAGATAGGCCACGCGCGGGTCAAGCACCTGCCTTGAAGTGGGTGTGTAATCGGAGATGATGTCGCCGGTCGGCGTGCGGACGCTGGCCAGCATCCAGGGGTCAAGGTGAAGGCCGTAGTTGGCGAAAACAGTGTAGGCGCCGGCCATGTCGAGAGGCGCGGCATCGTAGGTTCCGATGGCCACCGAGGGAGTTCCACGCGCACTTTTGATACCGGACTCACGAGCCAGCGCCGCCACGCGATCGAAGCCCACCATGCCGGCAAGCCCGATGGTGGCATTGTTGAGCGATCGCATCAGCGCGTAGCGCGCCGTCACCTCGTCGTGATAGACGCCTTCATAGTTGTGCGGCGTGTACTCCTGGCCCCCCACGTCATACGTGGTCTGCTGATCGCTGAGCATGGTCACCGGCGAGAAGAGCTTGGTTTGTCCTGGCAGAACCGTGCCTTCAGTGGCCGTGGCAAAGGCAGTGGCATAGACAAAGGGTTTGAAGATAGACCCGGTGGGGCGCTTGGCCACCGCATGATTCAACTGCGAAGCGCCATAACTGCGCCCGCCCACCAGCGCCAGCACCTGGCCGGTATGAGGATTGAGCGCAACCAGCGCCACCTGCGGATAGATGTAGGCAACACCGCGCTTCTTGTCGCGTGCGTGCAGCTTGTCTACCTGCTCGTCTACCACGTGGATCGTGGATTCGACAGCAGCCGTCGCTTCGCGCTGCAAGTCGGGGTCGAGCGAGGTGTAGATGCGCAGGCCTTCACGGTTGAAATCGCGCTCGCCAAGCTTTTGCAGCAACTGATCGTGTACGAGATCGACGAAGTACGGCGCTTCGCTGGCGTCTACGCTGGCTGTCGTGAGATGGAGCGGCTCGGCCTTGGCGCGTTCGGCTTGGTCTTTGGTGATGGCGCCCGTTTCCACCATCGAGTCAAGCACCAGGTTTCGTCTGTCGATGGTGCGCTCAGGATGGCGGAAGGGATTGAAGTAGCTTGGCCGCTGAATGATACCAGCAAGGAACGCGGACTCTGCCAAGTCGAGTTGACGCATGTCTTTGCCGAAATAGACCTGTGAAGCCTCGCCGAAGCCATCGATGGAGAAGCTGCCGCGCTGGCCGAGCGGGATCTGGTTGGCGTACATCTCGAAGATCTGCTTCTTGTTGAAGCGATGCTCGAGTTGAAAGGTAATTACGATCTCGATGACCTTGCGCTTGATGCGCTTCTCGGGCGTGAGAAAAAAGCCGCGCGCCAACTGCATCGTCAAAGTGGAGCCGCCCTGCTGCTTCTGGCCCGTTGTTATGTCACGAAAAATCGCTTGCATCAGCCGCAAGTAATTGACGCCGCCGTGTTCAAAGAAGCGGCGGTCCTCGATGGCGAGAACGGCCTGCACCAGGTTCGAGGGAATCTCGTCATAGGTGATCAGACGCCGTTTGGTGCGGTTAGCATCCTCGCTGAGGCCGGTGATAAGCAGGGGCTCCAACTCATAACTCAACAGCGGCTGGCCGTGATTGTCGGCAATGGATTCCACGACGCCGGAATCAATGTGAATTGTTGCGCTGTCTTGCGCATGATAAGACTGCGGACCGGGGCGAACGGTGATCGTGCGCCCGGTCGCCGTGTAAGTGCCCAACTGCGAGAGTTCCGAGGCGCCGTCGGCGGAGTAGCCTGCCTCGTGCAATTCATTGGCAATGAGGCGGATGGTCAGCTTTTGTCCGGGGCGAACCTCGCGCGGCGCGGCAAATATCTTGGCGGTATTGGCGAAGATTGGCTGTTTAAGCCGCTCGTCCACAACCTGCCCGTATTTGAAATTGAAATAGCTGAAGACAACAATGACTACCATCGCAGCGAACGCAAACAGCAACAGCCCCAGGCGCACCAGCAGCCCTCCCCAGTGAGGTCCTCCTTTGGGTCTTTTCCACCTGATTCTCAATGCTATCGCCGCCATTGCTGTTCCTTTTGCCGAGCTTCTAGCTACTTCCTTCTAGCCTCAAGCTCTTTCCTATAAACATGCCGGGTGCCCCAAGCCCGATTTTGGGACATGGGAAACCATGAACCTGGGCCGCTCCAGTTACTCCCCTACAGCCCCAAGTAATCCATCCTCTTCGACGCGCTTCTTGACCGACGCGACCACGTCCTGCAACGCCACATCTACGCTGGATGCCGTCGCGCGCGTCACAAGCTCGACGAAACCGCCCGCGGCCTTTTTGCCCACGTTGATGCGATAGGGAATGCCCACCAGGTCCGCATCCTTGAATTTGACGCCGGCGCGTTCGTCACGGTCATCCAGCAACACGTCAAGCCCCGCGGCTTCAAGCTCCACGGCCAGCTTTTCACCCGCTTCGGCCAGCGCCGCATCGGAAACGTTGGTCACCGTGACCACCACGGTGAAGGGGGCGATTGAGGCCGGCAGCCAGAAGCCATTCTTGTCGTTTGCCTGCTCGATGGATGCGGTGAGAATGCGCTCAATGCCTATGCCGTAACTGCCCATGATGGGCGTCACTTCCTTGCCATTCACGTCGAGCACGCGCGCGCCCATGCTTTCGGAGTACTTATAGCCGAGCTTGAAGATGTGGCCGATCTCGACGGCTTTGCCGACTACGAGCTTGCCGGAGCAGCCGTCGATCGGGCAGGATTCGCCTTCGTTCACGCTGCGGATGTCGGCGCTAATCGTCCATGAAAAATCGCGGCCCGGAGTGACGTTGCGCAGGTGGTAGTCCAGCTTGTTGGCGCCCGCGACTAGGTTGTTGCGGCCTTCGAGAGATTTGTCAACAACGACAGTAAGACCGTCTTCGAGTGGCTTGGCGCTCGGTTTGATGCCAACCGGTCCTAGGAATCCCGCCGGGCCGTTGAAGTATTGTGCCAATTCTTCGGCCTGCATGGTGCGCATTTCGGCAGCGCCCACTGCACCCAGCAGTTTGGTCTCATTCACCTGGTGGTCGCCGCGCAGAAAGGCCGCAACGCCATGCCACGTATCCGGTTTGCCTGTTGTGCCGCGCTTCAGCGCCATGTAGGCCACGCATTTGATGTCACTGGCCGGCGAAATCTTGAAGAACGCGGCCACATCGGCGATGGAGGCGCATCCGGGCGTGTGAGCCAGCTCGGGCGTGCCGTCGCCGGTTGGCTCCATTTCTACGACCGCATCGAGGCGCGAAGTGCCCTTCTCCAGATTCGCAGCATAACCGCAGACGGGACAGCTCGCAATGAGGTCTTCGCCGGCGTCGGTGTAGCACATGAACTCTTGCGACTGCGAGCCGCCCATGGAGCCGGAGTCGGCTTCGACGGCCACGAACTTCAGGCCACAGCGAGTGAAGATCTTGCGGTACACCGCGTCATGCAGCTCGAAGCTCTTGTCCAGGCCAGCTTTGTCGATGTCGAAGGAATACGCGTCCTTCATGGTGAACTGGCGGACGCGCAGCAGGCCCGACTTGGGCCGCGGCTCGTCGCGGAATTTGGTCTGAATCTGGTACCAGATCTGCGGCAACTGCTTGTAGCTCCGCAGCTCACTACGTGCGATGGTGGTCATGATCTCTTCATGGGTCATGCCCAGGCAGAGGTCCGCGCCCTTGCGGTCTTTGAGGCGGAACATGTTGTCGCCCATGCCCGTCCAG
>Ga0302187_10004329_pt1 | contig 11396 bp, 6 predicted proteins | sample II_Bog_E1_3_FD_202120 | JGI IMG/M metagenome (GOLD analysis project Ga0302187, IMG submission 202120) | Peat permafrost microbial communities from Stordalen Mire near Abisko, Sweden - II_Bog_E1_3 | ecosystem: Environmental > Terrestrial > Soil > Wetlands > Peat | place: Sweden: Abisko, Stordalen...
CTCAAAAAAAGATTCAAAGTCGGCGCGGAGCAATGACACAGCCGCAGGATCGAGGACAAGATCATCCCACCCGCATCTCTGAATCTTCTGAGTCCGGCCTCCAATCGTATGTAGCATTGGCTGATCGCTCTGCCGGGACATCTCTTCAATCAGTCCGATGACACTTGACGCGCTTTCGTGGCCGCACACTACGACGTGGGCGATAGCGGCGGTCTGGCTCTGCGGCCCATCAAAATATGAGATGTTCATTGCAACAATCGCTGTCTTCAACTCCCGCATCTGTAAAGCCAAGGGGCATCCAGAAGAGTGGATTGAGGCGCCACGAACGCGGGAGCGTCTTGCGAACATCTGGTCGATGTCGCGCAATGCCGCGAAGTTTTCTATCTCGAGTAACAGGGACGAATTTGGTGGAACTGCTGCGGCGACGACTGACCGGCAGACTTTCCGAGCCAACGCTGAGCGAGACGATGAGGATAGGCCGACAACTTGGCGAGTCGCGGCTCCTGCAATGTCTAACCCCGACTCTATAAAGGTACAGTCGGTAATTGGAACACCGAGTTGCTCCTGCCTGCAAAGCCTGCAGCCATGTCCCACGCATCAACTTCACGCTGCCATCCTCTTCCTCGGCGATCCTCTGCCGCCCAAAACCCTCGGTCGCGTGACGTTCACGAATAATGCAGGCTAGTCACGTTGTATCGCTCCGTTCGACATTCTTCTCTTCCTACTTTTCAAACTACGGAGCAGTACACAATTTGTGGGCTCGGCGCTCGAATTGTCTTGATGAGCAATCACCCCGGCGGTGATAACCGCCGGGGCAGGATGCACTGCGTGGTGTTGCCGGCCTATGCGGCTTCCGCAGCCGACTTGGCAGGGTTGAGTTCCGCGACCCGGCGGCGCTTCATTCCCTTTTTGACGGCCTTCAAACGCTCCTGAACCTGCATCCAGAGATCGTCGGGAATGAGGCGAAGATCGGGGACCTCGGTGCAAATCCACATTTGTGACAAATTCTTGGGCGTTACCGTTTTCCCCGTTTCCGGGTGAATGCTCTGGGGGGTGTTGCGCCAAATCCTCTTTCCGATGTATTTCTCATTCTTCAGAGTCCGCCAGACTCCGCTGCCCGGCCAGCCGGTACCGGCCCGTGGAGCGGGTACATTTCCGCGATCCAGCAGGCCCGCGATCTCTGAGACGCTCCAGCCATCAGCGAAGAGGCGGAAGATGCGGCGGATCGTATCCGCTTCAGGTTCATCGACCACCAATTTATAGCCTACGATCGAGGCCAAGCCCCGCAATTCTGCATGTGATGGGTCAATTACTGTCACGCTCTTGTATCCGTAGCACAGGCTACCGACAGAGTGGCGCGTGGAATTGACGGCGTGTTTGTGCGCCGTGGAAAAAGTGCTTTCACCTGACATATAGAAATTCCTTCCGGCCAGATTGGCCTGTGTTGTCGTTGTCCCAGCGGCGTTCGCTGGGCATTCTAGAGGGCAGCGCCTGCGACAAAGGTTGTCGTTGCGGTTGCTGCCCTCCTCAGGACTAATACCCATGAGACGAGCGGTTCCGTCCTTAAATAAATCAGGCGGCGAGATGGACAGGGGCCAAGTGCCAGAAGGTTTTCCCCGTGTGCAAATTGACGGTGCGTGTTAAACCGAAGCGGCGTTCAAAGCTGCTGCGACTAAATTCAAACGCCTTCGACACGTACATGAAATTTAGCTTGGTGTGCAATTCAGAATTGACCGGCACCACGTCAAGCAGGAGGTCAGCCCATTCCTTCGCGTTGCGTCCGGCATGCGCGACTTCGGGATTGCTCTCGAACAGCAACTCGAAGGCATCGACGAGAGGATGATCGTGAATGTCGTGCCGGACAAGGAGTTGGAGCCCGCCGAACCGAAACAGATAATCGGACGTGTGTTGCTGGACCATTGCAGTACTGCAATGATCCAGCAACACACCTTCATGGCCATCGTTGGGCACTGAGAACAGGTCCACTTCTCCAATCACCTCGAAGACTGGGCCTTGCTCCGTAGTTTCGGGGTAAAGAACCAACCGCTTCACATGGTGCTGCAGGAGTTCCCGCGCCCGGATCGCATCACTCGTGAATACGTCTTGCAGGTTTCCGATGACATGCGTGACGATGCACTCCAAATTCTCTTTCCGGATGTCGGTGTCGACCGGAACGGCCATTGTCCGGAGCTGTTCTTTGATGCGTGTCAACTCCGCCTCGGCCTCGGCCAGCGCGGTATGGACGCTTTCTGAAGGCCGATCGGAGTCGGTAACGAAATTGATAAGGCGCCGAATCTTCGCCTGCATCTCGACCTTCATGCGTTCGAGCTGTTGGACATTGTCGTCTGGTCCCTCCCTGCGCAACCGATCCAGGAAAGCTTCCAGTTCGGTCCAAATCGCCTTTACCAGATAAGTGAAGTTTTCAGGCGCAAGGAGCCGATTGGCCAACGCATCGAGGAGTTGTTCACAAAGGCGGTCTTCGCGCATACGTAGCGAGTTAGTGCACCCACGCTTGTGCCGATAATTTGGACATTCATAGCTCGCCTCACGACCCGTTCCACCCGAGATCCTCATCTTCTCGCCGCAGACGCCGCAGATTAAAAGTCCGCTGAACAAATAGGATTTCCTTTTCGCACGATTCAGACCGCCCTTTACCTGACGAGCATTCTTCTTGTTCAGTTGGTTCAGCTTCTCGACTGCGCGGTTCCATTGCTCATCGGTTACGATCCGAAGGTGGGGAACTTGCACCGTCACGTGCTCACTCTTCTTCTTGCGCCGAGTGATTACTTGGCCGGTTTCGGGGTCCTTGTCCTGGGTGGTCTGATTCCAGACATTCACGCCCCTATATTTCTCCCTTTTCAAGATGTTCTTCACGAGACTGGAATTCCAAGCGATGGATGCTTTACCGATTTTCGGCTTGCGGGGTCCGCGAATCTGCTCTTGGTTGAAAGCGCACACAATCTGCCACATGCTGTATCCTTCGCCGAACAGGTCATAAATGCGGCGGATAACACGGGCTTCGTCCTCGATGACTTCCGACTTAACTCCAGCAATCCCCGCCCGCCCCGTAGCATAAGGCATATCCGGGTTTGCCTGGACAACAGACCTGTAGCCGAACGTGCGGCTACCAGAGCTGAATCCCTGCAATACACGGCCCTTCTGACCGGAATGCACCTTGGTCCGCATCCTTTCAATTTGCTGCTCATCGGCCATGCCGAGAACCGTCAACATCAGGCGGAAGTTCGGGTCCCGGGAATCCAGCTTCTGGGAAACGAAATAGAGCCCGATACGATGGTGCTTGAGCACGTCTGCCATCTGCAACACATCCCCCAAGTTGCGACCGAACCGGGAAGTGTCGTCAATGAGGATGTAGTTGAACGGGCAATCGCGCTGCTTTGCAAGGATGCGCATCGCCTCAAGGGCATGACGGCCCACTGTGCTGGTCCCACTGATTGCTGCGTCCGTATAGACATGGCCCGGGAGAAGCACCCAGCCCTTCTGTTGTCCTGCCGCCTCACAACTCCTCACCTGGTCTTCTAGTGAAGCCGGACGTTGCATGTAGCTTGAGTACCGGGCGTAGATCGCATAAGTGATCGGCCCGCCTGAATTCGAATCAAATTCGTTCATATCATCCTTCCCATCTGGGGTTGAACCCCTGGGGAGAAATACTAAAAATGAACTTAAAGTTCTGGGTTCTCTGAAAGAAAATGTCCATCGGGACTTTTCTTCCTACTCGTAATTCCGGAATTGGAAGTTCTATCGCTCAATGTGATCACGCGCGATCTTGGACGCGATCAATCGAGCCAAACCTTCATCGATCAGCAATTTCACATGATTTGTGAGGGGATTCGGGACCTTCCCGATTACAAGCACCACCGACTTTCTGCTTCGCAGAGGGGTGCGGTCGCTCGGGGATTTCTCAGTACATATTGGCTTGGCCATTTTTTAACTCCTTGTCAATCTGACTACCGAACCCAATTACATCGAGAAAGAGGAACTCCTACTCATAGAGCCACCGACATCGAAGCCGATTCGGCAGCAGGCGCGTCGTCCCCCAATGCATACGTACCGTGGGGAATGTGGTTCGAGACCTGGTACTGCGCCATCGAAGCCCGGGCGAGGAGTAAGTCAGCGAGTTCGACGATCAGGTCAACTTCGCCGAGCGGAACCCGACGGAACGAAAGATACAACGGGAAATAGCGCATGTTCTGCCGCAGTTCCCGCAGCGTGATTTCATGCGCTGGCTGATTGCAGTAGCCGACAATCATGTTGGCGACGTGCAGGAGTTTAGAGTCTTCGGCAGAGCCATCCGATTTGAGGGCCACGATTACATCCTGAAGAGAGTTCATAGTCGGCATCTTTTCGTTACCTTTCTTTTTCGGGGAGTTTCTTCCCACAACGTCAATCTACGGTCCTAATCAAGAAGTGTGGGATCGCGATCGAAAATCCGTGGAACTCTCCCCGCCTTGTGCATTCACGCAAACTCGTTGGCGCGATCCCACAAATGCCAGGGCGCTCCGTAGTTTGAATCCAGAGGGCGACGGCAGAGGCCGAATTGATGTCAGCTATCAGCGCATCACGCTTCAATTTCAATGTCCGCGATTCCGCTCGGCATCTGCGCAGGGGATCGCGGTGTCGAAGACCAAACTGACTCAACGCTTCACCGGAGGTACGCAGTGCCGATCAATGGCAAATAGAGAAACCCGGCGATCAGTAGGTGCTACGGCAAAGCCAAATACCCCAGCATTCTTGCGTGGCACGAACGCGAACGCCGATCATTGTTGTCGACTTGCCAGAGAGCTGCTGGATTGAAGAGCCTATTACTGAACCGCCGCCGTTGCGGTGACCGGTCGCATCGGGAAGAAATATGCCGTTCCAACAGATGAGCTGCCGGGGGCCAACATTGGGCGGCGGTTGGGATTGTGGGAGTTTGCAAGGCCAAAGCATCGCTGTGCTGTACCTATCTGGTCCGCATTCTCCATTGGGTAGTCGTGGGTCATGGGCGGTTGGACCTTTCGCCGAGAATTCGCTGCGTTCTATAATTGATGCCTAAACACATCGGGACTGGAATCTACACGCTTTAAGTCCATGGCAGTGCGACACTTAGCAATTAGGGTGCGAATCGTTCTGCGCAGTGCGGGCAAAGCGCCTGAGGAGCTTGCCAGTTGAGCAGGTAGCCAGAAGGACGTTTGCGTCAAGTGAGTTGAAGCAGGTGGCATATGGAGTTGACCCCAAATCGCGCGAATGAAGAGTTGCGTCTTCCCCTAGCGGAAGTTCGAAAGGATCTCCTTGACTTCGGCCTGCGCAACCCCCTGTTGAATTACCGGCTTTTGAAAACGCGAGGGCTCGAAATCCCCGAAACGAGCCCGGCAGAGGTGTTTCGTCTGCTTGTATCCGAGGGAGCAGAACTGTCCTTCCTCCCAATTGAAGGAATGCAGCAACCAGGGCCTTTGTATGAACCTGAGAGCGGCAGTCGAGACGGAAGGCGATCCATTGTGCGAGCGAAACCGGGTCGGAGAACACAGACGCCACAGCAAGGAGACTTCCGCTCTAATCCAAACGAACTGCCGACGGGCATCTCCGAAAAGGAACTAGAGAAGCGCCTTCTTGCCACCTATTACGCTGCCAAGAGTTCCATTGAAGAGCAAGGTGTTAACACTCTGTTTATTGCCCTTGGTATGCTCATTTGGCGAGATTCTAAGAGTGCCGATGAGGTCCGTCGCGCCCCTTTGTTGCTAGTCCCTGTCGAGTTAGAACGGCTTAGCGCAGGCGAGGGGTTTCGCTTGAAATACTCAGGGGACGACGTGGCCCCGAATGTTTGTCTGCTGGAGTACATGAAGCAGTCATTCGGTTTGGTTTTGGATGAATTGTCCGATTCCGAAGAGATCGACATAGATGCGTATTTCTATTCCTTTGGCAAAGCTGTATCCAAGCAGGAAGGATGGAGTGTCGATCCAGAGTCGATTGCCTTGGGCTTCTTCTCATTTGCAAAATTCTTGATGTATCGAGACCTTGACCCTGCAACATGGGATAACGAGTCGCTCTTGCTCAACCATGACGTTTTGAGTCGTCTTCTCGGCACTACTACATTCGCTGGCGATTCATCTCCACTTACTGACGATTCATTTGTGGATGACGAAATTCCGGCAGCGAGCGCCGCGCATGTGGTGGACGCCGATAGCACCCAATCCCTCGCCATTAACGACGTTCTGCGTGGACTGAATATGGTGATTCAGGGGCCGCCGGGGACTGGGAAATCCCAAACAATTGTAAACCTGATTGCTGGAGCGTTGGCCGCTGGTCAAAAAGTGCTTTTCGTGGCGGAGAAAAAGGCCGCGCTAGAGGTCGTCAAGAGTCGGCTTGATCGCATTGGACTGGGGGCGGCTTGCCTCGAATTACACAGCAACAAGATTAAGAAGAAGGAAGTCATTGGCGAACTGAAGCAGACTGCATGGCTCCAATCCAGAGCAGCCAGCCGAGACGACTCGACTCTGTTGGCTCTGGGAGAAGCTATAACCCGACTGAACGAATACTGCAATGCCGTCAATGCTGAAGTTGGCAATTCTGGTGAGACAATTCGTGATCTCTACGGTTTGGTCTTACCTTTAATCAGGAAACTCAGCGGAACAATGCGCCCACGGCTGGAGATTTCCGGCTGCCTGAATTGGACTTCCGCCGAAGTTCATCGCCGCCGCGAACTCGTTGCAAGGCTTCAAGAGCGCCTCTCGCAAATTGGCATCCCTTGCCAGCACTCGTTCTGGGGGAGCCAGCTTCGAGTCGTGTTGCCCTCTACCAAGGATGGCATTCAGCGTTCGCTGCTTGACTCCGCCGAAGCAGCTAGGGCGCTCAATATTGCAGCGAGTGAAGTAGCAGTGATGCTCGGTCAGACTCCTCCTGAAGCGCACTCGGAGTTCGATACACAGTGCGCGAGCGCCAAGCAGGTTGCACTCGCTCCACCGCTGAAAGGCATCGACCTTGCGAATCCTGACTGGTTGCACCAGGAGTCGCAGATTGAGGCTGCGCTCTCCGCCCTCTCTGCTGTTGTAGGCTTACGCTCTCGCTGGAAAGATGTGATCCGTGATGACGCATGGTCCGCGAACGTTTCGCAACTTCAATCGTTGTTGAACGAACTGGGCAACAAGTGGTGGAGGGTGTTTTCCCCTCGCTGGAAGCACCTGAAGCGCGAAATCGCCGCGTTGGTTACTAAACCCCTAAGTCAATCAAATGCAACCATGAGCGAAGTACTCGAAGCCATTCAGGCGTCAGCAAAGGACCGTGCTGTTCTAGCGTCTTCCACGCATCTGCTCAAAAGCCTTTACGGAGTGCATTGGGTGGGAGAGCAGTCAGATACTTCTCTCTTGAGAGGCCAATTTGTGTGGCTGGTCTTTACAAAGCGTGGCATCCATTCGGGACAGCTCAGCGAGTGGTGTCTTGAAGTAGCAGCCACTTTTTCAAACAAGGCGGCACTCCTTGAGCGGCTGTCGGAATGCCAGAAAAAGGCCCAAGCATATTCTGCATGTCTGTCGGATGTCTTTGAGAAACTGAAACTGGATAGCTCACCGTCTGGGCAGCTTCGGGGAAGGCTGACGAGAGAATGGGGTCAATCCGTCGCGAACCTCCTGAAGGCGCTCTCAGAAAGAACGGATGATCTAGACGGCCTCGCTGCATATATGCAAGACCGAGATCGTTGCAAAGAGGAAGGTCTTGAATGTATTGCGCTTCTTTCGGACGAGTGGAAGGAAGCGGAACACAGCTTGCTTGATCTTTTCGAGTACACCCGTGCATCAGCACTTCTAGAAACGGGCTTCCAGGATAGCCCCGTTCTTGCATCGTTCGACGTGTTACGGCACGAGAGTACGTGTAAGTCGTTTAAGGAACTCGATATGCGTCACATTGAATTGAGACGTGACGCACTTGCAAAGAAGCATGTTGACGGCTTGCCTAGAAATGGAACAGAGAGCGGACAGATCAGTGTGTTGTGGAGGGAGTTCGAGAAGAAATCCCGCCATATGCCAGTCCGTAAACTCATTATCAAGGCGGGGAATGTCGTGCAGGCAATCAAGCCTGTCTTCCTTATGAGTCCGCTCTCGGTCGCAAATTTTCTAACACCCGGCACTGTCGTTTTTGACCTTGTGATCTTTGATGAAGCCAGCCAAGTCAAGCCAGCGGATGCGCTGGGGGCAATCGTTCGCGGTAAACAGTCGGTCGTGGTAGGAGACAGCAAGCAGCTTCCTCCAACGAGTTTCTTTGAAACAATGGTGGCACAGGACAGCGACACAGAAGACGATGATGCAGTTGCCACGTCAGATATAGAGAGCATTCTTGGGCTATTTTGCTCACGACGGGCGCACCAGCGGATGCTTCGCTGGCACTATCGCAGCAAGCATGAATCACTCATTGCGGGGTCCAATCATCTGTTTTACGAAAACCGGCTTGTCGTGTTTCCAAGTCCAGACCGAAACAAGGAGAATGTTGGTCTGGTTTATCGACACATTGAAAACGCGCACTATGACAGATCGCGCACAAGGACGAATGCAGTTGAAGCAAGAGCCGTAGCAGAAGCAGTGATAAGCCACGCAAAGGAACAACTCAAGAAGCCCGTGAAAGAGCGCCTGACGCTTGGAGTTGCGGCGCTCAGCGTAGCACAGCGTGACGCAATCCTCGATCAGCTTGAAATGTTGAGGCGGGTGTCGCATGACACTGAGGAATTCTTTTTGGCTACCTCTCACGAGCCTTTCTTTGTGAAGAATCTCGAAAATGTCCAGGGAGATGAGCGTGATGTAATCTTCATCAGTATTGGGTATGCGAGGACTGCCGAGGGTTATTGGGCAAATAGTTTCGGGCCTGTGAATCGTGCCGGTGGAGAACGGCGATTGAACGTGTTGTTCAGCCGTGCCCGAATTCGTTGCGAAGTATTCACCGCCATTCGCTCTGAAGACATCAATACCGATTCTGGTGGATCAGGAGTATCGGCTCTGAAGACATTCTTGTCCTACGCTGAGCATGGACATCTCGATGTTCCATTCGCTACAGGCCGTGCGTCGGATTCTCCTTTTGAAGAGGATGTCGTAAGCGCACTACAGAAGCGGGGTTACATTGTCCATACGCAGGTTGGGTCGGCTGGCTTCTTTCTCGATCTTGCGGTGGTTGACCCCGATTCTCCTGGTCGATACCTGCTCGGTGTCGAGTGCGACGGAGCGGCCTATCACAGCGCCCGCTCTGCCCGAGACCGAGATCGGCTGCGTCAAACCGTCTTGGAGTCGCTAGGCTGGAGAATTCATCGAATTTGGTCAACTGCATGGTTTCGGGCACCCGAGAAGGAAATGAACGCACTAGTGTCGGCAATCGAAGATGCCAAACGGCACAGCGGCGAAGGTCGCAAGGAACGCAAGCAGAAGAGACCCGCTCCTTTACGTCCTCCAGTGAGACATGCTGAAATCCCCAGCGAACCTCCGCCGTTAGCAATTCAAACGCAAAGCAGCACAAAGTACATGTTTGCAAAGATCAGGATCAATCTTGGCATCCAGGAGCTACACGAAATATCTCAGGAGCAATTAGCCAACTGGTTAGCGCAAGTGGTCTCGGTAGAAGGCCCGATTCATTGGCTTGAAGCTGCAAAACGCATTGCCGATGCCGTTGGAGTGCAGCGCGTTGGCAATCGAATTCAAATGGCATTTCAGAGTGCCTGTACCTACGGACACAGGTACAAGATGCTTGAGAATCGCAAGGGGTTTCTCTGGACTTATGAACCCGCCCCAGTCCAGGTTCGTGACCGCTCAGACTTCCCGCCGCAGCAGAAGAAGATTGAATATGTCGCCCGAGAGGAGATTTGTGCCGCAATTGAACAGACCGTGAAGGAGAGCTTTGGGATGGCAGCCGATGATGTCGCGGTGGCCGCCTGTCGCCGCCTTGGATTTGCCCGCGTTACTGAGGAAATGCGTGCGACTGTCGAAGAGCAGAGAGATAAGCTCGTCAAGGAAGGCAGGCTGGAATTGAGAGGAGAGACTCTGGTGCTGATCCAAGACGCTCCTGTGTTATGACGAAGCGTTGAGTGCCGTGAACCGTACAAGAATGGGGTTCCGAAGACGGTTCTCGTCAATGGCTGCACCCGGGGGCAACGGAACATATGTACAGGGCTATTACCGTAGTGCACCCGATACGAATCCTGTTCGTTAGCCGCCCTGGTTCTGCCGGATGGCCGCGAAATTCCGTGCGATTTAGAGTTGTGAAGAAGGAAATGCGATGGGCATACCTGAAATCGTGAGAAGGCTTCTGAGAATAATCTCGTGGGAGATCGTTCGGTTGGCCCTGGCGCTGGTGTTATGCGCATCATGGGCATGGGCGCAGTCCCCGAATGCGACAGCCCAGAGGATCGATATACTCATGGAGCAAGCTGCCAGAGGTGACGCCAAGGCTCAAGCCAACCTTGGTATGGCGTTTCACATAGGCCAGGGCGTTCCACAGGACGACGCAAAGGCTGCTTTTTGGTGGAGCAAGGCGGCAGAGCAAGGTGACGCCGATGCACAAACAAACTTAGGTTTTGCCTACGGCACCGGCCATGGTGTGCCTCAAGACTATGTACAATCTGCTCTTTGGTGGCAGAAGGCTGCGGATCAGGGTTATGCCCCCGCACAATACAACCTTGGCTTGATGTACCTCACCGGCACAGGCGTCTCTAGTGACCACGTACAGGGAATCAAGTGGATACGCAAAGCGGCAGACCAAGGCAATGCAGACGCACAAGGACAGCTTGCCAGTTTGTACTACAAGGGAGTGGGCGTAACCCAGGACTACGCTGTAGCTGCCATGTGGTGGCGCAAGGCTGCCGAGCAGGGCGACGCCGACTCGCAATATAACCTTGGACACGCGTATTACGATGGTCAAGGTGTTCCGCAAAGCCACGCAAAGGCCGCTCTCTGGTGGCGCAAGGCCGCAGAGAAAGGCAATGTTAGCGCACAGCACAACCTTGGTGCCCTGTATGTCAGTGGCCAGGGTGTTCCGGAAAACAAAGTGCAGGCGGCTTTTTGGTATCGCAAAGCTGCCGAACAGGGCGAGGCCGATGCACAATACAAACTTGGCTTGATGTACGATCTCGGTCGAGGCGTGCCGCGAGACATAGTAGAAGCCTATTTTTGGTACGCTCTTGCCGCTGAACAGATGGACGCTGCCAAGTACCGGGATGATGCCGCCTCACATCTTAAGCCAGCTGATCTTACCCGTGTGCAGGAGCGAGTGCGGAGGTGGCTTGAAGATCACCCTCCGAAACCATAGAAAACCTGTGCAAGCCAAATTCTCATGTATGGGAGGACCATCGATCTTCAACGTGGAGGCCATGAAGCCGTGAGTAAAACAACCTATTGTCCTTGCCCGAACTGCAACCATGAGGTTCCGATTGC
>Ga0302187_10004341_pt1 | contig 11378 bp, 10 predicted proteins | sample II_Bog_E1_3_FD_202120 | JGI IMG/M metagenome (GOLD analysis project Ga0302187, IMG submission 202120) | Peat permafrost microbial communities from Stordalen Mire near Abisko, Sweden - II_Bog_E1_3 | ecosystem: Environmental > Terrestrial > Soil > Wetlands > Peat | place: Sweden: Abisko...
CGGGCGTGACTGTTCAATCTTGGGCAATTCTCGCCGGGTGACACGTCATGAGTTACGAAGATCACTCCTCAGGACGAACCAATTTCTCTTGCCGCGGAAAGTGGTTACTTTGGGAATGCGGGCAGATCAGGGCACTTCAGGGGGGCGCGAGCGCCATTGGAAGGCGGATTATGCCCTTACGGTTTCTTTTCGCCGGGCAGGCCATAATTGGGCATGTACATTCGTCTTGATAAGGGCCGCCGGGTCCTGCCGGTGATTCTGGGAATCATCACGTTGGTGGACGTGGGCGTGCTTTTTGTGTGGGATGCGTTTCCGCATTGGTTTCCGGCCCGGAGCCACGATTTTCTGGCGGCATTCTCGCTGGGGATGATCGCGCTGGCCTATCTGGTGTACCAGGTTGCGCACCGGCCGGCGCGGATGGAGCTTTTGAAGGCGGTGATGCTGGCGGTGGCGTTTCTGTTCTGGGCGGCAAACCAGCTTTGGCCGAATTTGCCGCAGGCGACGTTGTTCAACGATATTGCGATTGCGCTTTTTGTGCTGGATGTCTTCCTGGTGATGGCGGGCTGGCCGGGGACGTCGCCGGATGAGTCGTTCGGCGAGGCTTACGCGGAGCCCACGCAGAAGAACCCGAACTAGACGGCATTCTCGTGGAGATTCAGCGTTGGCGCGGTCGTTTGTGAATCTCGCTCATCGCGGCAAGGCTGCGATGAATGGGGCACATTTTTTCCCCGTCGGATTTCGTGGTATTTTGGAGTGAATATCCCAGTCTCTGGTACGCGGTGCGCCAGGGGTACGGGGAGGTTTTCCCCAAGCGCGAGCACATCACAAGCTGTTTTCTTTTCAATCAATTACAAATCTGTCCCGCATTGGACAATTTTTACATTTTTCGACATTTATCCACCCCTTTCCTATCCCTTGGCTGCTATATTGATTTTTCGGGCTTCTCCGCCTCTCGGGTGATTTCTGCCCAAGAATTTTTTTTGTACACAACCTGTGTGACCGTCGATACAATGGCGCATCCAGTAACTCGACCAGAGCGCTGGATGCAGTCTTCAAAGCTCCTCATCCTGTAGACAACATGTTCTCCCGCCCAAGGCGGGCGTAACCAACACAACAATCAAGCAGGGAAAGTATCCATGGCGCAGATATTTGAACGCAGCTCCAATGCATTGGCTCGGGCGAGCCTGGTGTTGTCGGGGCTGATCGTGATCGCTTTGGGGGTAACACTGGATGGGTTGCAGCGGTCGCCCTGGGTGACGCGGCAGGGGCAGCGCCCGGACCAGCCGGTGCCCTTCAGCCACAAGCATCACGTGCAGGGGCTGGGATTGCAGTGCCAGTACTGCCACGTGACTGTGGAGAAGTCGAGCTACGCCGGGATACCGCCGACGAAGACCTGCATGAACTGCCATGCGCAGATCTGGACCAATGCGCAATTGCTGCAGCCGGTGCGCGACAGTTGGGCAACGGGGCAGAGCCTGGTGTGGACCAAGGTGCATGACCTGCCGGACTTTGTGTATTTCAGCCACGAGATCCATGTGAACAAGGGATTGGGCTGCGCAAGCTGCCACGGCCGCGTGGATATGATGCCGCTGATGTATGAGCAGAACACGCTGCAGATGGAATGGTGCCTGGACTGCCATCGCAACCCCTCGAAGAATCTGCGGCCCACGAGCCAGATTTACAACATGGCATGGGAGAGCCCGGCGGAGGACAGGCCGGTGTGGTGCTCGGCTTCCGATGTGGCCAGTGGGGTGCCGACCGCGCAGGGCGTGAATTGCGTGACGAAGGAGCCGAGCGGCGAAGGGCCTGAAGTGGCATCGCTGCAACTGCCTTTGAAGGGAACAATTGGGACAAGCGGGCTGGCCGGGGATGTAGCTGCTGCGACCATGCCGGCAGCGCCCGTATTCAAGAAGTTTACGAGTCAGGAAGATCTGGGTCATTTCCTGGTAGATCGGTACAAGATCCGGACCCCGAAAGAGCTGACCAGCTGCGAGGTCTGCCACCGATGAGCAAACACGAGAATGGCCAGATGAACGGAAACGGGAAAAGCGGGACGACGGCGATGACGCTGGCCCAGGTGCGCGAAGACCTGAAGAGCGTCAGGGGTAAGAAGTACTGGCGTTCGGTGGATGAGCTTGCCGGTACGGCGGAGTTTCAGGCCGCGGTGGAGAAAGAATTCCCGACAGCCGCGCAGGAGTGGGTCGATCCGGTTTCGCGCCGCGGCTTCATGAAGCTGATGGGTGCGTCGATGGCGCTGGCTGGGTTGGCCGGTTGTACCAAGCAGCCGGATGAGCCCATCTATCCCTATGTGAAGGCGCCGGAAGATTTGATTCTGGGCAAGCCTATGTATTTTGCGACGGCGCATCCGTTTGCGACCGGCGCGGTTCCGGTTCTGGTGAAGAGCGACCAGTTCCGTCCCATCAAGGTGGACGGAAATCCCGAGCATCCTTATAACGCGGGTTCATCCGATCCGTTTACGCAGGGAACGCTGCTGGATCTCTACGATCCAGACCGTGCACAGCATGTGACCTATCGCGGCGAGAATCGCGAGTGGGCGGAGTTTGCGCAGGCGTTCAAAGAAAAGCTGGCGGAAAGCAAGGATGGAACTGGCGTCTACATCATGAGCGCGACGGTGACGTCTCCGACGCTTGGGCGGCAGTGGAAGGCGTTTCAGGCTGCGTATCCGAAGGCGACGCTGATTCAATATGACGCGGCGCTGGCCCAGACCTGGGTGGAGAATGCGCCGGCAATCCAATACGATCTTTCCGCGTCGGATGTGGTTCTTTCGCTGGATGCGGATTTTCTTTCCGGAGCCTCGTATCCTGGGTTCCACAAGCTGGTGGGCGACTACGCGAAGCGGCGCAAAGATCCTGAGAAGTTGAATAGGCTTTACTCGATCGAGTCCACGCCGACCACGACGGGCCTGAAGGCTGAGCATCGGCTGGGATTGCGGGCGAGCGAGATTCCGGCATTTACGGCGGAACTGGCCAAGGCGCTGGGTGTTTCTGTTGACGCTCCGGCGTATGCCTGGACCGATGCGCAGAAGAAGTTTCTGGCGGCGCTGGCAAAGGACCTGAAGGCGAGTGCGGGCAAGAGCGCGGTGCTTCCGGGGCTATACCAGGATCCTGCGGTTGCCGGGTTGGCGCTGGCCATCAACAATGCGCTGGGCAATGTAGGCAAGACGGTTTTTGTGGCTGCGGATCCGGTGAATCCGATTCCGGCCAAGAGCCAGATTGCGGACATGAAGGCGCTGGTTGCGGATTTGAATGCGGGCAAGGTGGATTGGCTGGTTCTGCTCAACGTCAATCCGATTTATACGGCTCCCGCGGATCTGAACTTTGCCGATGCCTTCAACAAGGCAAAGACGGTTGCGCAGCTCGATTCGCACCTGAACGAGACCGGGCAAATTGCGCACTGGACGATTCCGGCGGCGCACTACCTTGAGTCCTGGAGCGATGCACGGGCGTATGACGGCACGGTCACGATTGTGCAGCCGATGATTGACCCGCTGTATGGCGGCAAGACGGCGCACGATGTGCTGCAGTTGGCGCTGAACGAGCCCATGCTGAGCGCGTATGAAGCGGTTCGCGAGACCAGCAAGCCTTTGATCAAAGGTGATTTTGAAACGGGCTGGCGCAAGGCTCTGCACGACGGATGGATCGACGGTACGGCGTTCGACAAATCCGCCAAGGCAGGCGGCGCAAGTGGCGCTTCCGGCTTCAAGGTTTCCGCGCCAGCCAGTAAAGACTCGATCGAGATCATCTTCCGTCCGGACCCCAATGTGTACGACGGGCGCTGGTCAAATGTGGGCTGGCTGCAGGAGTTGCCCAAGCCGGTAACCAACCTGAGCTGGGACAATGCGGCGATCGTCTCGGGCGCGATGTTGACCAAGCTGGGCGTGGAAGAAGACGACATTCTCGAGATCACCGTGAATGGCCACAAGGTGAAGGCGCCGGTCATTGTGGCTCCTGGTCATCCGGACAACTCGGTGACGGTGTATCTCGGCTATGGTCGGGAAGTGGGACGCGTTGCAGGCGGAGCGGGATTCAATGCGTATCTGATCCGGACCGCGGACGCACCGTTCTACGCGACGGGTACGGTCGCGAAGGTGGATGGCAAGTGGGGCGTGGCAATTACCAAGAGCCACTTCCAGGACCACCGCGGCAAGACGTTCGGCGAGCAGGGCAATGGGAACAATTCGCTGGAAGCCGATGAAGCCATCAGCGAGCGCGGAATTATTCGCTACGCAACGCTGGCGGAGTACAAGGCCGATCCGGGGTTTGCGAACGAAGGCGAGTCGCACCCCTCTACGGACAAGAGCGTAACGCTGTTTCCGAATTGGGAGTACAAGGAAAACGCCTGGGGCATGTCCATCGACATGAACAGTTGCACGGGATGCAATGCATGCATCGTGAGCTGTTATGCCGAGAACAACATTGCCGTGGTGGGCAAGCAACAGGTGCGCATCGGCCGCAACATGCAGTGGCTGCGCATCGACACCTATTTTGAAGGCGATTTGAGCGCGCCGCGAGCGCACTTCCAGCCCATGGCCTGCCAGCACTGCGAGAACGCGCCCTGCGAACAGGTTTGCCCGGTGGGCGCGACAGTGCACACGCCGGAGGGGTTGAACACCATGGTGTACAACCGCTGCGTGGGTACGCGCTACTGCTCCAACAACTGCCCGTACAAGGTGCGGCGATTCAACTTCCTGCTGTACTCCGATTACGAAACTGAAAGTTTGAAACTGTCGCGCAATCCTGATGTTTCGGTCCGTTCGCGCGGCGTAATGGAGAAGTGCAGTTACTGCATCCAGCGCATTACTGCGGCGCGCATTGAAGCGGACAAAGAGAACCGTGCGATTGCGGACGGCGAAGTGGTAACGGCCTGCCAGCAGGCATGCCCGGCCTTTGCAATCAGCTTTGGCAACTTGAACGACAAGGGCAGCCGGGTAGCCAAGCTGCAACAGGATGAGCGCAGCTACCAGGTGCTGGCCGATCAGAACACACGGCCGCGGACGAAGTATGTGGCCGCGGTGTTGAACACGAACGCTGAACTCGAAGGAATGCAAACGCCGGTGGAGCATTTGCCGGCGAAGGGTTGAGGCCAGGATGGCAACCAAAGACCTGATACCGAAAGATTCAAAGCCCGGCGCGGGGATCGATCCCGCAACCGGCGAATACCGGGTGCTTGGGCTGGGGCAGACCTTCAAGTCGGTCACGGAGAAGATTTCCGGGATTGTGCTGACGCCGACCACGCCCCTGGGATGGTTTGCACTATTCGGCGTGGGCGGCGCATTGGCAACGGTGCTGCTGGGCGCGCTGACATGGCTGTTCCTGGTGGGCGTGGGCATCTGGGCCATTTCGCAGCCGGTGGCGTGGGGCTTTGCCATCATCAACTTTGTTTGGTGGATCGGCATCGGTCATGCAGGAACGCTGATCTCCGCAATTCTGCTGCTGTTCAAGCAGGGCTGGCGCAACTCCATTAACCGCTTCGCCGAAGCCATGACGATTTTTGCCGTGGTCTGCGCCGGCATGTTCCCGTTGATTCACGTAGGGCGTCCATGGCTGGGTTACTGGCTGTTCCCGTATCCCAACTCCATGAATGTGTGGCCGCAGTTCCGGTCGCCGCTGCTTTGGGACGTCTTTGCGGTTTCAACCTACGCAACCATTTCGGTAGTGTTCTGGTACATCGGCATGGTTCCGGATTTCGGAACGCTCCGCGACCGGGCAAAGTCGCCGCTGGCAAAGTATGCCTACGGCCTGATTTCGCTTGGCTGGCGCGGTTCCACGCGGCACTGGATGCGGTATGAGACCGCCTCATTGCTGTTGGCCGGCCTGGCAACGCCTCTGGTGCTCAGCGTACACACGGTCATCAGCTTCGACTTCGCAGTTGCTGTCCTGCCGGGATGGCACACCACGATCTTCCCGCCCTACTTCGTTGCCGGCGCCATCTACTCGGGCTTCGCCATGGTGCTCACGCTGGCCATTCCGCTGCGCAAGGTTTATCACCTTGAGAATCTCGTCACCGAGCGGCACATCGACAACATGGGCAAGGTGATGCTGGCCACGGGATTCATTGTTTGCTACGGATACGGGATGGAAGTATTCATGGCCTGGTATTCGGCATCGCACTGGGAAGCCTTCATGATGTGGAACCGCATGTTCGGGCCCATGGGCTGGTCCTACTGGGTGCTGATTACCTGCAACCTGGCCATTCCACTGACAACGCTGTGGTCGCGCAAGTTGCGGACTTCGATTCCGTTCATGTTCTTCATCTCCATCGTGGTGAACACGGGGATGTGGTTTGAGCGGTTCGTGATTGTTGTGACGAGTCTCTATCGTGACTTCCTGCCCTCGTCATGGGGCACGTACCGCGCCACGCGATGGGATTACGCGGTCTACGTGGGCACGCTGGGATTGTTCACGGCGCTGTTCCTCCTGTTTGTGCGCTTCCTGCCCATGATTCCGATGAACGAGATCCGCATGATGCTGCCCGGAGCTAAGATTACGCCGAAAAAGGCTGCGGAGGCTGCTGACTAATGCCTGCACGCGAAGGAACATACGGCCTGTTGGCCGAATTCGATACGCCGAGCGATTTGGTGCGGGCTGCGCAAAAGGCGCGGCACGACGGCTGGCGCAGAATGGAATGCTACACGCCCTACCCGGTGGAAGAAGCCGCGGAAGCGATCGGCTTTCATCGCAACAAGGTGCCGCTGATTACGCTGATTGGCGGATTGATGGGACTGGCTGCGATGTTCTCAATGGAGACATGGGTTTCGGTGTTGGCGTATCCGTTGAACATCGGCGGACGGCCGCTCTACTCCTGGCCGGCATTTATTGTGCCCGCGTACGAGTGGACGATTTTGTGGGCTGGCCTTTCTGCGGCGTTCGGAATGCTGGCACTCAACGGGCTGCCGGCTTTGTATCACCCTCTGTTCAATGCGCCGAACTTCCGCGATGGGGCATTAACGGACAAGTTCTTTCTGTGCCTTGAGGCGCTGGACCCAAAGTTCGATTTGGCAGAGACGCGGGAGTATTTGAAGACCATGGAGCCGGCTTCAGTGGTGGAGGTGGAGTACTGATGAACCACCTCAGGAACAGTTTTCAGTTTTCAGCTGTCAGTGGTCAGCGCGTTTTCGCGGCTGTGGGATTTGCTGCGACGTTATTGTTCGCGGGTTGCAGGCAGGATATGCAGAACCAGCCGAAGCTGATTCCGCAGCGGGGTTCGGAGATGTTTGCCGATCATCGCGGGGCGCGGCCGCAGGTGGTGAACACCGTGGCGCGCGGTCAGTTGCATGAGGATAGCTACTTTTATACGGGCGTGGTTCAGGGCGCAAACGGATACCGCCAGGAACAGAACCTGATCCCGTTCCCTGTGACGTTGGATGTGCTGAAGCGCGGCCAGGAGCGCTTCAACATCTATTGCACGCCGTGCCACTCGCGCGTAGGCAACGGACTGGGCGAGATTGTGCAACGTGGCTACAAGCCGGCGGCGAACTTTCATGACCAGGTGCGTTTGGCGCAACCCGTCTCGCATTACTTCTACGTGATGACCCACGGCTATGGAGCGATGCCGGACTATTCGGCGCAATTGACGCCCGAGGATCGCTGGGCAGTCGCGGCGTATATCCGTGCATTGCAGTTGAGCCAGTCGGCGCCGGCGAGCGATGTTCCGTCCGGAGCGACGGTGCGCGATCTGAAGTCGATAGCGGCGGAAGCGGGACACCCGGAATATGCGAACCCCTGGCCGCTGACTTCGACCTATGTCCAGGCATATCCGCCCGATACGAAGCAGGGCACACCGGCGCTGGCGCCGGCCAATCCGGCGGATCCGGCCATCAACATTCCAATAAGCAAGCCGGCTGCGAAATAGGGACCAGGGACTTAGGGACCAAAAGCAAGAACCAAGGGACCACGGACTAAGGGAATCGAAACAGGGATCAGGGAGTAAGGAAGAACCGAATGGCTCACGAGACTTACGCCAAGACGCTACCAAAAGAACTAGGCGCTCCGGCATTTGTGGACGTCTGGAAGACGAGAGCAATCATCGTCGCGCTGGTGTTTGCGGTGATTGCGGTGGGACTCGGCTTCCTGGACGGGCATGGCTTCGATCTGGACCACGTGCTGCGCGCGTGGCTGCTGGGGTTGGTGCTCACATTTGGCTGGTCGGTGGGGGGACTGGCGCTGCTGATGGTGCAGTATGTAACCGGCGGCAAGTGGGGCCTGTTGCTGCGCCGGCCGCTGGAAGCGATGAGCCGGACGCTGCCGGTGGTGTTCGTTTACTGGATGGTGATTGCTTTCGCCATGATGAGCGGAAAGCTCTACCTGTGGGCGCAGGTGAACGGCGCAGACCCGCGGAATGTGGCCGATGCGCTGAAAGCCGGCTTCATTAATGAGTCGCAGGCGCACGCCATTGTTTTCAAGCGGCCAATGCTGAATCCGGAAATGTTCGTTACGGTAGGTGTCTTCTGCTTCCTGGTGTGGGCGCTCTATTCGTGGCGGCTGAACAAGCTGGGATTGCAGCGCGACCAGGATACGCCGGAAAACACGCCGATGTGGATCAAGAAGATGGAAAACATCAGCGGGCCGGGGATCCTTGTCTACTCGCTGACCATGACGGCCTCTGTCATCTACTGGGTCATGTCGCTCGATCCGACGTGGTACTCATCTGTGTACGGCCTGCTGTTCCTTGTAGGACAGGGTTACTCGGTACTGGCGCTGGGAATCCTTGTGACCATTTCGCTTTCGGCAGCCGAACCGTTCAAGACGATCCTGCGGACAACCGAGCAGCACGACCTGGGCAAATTCACATTCGCGTTTGTGATGCTCAATATCTACCTGGCCTTCTCGCAGTTCCTCATCATCTGGTCGGGCAACCTGCCAGAAGAGATTCCCTGGTACATTGACCGGTTCGCCGGCGGCTGGGCGGTCATTATCACGCTCGACTTCCTGTTCCACTGGCTCATTCCGTTCTCGCTCCTGCTTTCGAGAGACATCAAGCGGAACAAGAAGCGGCTGGTGCTGGTGTGCCAGTGGATGTTGTTCGCCAAGGCCTTCGATTTGTTCTGGCTCATCGAGCCGAACTTCAAAGACGCGGCCCGCAACCTGCACTTCAGCTTCGGCATTCTGGAATATATTGCCGTACCGGTGGTGATGGTTTCCCTCTGGGTATACATCTTCTGCACGCGCTTGCAGATGCGTCCGCTGGTGCAGACCAACGACCCGCATGTCGCGGAGATTCTGGAGCCTGAACATGCCCACGCATAACGACAACGAACCAAAGATCCGCTTGTGGGAAGAGCCGGAGAGCCACGGGCCGGAAGAGATTGACGTTGAAGCGGGCTATGAGAAGTCCGATGTCCGGGTGATGGGCATCGTGGTGTTCCTTGTCTCACTGGGAATTTTTGTGGCGGTGGCGGGCGGGCTTTGTTACGTCATCGGCATGGCCTTCAACGGGGAGTTGAACAAGGAAGACGGCCCGAACACCAAGTGGACGAAGACAGCAGAGATTCGCCAGTTGGGGAACCTGCCCAACAATCCCGAGATGCAGCACAAGGTAGCCGAACTGGCGCAGAGCTTTCCTACCCCACGGCTACAAGTCGACGACGGCAACCAGGATGTTGCCGATTTGCATGCGCGCGAAGACGTGCTGCTGAACAACTACACCTGGGTGGACCAGGGGCAGGGCAAGGTCAGAATTCCGATTGAGCTGGCCATGGAGCTGGTAGCAAAAAACGGTTTGCCGGTGACGCCGAGTGCGAGTCATGCGACGCCGTTGACCGGCGATGGGAAGCCTGGAGTGGTAACGGCGCCGTTGACCAATGGATTTGCGCGCACCTCGTATGAGCAGGAAGCGGCACAGGCCGAAGCGATTGAGGAGCGGCGGAAGTAGAAACAGAAGCAGGTCCTTCGACTACGTTTGGCGCAAGAGACGCGACAAACTTCGCTCAGGATGACAGCAGTTTCAGTCAAAGGAATGAAGGCGGAATCAATGCAGAGGATGAACACAATGCGAAAGAGCTGGGGACGCTCGGCGATGGTTGCAGCGGCCGCGCTTGTGTTTGCATCCGCTGCATGCGCTCCTTCGCTGCTGGCCCAGGTTTCAGGCTACGGAGACAAAGAGACCGGCCCTTCGAACGACAAGCCGCCGACCCTTTTAAACGGAGTGGGGATTGCCCAAAAGCTGAATGGGCAGGTGCCGCTGGGGTTGACGTTTACCGACGACCAGGGCAAGCAGGTGCAGCTCTCAAGCTATTTCGGCAAGAAGCCGGCGATTCTTGCGTTGGTCTACTACCAATGTCCGATGTTGTGCTCAGAGGAACTGAACGGGTTGACGGGCGCTTTGCAGATGGTGGACGAAGTTCCGGGCAGGGACTTTGATGTGATCGTGGTGAGCATCGACCCCAGCGAGGGAACGGACCTGGCTGCGGCCAAGAAGCGGAGCTACCTGAAGAGATACGGGCACCCCGAAACGGCCGCTGGATGGCATTTCCTCACAGGGACGCAGGCCAATATCGATGAGCTGACCAAGGCCGTGGGATTCGGGTACGTGAAGATACCGGGCCCGGACGGAAAGCTGACGCAGTTTGCGCATGCAAGTTCCATTCAAATCGTTACGCCGGAAGGCAAGCTGGCCCAGTACTACATGGGCGTGGAGTATTCGCCGAAGGATTTGCGGCTGGGCCTGGTGGAAGCATCTTCAAATCGCATCGGCTCGCCGGTTGATAACATTCTCACTTATTGCTACCACTACGATCCGCAGACCAACAAGCATTCGCTGATCGTTGCGCGGGTGGTGCAGTTGGGCGGGCTGGTAACAGTGTTTTCGCTGGGCGGATTCATGCTGGTGATGTTCCGCCGGGACGCGCGGCAAGGGGACGGCCTGGCTCAAACAAGCGCGGGCAATCAAGCAAAAGCAAAAACGGGAACAGGGACAAAGGTGAACGGATAACGGAATGAACCACATCAGTCCAGTGTTTTGGGAATTTCTCGTCAAGTGGATGACGAACTTCGCGTTGTTTCCGCCGGAGGCGTCGAAGATTGCGCCTCAGATGGACGCGCTGCTCTTCTTCATCACGCTGGTGAGCCTGATTGGGCTGACCATCGTCATCCTGCTGGTGACGAGTTTCTCGCTTCTGTACAGCAAAGAACGGCATCCACATGCTGTGCAGATTGAGGGCTCGACGCTGCTGGAGGCAACGTGGACAATCATTCCGCTGGGACTGTTCCTGGTGATGTTCGTGTGGGGCTCCTTGATTTACTTCCGGGTGTTCACACCGCCCGCCAACGCCATGAACATCTACGTGGTGGGCAAGCAGTGGATGTGGAAGGCGGAACATCCGGGCGGGCAGCATGAGATCAACGCGCTGCATATTCCGA
>Ga0302187_10004345_pt1 | contig 11369 bp, 7 predicted proteins | sample II_Bog_E1_3_FD_202120 | JGI IMG/M metagenome (GOLD analysis project Ga0302187, IMG submission 202120) | Peat permafrost microbial communities from Stordalen Mire near Abisko, Sweden - II_Bog_E1_3 | ecosystem: Environmental > Terrestrial > Soil > Wetlands > Peat | place: Sweden: Abisko, Stordalen...
GAGTTGGGAGCCCTGGATTCCGCCTGGACGTTGACGGTCTTGTAGTCAGGCGCTAGGGGCAGCCATGTGTGCGGGTTCGTGCTGAAACCGGCTTGTGGACCGGGAGTCCATTGCATCGGCGTGCGTTCGCCGTCGCGGCCCTTCTCCTTCGGCCAGCCCGTAATGCCAATAGGGTCTTTCACATCCTCTTTGCGTGTTGGCGTCTGTGTGGTCATGCCGAGCTCTTCGCCGTAGTACATCAAGGCCGTGGCGCGCGTGGTCAGCAACGTGGTGGCGATGATCTTTGCGATGGCGGCGTCATGAACGCCATCTCCAAAGCGCTCCCAGCTGCGCTCGTTATCGTGATTATCGAAGACGAGCAGCGGCCAGTTGGAACCGAGCTGGGTCTCCATCTCGGTCAGGTATTTGCGGAAGTGATCGACGTTCAGCTTCGTGTTCTTAGTGCTCGGACCGCCGCCCTCGGAGTGGAAGCCGACCAGCATGTCCATGGGAAGCTGCAACTCGTCGTGATTGGAGCCGTACCACTTCAACAACTCCTTCGTGTCTGGCAGGTAGGTCTCGCCGATGAGGACGCGGTCGCCCGGGTAGGAATCGACCAGCTGGCGCATCCTGCGCTGGACATCGTGCACCTCGGGCAGCATGTTGGTGTACATGTCGTTGAGGTTCGGGTCACCCTGCTCGTTCGTACCACCGAGCTCGGGCTCGTTGCGCAGCTGCGGGTCTTCGAAGAGTGTGGGGATCGCGTCGAGGCGGAAGCCAGCCACACCGCGATCCAGCCAGAACTTCATCGCGGCGAAGCAAGCCTTCTCAACGGCGGGATTGCGCCAGTTCAGGTCGGGTTGTTGCTTATAAAACTTGTGGTAATAAAACTGCTTTCGCGCGGGTACCCACTCCCAGGCAGAACCGCCGAAGAGCGATACCCAGTTATTGGGGGGAACCATGCCGTCGTGCTCGTATTGCTTCTGATAGGCAGTGACGCCGGGCGAATTCGCCGCGATGCCGTCGTTCCACACGTACCAGTCCTGCCGTGGGTTGTTGCGGGAGCTGGCGCTCTCGACGAACCACTTGTGCTGGTCGGAGGTGTGGTTGAGCACCATGTCGAGCAGCACGTGGATGTGGTGCTTCTGCGCGTCATCGATGAGGCGTTGCATGTCAGCGAGCGAACCGTACTGCGGGTCCACGCTCTCGTAGTCGGAGATGTCGTAGCCAAAGTCGACCTGCGGCGAAGGGTACATGGGGGCGATCCAGATCGCGTCCACGCGGAGCTTCTGCAGGTAGCCGAGCCGTTGCGTGATGCCGTTGAGATCGCCGACGCCATCGCCGTTGGAGTCCTGGAAGGAGCGCGGGTACAACTCATCGACCAGCGCGTGCTTCCACCACGGGTCGGCCGTTGCTTGTGCGAAAGCCGGAAGAGCCAGCGTGAGCGTAAGCGCGGCTGCGGTGGTTGTGACGATACGAGTGAACGCAGCAGAGCGGGAGCGGCTGTGATGAATCGAAGATGAGCGCAGCGCGGAACGCAAGAGAGAAGGCAACAGGAACCTCCAGACACAGGCGCCACTATACCAAGACAAAGGGTGCCTCGACCGGGGAGGTCTTGTCGCTGGCGCTCGTGGCATTCTTTCTATAAGGATGCCGAGGAAGGCGATGAAGAAGATTTCGCGGACGAAGACTGTGCAAAGTCTGGTGGCTCCGATGGAGCCATCGGCGCGAAGGCGGTTGTTGCGCGATGGCGCGCGGGCGAATGAGACCCGCGATCGGGCCTTTCGGCAGGTGGTGCTCAGCATTCCTCCTGGGAAGGTGAGCACCTACGGTCGCGTCGCTGCGGCGGCAGGGTACCCACAATATCATCGCGCCGTAGCGCGGTTGCTTCGCACCGATCCGCCCGATTCGCTGCCGTGGCATCGCGTTCTGGGTGTGGGTGGGGAGATCAAGCTGCCCGGCGAGGCCGCTACCGAACAGCGCGCCAGGTTGCGGTCGGAAGGGGTGCGCTTCCGTGGCGATCGCGTCGATATGGAGGCGTCCGAGTTTCCGCTGCGAAGCTGGGAGGTCCTTGATTAAGGGCTTCGGGTGGGCTCTTGATCTGATTTTGTTGCAAGTTTCCACAAAATCGGGGGAAGTGCGCTTTCAGGCCTCGACAGTGCACCGGATCGCGTGGTGATATAGCTGCTGCGTTGCGAAGCCGCAATGCACGTCACGTGAGGAGAGGTGCGATGAAACAAGAGGTTTCGCGCAGGAATGTACTGCGTAGTGGAGCGATGCTGGCCGGTTCGATGATGCTTCCCGAGATGAGCACGTTGGCGGCTCCGATGAAGGTGGCTGGTGTCGCCCCGTTCGAGCTTGGACTCGCGAGCTATACGTTCCGCAACTTCGATCGGTCGCAGTCGATCGCGTTCCTGAAGCAACTCGGCGTGTCCGCCCTGAATGCCAAGGACGTGAAGGATCATCTGCCGATGGACCCTGCAGCAGAAGCCGCAGCGTTGGCGGACTACAGCGCCGCGGGCATCACGCTGCACGCCATAGGAACAGTCTCCTTCTCGAAGCCCGATGAGGCGGACATCAAGTCGAAGTTTGATTATGCGAAGCGTGCCGGGGTGAAGGTGATCGTCTCCGGTGATCCCGATGTGAAGTCGCTGCCGATCATGGAGCGCTTCGCAAAGGAGTTCGACATCCGGATTGCGATCCACAACCATGGTCCGGAGGATGCGAAGTATTTTCCTTCTCCGCTGGATGTCCTGAAGGCCGTGAAGGGCATGGATCCGCGGATGGGCTGCTGCATCGACGTAGGCCATTGCGAGCGCGCTGGTACAGACCCGGTCGTAGCGATCCATGCAGCTGGCGCACGCCTGTTCAACCTGCATGTGAAGGACCTCACGGACTTCAAGTCGCGCGAGAGCCAGGTAGCTGTGGGCAAGGGGAAGATCCCGTTTCGCGCGATCTTCGAGGCGTTGGCAGCCAACAACTACAAGGGTTTCGTGGACCTCGAGTACGAGATCAATGGAGAGAACCCGATGCCGGGCGTGATTGAGAGCTTCGCGTACATGCGCGGTGTACTCAGCGGCATGGGATATCAGAAGGCGTAGACCACATAGCCCTGCGCGGTTCCTCGGCTCTTTAGAGTCAAGGAACCGCGCAGCGAAGAAACCGCGTAGGGATCAACGCAGGTCGATCTGTTCCTCGATGGCGTAGCGCACAAGCTGTGATCGGCTACGCACGCCGATCTTTTCGAAGAGCTTCTGCACCACGGCCTTGACGGCGCTCTCCGTCAGGTCGAGGCGAGCGCCAATCTCCTTGTTGCCGAGGCCTTCGAGAATCCCGCGCAGCACCTGCGATTCACGTGGTGTGAGGCGGCTGAGCCCGGAGCTGCTGGACGCGGCGCGTGGCTCGTCGTCGTTGAGAAGCGTGAGCGCCGCTCCAGAGGAGATCCAGCGCTCCCCTTTGGCGGTGCGCTGGATCGCGAGCACCAACTCGGCCGGAGGTTCGGTCTTGAGGAAGATGCCAGCGTTCATCTGCTTGACGGCCTTGTGCAGGTCGCGAATGTCCATGCCTGCGGTGACCATCAAGGCTTTGGCATCGGGCCGTAGCTGACGCAGGCGACGCAAAAGGTCGAGGCCGTTGGACGCCAGCGTCGCGGTGTTTGCCAACTCATAGTCGATCAGCGCAACGTCGAAGCTGAGGCCGCGCTGCAGTGCCGTCATGGCTCCATCCGCAGTGGCAAAGTCGCCGCTGATGTGAAAGCCCGGCTCCTCTTCGAGCATGCGCCGCAGGCTCTCCCGGAACAGCGTGTGGTCATCGACGAGGATAACCTCGATCGGATTTGCGTCTGTACTCATTCCTCGACCTCCGCAACGTTTAGTTCCACGATGAATGTAGCTCCGATGGCTCCAGCCTCATAGCGAAGTTCGCCGTGGAAGCTACGCATCATCGCCTTGGAAAGATAAAGTCCCAGGCCGCTGGATCCGCGCTGTCCGAAGGGACGGAATAGTTTGTCCGGATCGGGAATGCCAGGACCATTGTCCGACACGGCGATGTGCACCATATCGCCGCGTCGGGTCGCGGTGACACGCACCCGCGGATCCGTGGTGGCGTGGAGCGCTGACTGCGTGTTCCGGGTGAGATTGAGAAAGACCTGGATGAGGCTCGAGGAGTCAGCCCATACGGCCGGAAGGCCGGGAGTGATCTCCCAGGCGAGGTCGATATCGGCCTCCCGCAGAGAAGCCTGCACAACGATGTATAGGTCGCTGAGGAAGTTGTCGAGATGAACGTGGGTAGCCTGCCGCTTGACCAGCGATAGCTCCGCGGAAGCCATGCGCTCGAGCGCTGCGACAAGCTGCCGGAGCGCATCGAACTCCTTCATCTGCCGGGCATCGGTCTTGTTGAGGAGGAGATTCTGCTGCACGTTCGAGATGGCCGCGCAGATGTTGCGGATCTCATGTGAGAGCGCACCCAGAGCGATGCGTGAACTGACGAGCACCTGTTCGAGGTTGGCCTGCTCTCGATCGCGTGTCTCGTTGGAAGAGTCGATGACCATCGCGGTCAATCGCCTTCCTCTCGGGCTGTTGTAGATCGAGAACCAGACGTCAGCGAGGAAGGGGTCCTTGTTGGCTCGAAATCCCTGACACTGCATCATGGTGCGCAGCCGTTCAAAGCCCTCACGGCCCACCTGGACGCGCGCGAGGGACGGCACAAAGCGGATCAGCGGCATGCCTTCCAGTGGACTGGAATCACCGTCGCCACCACCCCAAAGCTGCTCGGCAGCATCATTCGCATCCAGGATGAGGCCTGACTCATCTACTGTAACGATGCCGATCGATGAGTTCGCTACGACAAGCCGAAGCTGCTCTTCGACGTCGCGCCGGGTCGCGACCTCGACACGCAACGCTGCGGAGTGTGCTTCCTCAACCCGACGACGCTGGAAGGTTTCATGCACGTAAAGACCCACGGCGACGTAAGCGAACCAGTACAGGGCATCACGCGGCAGGCCTTCCGTTACGTTCCAGTTGAAGGCGTCCGCAGACTCGGCTGCGACTGTGCAGGCGAGTCCGAGGAGGACAATCTGCCAGCGCCTCATGGCGGCGCTCATCAGGATAATGGGCGCGATGTACAGCGGCGCGAGCGGAATGGCGACGCCGATCCTCAGGTCGACCCAGGCGATCAAAATGATGGTGGCAAGGCCACCAACGATCACGATGGCGCGTCCCCTGCGGGTCGCCACCGATCTCTCCATCCATCGATCCATCTGAAATCTCATCGACATCCGCGCTATACCTTGTTCCCGAACAGAAAGAAGTACTCCCTACCTACTGTATGGAAAATCGAAAGATAGAGAATGTCTCGTAAGAGGATAGGGTTCGCCCGGGCCCCGCATGGCGTGGCTCGTTTAGCCTAGAGAATGTGGATTCATCCCTGCGAAACCAGACGATGTTCTGTTTCGTCTTTTAATCGGACCAGCTAGGTCTGTGAGTATTGTTATGGCTGGCGGCGACAACGTTCGCTGTCGCCGAAATCATCAAGCGAGGGAAGTTTGCGGGAGATATCAGTCCTGGTGAAGCTATGTTCAAGAGTTGGGCCGGCCGCGGTGGTGTTGCTCGCCATGGCCTCATTGAGCGGCTGCAAGGACAAGCAGCAGGATAAGAGCGCCCAGGAAGCTCCGCCCGCCCAGGTGCAGGTGGAGAACAACAGTGTGAACGATCTGGTGCGCGTTGCCGCGCCTGAGCGCTTTCAGCTCGTTTCGACTGATACGCGGCCGGTCAATGGCACGCTCTCTGTTACGGGCTCGGTGAACCCTGATGTCTCTCGCGAGATTCCTGTGCTGTCCCTGGCGAACGGCCGCGTGGTCGCGCTGCATGTGGGCCTTGGCGACACTGTCCGCAAGGGACAGCTCGTGATGGAGGTGCAGAGCCCGGACGTGGCCGCAGCCTTCAACACCTACACCAAGGCCGTCAATGATGAGCATCTGACCGACGTGACATTAACCCGCGACAAACTGCTCTTCGACAAGGGAGCGATCGCGAAGAGTCAACTTGAGACGGCCCAAGCGGGTGAGGACGATGCCGCAGCTGACCTTCGTGCGTCCGAACAGCAACTCCATGTGCTGGGGGTGGACAAGAATCATCCTGCCGACACGGTGAAGGTGTATGCGCCCGCCAGCGGCGTCATCATCTCGCAGAACACGACCGCCTCGGGCGCGGCGGGTATTACGTATGCAGGTTCCAGCGGATCGTTCACGATTGCTGACCTGTCGCATGTGTGGGTGATCTGCGATGTCTATGAGAACGACCTCGCGCAGGTGAAGGTCGGAGACACTGCCCACATTCAGATCAATGCTTATCCAGGGGAGAGCTTCCGCGGTACCGTCAGCGATATTGGCGCGGTGCTCGATCCCGCGATCCGCACGGCAAAGGTCAGGATCCAGGTACAGAATCCGGGTGGACGTCTGCGGATCGGTATGTTTGCTTCCGCGACGCTGGACGTAGCGAAGGCTACGCTGCAGACTGCGCTGCCGAGTACCGCAGTGCTCCATCTGCATGATCGCGACTTCGTCTTTGTGCCGGCCGGCAACGGAACCTTCCGCCGGGTTACGGTGAAGCTTGGCAACTCGCTGGACGGTGGCTGGGTGGTGGTGCAGTCCGGTTTGGCTGCGGGGCAGCAGGTCGTAGCGAACGCGCTCGCGCTGCAGAATACGGCGGACCAGGGATGATTCGCCGGCTTGTCGATTTCGCGCTGAACAATCGCTTCATCGTTCTGATCTTTGCTGTGCTGCTGTTCGTGTGGGGCGCGATCAGCTTTCACAATCTTCCGGTCGAAGCTTATCCGGATGTGGCCAATAACTACGTCAGCGTGATCACGCAGTGGCCGGGCCGTTCCGCCGAAGAGGTGGAGCAGCAGGTCACTGTGCCGCTGGAGAATGCCATGGCGGGCATCCCGCACATGAGCCATCTCCGTTCGACCACCCTGGCCGGTCTCTCGAGCATCATGATGGTGTTCGACGACGACAGCGTCAACGATCTGAATCGTTCCAAGGTCAATGAGCGCCTCTCGCAGGTCAGCCTGCCCGCTGGCATCCAGCCCCAGATGGGTACGGATTGGAGTCCGGTCGGCCAGATCTACTGGTACACCCTCAAGAGCACCAATCCGCAGTACGACACCATGGCTCTCAAGAGCCTGGAGGACTGGAAGCTGGAGAAGACCTTCCGCAGCGTACCTGGGGTGGTCGACGTGTCGAGCTTTGGCGGCACGACGCGCGAGTATCAGGTCGTCATCGATCCAGAGAAGCTCATCGCCTATGGCCTGACCATTCAGCAGGTTCAGCAGCAGATCGCGGCCAACAACGTCGACGCTGGCGGCAGCTTCATCGAGCAGGGAGAGCAGCAGATCAACGTGCAGGAGGTCGGGCTCTTCAAGACGACGGCCGACATCTCCAACACCGTTCTGAAGGCTTCCAATGGCGCAGCGCTGAAGGTGAGCGATGTCGCCACGGTGATGCAGGCGCCGAAGATTCGACTTGGCCAGATCGGCAAGACCTGCAAGCCGGACGACTATACATGCGGCAACCAACGCCCCGAGGACGAGAAGGCCATTCGTCGCCATGACGGCAGGCTTCTCGATGACGACGATGTGGTTGAGGGCATTGTGCTGCTACAGAAGGGCGCAGACTCGGATGGCGTGCTCGATGGCATTCACGAGAAGGTGAAGGACCTGAACGAGCATGTACTTCCGCCAGGCGTGAAGATCGTGCCGTTCCTGGACCGCAGCGACCTGCTGAAGCTCACGACGCACACGGTGCTCGAGAACCTCACGGAAGGCATCCTGCTGGTCGCGTTTGTACTCGTGGTCTTCCTTGGAAACGTTCGTGGCGCACTGATCTGCGCGATCACGATTCCATTCGCACTGCTGTTCGCTTCCATCTGCCTTGACCTTCAGCACATCCCTGCAAACCTGCTGTCGTTGGGAGCGCTAGACTTTGGCATGGTCGTGGAGGGCGCTGTGGTGATGGTCGAGAACATTGTTCGCCATCTCAGCCACAAGCGGAATCCGAACATCTCGGTGACAGACCAGATCCGTGAGGCGGCACACGAGGTGCAGCGCCCGGTCTTCTACTCGATCACCATCATCATTACAGCGTACCTGCCCATCTTCACCTTGCAGGCGGTCGAAGGCCGCCTGTTCAAGCCGATGGCGTGGACCGTAGCGTTTGCCCTGCTGGGTGCGCTCCTGTTCTCGATGCTCATCGCTCCCGTGCTGGCGAGCTTCATCTTCAGCAAGGGAGCCAAGGAGTGGGAGAACCCGGTGATGCACTGGATGCTCACCCGCTACCGCAAGGATGCGACCTGGGCGATCGAGCATAAGTGGGTCCCGTTTACCGCCGCAGCCATTGTTCTTGTGCTTAGCGGATATCTTGGATTCGGCGGAGCTATTGGTTCGGAGTTCCTGCCGCACCTTGATGAAGGCGCCATCTGGGTTCGCGGGTCGCTCGCGCCAAGCACTGGCCCAACCCAAAGCCACGCGATTGCTCAGAAGACTCGCGTGCTACTGGCAAGCTTTCCTGAAGTGCGTCAGGTCGTCAGCCAGATCGGCCGTCCCGATGATGGCACGGATCCGACGGGCTTCTTCAATACCGAGTACTACGTCGACCTGAAGCCCAAGGACCAATGGCGTCCGGTCTTCAAGCAGAACAAGGAAGAGCTCATCGTTGCAATGGATCGTGAGCTGGAGAAGACGCCTGGCGTAGTTTGGAACTTCTCGCAGCCTATCTCGGACAACGTGGAGGAGGCGGTGAGCGGCGTCAAGGGCGAACTCGCGGTAAAGCTCTATGGCGACGACCTGAAGACGCTGGAGTCCAAGGGCGATGAGATCGTCAGCGTGATGAGCAAGGTTCCAGGTGTCGCGGACCTGGGGCTCTTCCGCGTGCTTGGCCAGCCGAACCTCAACTTTGTCGTCGACCGCGCTGCGGCTGCGCGTTACGGCATCAATGTAGCCGATGTGCAGAACGCGATTGAAGGTGCAGTTGGTGGGACGATTGCAGGCGCGCCGGTCACGCAGGTCTTCGATGGCGAAGCAAAGTACGATGTGATGGCTCGCTACGACCCGAAGTTCCGCTCGACCCCGGAGTCGATCCAGAACATTCGTCTCGTGGCTCCCTCAGGCGAGCGCGTCTCGTTGGCGCAACTGACGCATGTGCAGATCTCTGATGGTGCCGAAGAGATCTATCGTGAGTCTGGCGGACGTTACGTGGCGATCAAGTACAGCGTGCGCGATCGCGATCTGGGCAGCACCGTTCGCGAGGCCATCGACAAGGTGCAGCACGACGTGAAGCTGCCGGTGGGGTATCACCTCGACTGGGCTGGCGAGTATGCGAGTCAGCAGCGCAGCTCGCGCCGGCTGATGATTGTTTGCCCGCTGACGATCCTGCTGATCTACCTGATCCTCTACGGCATGTTTGGCTCGATGAAGTGGGCATCGCTGGTGCTGGCGAACGTTGCGATGGCTCCGCTGGGCGGCATGCTCGCGCTGCTGCTCACGGGGAATCACTTCAGCGTGTCGACCGGTGTCGGCTTCCTGGCGCTCTTCGGTGTCAGCGTGCAGACGGGAATCATCATGCTGGAGTGCATCAACCAGATGCGCGTCAATGGCCATCCGCTGAAGGATGCTGCCGTGGAAGGTGCGGTGCTTCGTCTGCGGCCCATCATGATGACGATGCTCGTAGCAACGCTGGGCCTGCTGCCGGCGGCGCTTTCACACGGTATCGGGTCGGACTCGCAGCGCCCATTCGCAATCGTGATCGTGGGCGGTCTTATCGGCGCGTTGATGATGGGAATCTTCCTCATGCCAACGCTGTACGTCTGGATCGCGCGGCCGGATGATGTGCTGCCCACGCCAGATACGGAGTTTGAGAACTAATGACGAAGAGCAGACAACAATCGCTTCTTACGCATGGTGGATTTCGTTCGGTCGGACCGCTTGCGCTGGCATGTGTGCTGTTGAGCACAGCTCATCTCGAGGCGCAGAGTCCGCAGGTTCCGGCTGACACGCAGAGCGTTCGCTCCGCGGCGGAGGCTTACGCCGCCAGCGCTCAGCGCGGTGCCGATCCGAGGCGACCTCCGCAGTCGAAGCCTGGAGCCCTTACGCTGCAGCAGGCCGTCGAGCAGGCGAAGGCCCGGAACCCGACGATCCTCGCAACAGAGGAAAATCTCCGCGCAGTGCGTGGGCAGGAGATACAGGCTGCGGTGCGGGCCAATCCTAACTTCACGCTCTATGGCACAGACATCACCGAGAATGCGAGCGCCGTAACACCTTACAATTACAGCGCGCAGGTCTCGCGGCTCTTCGAGCGCGGCCAGAAGCGGCGCTGGCGCATGGATGATGCGAAGGCCACCAGCGCCGAGACGGAAGCGCAACTCAACGACCAGATCCGTCAGACCGTGCTTGCCGTGAAGCAGGCCTTCACGAAGATGCTTGTCGCCAAAGAGGCGCTGGAACTTGCTACCGCGACGCTGAAGGACTATCGGCACGAGGTAGAGGTGGGGGAGGACCGGTACAAGGCGGGCGATCTGGCAAAGCTCGACTACGAGCGTCTCGACCTACAGTTGGCCAGCTTTGAAAGTGACCAGTCCAGTGACATCGTGAGCCTGCAGCAGGCCAGTTATCAGCTACAAACGCTGCTGGGCATGGACAAACCTTCGGACGAGTTTGACGTGATGGGCGATGTGATTCCGCCGGTGATCACCGAGACGCGCGCTTCCCTGGAGCAGAAGGCGATGGATGCGCGTCCTGATTTTGCGGCAGCGCGCTTCGCAGTGAATGCAGCAGACGCCAATTACAAACTTGTTGCCGCGAACGGTACGACAGATCCCACGCTGGAGATGGAGTACGACCGCTCCGGCACAGAGAACTCGGTTGGCTTTTCGGTGAATATTCCACTGCGGTTGTTCGATCGCAATCAAGGCAACAAGCAGACGGCAAAGTTCCAGGCTAGCTCTGCGCGCTTTACCTTGACGGCGGCGCGTAACCAGGTCGCGTCGGATGTCGATCAGGCGTGGGTGGCCTATACCGAAGCTCGGCGGCTATCCGACCGCTTCTCCGATCGCTATCTCGATGAATCCCACGACGTGCTCAACATCTCGCAGTATGCCTTCGAGCATGGCGGTTTGACGCTGATCGACTATCTTGATGCGCTGCGGCAGTTTCGCTCCTCGACATCGGATGCGTTGTCCGCGTACCAGAACACCTGGCTGGCGGTCCATCAGCTCAGTGCTGCAAGCGCGACGGAGCTCGTTCCGTAAGCCTTACGACAAACGAACGTACAAAGGGGATGACGTTCAGCGTCATCCCCTTTGTACGTTCGTATCGATCTGTGCTACGGCGTGTTCTTT
>Ga0302187_10004361_pt1 | contig 11348 bp, 6 predicted proteins | sample II_Bog_E1_3_FD_202120 | JGI IMG/M metagenome (GOLD analysis project Ga0302187, IMG submission 202120) | Peat permafrost microbial communities from Stordalen Mire near Abisko, Sweden - II_Bog_E1_3 | ecosystem: Environmental > Terrestrial > Soil > Wetlands > Peat | place: Sweden: Abisko, Stordalen...
GACGAGGTTGTCGGCCTGACCGGTCAACTCCTCCGTCGTGGATGCCATCTCTTCCGCAGCGGAAGCATTGTGCTGAATCACCTGCTCGAGCTGCTGTAGCGCCTTGTTGATCTGCTCCGCCCCTGTATCCTGCTCGCGGCTTGCGGCAGAGATCTCCTGCACGAGCTCGGCCGTGCGCTGGATGTCAGGCACCAGGCGGCCAAGCATCTCTCCGGACTGCTCGCTGACCTTCAACGTCGCGCTGGAGAGCTGATTGATCTCCCCGGCAGCCTTCTGGCTACGTTCGGCCAGCTTGCGCACCTCAGCCGCGACCACAGCGAATCCCCTGCCGTGTTCCCCAGCACGCGCCGCTTCAATCGCAGCGTTGAGTGCCAGCAGATTCGTCTGCCGCGCAATCTCCTCGATGATGGAGATCTTGCTCGCGATCTCCTTGATCGCGGTCACAGCATCTGAGACACTCTTCCCGCTCTCCTGGGCGTCCTTGGCGCTCTTGTTGGCGATCTTGTCCGTCTGCAGGGCATTGTCCGCATTCTGCTTGATGTTGGAGACCATCTCCTCCATCGACGAAGATGCCTCTTCTGCAGCTGCCGCCTGCGAGCTCGCTCCCTTGGATACCTGCACCGAGGCCGTGGAGATCGCCTGACTGGCAGATGCCACCTCACTCGCAATCGTGCGAGCTTCCGAGACAGTGCTCGTCAGCCCCGCGACCATCGCCCGAAGCGCCAGCATCAGCTTGTCCTCCGGCGAACGCGGCTGCAGATCGACCGTGAGATCGCCACCGGCGATGTCCTCGGCCGCCGCCGTGACCTGATGCATCGCAGCAATCAGGCGGTTCAGGTTGTCCTTCAAGGTATTGAAGTCACCCTGGTACGTATCGACAATCGTTGCCGGCATCTCACCAACGGAGATCTGCGCCACGTAGCGAGCCGACACGTTCAGCGGACCGATCACGGCATCCAGCGTGTCGTTGATGCCCTTGACGATCCGGGCAAAGTCGCCGTGATGACGCGACGCGTCGGCTCGGGTACCGAGACGTCCCTCTACCGCAGCCTTGGCCAGGATGTCGGTGTCGATGATGAGGGCCTTGAGATGAGTACGCACCTCTTCGATGGTGTCGTTGATGAAAGCCTTCTTGCCGGGGAACTTATCCAGCGGCGCGTCGAAGTTACCGCGTCCAAACTCCGCGATGCAGGCCATCGCTTTCTTCTTCACGATGATGTGGCCAGCCACCATGCCGTTCACACCCTCAGCCATTACGCGATACGCACCTTCAAAGCGGTCCGTCGGGATCGTGACATCGATATCCCCGAGGTTGTGCTGGTCGGACATCCGGTTCATGTCCGCGATGAACTCCTTCACATTGCGGCGAAGCAGCTCGATGGTGTCGTTGATGAAGGCCTTCTTGCCCGGGAACTTCTCCAACGGCGCTTCGAAGTTGCCCCGCCCAAACTCGGCAATACAAGCCATCGCCTTCTTCTTCACCGTGATGTGACCGGCCACCATCTCATTTACTGCAGCAGCCGCAGCCTGGAGTTCGCCCTGGAACAAACTATCCTGAAGGCGCGCATCGATCTCACCCAGGTCGTGTTGATGGGCCACCTCCTTAAGTTGCTCCAGAAAGATACCGAAGCTCGCGATCGTGTCAGCGTTAGCCTGGTTCGCAGCCTCCAGCTTTAGTCTCTCGGTGACGATGTCCCAGCTGAGCATCACACCTTCCCACTTGCCCTGCTCGTCATAAATCGCGATGATTTCGAGGCGCATCGTCTCGGGCCCGATCTGCACGTTAGCAGTGTGAGGAAGGTTCCTTGGATCAGAGAGCATCCTGCGATGCCTCTCCGGCGTCTTGTGAAAGATGTCGATGCTCGAACCCAGCACCTTATCCACCGTGACGGGAAGATACTGCTCAATCTTTTCGAGGGTCTTCAGCGACGCCGGATTCAGATAGACGATGTTGAGATCGAGATCAGTCAACATCAGATTGGCTGGCGCACCATCCAGCATCGCTTTATAGCGAGCTCCATTCACGGGCACTGGCTTCGGTGTGCGGGAGACGATCGAGGGTTTCCGCCCTGCACTGGGCGGCGCGGGCTTGGTTGCGGCGACTTTGCGGACTGCGTTACTCATGGCGAACTCCTGGTGCGCCTTCCGACGCGGGCTTTTGGGATATGGGGACAATCTTTGGCGAACTGTTATCAGCGGACCTTCGCTCCGGACCCGATCGAGGCTCGGACTGTGGCCGTCCGGGAGAGCGCGCTGAAGCACGCAACGGCGTCAGCGCCCCCTTGATGCACTCCTGCACCAGACGGTGCGGATCGAGGATGAGAGCGACGGAACCATTGCCGAGGACAGTCGCGCCCGAGAGCTCGTTTACCTGGCGGTACATCCGGCCGAGCGACTTCACCATCGTCTGGCAGTCTCCTAGTACGCGATCGACGACCAGGCCATATCGACCGGCTTCCGTAGAGACAAGCATCACCTGCTCGAACTCCGGCAGAGCAGCGCTGATGCCGAAGTACTCGCGCAGTCGGACATACGCCACCACATCACCACGCACGTTGACGAGATGTTTTCCGTTGGCGTTATCGATCGCATCGCGGCTGATCTCAATGCACTCCAGCGCGTTGGCCAGCGGAAGCACAAAGTATTGTTCTCCAACGGCAACCAGTAGGCCATCGATGATCGCCAGCGTGAGCGGGATCCGCAGCGTAATCGCCGTGCCCTGGCCGAGAGTGCTCGCGATCTCGATGCTTCCCCGCAACGACTCAATGTTCCGACGAACAACATCTAACCCGACACCACGGCCGGAGAGGTCCGTTACTTCTTTCGCGGTCGAGAAACCTGGCTCAAAGATGAGGTTGAAGATCTCCGACTCCGTCATGGAGGCATCGGCAGAAATCATCCCTCGTTCCACCGCCCGCTCGCGAACACGCGCAGCATCGATACCTCGGCCATCATCCGACACAGTGATGAGGACGCTGGCGCCCGAGTACCGCGCGTTCAGATGCAGATTGCCCTGTGCGGGCTTACCTACCCGCAGCCGCTCCTCCTGCTGCTCCAGTCCATGGTCCATGCTGTTGCGAATGAGGTGAAGCAGAGGGTCACCGAGTTGATCCAGCACCGTCTTATCGAGTTCGGTCTCGCATCCTTCCATGGAGAGGCGTGCGCTCTTGGAAAGATCTCGGGCCAGGTCGTACACCAATCGACGAAAGCGCTCGAAGGTGTCGCGGATCGGCATCATACGCGCGCTCATGGAACTTTCGCGCAGCGCTGCGCTTAGCCGCTCAATCTCTTCAGCCACCGCACTGATATCGACGTCATCGTTCCGCAATGCAAGCTCGCTGAGCCGCGCCTGCACCGTCACCAGTTCGCCGACCAGATTCACCAGCTGATCGAGTTTCGTTGTCGCGACGCGAATGGCTCCGGAATTCTCTGGCACTCCATGCTCGAGCCGGCCACCCCGCGCTGTGCGTGCTTCCGATGCGGCATCCTTGTTGGTGGAAATGTTGGCAGGCTCAAGCGAACCGCCCGCAGGTGCAAGCAGTGCAGATGCGACAGACTGGTGCGGTGATTGAGGCGATGCTGGCGAGGGCTCGTGCTCAATCGACAACTCGCACGTGTCCTCTACGAAGAGAAACACATCCCGAAGATGAACAAGATCGGCGTCAGTCTCCACAGTGAGATCCCAACTCGCGTAGCAGCAGGTCGGATCAATTTCATCGAGCACTGGCAGCTTCGCGAGGTCCATCGTGGATTGCAGAGCACCCATGCGCCCAAGCTCACGAACCAACAGGAGAGGGTCCGCACCGAAGCGCATCATATCCGGCCCCGGCGCGAAGTGAATTCTCCATAAGCGCATCGCACGAGTCTCTGCCGGCTCCTGCGCCGGTACGATCTCCGCTTCAGGAAGCGCCGTGATCCCTTCCGGTGAAGCAGACGCAACGATCTGCGTGACACGCTGCCCGAGCGAAAGCCGAGGCTCCATATCACCTGCGTCGTTATTGATGACCAGGCCCCGCATCACGTCCGAACACTCAAGAGCAATGTCGATCAGCGCGCGGCTTACTGGAATCTTCCCGCAGCGCACACAATCAAACGCGTTCTCCAGATGATGCGTGAAGGCAGCCAGGATGGTAAAGCCGAACATCGCTCCCGAACCCTTGATCGTATGGAGCATGCGGAAGATGCTGCCTACATGCTCAGCATCGGTATTCTCTTCATGCAGGCCTAATAGCAACGCCTCAAGCTGACGAAGCAGGTCCAGCGCTTCTTCGCGAAAAGCCGCACGAAACTGATCGTTGGCACCGGGTGGGATGGGATTCGCGCTCATGCTGCTGGCTCCTGCACAATCTGCGGCACGCAGCTAGATGGAAGCGTCACGCCAATCTCCAGGAGCGAATCGCGAATGCGCTTGTCTTCAGGAAGATGGAGCTCGAACCCAACTTCGTGCCTGTGAGCTTCACGTGCCGCTGCCCAGATCAATTGAATGACGCTGATGTGCAGCTCTGTGGTCGCGGAGAGGTCAATGCTCAACACACGCGGGCGTGGAGATAGCAGTTGCAGCAGCGCCGGCTTCAGCTCAACTGCGATCGATAAATCGGCTTGATCGGAGAGGCACACTCTGGAGATGCCTTCTTCACGACCCCATTCGAGAGACATGATCGTACCCGTATTTCTCGGTGTTCTGCGGGCAGCCGCCCACAGATGCCAGTTACGTGACGCCCTATCGACACATAGCGGAAAACGTTCTCGCCTGTACGCGATTGGGGCGCAGGATCTTAGCCAACTAACTTCTGCACAACCGAGACAAGTTGCTCTGGATTGAATGGCTTCACAATCCAGCCTGTCGCCCCCGCCGCTCGGCCGGCCATCTTCTTCTCCGGCTGCGACTCTGTCGTGAGCATCAGGATGGGTATGAACCCATAGCCTGGCTGACGACGTATCGCAGCAATCATTTGAATGCCATCCATGCGCGGCATGTTGAGATCCGTGATGACAAGATCGAACTTTGCGGATGCACTGCGCTGCAAACCATCCTGCCCGTCATTGGCCTGTACCACGTCGTAGCCAGCCCTCTTGAGAGTGAAGCTGACCATCTCGCGAACGCTCGATGAATCATCTACTGCAAGGATTCGTTTCATATTCAGGTCCTCTTGGTTGGCGCCCGTTCCTGCGCCTGGAGTGATGGCCTCTAGAAGAGCTCAATGGCTCCCTCGTGAGGCTTTAGATCGGGCGACGGCATCGTTTCGCCGAAGAGCACCGACCGAAGAATCTGTCGTTCAATCTCGCTGGTGTATGTATTGCAAAGCTCCTGTTCGATGGCGTGCCGCTGCATCTCCGGCAACTGCAGCGGATCGGGACGGCCACTCTGCTGTGACGCAAGAGAGATATCGCTGCAAGCAGCGCTGATGCCAGCAACGACGCCACGCAGCGCCTCGACACTCCTGTGCACCTGCTGGACTCTCGAGTGCATCTGACGAACGGCGTCCTGGCCCCTGCGCTGGCAGCCCGCGCCAAGTTCGGAGATACGTCGCAGAGACTCGAGCGTGGTCCGACTCTCCTCTTCGATCACGGAGATCGCCGCGCGCGTGCTGTCGGATGCGATACGGGTCTCGTCCCCTCGTGACGTCGCACTCACCAGCATGTGCTCCATCGATCCCACCGATTCACGCGTCAGCCCGCGCCAGTCCGTGGCGAGCCTGCTAATGCTGTTGGTAATCTGCAGCACCGAAGCCGCCTGCGTGCCCACATTGTGGGCAGCAACCATCGAGTTCAGGTTGAGCAACTGAAGATGCTCGCTGGTCTTCTGCGATTGCTCCAGGTGTTCGCGCACCATCTGCATCATCGTCTCGAACTCGGCGAGCTCCTGCACATTGACGTGGTCGTGCTGATCGAACTCGCTTTCGAACTGCGCCACCCAACGCCCCTGATCTTCCAGCGACTTCTCAAGACTCAGAATCTGCGCCATGATTGCGAGCAGTTCCACGTCGCCGAGACGAAGGATCGAAGCCACGCATTGTTCGACCTCGAGCAGCCATCCCTCCGTGGTCCGCTGCACGTTCGCCAGCTGTTCGTGCTGGATGCAAAGCACCGTGGGGATATGCGCCGCACATAGCGATGCGGCACCCGGCATGCCCATCACAGCCTGTAACACCGCGCTGATATGCTCCGTCTGTTGCCGCGTAAGATCCTGCATCTGCACCGCCGCTGTAACGCGGCCGATGTTCGCAGAAACATCCTGCACGCACGCGTCGAAGGCCACGGGGAGATGTTTGAAATCACTCAACGCGCGATCCGCGCGTTTCAGGGCATCGTCACGATCACGTTCAATGAGCGCGAGGTTCCTGCGTGCCTGGGAGCGAGATCCGTCAATGCGAGAACGCCTGGCGGGAGTGCTGTCCTGTCGCGCGTGAATCAGATCGTGGAGAACGTTGACGCTCTGCGAAATCGTCTCGGAAGCCTGCTCAAGCTCGCTGGACATATAAGTGAAGCCGTTGCCATCGCTCCCCAGCCGTGCAATCTCGATGCGTAACATTACCGCAAGAATCTTCGCAGTACGCGCAGTCGATTGCTGCGCCCGTGATGGTCTCTCCAGCTCTTCGAGTAACTCCTGCTCACGCTGGAGCAGCTCAGCCACACCACCCGAGGCTTCCAACCGCAGCTGTAGAACACCTTCGCAGTCGCTGTAAATACGCCGCATGAACGGTAAGGCATCCTGAGCACTGCTCGATTGTGTCGCCGTCACAAGCTCGCGGGTGATCGCCATCAGTTGCTCGCAGTCTCCTGCCAGAGCTTGGAATTGCCGTGCCAGTTCGGCGATGGCACTTTCTCCCGCACGATGCACCTCGGCGAGACGAGCGTGGGCCGACGCGACGCATTCCTGCGTCCGATCTTCGCTCTGTCGACGCCACTGCAACCGCACGTACCCTCCGGTCCTGCCCCGCCACCACAGCGATCCATCGTGATGCCTGACGTTGCGACACCCCCTCAGGTTAGGAGAGGGCTCGACGCTACATACGACAACAGGACGACGCTGGGACAACGAGCGTTCGAAGATGAAACAGCGCGATCCACCCACCACAGTCCGGTGCCCGCCTCAGGCTCCTATCGGCTAGGAACATAAGTGGTTGAGGAGTTAGGTTCGGTGTTTGCGCTGCTCAGGTCCACAACGGTACCGGTGAGGCACTGCGACCTAATGCCTAATATGGGAATGTGCGTGTAATGACGCAACCTGCGATAGACGTTGCGTCGCCGCAGCCTCGCGGATATGTGTAGTCACCGGTCGCTACATCGCGATGGGGTTAGGTGACCGGCCCGGGATTGAAGAGCGCGTACTCATTGTGTAGTCCCCAGTGGTCAGCCCAGGTCTCGTGCTCACCACTGGCTACCTTGAGGATCATGTGGAAGATCTCCCAGCCGATCTCCTCAATCGTTGCGTCTCCAGTCGCAATTCGGCCAGCATCCACGTCAATCAGGTCATGCCAGCGTCGCGCAAGCGATGTACGCGTCGCGATCTTAATCACAGGAGCCATCGCCAAACCATACGGCGTGCCACGCCCTGTAGTGAAGACGTGCATGTTCATCCCTGCGGCCAATTGCAGTGTGCCGCAGATGAAGTCACTCGCGGGGGTCGCGGCGAAGACCAGTCCCTTTGCCAACACCCGCTCCCCCGGCCCGGTCACTGCGGTCAGCGGACTCGTGCCAGCCTTGGCAACCGAGCCCATCGCCTTCTCCACAATGTTGGCGAGGCCGCCCTTCTTATTTCCCGGGGATGGGTTCGCGCTGCGGTCGGCATCGCCGCGCGCCAGGTACTCGTCATACCAGCGCATCTCGCGGATAAGGTCCTGCGCAACTCGCTCACTGGCGGAGCGAGCCGTCAGCAGGTGCACGGCATCGCGAACCTCGGTCACCTCCGAGAACATCACGGTCGCACCGGCACGCACAAGAAGATCCGATGCAAAGCCAACAGCGGGGTTCGCTGTCACGCCGGAAAATGCGTCACTTCCCCCGCACTGCATGCCAACGATGAGTTCCGATGCTGGACAAGGCACGCGTCGCCGCTCATTCAGCACAACCAGTCGCCGCTCCGCGAGCTCCATCAGCGCAGCGATCATATCCTCGAAGCCCATGTGCTGCTCATCCTGAAGGCGCACAACATACGGCGCCTCACTCAGGATGGGAAGTGTGCTTACCGGCAGCATTTGCGCGGGCTGCATCTTTTCGCACCCCAGGCTCGCCAGCATCGGCGCACCGCCAAGGTTTGGATTGAGGCTGAGGTTCCGCAGCGTACGCACCGGAATCTCAGCCCCCGGGGCGTTCATCGCGATGCCGCAGCCATAGTTGTGCGTGATGGCGATGACATCGTCCACATGAGGATACTTCGGCAGCAACTCCGCCTTGATGCGCCGCACCGCATAGTCGACCGTGGCCGCGACACATTGGACCGTGATGCTGATGCCAAGGATGTTTCTCGTACCAACCGTGCCGTCAGCATTGCGATAGCCCTGGAAGGTATGTCCCTCCAGCGGAGGCAATAGCGACGGCGTCTCAGTAGCGAGAGGAAGCTCATGCAGCGATGGCGCCGCCGGGGCGATGAGATCATTCTCTGTCACCCATCCACCCCGTGGGATGGCTCTGGCCGCAAGGCCAATCACAACACCATAGCGAACCACTGGATCACCCTCTGCGATGTCGCTCAGCGCGACCTTGTGCGCTTCGGGGATATCGTCCACCAGGACAAGCCCTGAAGCAAACTCCGTTCCCGCAGCAAGACCACCTTCGTTCACGATGATCGCGACGTTGTCGTTGGGGTGAACAAGGACATACCGGGGTGTACCTGGGGCATTCATCGCTGTTTGAACCTTCCATCTTGACGGCACGCACACTCGAGAAACTCTCGCATGCTGTAAGCCATTCCATCATGTTGCCACGTTCGCTATCGAGACGTGCGTGGCAGAAGGCACGGGCGCTTGGGATCGAAGGCCCAGCCAGGCATCAGGCACTGCATCCCCAGCGCGTCATCACGTCCACCCTGGCCCAATCTCGCATAGGCCTCGTGCGCCGCTTCCACCTGCTCCCAGTCAAGCTCCACTCCGAGTCCTGGCGCGGTTGGAACGTCGATGTGTCCTTCGACGATGCGCAGCGGATCCTTCGTAAGCCGCTGGCCATCCTGCCAGATCCAATGCGTATCGATCGCCGTAACTCGGCCCGGTGCTGCTGCGGCGACGTGCGTAAACATCGCCAGAGATACGTCGAAGTGATTGTTGGAGTGCGATCCCCAGGTCAAGCCAAAGTCTCGGCAGGTCTGTGCAACTCGCACAGAGCCCTCCATCGTCCAGAAGTGCGGGTCAGCCAGCGGAATGTCCACCGCCTTCAGCTGCAGCGCATGATGAAGCTGCCGCCAGTCGGTAGCGATCATGTTCGTCGCCGTGGGAAGGCCTGTGGCTGATCGAAATTCAGCCATGACCTCCCGGCCAGAGAATCCATGCTCCGCGCCGCATGGGTCTTCCGCATAACTCAGCACGCTCTGCTTCCCACTGCAAAGCCGCACCGCTTCCTCCAACGACCACGCGCCGTTGGGGTCAAGCGTGATGCGCGCCTTCGGGAACCGCTCAGCCAGCGCGGTGACAGCATCCATCTCTGCCAGCCCCTCCAGCACACCACCCTTCAGCTTGAAGTCGTGAAAGCCATATCGAGCCTGCGCGGCTTCTGCCTGACACACGATAGCTTCGGGTGTGAGCGTCACCGCATTGCGCAGGCGCAGCCAATCGTCTTCCGCGCTTGACTCATCACGATACCCCGCAGCGCTGCGGGCAAGATCCCCGATGAAGAACAAGTAGCCAAGCACCTGCACTCTCGTCCGCACCTGGCCTTCGCCAAGCAATGCCGCAACGGGTAACTCCACAAACTGCCCAAGCAGATCAAGCATCGCGGCCTCGATAGCCGTGACGGCATGGATGGTGACGCGCAGATCGAACGTTTGCTGCCCCCTGCCTCCCTCATCGAGATTGGCAAAGGTGGTCCGCACCTGTTGCAGGACGCTTTGCACGTGCGCGATGGAACGTCCCACCACGAGCTCCTTCGAGCTCTCCAGCACCGTGCAAATCTTCTCCCCGCCGGGAACCTCGCCCACGCCGGTCCTGCCATCCGAGTCGGTCAGCACCAGCAAATTGCGTGTGAACCATGGAGCATGCGCTCCACTGAGGTTCAACAGCATACTGTCTTGCCCCGCTACCGGGATCACGCGCATCGACGTGATGCGTGGCGCGCGTTCGTACTGGATCGAACCGTGCGTCATGGCGTCCCTTTCGCTGGAACCAGATCCACACGTTTGATCTCACCCACGATCACCACATAGCTGAAGATCGCCATCAGCGCCGTGCAGCCAACGAATACCAGCGCCCCGTTGTACGATCCGGTCGAGCTCTTGATCAGCCCGATGATGATTGGCGTACTGATCGTGGAGAGATTGCCGAATAGGTTGAAGACGCCGCCATTCATCCCGATCATGTTGCGCGGCGAGACATCGGCAATCACCGTCCAGCCCAACGCACCGAAGCCCTTGCCGAAGAACGCGAGGGACATCAGCGCCATCACGACCATCTGCGAATTCGTATAGTTACATCCGATCATCGTGATCGAGAGCATCATGCCCAGAATGATGGGAAGCTTGCGCGCAAAGCTCAACGAGCGACCGCTCTTCAGCAAGCTGTCCGAGAAGAAGCCGCCAAGCACTCCACCACCTGACCCACACAGCGCGGGCAACGCCGCAAGCACTCCCACCTTGACGATAGAGAGGTGCCGCGCCTCCGCAAGATAGCTGGGGAACCACGTAAGAAAGAACGTGGTCAGCGTGTTGATACAGAACTGCCCGATGTAGATGCCCACCAGCATGCGTTGGCTCAGAAGCTGGCCCACGATGGACCACGTGAGACCGCCTGTGAAGCCGCCCAACTTCGAACGGCCTGTGTTGACGAGCCCCCCGCCGAGTTCAATGTGGCTGATCTCAGCTTCGGAGATGCGTGGATGCTCCTTGACGTCATAGACGAGCTTCTTCCATGCGACGGCAAGCACCATCCCAAAGAGCCCGATGAACAAGAAGCAGCTGCGCCAACCATAGTGAAACGTGAGCCAGCCAAAGAGCGGAGCGAAGGCCACGAGCGCAAAGTATTGCGATGCATTGAAGATGGCAGAGGCACGGCCACGTTCGGCAGCAGGAAACCACGCAGCCACGATGCGGCCATTGCCCGGAAACACGGGCGACTGCGCGAGCCCTGAGAGCAGGCGGATCACGAAGATCGCAGTGAACACCCACGCCAGCGGTAGCGACCCTGCAAGCGCCAGCAGAAAAG
>Ga0302187_10004362_pt1 | contig 11346 bp, 9 predicted proteins | sample II_Bog_E1_3_FD_202120 | JGI IMG/M metagenome (GOLD analysis project Ga0302187, IMG submission 202120) | Peat permafrost microbial communities from Stordalen Mire near Abisko, Sweden - II_Bog_E1_3 | ecosystem: Environmental > Terrestrial > Soil > Wetlands > Peat | place: Sweden: Abisko, Stordalen...
TAAATTGAATGATAAAGCAGGATCCGGCGGCACCGCATAGCACCATGAATGACTGAAAAATAAGGAATCCTATCACGCGATGCCACAGGGTAGTAGCCTGACCTCTTGACCCGTTTGAGCACGGTTTGAGCCCGGAGGAATCGCGTGACCAGGACAAAACGATCCACCGACCTGGATAGCATCACCCGGCGCAAGCCCCTGGCCATTGGGGAGCATCACCAGGAGACCCTCGGTCGTGGCAGGTATCTTCAGTACCATAAGCCGGTTGGTGGGGCGGGGACATGGATCGTCAGGGGCTACGATCCCAAGACCCGCAAGATCACCCAGGCCCGTCTCGGGGAGGCCGACGATTTCACCCCGGCCGATGGCACCCGGACCCTCACCTACGCTCAAGCCCGCGCGAAGGCCGAGAAGTGGGCCCTCGACCGCGCTGCGGTGCCGGTGAAGAAGGATGAGTTCCAGCCAGCCTTACGGACCGTCCGCGAGGTGGTGGCGAACTATATCGAGACCGCCCGCATGGAGCGCAAGAAGGCTGCAACCGCCGAGGCCGACCGCAAGGCCCTGGAAACCGGCGTCCTCCCCGAACTGGGCGACATCCCCGTGGCAGAGTTGACCGCTTCCAGGATCGAGACATGGAGGAACGAGCTTGCCTCTCGAGGGCGCAGGAAGACGGGGCCGAAGCGGCTCGGGGGCAAAGTCATTGAATACCTCCCCATGGTGGATCCAGAGCTTGCCGAATCGATGACTCCGACAGAACTCCAGCAGGCGACGGAAGCCGCCATGAAGCGCCGGAAGTCCTCCGCCAACCGCTATCTTGCCATCCTGAAAGCCGCCCTGAACCTTGCCGCCAAGACCGGGAAGATCGACAAGGAACACATGCCCTGGGCCATCGTGGCTCCCTTCAGGGGCGTCAAGGGGCAGCGCATCAGGTTCCTTTCCCTGGAAGAGCAACGCGCCCTCGTCCGTGGCTGCGACGACATATTCCGGCCACTGGTGCAGGGAGCCCTGCTGACCGGCGCCCGGTACGGGGAACTGGTCACGGCCAAGGTCAGCGAACTCGACCTCGAAGGCGGAACCCTGTGGGTTGACGGCAAGGGCCAGGATTCCCGGCCCCGGTACATCGTCCTGACCGAGGAGGGTGTGGAGTTCTTCAAGGAACTCTCGAAGGGCCGGGGCAGGGGCGAGTTGCTCTTCCTCCGCCCTGGCGTGAACCGGAAAGGGGGGAGGGACAGGCACGTCATCCTGAACAACACCCGGATCCGACTGTCTCCTGGGGAAGACGCTCTCCTGCGCATCCTTGTGGAAAGGGCAGGGGGCCTGGTGCTCTATTCGGAACTGGCGAGCCGACTGCCAAACGTCATGCCAGATCCCCGCAAGGCCACCGTGCGCGCGATGAATACCGTCGAGCAGGTCCGGCACAAGCTGCAGCACCAGGGCCGTCCTCAGTTCCTGAGAGGGGGTGGTGGCGTCCGTTTTGCGCTGCCGGATTCGGATTCCCTCGAATTCGAAGAGGCGAGCGAGGCCGTCCCTGAGGCCCCGGCAACGGTACTTGGCGGGTGGCTGAAGGACGATGCCCAGGGCCCCATTCGGAAGGCGTACACTGCGGCCGGACTTGAGCCCCTCACGTTCCACGAACTCCGGCATACCTATGCCTCGGCTCTGATCAACCGGGGGGTTCCCCTCGTGTTCGTCGCCCAGCAACTCGGCCACGCCGATACGCGCATGGTGGAAGAGCACTACGGGCATTTATGTGAGACCGCCAAGCGGGACGCAATCATGACTTTGGCGCCGAGGATCTTCTCCCCGCAAGCCAAGACGGTTGAAACCGAGCCGGAGCCTCCATCCAGGAGCCGCAAACGGCGCTGACAGGTAACTCCCTTCCTGCTTCTTCCCCCTGCGAAAAACTTGTCGAGGCTCTGCGCGGTGGACGTCTAGATCCTGTCCGGCTGCGGGCCATGGCGGCTGAGTACTCGACAGTGCCGCATCGGCACTTCCTGGAACAAGCCTTGTCGGAGGGCGGGGCGTAAGGGCAGAAGGGCAGGAGGACTGGGTATTTGTTCCGGTAACGGGATCAGAATCTCATCTTACAATGTCTAGTTTTTTTGCTATAAAACTTGACATATGTTTTTTCAGAACCGATCCTGGGGCATGATTGAGGCCGCTCCACCCAAGCAGAGTCCCCGCAGCGCCGCTGCCCTGGTCCGGCATCGGATCGAAGCAGGGGGGGACCGTTTGTGGCGCATGGAGGACTTCCGGGATCTCCCGTTCCTGGCTGTGGCCCAGGCGCTGTCCCGTCTGGCAAAGGGTGGGGTGATCGAGCGGCTCAGCAAGGGCGTCTATTACCGTGCTCGACAGACGACGCTGGGCAGAAGCCGCCCCAATCCGGCCAGCCTGCAGAAACTGGTTTCCGCTCAGCAGAAGATGTTCCCTGCCGGGCTCGCTGCGGCGAACCTTCTGGGGTTCACCACCCAGTCTGGCTCGCAAGTGGAACTGGCCACCAGCGGGCTGAGCCTTCCCCGAAAGCTGCTGGGCAGGGGAGCCGTGATCCATACCCGGAGGCCTGAGGCTTGGGGCGGGTTGACCGAAATTGAAGCGGCTCTTCTGGATTTTCTCCGGCGAGGCGGCCAATTGACCGAGTTGTCACCGGAAGAGACTACCCGCAAGGTGCTGGCATTGCTCACCGAGCCCGGGCGGTTCGAGCGTTTGCTGAAGGTTGCACGTACCGAACCACCTAGAGTCCGCGCTATCCTGGGCGCCATCGGCGAAGAGCTCGGTATGGCTCCACGGCGGCTTCGGCAACTGCGGGCTACTCTGAACCCCATTTCCAGGTTCGCTTTCGGCGCCCTGCACGTCTTGCCGAACGCGCGGAGCTGGCAGGCCAAGGAACAATCCTTATGAAGCTGTTTGAACACCCTGATTTCGAGCAGGCCATCCTCCAGGCGGCAGAACATTTCCGCGACCGAGGTCTGCGCCCGGCGATTATCGAAAAGGATTACTACGTCACCGAGACTTTGCGCATCGTGGCGACGACACAGGGCGACCAGGTGATCTTCAAGGGCGGGACCAGCCTGTCGAAAGGGTGGAACCTGATCCAGCGGTTTTCTGAGGACGTAGATCTGTTCCTGGATCCACTCGCCTTCGAGCCAGCCCTGGGTAAGCGGGGCGTCGACAGGGAATTGAAGAAGCTTCGCGATGCGGTGGCCATGCATCCGGGCCTGACCATGGTGGGCAACGAGAGCCAGACCATCGGCGGATTCGGTCGAACCGATCGGTTTTCCTACCTGCAGCGTTTCGGAGGAGTAGGCGAGGTGGCCAATCGGGTCCTGGTCGAGGCCGGTGCCGCGAGCGGTAGGGAACCTACCGAGGTGGTGGCGCTGGGCTCCATCCTCGGCGAGTTTCTTGAAGCCAAGGGCGTCTCTCTGGGGGCTGAGGACGAAGGGCGATTCAGCATGCGGCTGCTGCATTTTCGTCGAACCTTCGTAGAGAAGATGTTCGCCATCCACAGCAAGGTCGAGCTGCTCAAACGGGACCACCGGGGCTTGGGCACCTACGCCCGCCACTACTACGACTTGTTCCAGTTGGCCGGCCGGGATGAAGTCCTGGACATGTTACGTAGCGACGAATATGCAACCATCAAGACCGACTATGACCGGATCAGCAGCACTCATTTCCCACGCAGCTACTTTTTCCCTGTGGATATGCGCTTCGCCAACAGCGAAGCGCTGTTCCCGCCTCCAGAGCTGGCGGCCATCATTGGGGCCGAATACGAAACCCAATGCCGGATGCTCTGCTACAGCCCGCACCCAGGCTGGGATCAGGTGCAGGCCCGGTTCGAGCAACTGCGCGAACTGCTCTAGCTGCCCTCAGGCCAGGGTCCAGGAGCACATCCACGTCCAGACTTCCCGTGTGGGGAGGTACGGCCCTGCCCGACGATTATGCAGGCCTTCCTCGGTTCCTTTTCAGCGTTCCCTGGAAGGTCTGGTGAGGATGGGGAGGCTTTCGGGTGGTAGGAGCACCTTGGTGGACCTAGCCTTTCCGGGTTCCCGCTGTAGGAAACCCTTGGCTGCGAGACCGAGGATCATCTGGTGCACGACCGGCGCTGTGACCCCGAAAAAGACCTGCATGTCCCGTTCGGCGGGAGGGCAGCCATTAAGGGTGGCGTAGGCCTGGATGAAGGCCAAGTATTGACCTTGAAGGGGGGTGAACGCCACCTTTCCATATTTCCCCTCAACCCCCTGGCCGGGATGGGCTACCGGTTCCTCCGGAACGCATCGGGATCTGGCCTTGATGGAAGTTTTATCCTCCGTCTGTCCCTCCACCTTGGTCTCGGCGGGGGTCATCGCGGGCTTGTTAAGAGCCTGTGGAGGGGCTGTGAACCTGCGCCGCGGAACGATGTGGAAGCCGCCTGTGGTCTTCAATTCCTTGTAGGTCTGGTTGTAGTTCGCCAGGAAGTGGGGACCGAGTCCTACGGCTTCCACCAGGAGCCCATCACAGATGAGCCGGTTCCTGTAAGCCATCAAGGCGGCCTCGACGAGGCATCCCGGCCCCCCGGTCAGGTCTCGGATCGGCTGGGTGAGGCCCACGACTCCGAAACCGACGACCCCGTCAGGATGGAGGAAGATTGAATGGTTCTTCAAGTCGCGCAGGTAGACCCACTTTCCCAGTTCCAGGGTGCGGATGGCGGCAATCACGGCCTCATCGACTTCGATTCCCCTCCGTTCCTCCAGCGTTTCCAGTGCCTCGTCAAGCAGGGTTGGTTCCCTGGCCAGCCGCTCTCGGGCCTCGATAAGCCGATCATTGGGCGAGCCTGAACGTTTCAGTCCCTCCAGAGAATGGATCATGGAAAGGACGTGCTTGTAGCCATCGATGAAGTTTTGCGCGGTGGTTGGGTCAAGGTGCATTTGGCGTCCAGAGGTGAATTCGGCTACAGACAATTAGACCATCTTGTGGGGTCCACCAGAGACCTTCGTGCGCCGGGTTGGCTAGCGGGTACAGGCTCGGCACCTGCATTGGCCGGTGTTCCCATAGAGGACCACCCAGTCCCGGGTCTGGCAGCCACAAACCCTGCAGGTCAAGAGTGGTCCAGTCGGGAGGACGACAGGGGGCGGCACCGGGCTTGGCGGTGCCGGGGGCGGGGCCGGCGCATGGGGCAGGGGCGGTACAAAAGCTGCCGGTCTCGGCACCAGCGCCGCCTTCGCAGCCAAGCGCGCGGCGCGGTCCTTCTTCGCTTGGTTGGCCGCCCGGAGGGATTCCTGCCGTTGGGCTTCCTTTTCCCTGGCCGCTTCGTGGAGGGCCTTCAGGCGCTCGGCTTCACCGGGATGGACGAATTCGCCGGTGCTGGGCAGTATCCGCACTTCCTCCAGGGCGTGTTCCTGCAGGTCTGCGCGGTAACCCTGGGGTGGATGGGCCGCGACCAGGCCGCGACAGGTGGTCAGGCGCCGCGTTGCCCCGTCCAGGTAATGCAGGGACTGGGACAGGCCACCGTAAAGCTCTCCATAGCTGGAGGGTCGCATGAGACCCCGTTCCGTGGTGCCCAAGATGAAGCCGTGGTGAAGGTCAGGGTCCGGGGTCAGCATCCTGGTGACGAAAACATAGTGTGGTAAGGCTCCCGCTGCGGCAAGGCCTCTGGCGAGCTGGTCGCGGATCTCGGGTTTGAGCCCTGCGGTCACCAGCCACCATGCCAAGGGCGGCTTTCCTGGCCGGTCCACCCAGCAGTCCACGGGGCGCGGCAGGCCTGGGAGCACCTTCTCGAGTTGGACGGTGTCCGGGAACCGGACCCGCAGCCAGCCGTAGAGGAGGGCCCGGCATTCGATCAGTTCCATGGACTCCTGGGCCTTGGGGCAGTGCTCCCGGGTGCGGTGGGCGAAGTGCCAGGTCCTCTCCGCGCCGGCCCGGACCAGCACGGGCTGGGCGCACACTTCACAGACAATCCGGTCCTCGCGTGCCTGGGCCCGCAGCGCCTCGGCCATGGCGAGGCCGTCTTCCCGCAGCAGGATCACCTGCTGGTGATCTTCCTTTCTGAGGGCGCTCAGCATCCCCCGGGGCATGGTGGCATTCGTCCACGATTACCTGTCCGTATTGGCCCACCAGGTCGCTGACGCCTTCGCGGGAGACAAGGCTCTGGATCATTGCAACGTCGATGCGCCCCGTGGCTTTCTTTTTGCCACCGCCGATCTGTCCCACCTCCTTGGCGCTGAGCCCCAGGAAAAGCTGCAGTTGGGATCGCCACTGGTCCAGAAGGGGTTTGCGATGCACGAGCACCAGGGTGCTCACACCACGCAGGGCGGCCATGTAGGCCCCGAATACGGTCTTCCCGGCACCCGGCGGAGCTACGAAGATTCCCAGGTCGAACGGCCGCATGGCCTCCACGGCCTGCTGCTGCATTTCAGACAGCCGACCCTGGAAGGTCCATTCGACAGGAAATCCGGCGTTGCGCTGCTCTTCCACTACGAGCCGGCTACCCAGGTCGGCCAGGAGCGCCTCCAGATCTTCCCGGCAGCCCCTGGGCAGGGCGATGTGCTGGTCGTGTTCCTCGGCGGAGCAGATGATCCGGCGTGTGTCCCAGGTGGATAAGCGCATACGTTGCTTCTTGTAGAACTCCGGGTTCTGGAAGGCCGCGAGGCGCTTGATTTCTGCCAGGAGGGATGAAGGTAAGCCGCTCTTCTCCACATAGATCTGCTGGGCGAGGGTGGCCAGGACGGTGTTGGGCACCGTACCCACGATCCTGGTCTTCCTGGTTTTCTCCGAGGGGGGACGCTCCCAAGGGGTCGCTTCCAGTTCGTCCTCAAGGGGATCCCTGGGCACACCCAGGATACGGCCCTGGTGGGAGGCTGTTTGGACCAGACGCTCGACCTCGTCGGGATGCATTCGGCGCTGAGCAGCCAGGATGCTCCAGGGATCCGGCCAGGGCTCCAGAGCTTCATCCAGGAAAAGAGTGTTGCCTTTGGCGCGGCAGGTCAGTTGGAGGGGAAGGGCGATGAGGTTGCCGAAGCCCCCCTCGGGCATGGTGTCCTGATTCGGGAACAACCGATCGTAGGAGGTCATCTTCAGCTGGTGGCGGCGGTTCATGGTCTCCGTTAGGAGGAGGCAGCCCAGTTTCCGGGCCGTGGCCGCGAGGATGGGGTCACTGAAAAAGATCCAAAGATGGGCGCCATTGCCCGACCGGCTGCGCTCCAGGAGGGCCGGCACCGCAAGCTCTCGGCAGGTATCCAGGACCGCCCGCACATCCTCCCTCCAGCCATCCTTGTCGAAATCGGCCGCCAGGAACCAGCAGGTCTCGTCCTTGAGCATGGCGTAGACCCCGAGGGTATGCCGTCCCTGCAGATGGTCCAGGATCGCCTGGTCGTCCAGGTGGGCGAAGCTGCGGTTCGGGCATTCCCCGCACTTGATCCTTGGCCAGTCGCATAGGGTCTGGTTTTTCTCGTTGGCGCATACCGGCTTGTAGCCATGGAGGAGCTTGCCGTTCTTGTCCTTCTTTTTCGGGTTTTCCCAATAGCGCGGGTAAACGTCCTCCCGGCCTCTGAAGAAGCTGCGGAACAGGGCGACCTTGGCATCCCGGGTCGCAGGACCAGGTGGGGGTTCAGGCAGGTTGCCGGCAGGAGTCATCGCTGAGAGCGCCTCCTTGACCCTGAGGATCTCCTCACGGGTGGCCTCAACCTGGCGGACCTCGTCGGCAAGCCGGACTTCCAAGGTTTGCAGGTGGTTGCTCAGATTGATTTCACTCGCGGAATGGTTCTCCATGCCCCATGGTGCGCCTATCTCCCCTTTTCAAGCCACCAGGGATCCTTAGGCCCGGATTTCAGCATAATGAGATCAAGGGAGTGGGGGGCGTTGATGGCAGGCCAACAAATCGATCGTGACAAACTGCGGGCCGCCCTTAGGAAGTTGCGCCCGGAGGATTTGTTCCACATGCTGGAGGAGGCCATCACGCTCCTGCCTCAGGAGCAACTCCTGGGCCTAGCCAAGCCTCACCTCAACGTCTCGACGCTTATGGAGGATGGCAAACCCAAGGATGATCTGCTCACGGAAGTGAAGGCCTTCGAAAAGCGGAGCTTGGACGGAGACTACTTCGAACCATTCGACGTCAACTGGAAGAACTGCTCAGCCCAGTCCATGGGCACCACGGCCTGGATTGCCGAGTACGGCCGGTTCCTCAAGCGCTGCGTGGCCGAGGAGAAGCTTGGCGATCCTGCCGCGGTGAGGGAGTCCTTCGACATCCTTTTCGGGCTAGTGGACCTCATCGACGAAGGCTCCGACGAGGTGCTTTTCTTCGCCGACGATGGCGGTTCCTGGGAATTTGGCGAGGACTGGCACGAGGTCCTTCCGCCCTGGTTCAGGGTCCTTGCTGCCACGTCGGCACCTGAGGAATTCGCAGAACGCGTTCTCGCCATTCTGAAAGCCCGATGCGCTTTCGGCAGCGACAAGATGCTTGCCGCTGCCCATAAGACCGCGACCCCCGAGCAGGCCAAGGCGCTCGTGGCGCGGGAAAAGGCCCAACCCGAGATAAGTAACCGATGAGCGAGTACCAATACTACGAGTTCCAGGCCATCGACCGCCCGCTGACCGCGTGTGAGCTCGGTGAACTGCGCGCCCGCTCCACCAGGGCGCACATCACCTCCACTAGCTTCACCAACGACTATGCGTGGGGCAACTTCAGGGGCGATGAGGACGCCTGGATGGAAAAGTACTTCGATGCTTTCCTCTATCTGGCCAACTGGGGCACCCATATCCTCCAGTTTCGCCTGCCCTCGAGCCTGCTCGGCCTTGATACGGCCGGGGCCTACTGCCTTGGGGAAGGTGCCAGTGCGCGGGAAAAGGCGGGAAAGCTGGTCCTGCGCTTCGTGTCCGAGGACGATTCCGGCGAGGATGAGGTCGAAGGTTCAGGCCGGCTCGCCAGCATGATCGCGATCCGGGATGGGCTGCTGCGCGGCGACCGGCGGGCCCTATACCTTGGCTGGCTGTTGCTGGCCCAGACAGGCGAACTTGACGACGGCGACCTTGAGCCGCCGGTGCCGCCTGGCCTCGGAAGCCTCGACGGCGCCCTGGAGAGCATGGCTGAGTTCCTGCGCCTGGATCCCGACCTGCTCCGCGCAGCTTCCGAGGCTAGCAGGCCGCTGGGGGACTTGGGCCTGGATAGCGAGACGGTAGGGAAGTGGGTCCGTGGGCTCGCGGCCAGGGAGAAGGATGACCTGATCGCGAAGCTGATCGTGGCGCAGGACCCGGCCCTGATCCGGGCGCTCTACCTGCGCTTCCTCGAGGAGCAACCTTCGATTGTAAGGCCTGGCGCGTCGGGCGGCCGCACCGTGGCCATGCTTCTGCGGTTGGCCGAGGATTGTGCGGCTGAGCGCAAGAGGATCAAGGCGGACTCCAGTGCCCGGCAAAAGGCCGTCCGGGAACAGGAGGCGGCCATCGCAAGGGAGGCGCACCTGGATCGGCTCATGGGGCAAGAACACAGGTTGTGGGCCGAGGTCGAGGCCCTGGTCGCCACCAGGCAACCCAAGCATTACGATCAGGCTGTGAAGCTCCTCCTCGATCTGCGGGAAATGGGCTTCCGCAGCAAGGCCGGCGATTTCGCGCAGCGCCTTGATCAATTCCGAAGCCTTCACGCCCAGCGGCCTGCCCTCATCAAGCGCCTTGGCCTGGCCGGCCTGTGACCTGCCTTCGCAAGGCATCGATCAGGTGGTCCTGATTCTCGCACCCTTGAGTTTCTCCTCAACCCACGCCATGGCCAGCGACCGGATGCAGTCGTCGTGGTAATTGAACCAAGCTTCCCGCACCTGTTGGTGCGCCTGGAGGGTTTCCCTGAAGGCCCGGAACGGATGGCGCCGGCGGAGGGCTTGCGCAAGGGCGATCCTGGGTTTTCCAAGGGGAAGGTCCTCCACGAAGTCGGTCCTGATGTCGAAACTTTCATCGGCTTCGATAGGATGGATGCAGAGATAACGGTCCAGGTCCTCCCAGGGTTCTTCCGAGTCCTCCCGGCGCTCCTCTTCGTCGAAGCAGACCGCCTCTCCGCTTTCCAGGTCCAGCACCCACACCAAATTCGGGTCATGCGAAGCCAGGGCTCCCATTACCCCGCCCAGGTCCACGGTCAGGTGCTCCCAGGTGCGTTTTCTCCTTTCCTCCATGCGCTGCTTTCTTTCGGTCTCCCGGACCTGGATCGCCTGGTATTCCCGGAGGGAGAGCCCGTAGGGTGCACCCCCAGACGTCTCGCCCATGGACAGGATCAGTTCGCCGCCCCACTCCACCCAGCCGTCGGAGGCGCGGAGCACTTCCCCGTCCACTTCCCAGGTGTAGTCCACCTCGTGCGCCTTTTGGGCGCGAGGCTTGCGGGCTCGGGATCTCCTCGTCATGGCCGGAATCAGGCCATTCCCGGGCGACCACCCAGGACAACGCGTTGGGCGAATTCCATGACCGCTATCACGGCTTCAGGTTCTTGTTCCGCAAGGTGGCCTGCAGGTCCGCCCCCCTCCTGGTAAGCCGGTACCTCTGTTTGCTGCTGTTCGGCTTTTCGGGAATGGTCATCTCCACCCACCCACCAGCCAGGGCTGGGTGAAGGTAAAGGTCACGGAAATTGGGTTGGTGCCTCAGTCCCAGTGTCGCCAGAATGTCAGCGCGCTTCATCTCCCCCTGGAACGCCAGTAGCAGACGTTGGACTTCGACGGTGACTTCGTCGGTGACTTGATCGGTGACTTCGTCGGTCCCAGGTGCAGGAAGCCTTTGGGCCTTGCGGCGAAGGGTGACCACGAACCCGTCGGACAGGGAGAACTCGGGCTCCGGCAGGCCTGCCTCCTGGCAGCGCCGGATCATGTCGCCGGTTCCCGTGCCCATGCGCTCGATGTACCGGGCGAGATAGAGCGGTTCGGCAAGCAGCGGGTTCGCCGGAACTGAACCATGGGCCTGACGCAACTTGGCCAGGGTCAGGGAAAAGGGCAGAAGACCAGGGTTCCAGATTTCCAGCCGATCGGCGAACAGCATCACCTGGACGCTTCCAGCGCTGGTGTAATCCCGGTGCGCGACGGCGTTGACGATGGCCTCGGTCACCACTTCCCGGGGGATCTCGTAGGTCACAGGCGCCTCCGGGCCACCCTCCCGGGTTCCTACCCTTAGGTTGATCTTGGACATGACGAAGTCCACCGCCTGGTCCACCAGGTCGAACACCGTTCCCTTGTAGACCTGGTATGAGGGGATGGGTTTCGCCACCTCGAGGCCATGGAAGTGGGCGCACTTCACTTCTGAGGAAAGAAGGAATCTTTGGGGCTGCTTGCCGAAAAGAAGCACGGCCGCATGGGTGAGGTTCTCGCGGTCCATGAGGTTCAAGTGGGTGAGCAACTCCTGGGGCGTGGCCTC